>Ga0182749_1000662_pt1 | contig 30223 bp, 28 predicted proteins | sample eDN3rd37CKraftMG_FD_128875 | JGI IMG/M metagenome (GOLD analysis project Ga0182749, IMG submission 128875) | Enriched Miracle-Growth compost microbial communities from Emeryville, California, USA - eDNA 3rd pass 37_C Kraft MG (version 2) (version 2) ...
CACTCGCATCCTTGTCTCCGCGTGCGCCCGCCGCAAGTGACGAGCCCCTCGGCCAGCGGGGCCCTTTCTGGCAGCACTGGTTCGGGGGCTATCCGTGCATTCTCTTCGTCGTTTTGCCGTCTACGCGATGGCGCTTGTCGTTGTCGCGCTCTGCTCGATTTCGCAAAGCTTCGCCTGCAGCGGCCTCACCGGCATTTCGCCCGCGAGCGGCCCGGCAAGCGGCGGCACCGCGGTGACCTTGACCGGCAGCGGCTTCCAGTGTGCGGGAACGGTGACCGTGACCTTCGGCGGCGTCGCGGCGGCGTCCTTCACCATCCCGTCCAACACCACGATCATCGCGACGACCCCGTCTGGCACGGGCGCCGTCGACGTCGTCGTAACGCTCGACGGCACGCCGTACACCCTGACTGCCGCATTCACTTACACATCGAGCAGCAACGACAGCCAGAACCTGCAGAACATGCAGCTCGGCGTCACCAAGTCGGTGGCCGGCATCTCGGGGCAAGTCATCACCGGCGCGGTCGACGGTGCCATCGGCGATGCATTTTCCGATGGCGGCGGCGCACCGATCACATCGGGGCCGAACGGCTTCACGGTGAACTTCGCGGCCGAGCCGAAGCCGGCGCTCGCCGGCAGCGAAGCGCTCCGGGCGCTCGCTTACGCCGGTTCGATCGACAAGGCGCCGCGCGACGCATTCATCCGCGAATGGAGCGTGTGGGCGGACGTGCGCGGCACCGGCTTCGACCGCGATGACGGTGCCGCCTCCACACACGGCCATCAGCTCAATCTGACCGCCGGCATCGGCCGCAAGTTGACGCCCGACCTGCTGGCCGGCGTATTCGCTGGCTACGAGACGTTCAACTTCTCGCAGGCCTCGATCGCCGGCAAATTCACCGGCAACGGCGGCACTGTCGGTGGCTATGCGGCCTGGCGCTTTGCCCCGCGCTGGCGCGCGGAGGGCATGCTCGGCTGGTCGCGGCTTTCCTATGACGGCACCGCCGGCACGGCGAGCGGTTCATTCAACGGCTCGCGCTGGCTCGCCTCGGCCGGACTCGCCGGCGACTATCGCGCCGGCGCCGTGCTGCTCGAGCCTTCCGCGCGCATCTACGCGCTGTGGGAGCGGGAAGGCGAGTGGACCGACAGCCTCGGCACGCTGCAGGCTGCGCGCAATTTCTCGGTCGGGCGCGTCAGCCTCGGTGGCAAGGCGAGCTATCCGTGGGAGGTCGCGCCGCGTGTGCGCGTCGCGCCCTATGCGGGCCTCTATGGCGACTACCGCTTTTCGACCGACAGCGCGCTGCCGGTGGACGCGACCACGACCGGCATCAAGGACGGCACCTCGGCGCGCGTGACCGCCGGTGTCGCAATCACCACCACCGCTGGATTGGCGGTGTCGCTTGGCGGTGAACTCGGCGGTCTCGGCGGGGGCTATCGGATCTGGACGGTCGGCGCGCGCGCGGCACTGCCGTTCTGACGCGACGCGCCGCTGGCGCCGGCTACCACGTCACCCTCGCTCCGGCCGTACCTGCCAGCATGGTGCTGCCGCCGGAGACTTCGCTGTCGATCCGCGCGAAGATCTCGTGCGCGCCGAACGACCACGTCGCGCCGGCGCCGATGCGCGCCGCATCGCGCGCCGGCCGCGCACCGTCGACGGTGAAGGCCGGCGTCGGGACGCTGACGAAGGTCGCCGCGATCCGCCGCTCGGGCATGAACTCGTGCACCCAGGCGGCGCGCAGGAACGGACGCACGACGCCTTCGCCGAGCGTGTAACGGCCGTCGAGCTGGGCGCCGACGAAGGTCGGCAGCGAGGTCGTCTCGCGCGCGGCATAGTTCAAGCCCAGAGTGCCGGGGCCGCCACCGGCCGTCGTCGTGCTTTCGCTGTAGGCCTGCTGCCACAGCGCCGCCGGCTCGACCGCCACGAACGGGGTCACCGCATAGCCGGCGATCTGCTGCCGCCAGCCGATTTCCAGGCGGCCGCCGAGCTGGTCGCTGGCGAAACGACCGTGCGCGGTCTCGGTCGGGCCGATGCCGGTGATGGTGCGGTCGGTGGTGTTGTCGAGGCGGGCGTAGTTCAGGGTGGCCAGCGCATAGACATCGCCCCAGCGCTTGCCCGCATAGACGCCGACATGGCCGCCGTCGACGCGGCCGCTGGTCGACAGGCCCGACACCGAGAAGGACGAGCCGCTGCCGCCGGCCGCGAAGCCCACGAGCAGGTCGCCACTGAAGGCGCGCTCGACGCCGAGAGCGCCGCCGACGCTGTCGATCGACTGGTCGGGTGTGCCGCCGCTGCCGCCGACGCTCCGCGTCGAACCGAAGCCGAGGCCCCAGGCGCGCCATTGCGGCGCGGGCGCGGCTCGTTTCGGCGTCATGGCGGCGAAGGCGTCGGCGCCCGGCTTCGCTTTGGCTGAGCCGGCGGACGCGTAGGACAAAGTCGCGCTCGTGCCGCCGCCCGGCGTGCCGGTGAGCCAGGCGAGTCCCTGCTGCAGCATGGCGTCGTTGAACAGGCCGCCGGCGCCGAAGGCGGCGTTCTGCGTCGCCGCGGTGCCGGCGCCGGAGAGCTGGTCGAGAACGCCGAGCGACGTGGCGGCGAACAGGTTGGTGTAGAATTGCCCCGCCGAACTGTTCGGATCGAGCGCCGGCGAATAGCCCTGCTCGAGCGCATTGCCGACGGCGCGCTGGTTGTCGGTTTCGCCGGGCACTGCGCCGAACGGAATGCGGTCGAGCTGCGCGCTGAGTACGGCCCAGGCAGTCGGATCGCTCGTATCGTATATCGGTGTGACCGTGAAGAACGGCGAGCTCGAAACGATGCTGGTGAAGGTGCTCGTGTTGGTCGGGTTGAAGGTGAGATTGCTGATCAGGTCGAAGAGGGTCGTCGAGGTTGCATAGAGGCCGGGCCGCACCGCGAGCCGAAGCGTGCCGGCGAGATCAAGCGTGCCGGCGGCCAGCGAATCGTTGTTACCGGCCGCGTTGACGCGCAGTTCCAGAACGCCGTCGAAGAATTGATGGAAAGTGCCGTTCAGAAAATGTTGATAGCTGCCGACCGTGCCATCGTCGCCGGTGATCGTGATGAGTCCGTGATTGTTGACGACGTCACCCGATGACGACATGTCAATGATGCCGTCGAGCGTGCCGTAGTTGTAGACTGTATTGTTGTTGGCGCCGCAACCGCATGCCGCGATGCTGATGCCGTCCAGAGCGCGGATCGTGCCGTAGTTGTACAGCGTGTTGCGGCGGTCCATGAACTCCACGCCGGTGCCGGCCGGGCCGACGACGATGTTGCCGGTGTTGGTGATGACGTTGCCGGCGTCGCCGACGATGCCGAGGGCGAAGATTCCGCCGGTTATCGTACCGCTGTTGAGGACGCGGTGGTTGTCGGTCACGATGATGCCCGTGCCGGCGTCGCCGACATTGATCGTGCCTGTGTTGGTGACGGTATCGGTCCACGGCAGGATGGCATTGTCGCCGACCGCGATGGCGTTGGCGCCCTGGCCGACGGTGATCGTTCCGGAATTGAAGACGGTGCCGTTGAGCCCCAGGGCGATGCCGTAGCCGCCGAAGCCGTTGCCGACGGTGATGCGGCCGGAATTGGTGACGGAGGCGCCGTCGCCGCCGCTGACGCCGGCGCCGTCGGCGCCGGCGGTGATCGTGCCGTTGTTGATGATGTTGCTTCTGTCGCCGACATAGATGGCGGCGGCGTTGTCGCCGGCCGCGATCGTGCCGTCGTTGGTGATGCGGTTGCTGTCGCGCAAAAGGATCGCGGAGAAGCCGTTGTCGACGACGGTCGTGCCGGGCTGCACGGTCAGCGTGAGGTTGTCGCCGGTCGGGTCGAAATATCCGTTGGTGCCGGGCGGCAAGCAGGTGACGGTCGAGCCCGTGAGGAAGCAGTCGGCGCGCGCGGCCTCCGGCAGCAACGCCGATCCCGCGACAACAAACGCGATTCCGCCCGCCGCACTGGTGAGCCGCAGCCGCCAACGCCGAGACATACCCGAAACACCCCCGAAACACCGCCCCTTGCCGCGTCTTGCGCGCGGTTTTGATCCCGGTGCGGTGCGATATTACGGGGCGCAGTCGGCAATTGCCATATGGCTGTTGTCATATAGCAATTCTTGCATCTCACGCTGCGGCGAATGGCATTAGAAGAATCCGATCGACTCGCAGCCGGCGCCGGCGCGGACGTGACCCTTGTTGCGGCGGCCAGGCACGTCGAGGATGTGCATCGTCCCGTCGCCCTGGCAGCCGACGAACAGTTCGTCGCCCTTGAAAGCGAAGTCCATCGGCTGCCTGCCGACCGGGATCGCCGACTGATCGCCGAAGGTCGCGGCGTCCATGATGCTGATCGTGTCGCTGTTGAGGCTCGACACGACGAGCAGTTTGCCGTCCGGCGAGAAGCGCGCGATCTGGGCCGGCTTCGGCACGCCTTCGAGGCGCACGGTGCGCACGACGCGGGCCGCGCGCGTGTCGATGACGAACACGACCGGGCTGTCGTCGCTGACCGCGATCACGGTGCTGCCGTCGCCGGACACGGCGATGCCGGCGAGCTTCTCCGGCGTCGCGATCTGGCCCAGCAATTTGCGGTTCGGCACGTCGATCACCGAGACGGTCGCGTCCTCCTCGTTGTCGGTGTAGAGCCGCCGGCCGTCGTCGGGAATGGCCAGGCGATGGCCGTTGGTCGAGCCGGAATCGATGTTGCCGACCACGGCGTTCGTCGCCGGATCGATGATCGCGACTTTGGCGCTGTTCTCGCAGGTGATGTAGATGAGGCCGTCGGCGCCGAGCCGCAGCGTGTGCGGCGCGCTCAGGGGCGCAAGGTCGATCGTCGCGATGTGCCGGCGCGCGAGGCAGTCGATCACCAGCAGCGTATGGCCGGGGTTCGGATTGCGGCCGTGGATGCCGTCGCCGAAAATCGGCACATAGGCGCGGCCGCGCTCCGGGATGACGAGCAATTCGTGCACGGTCTTCTGGAAGCCGTCGAGCACGGTCTCGGTCTCGTACGTACGCGGATCGAGAAACAGAATCTGCGTGCCGATCTTGTCGACCGCGATCATGCCGCGCACGGCGCCGTTGCTGGTCATTCGTTTCGATCGCCTCGTCATGCCCGGGCTTGTGCCGGGCATCCACGTCCTCTGCGGCCGCAACAGTAAAGGCGTGGATGGCCGGCACAAGGCCGGGCTATGACGGGCGCATTGCCCAACAGTCGAGGCTGCGCTAGGCACGGGCGCCCATGTCCTCCGCCATGACCGCCCCCCGCGCGACCTTGATCGGCTTCTCCGCGATCCTGATGTGGTCGCTGCTGGCGCTTTTGACGGTGCTGTCCGGGCGTGTGCCGCCGCTGCAGCTTCTGGCGATGACCTTCGCGGTGGGCGGCACGATCGGCCTCGTCTGGGTGGCGCGAGAGCGCGCCTGGGGCGCATTCCGCCAGCCGGCGCCGGTCTGGGCGCTCGGCATCGGCGGGCTCGCCGGCTATCACGCGCTCTATTTCGCCTCGCTGAGGCTGGCGCCGCCGGCCGAGGCCGGTCTCATCAACTATCTCTGGCCGCTCCTGATCGTGCTGTTCGCCGCGCTCCTGCCCGGCGAGCGCCTGCGCACAAGGTCCGTCGTCGGCGCGCTGCTCGGCCTCGCCGGCACCGTCGTCCTCTTCGTCGGCAAGGGCGGGACGCTCGGGCTCGAGTTTCTGCCCGGCTATCTGTGCGCCTTCTGCGCCGCCTTCGTCTGGTCGAGCTATTCGGTGCTGTCGCGCCGCTTCGCCAGCGTACCGACGGCGACGGTCGCCGCCTTCTGCGTGGCGACCGCACTCATCGCGACGGTCGGGCATGTCCTGTTCGAGACGACGCTCTGGCCGCAGGACACGACGCAGTGGCTGGCGGTCCTGATGCTCGGCATCGGGCCGGTCGGCATCGCCTTCTATGTCTGGGACATCGGCGTCAAGCACGGCGACATCCGCCTGCTCGGCGTCGGCTCCTATGCCGCGCCGGTGCTGTCGACGCTGTTCCTGGTGCTGGCCGGCTACGCGCCCGCGACGGCGGGTCTCGCTCTCGCGACGCTGCTCATCTCCGGCGGCGGTTTCATCGCCGCCTACGAGCGCAGGAAAAAATAAGCCGGCGCGGTCAGCGCGGCGACCAGTCCTTGGCCGCGAGCTCGAAATTCTCGAACACAAAGCCGGGCGCCACAGTGCAGCCGACGAGCGTCCAGTCGCCGAGGCTCTCGGCCGCCTGCCAGGCGCGCGCCGGCACGGTCGCCTGCGGCGCCTCGTCGGCGTGGACGTCCGGCCCGAGACGGACGATCTCCTCCTTGGCGCCGTCGACGATCTCGAGCTTGAGCGGCGCGCCGGCGTAGTAGTGCCAGATCTCGACCGCGTCGATGCGATGCCAGTGCGAGCGCTCGCCGCGCGCGAGCAGGAACAGGATCGCGGTCGAGGCCGGGCGTCCGCCGATCACATGCGTGTCGCGGAACGTCTCGCGATAATGGCCGCCTTCCGGATGCGGCTTGAGGTCGAGCCTGGCGATGATCTCGGCGGCGGTGGCCATCATCGGTCATGGCCGGGCTTGCCCCGGCCATCTCGCTTGGGAGGGCAGAGTGCCCGGCTGGTCGGGATCGCCGGGACCCGGCGCATTCGGCGCCGGCCCGGTGACGACGAAGGTGTGACGTCCGCGTCGCGCACTGTCAAAACTTGTTCTTCCGCGCCCTGATCTCGGTGAACACGTCGACGGCCGGCTTGCCGGCCATGCCGATGCCGGCTGCGACATCGGCGCGGTCGGCGCGCAGGAACGGATTGGCGAGTTTCTCGTCGCCGATCGTCACGGGGATGGTCGGCTGACCTTCCTCGATCTGGCGCCGCGCCTGGCCCTCGCGCGCCGCCAGCACGGGATTGTCCGCCTCGATGGTGCGGGCGAACTTGATATTGGACAGCGTGTATTCGTGGCCGCAATAGATCTCGGTGTCGTCCGGCAGGTCGCGCAGCTTTTTCAGCGATTCCCACATCTGCGCCGGCGTGCCCTCGATGACGCGGCCGCAGCCGATGGAGAACAGGGTGTCGCCGACAAAGGCGAGCTTGTCGGCGTGGAACCAGTAGGCGATGTGGCCGAGCGTGTGCCCGGGCGTCTCGATGACGTTGGCGGCCAGCTTGCCGACCGTGACCGTGTCGCCTTCGCGCACCGTCTCGTCGACGGCCGGAATCTTCGCCGCTTCGCCGGCCGGCGCCACGACGCGGCATTTGTACCGCGCCTTCAGCGGCTCGATGCCGGCGGTATGATCGGCGTGGTGGTGCGTCACCAGGATGTCGGTGAGTGTCCAGCCGGTCGCCTTCAGCGCCTCTTCGACCGGGCCCGCCTCCGGCGCGTCGATCGCCGCCGTCGCGCCGGTCTCGGAATCGTGCAGCAGCACGCCGAAATTGTCGGAAAGGCAACGAAACAGGCGAATCTGTGCGGTCATGGGGCGGTCCTTCTTCCGTTTCGGGCGAGCTTTACCATGAGCGGCAATCGGCTTGCACGTCCCGCGGTTCCGAAGCGCCTTGCGCGGCCGAAACTGTGCTAATCGTGGGTCCCCATGTCGATCGACGTCGTTGACCTGCGCAATTTCTACGGCCAGCGGCTAGGCATCGTCGCCCGCCGGTTCATCAGCCGCGGCATCCGCGAACTGTGGCGAGACACCGCCGGGCAGAGCGTGCTCGGCATCGGTTACACGACACCGTATCTCGGCCTCTTCCGGGAAGAGGCCGAGCGCTGCCTCGCGTTCATGCCGGCAGCGCAGGGTGTGGTGAAATGGCCGAGCGCGCGCCCGGCGCTGTCGGCATTGGTCGACGAGTTCGAAATGCCGCTCGCCGACGGCGCCGTCGACCGCGTGCTGCTGGTGCATCAATTGGAGATGACGCACGACCCGGCCGCGCTGCTGCGCGAGGTCTGGCGCGTGCTCGCCGCCGGCGGACGCCTCCTGGCGGTGGTGCCGAACCGGCGCGGCGTATGGGCGCGCACGGACACGACGCCGTTCGGCCACGGCCGGCCTTATTCGCGCAGCCAGATCAACCAGCTTCTGCGCGAGACCTGGTTCACGCCGACGGGCTGGAGCGAGGCGCTTTACGTGCCGCCGGTCCAGCGCGGCTGGTTCCTGCGCTCGGCCTATGCATGGGAGCGCACCGGCGCCGCCTTGTCGGCGCCGTTCGCCGGCGTGCATCTCGTGGAGGCGACCAAGCAGGTCTACCGCGCCATTCCGGCGGGACGGCTGAAGCGGCGGCTGGTACCGACGCTCGAGCCGGCTCTGGCGCCGGCTCCGTCGCCGGGCGGCTGAGTCTCGCCCGGCGCTTTCTCAATTCAGGGATGGATCGGGGCCTTTATTCGGCGCCCTGATCGCCGCCCTCGACGCTCGGCTGGCTGCCGAAGTCGGCGCGCTCGGGGCGGAAGCCGCCGCCGCCACCACCGCCGCCGCCGCGACGACGCCGCCGGCGATGGCCGAAGCGGTCGCCGCGCTCGCCCTGCTCGTGGCCGTTCTGGCCGCCGCTCGGCTGAGCCTGCGGCTGCGGCTGGCCGCCGGTGATGAAGGCCGGCAGACCGTTGCTCATGTCGCCTTCGGCGGACGGCTGGGGGTATGGCTGCTGGCGCGGCTGCGCCTGGTCGCGCGGCGGAAAGGGCTGCGCGTCACGCGGCAGATAAGGCTGGGGCTGCGGCTGTGGCTCGCGCGGCACGAAGCTCGGCTCGTTCTGGCCCATGAAGGGCTGATCGTCGCCGTCATCGTCGAAATTATCGTCGGCCGCACCCTGCGGCGCGCCGCCCTGCTGCTGCTGGTAATAGGGGTTCTGCTGGCGGAATTGCTCCTGCGCCGCAGCGATGAGCCGGAAATAGTGCTCGGCGTGCTGATAGTAGTTTTCCGCCGCGACCGGATCGCCGGAGCTCTGCGCGTCGCGGGCGAGCTGGATGTATTTCTCCGCGATATGCGAGGCAGTGCCGCGGATTTTCACGTCGGGGCCGTTCGACTCGTAAACCCGTGTGAGCGGGTTCTGGCTCTTGCGGTGATTCCCCCGACCCCGCATGCGCTTCTGACCGTTTCTCATGATGTCCCTGTTCGCCGACCTTCTCCTGTGCCGCGCATTAAGCGACGCGGCCTGGCGCCGCATGCGCGGCTTTCACGTGCGCAAGTCCAGACCAAATCAACCGCGCGGCCGGACCTGCCATTCGCCCGCGCCAGAAACTCATGCTCACCCGAGAGCTATCGTGCCTTCGCCCACTGCGATACCGGCAGCAACCCCATGGCCGCGTGTTCCCGCGGCGTTGCCATGTTCCCGTTCAACCGCGTGGTGCTCTGTTTTAGAATTATGCTGCGCCCAACCGGTGAAGCGTCCGGACCCGTCGCTGACGCCTGCCCACGCACCGGCTTGGCAAAGGCCATTTCTCCGTAGGCGCTTTCGCTAAGCCGGTCTCGCGATCCGTCTGGCGCTGCCGCCACTCAGAGGCATCCGCCTGAGAGCCATGCTCTCCCGATGCTCCCGGGGTCCCTGCAGGGCCATGATCACGGGTCGATTCCGTGACTGAAAGCTAGTCGTTTCCGAGCCTTATTCCAAGAGCTTTTTTACTACCGCTTCCGAGCCCTGCATTTCTGCCGTCCCGCATTGCGGTCCCCTCATGGCCCGCGCGCAGTCGCCGGACCGGCAACCAGGGCGCGCGGAATGCCGCCCAAATCGTCGCGGATCGACAGAACCCGCAATCCGGCCTGCTCAAACAGAGCCGAAACCGGCTGCGCCTGGCCGGCGCCCAGTTCGACGATGAGACGCCCGCCCTCGGCCAGCAGCGCCGGCGCGCTCGCCGCGATGGCGCGATAGGCATCCAATCCGTCGGCGCCGCCGTCGAGCGCAAGCCGCGGGTCATACTCCCGCACTTCCGGGTCGAGCGTGGCGATGGCGCCGCGCGCAATATACGGCGGGTTCGAGACGACCAGGTCGAACCGGCCGTTCAGGCCGTCGGCCATGTTGCACACCACGAAGGAGCAACGCGAGGCGAGCTTGAGACGTTCCGCATTGCCGTGGGCAACCGCGAGCGCCGCGGCGCTGACGTCGGTGGCGACGCCGCGCGCATTCGGCAGTTCCTGCAACAGCGCGAGGACGAGCGCGCCGCTGCCGGTGCCGATGTCGAGGATGCGCAACGGCTCGAGACGCAGGCCGCCGCGCACGACATGGTCGAGCGCCGCTTCGACCAGGGTCTCGGTGTCGGGCCGCGGCACCAGCACGTCCGGCGTCACGTCGAGCGTCAGCGACCAGAACTCCTTGCGGCCGAGGATGCGCGACACCGGCTCGCGCTTGATGCGCCGCGCCGCCAGCGCCGAGATCGCCGCGATCTCGCGCGGCTCGAGGGCGCGGTCGGACTGCGCGACAAGCTGCGCCCGCGTCAGCCGTAGCGCCGCGCCGATCAAGGCGCGCGCGTCGGTCGGCCCGGAGTCGATGCCGGCGCGGGCGAAGGCCTTCGCCAGGAGTTGCTGCGCCTCGGCGACGCTGTCGCCCGCCTTGAGGCCGGCGACGGGTCTCACTGGATGCCTTCGGCCGCCAGCAGGTCGGCCTGATGCTGCGTCACCAGCGCGTCGATGATCTCGTCGAGCGCCTCGCCCTCGATCACCTGCGGCAGCTTGTAGAGCGTCAGGTTGATGCGATGGTCGGTGACGCGCCCCTGCGGGAAATTGTAGGTGCGGATGCGCTCGGAGCGGTCGCCGGAGCCGACCTGGCCGCGCCGGTCGGCGGCGCGCTCGGCGTCGAGTTTCGATCGCTGCTGGTCGTAGAGCTTGGCGCGCAGCATCTTCATCGCCTTGGCGCGGTTCTTGTGCTGTGAACGCTCTTCCTGCACGACGACGACGATGCCGCTCGGGATATGCGTGATGCGGATCGCCGATTCGGTCTTGTTGACGTGCTGGCCGCCGGCGCCCTGCGCCCGCATGGTGTCGATCTTGAGGTCGGCGTCGTTGATCTGGATGTCGACGTCCTCGACCGCCGGCAGCACGGCCACCGTCGCCGCCGAGGTGTGGATGCGTCCCGAGGCCTCGGTGTCCGGCACGCGCTGCACGCGATGCACGCCGGATTCGAATTTGAGCTTGGCGAAGACGCCGCGCCCGTGCACCTCGGCGATCAGCTCCTTGATGCCGCCTTTGCTGCCCTCGCTCACCGACAGGACCTCCGTGGTCCAGCCCTGCTTGGCGGCGTAGCGCTCGTACATGCGGAAGAGGTCGCCGGCGAACAAGGCGGCCTCGTCGCCGCCGGTGCCGGCGCGGATTTCGAGGATGGCGTCGTGATCGTCCAGCGCGTCCTTGGGCAGGAGCGCGATGCGGATATCGTGCGCGAGCTTGTCGCGCTTGTCCTGCAGCTCCGGCTTTTCCTGCTCGGCGAGCTTCTTCATCTCGCCGTCGGTCGCGGCATCGGCGATGAGCGCGTCGAGGTCGGCGATCTCCTGCTCGGCGGCGCGGAAGGCCTTGATGGCGTCGATGACCGGCTCGAGCTCGGCGTGCTCGCGCGACAGTTTCACGAAGGCCTCGGGCGCCAGGCTCGACGACAGTTCGCGCTCGAGCAGCGCGTGGCGGTGGAGCAGCGCGTCGAGCTTCTGTTGCGGCAGGGCGATCACGTGACGTTCTCGTCTGAAGGCGTGGGAGGAGGCGCGGCCATCGGCCTTGCCGGCTCAATCTGGAAGCCGGGGCGGCATTTCACAATGGGTCGCTACAACTGCAGCCCTTCCGAGGCGGCGAATGCCTGGAGCTTCTCGCGGATCGAGACGCTGCCCACCGGCTTGTCGAGCAGCGGCAGGATCGCGGCCTGCGCCTTTCGCGTGTCGAGATCGATGAGCAGCGCCTTCACCGGGCCGACCGAGGACGGCGACAGCGACAGCGACCGGTAGCCGAGGGTGGCGAGCGCCAGCGCGCCGATCGGCTGCGAGGCGAGCTCGCCGCACAGCGCCACCGGCTTGCCGTGCTTCCTGGCCTTGTCGGCGACGTCCTTGAGCGCGCGCAGGACCGGCGTCGACAACGGGTCGAAGCGGTCGGCGACGCGCACATTGCCGCGGTCGGCGGCGTAGAGGAACTGCATCAGGTCGTTGGAGCCGACCGACAGGAAGTCGACGCGCTCGAGCAGCTCGTCGAGCTGGAACAGCAGCGAGGGCACCTCGAGCATGGTGCCGATCTGCACCCGCTCCGGCAGCGTGTGGCCGTGGCGGCGCAGATGCGTCAATTCGACCTCGACCAGCGCCTTCGCCTTGTCGAATTCCTCGACCATGGCGATCATCGGAAACATGACTCGCAATTCGCGGCCGCCGGCGGCGCGCAACAGCGCGCGCACCTGGCTGCGCAGCAGGCCGGGCCGGTCGAGCCCGAGGCGGATCGCGCGCCAGCCGAGCGCCGGGTTCTCCTCCTCGATGTTGCGCAGGTAGGGCAGGACCTTGTCGCCGCCGATGTCGAGCGTGCGGAAGGTGACCGGCTTCTTGCCGGCGGCGTCGAGGACCGTGCGATAGAGCGCGAGCTGCTCGTTGGTGCGCGGCAGCGTGTCGGCCACCATGAATTGCAGTTCGGTGCGGAACAGGCCGATGCCGCTGGCGCCCGTTTCCTCGATGTGCGGCAGGTCGATGGCGAGACCGGCGTTGATCATCAGCGCGATCTTCTCGCCGTCCTTGGTCACGCAGGGGCGGTCGCGCAGCGCCCGGTACTGCGCCTGGCGCCGCGCCCGCAGTTTCACCCGCTCGGCATAGGCCGCCTCGATCTCCGACGTCGGCCGCATGTGCACGTGGCCGGTCGAGCCGTCGACGATGATGGCGTCGCCCGCTTCCACGAGCCCGGTCGCGTTGTCGATCTCGCCGACGGTCGGGATGCCGAGCGCGCGCGCGACGATGGAGACGTGCGAGGTCGGCCCGCCTTCCTCGAGCACGAGGCCGCGCAGCCTCTTGCGGTCGTAGTCGAGCAGCGCCGCCGGCCCCATCGAGCGGGCGACGATGATGGCGTTCTCCGGCAACTGCTCGCGCGCCGGCGCGTGGTCCTGACCCATCAGCACGCGCATCAGCCGGTTGGCGAGATCGTCGAGGTCGTGCAGCCGGTCGCGCAGATAGGGGTCGGAGGCGCGCAGCATGCGCGCGCGGGTGTCGGACTGCACGCGCTCGACGCCGGCTTCCGCGGTCAGGCCGGTCATCACCGCCTCGCGGATCTTGTGCAGCCAGCCCTGGTCGTACGAGAACATGCGATAGGTTTCGATCACTTCGCGATGCTCGCCGCCGTCGGCGAGGTCGCGGTGCTCGACCAGCCGGTCGAGATCGGCGCGCAGCGTGGCGATCGCCGCGTCGAGGCGCTTGAGCTCCCGCGGCACGTCGTCGGCGATGACGTTGGTGATGACGACGCGCGGCTCGTGCAGCACGACATGGCCGAGCGCGATGCCGTCCGACAGGCAGGCGCCGGTGACATGCATCGCGTGCCGCGCCGCGGGTTCGGCGCCGGGCCGGGCGAGCGCCGACAGCTCGCCCGAGGCGATCATCTCGGCGAGCACCATCGCCGTCGTCTGCAGCGCCTCTTCCTCTTCCTCGGTATAGGTGCGGCGGGCGCGGTTCTGCACCACCAGCACGCCGAGGGTGTTGCCGGCGCGCAGGATCGGCACGCCGAGGAAGGAATGATAGATCTCCTCGCCCGTCTCCGGGCGGAACGAGAAGGCCGGGTGCGACTGCGCGTCGGAGAGGTTGATCGGGTTGGCTTCGCTGGCGACGAGGCCGACGAGGCCCTCGTCCTGGTTGAGCACCGTCTGGTGCACGGCCTCGCGCTTCAGGCCTTCGGTGGCGTAAAGCTCGAGCGTTCCGTCTACGCGCAGGACGTAGACAGAGCACACCTCCGCCACCATGTTGGCGGCGATCAGCACCACCACTTTGTCGAGGCGGTCCTGCGCGCTGACCGGCTCCGCCATCACCTCGCGAAGCCGGCGCAAAAGCACGCGCGGACCGCCGAGCGCGCCACGCATCAGTGTGTCCTCGAGCCCGGAAGGTCGCGCCTCCCGTAGGGGTCGATCATGGACGAATAGGGGCCGGAAGAGCCGTTGTCCCCGGCCATCGCCCCATCAGGCTATGCCAAATGCCCATGCAAGGAGCAAGCCAGTCGATCTGCCGCCCCCGCGAATGCGGAGGGCCAGACGCCGCAGTCCCTCGATGAGCCGGGGTACGGGTCCCGGGCCTCCCTCGCTCTCGCTCGGTCGCCCGGGACGAGAGGGGGCTCAGGCCTTGTCCAGCCCGTACAGGCTGTGCAGCGTGCGGACGGCGAGCTCGGTGTACGCCGCATCGATCAAAACGGAGAACTTTATTTCCGATGTGGTGATGGCGCGGATGTTGATGTTCTTCTCGGCCAGCGCCTGGAAGGCCTGGGCGGCGACGCCGGCATGGCTGCGCATGCCGATGCCGATGACCGAGATCTTGGCGACGTCCTGGGCCCCGTCGATGCGGCCATAGCCGATCCGGTCCTTCGCCTTCTCGATGGTGGCGCGGGCGCGGTCGAAGTCCGCCGACGGCACGGTGAAAGTCAGGTCCGTCGTCTTCCCGTCGCCCGAGACGTTCTGCACGATCATGTCGACGTTGATGTTGCCGTCGGCGAGGGGGCCGAAGATGGCGGCGGCGACGCCCGGCTTGTCCTGCACGGCGCGGATCGAGATCTGCGCCTCGTCCCTGGAGAAGGCGATACCGGTGACGGTCTGATGTTCCATGATCTCACTCTCGTCGCAAATGAGCGTGCCCGGGGGGGTCTGTTTCGGGTCGATGTCTTCCGGCTTGACGAAGCTGGAGCGCACGAAGATGCGCACCTTGTGCAGCATTCCGAGCTCGATCGAGCGCACCTGCATCACCTTGGCGCCGAGCGAGGCCATTTCCAGCATTTCCTCGAAGGCGATCTTGTCGAGGCGGCGCGCCTTCGGCACCACGCGCGGGTCGGTGGTGTAGACGCCATCGACGTCGGTGTAGATGTCGCAGCGCTCGGCACCGATGGCCGCCGCGATCGCCACGGCCGAGGTGTCGGAGCCGCCGCGGCCGAGGGTGGTGATGCGGCCGCTGTCCTTGTGCACGCCCTGGAAGCCGGCGACGACCGCGACCTGCCGCATCTCCTTGAAGCGGCGGATCAGCTCGTCGCCATTGAGCGCGGCGATGCGGGCCGAGGCATGCGCGTTGTCGGTCAGCAGCGGCAGCTGCCACCCCTGCCAGGAGCGGGCGTCGACGCCCATGCCCTGCAGCGTGATGGCCAGCAGCCCGGCGGTGACCTGCTCGCCGGTTGCCACGACGGCGTCATACTCGCGGGCGTCGTGCATCGCCGACGCGTCCTTGCACCAGGCCACGAGCTGGTTGGTGACTCCGGCCATGGCGGAGACCACGACGGCGACGTCGTAGCCGGCATCGACCTCGCGTTTGACATGCCGCGCGACGTTGCGGATGCGATCGAGGTCGGCGACGGACGTGCCGCCGAATTTCATGACCAGACGTGGCATCGAGGTTCCCGGACCAGCGAAAAACAGCTAACAAGCGGCCGGCATCGGGTTTGCCCGGGGCCGGCCTGAAACGGCGCGTATACATACCGATGCGGCTGCGGCACTGCAACATTGGGACCCGCGCCAGTGGTACGACTTTCCCGTTTGTAAGGTGAATCGCATGGTGACCCGGATGGCGCAGAGCTCGGTCGATCCACGCGAGGTGGAACGGTTCGCCGGCATGGCCGCGAGCTGGTGGGACCCGCGCGGCCCGATGGCGGCGCTGCACAAGCTCAACCCGGTGCGGATCGGCTATATCCGCGACCACGCGGCCGAACGGTTCGGCCGCGACCCGAAACACCTCGGCTGCCTCGCGGGCCTGCGCGTGCTCGACATCGGCTGCGGCGCCGGTTTGCTGTCGGAGCCGCTGGCGCGCCTCGGCGCCGACATGGTCGGCATCGATCCGGCGGCCGAGAACATCGAGGCGGCCCGCGTGCACGCGGCCGCAAGCGGCGTCGCCGTCGACTATCGCGCCGCGACCGCCGAGGCCCTCGCCGAGGCCGGCGAGCGCTTCGACGTCGTACTGGCGATGGAGGTGGTCGAGCACGTCACCGACGTGCCGGCCTTCGTCGCCACCTGCGCGGCGATGGTGAAACCCGGCGGGCTGCTCGTGATGGCGACGCTCAACCGCACGCTGAAGAGCTTCGCGCTCGCCATCGTCGGCGCCGAATACGTGCTGCGCTGGGTGCCGCGCGGCACGCATCAGTGGGACAAGTTCGTCAAGCCGGAGGAACTCGAGACGGCGATCGAGGACAGCGGCCTGCGGGTGATCGGCGAGCGCGGCGTGATCTACAATCCGCTCGCCGACCGCTGGCAGTTGTCCTCCGACATGGACGTCAACTACATGCTGGCGGCGGCACGGGACGAGGGAGAGCAATCGTGATTCTGGAACTGGTCGAGTTCAATTCGCCGCCGGGGCAGAGCCGCGCGCAGGTCGCGGACGAGGCACGCACGGTCATCCCGAAATGGCAGGCGAACAAGGAACTGCTGCGCAAGCACTTCCTGCTCGAACTGAACGGCAAGACCGGCGCCGGCGTCTACATCTGGCCGTCGCTGGAAGCGGCGCAGCGCGCCCACGACGAGGCGTGGAAGCAGTCGATCATCAGGCGCACCGGCGCGGCGCCGAGCATCCGTTACTTCGACCTGTTCCTGCTGATCGACAACGAGCAGGGCAAGGTCACGGAGTTTCCCGAAGCCGCGGAGATCAAGGCCAGCGCGGCTTAGTGTTCTGTCGCCCCCGCGCGCCATGCATGTCGTCCCCGCGAAAGCGGGCACCCGGTACTCCGTGCCCTTGCGGTAGGCTGCGGCATACCGGATCCCGGGTCTCGGGCGTCGCGCTCGCCCGGGATGGCGCCTCAACCAAGTCCTACCTTCGGCAGTAATCGATGCTCTGGGCCGTCTTCACATTGATCGCCGCTGCGGCGCAGACCGCGCGCAACGCCATGCAGCGCGAACTGACCGCGACGCTCGGCACCGTCGGCGCCACGCATGTGCGCTTCCTGTTCGGCTTCCCGTTCGCGCTGTTCCTGTTCCTGCCCGGCGTGATGCTGTTCACCGGCTACAGCCTGCCGAACCCGCCGGCGGCGTTCTGGCCGTGGGTCGTCGCCGGCGCGGTGACGCAGATCGCCGCCACTGCCACCATGCTGTCGGTGATGGGCGAGCGCTCCTTCGTCGTCGCCTATGCCTACATCAAGACCGAGCCAGTGCAGGTGGCGCTGTTCGGCCTCATCTTCCTGCACGAGGCGGTGACGCCGATGACGGCCGCGGCGATCGTCATCGCCACCGCGGGCGTCATCGTCATTTCGCTCAAGCCCGGCGCGAGCCAGGTGTCGACGACGCGCTCGACCGTGATCGGCATCGCCTCCGGCGCGCTGTTCGCGCTCTCCGCGATCGGCTTCCGCGGCGCCATCCTGTCGCTCAACCTGCCGCATTTCGTCATGGCCGCGACCTTCACGCTGGCGGTCGGTCTCGTCATGCAGGCGGCCATGCTGACGCTTTATCTCGCGCTGCGCGAGCCGAAGGTGCTGCGCGACATCGCGCGCGCCTGGAAGCCGTCGGTGTTCGCCGGCTTCATGGGCGCCTTCGCCTCGGAGTTCTGGTTCCTCGCCTTCGCCATCGCCACCGCCGCCAGCGTGCGCACGCTGGCGCTGGTCGAGGTGCTGTTCGCGCAAGCGGTGACGCGTTTCATCTTCAAGCAGCCGACGACGTACCGCGAGCTCGGCGGCGTGGTGCTGGTGGTGCTCGGCGTCCTGCTGCTCGTGTGGGCGTATTAGCCGCCATGATTCCGTGGGAGAGGCTCGACACCGCAAAGATACCGGGCGGCGGCGAACTGCGGCTGATGCGGCGCGGCACCGAGTTCACGATCAAGCTCGGCAGCAACGAATTGATGAACAGCCGGCTGACGGCGACCGAGCAGGCGCTCGCGACGCTCGCCTGCGACAAGATCAAGACGCGGCCGGCGCCGAGCATCCTGATCGGCGGCCTCGGCATGGGCTTCACGCTGCGGGCGGCGCTCATCGTCCTCGGCGCGAAGGCGCATATCGACGTCGCCGAGCTGGTGCCGGCGGTGGTCGCGTGGGCGCGCGGGCCGATGGCGCCGTTGTTCGGCGACAGCCTCAGCGATCCGCGCGTGCGCATCCACGAGAAGGACGTCGTCGACCTGATCGCCGCGGCGCGTAGCGGTTACGACGCCATCCTGCTCGACGTCGACAACGGGCCGAACGGCATCGTGCGCAAGGCCAACGATCGCCTCTACGACGTCAACGGGCTCGCCGCGGCGCACAGGGCGCTCAAGCCCGGCGGCGTGCTCGCGGTGTGGTCGTCGGCGGACGATGCGAAGTTCACGGGGCGCCTGCGCCGCGGCGGTTTCGAGGTGACCGAGAACGCCGTGCGCGCCAAGGGGCCGCAGGGCCGGGCGCAGCATTTCATCTGGGTGGCGGTGCGGAGCGGGTGAGGAGGCGTGCGTCTGGCGCGGGCCGGTCAGGCGAGCCAGATGCGCCAGGCGTAGACGAGCGTCATCGTCGTGCCGATGGCGATGACGATGCGGCGCACGAGGCTCGCCGGCAGCACCTTCACCAGCCGGCCGCCGATGAAGCCGCCGGCGATGGCGCCGGCCAGCATGATCAGCGTCTCGCGCCAGCGCACGATATCCTGCACGGTGAAGATCGTGAGCGTCGTGATGCTGACGGCGGTGGCCAGAAGGTTCTTCAGCGCGTTGGCGCTGCGCACGTCCTCGCGGCCGCTGATCGAGAGCACGGCGAGCAGCATGACGCCGAGGCCGGCGCCGAAATAGCCGCCATAGACCGAGGTCAGGCCGAGCAGAGCCGGGCGGGCGACGGCGTCGCCGCGATGGCTCTTGCCGATGACGGCGACGATGCCGGCCTGGATTGCGCCGGCCGCGGCGTAGATCAGCGTTGCGAGGCCGACCAGAACCGGCACGAGCAGCGTGAACAGCCGCTCCGGCGTGACCAGCAGCAGCACGGCGCCGAGCGTCCCGCCGACGATGGCTGCGGCGACGGCGACCGCCATCGCGGCATCGCACGGCGGCCACTTGCTGCGGTCGGCGAGCGCGGCGACGAGATGGCCCGGCGTCACTGCGACGGCGTTGGAGGCGTTTGCGGCGATCGGAGGCAGGCCGGCCGCCAGCATGGCCGGAAAGGTGATCAGCGTCGCGCCGCCGGCAATGGCGTTGACGAGGCCGCCGGCAATCCCCGCCGCGACCAGCAGTGCGATGACATCGATGCTCAAGCAGGTTCTCCCGCCGGTGACGTTGGAAGACGAGCGGGACCGGCACGGATCGTCTGAAATGAAAGTGAGTGTCGAAGCTCAGCCTGCGGGCCGGCGTCGACCTGCGTGGCGAGCGGGGGGCTCGTGGCGTCGCGTCGGCGCTCGTGCCGCCACAGAGAGGCCGTCACTGCCCGCTCAATTCCGCTCGTCCGGCAGCACCGGCAGCGGATGGCACTCGATGCCTTCCTCGATCAAGTCCTTCGCCTCGTCGGGCGAAGCGACGCCGTGGATAGAACGGTGCTCGATCTCGCCGTAATGCATCTTGCGCGCTTCCTCGGGGAACTTCTCGCCGACATTGTCGGAGTTCTTGACGAGGTGGTCGCGCAATTCCTTCAGCTTGGCGCGGAACTCCATCTCCTGCGGCGAGATCATCGCCACCGGCGCAGGCGCGGGCCCGGCTGCGGCGGGTGTCTCGGGCGCCGGCGCAGGCATCTCGATCGGCACGCGGCCTTTCTTCGCCGCCACGCGCGGCGCCATGATCGCCTTCTCGACCTTGGTCGAGTTGCACACCGGGCAGGTGACGAGCTTGCGCCTGGCCTGCTTGTCGAAAGCGGCGCTGTCGGCGAACCAGCTTTCGAACTCGTGCTTCTTGTCGCAGACGAGCGAGTACTTGATCATTCCCGGCCTCGCACCAGATGCAGCCGCGCCGGCTCGGCCATCGGCTCGATGACCTCGAAGCGGCGGCCATGCTGCAGCGAGGGCAGGCGGCCGCGCGCGGTCGCCACCGCGGCCGGATCGATCTCGGCCATGACCACGCCCGGTTCGGTGCCGCCTTCGGCGAGCACGCGGCCCCAGGGATCGACGATCAGCGAATGACCGTAGGTCTCGCGGCCGTTCTCGTGCTTGCCCCCTTGCGCCGCGGCAAACACGAAGCAGCCGTTCTCGATGGCGCGGGCGCGGTTGAGGACGTGCCAGTGCGCCTCGCCGGTCTGCCGGGTGAAGGCCGACGGCACCGTCAGCATCGTTGCGCCGGCTTCGGCGAGCGCGCGATAGAGCGCGGGGAAGCGCACGTCGTAGCAGATGGTGACGCCGAGCCGGCCCCACGGCAGGTCGGAGAGCACCGCGCTCTCGCCCGGCGCGTAATTGCTCGATTCGCGATAGCTCTCGCCGCCGGCGAGATCGACGTCGAACATGTGGATCTTGTCGTAGCGGGCGACGATCTCGCCCTGCGGATCGATGAGGAAGCCGCGATTCACGGCGCGGTCCTGCGTATGACGGATGGCGAGCGAGCCGACGTGCAGATAGAGCGCGTGCTTGCGTGCCAGATCGCGCAAGGCGGCGAGCGACGGATCGGCTTTTTCCTCGACCACGGTGGCGAACAATTGCTCGCGGTTCGCGGCGAGCAGATTGGTCATCTCCGGCGTCTGCACGTAATCGGCGCCGGCGCCCTTCGCCTCGGCGATGAGCTTCGCGGCGGCGTCGACATTGGCGGCGGGGACGAGCCCCGACCGCATCTGGATCATCGCCGCCTTGAACGTCGCGGTCTTCTCACTCATGCACTCTGTCCTTGCCCGGCGAGCAGCGGGTCGAGCCTGCCCTCCGCCTCGAGCTCGTGCAGGTCGTCACAACCGCCGACATGCACGGTGCCGATGAAAATTTGCGGAACCGTATACCGCCCGTGCGCCCGCTCCATCATCTGGCTGCGCAAGCTGCGGTCCGCGCCGACATCGATCTCCTTGAAGTCGACGCCCTTGCGTTTCAGCAGGGCCTTGGCGGCGTGGCAATAGGGGCAAAACCTCGTGGTGTAAATCTCGATCGGGGGCATCGGGCATTTTCCGCAGTTGCTGTAGGTACTTATATGGTGTTGCGGCCTCCTGCCACAACCCGGGCGAAGACCAGCACGTCGACATGCGCGGCGCCGGCTCTGAGCAATGCGCGGGCGCAGGCATCGACCGTCGCGCCGGAGGTGAGCACGTCGTCGACGACGATCAGCCGCCGCCCGGCGACGTCCGCCTTGCGCTCCGGCGGCACGCGGAAGGCGCCCTGCACGTTCTGGGCGCGCTCGCCTTTGTCGAGGCCGACCTGCTGCGGCGTTGCGCGCACGCGCTTGAGGCTCTCCGTCAGCACCGGCACGCCGGACGCGCGGCCGACGGCATCAGCGAGCGCCGCCGACTGGTTGAAGCGCCGCGCCCACAGCCTGCGCCAGTGCAGCGGCACCGGCACCAGCGCGTCGGCCTCGCGCGTCAGCTCCCGCCCGGCGCGCGCCATCCATCCGCCCATCATCGGCGCGAGATCGAGGTGGTCGCTGTACTTGAACCTGTGCACCAGCGCGCGGGCGACGTCGTCGTAGCGCACCGCGGCGCGGGCGCGGTCGTAGGCCGGCGGATTGGCGATCGCCTCCATCGACAGGAGGCCGGGCCCGGGATCGTAGACGAAGGGAATGCCGAGCCGCGCGCAGAAGGGCGGCTCGATGAAGGCGAGCTTCGCCCAGCAGGCGGCGCACAGGCCGTGCCCGTCGCCGAGCGGCTCGCGGCAGGACGCGCACAAAGGCGGCAGCGCCATGTCGAGTGCGAAGCGGAAAGCGCGGCGCAGCCCGTGGCCGAGCTGCGAGGTCACCCGACTTGTCGAGCCGAGGCCATTCATGTGACAACGCTAGCACAATTGCTGAGGTCATCGCCCGCGAAAGGGGGCGATCCAACCCCCACATCAAGCGCGGTGACGACCGGATGCCCCGCTTGCGCGGGGCATGACAGGACAGATTATGGCGCAAGGTCCGACCATCTTCGACCGCAAGCTCCTGCGCGAACGCCAGCGCCGCGCGCGGACGCGCGGGGCCGCCACGTTCCTCCTCGATCACGCCGCGACCGAGCTCGCCGAGCGGCTCGCCGCGGTGGTGCGCCAGTTCGACGTCGCCGTCGACCTCGGCACCCCGACCGACGCGGTGCGCCGCGCGCTGGCAGGATCGGCGCAGATCGGCACCCTGATCGCCGCCGCGCCGGCGGCTGCGGCGCTCGACGAGCGCGGCCTGCGCGTCGCCGCCGACGAGGAGGCGTTACCCTTTGCCGACGGCGCGCTCGATCTCGTCGTCTCGGCGCTGGCGCTGCAATGGGTCAACGACCTGCCGGGCACGCTCGTGCAAATCCGCCGTGCGCTCAAGCCGGACGGCTTGCTGCTTGCCGCCATGCTCGGCGGCGACAGCCTGATGGAATTGCGCGAGGCCTTCGCCGCCGCCGAAAGCGAAATCGAGGGCGGGCTCAGCCCCCGCGTCGCACCCTTCGCCGACCTGCGCGATCTCGGCGGCCTGATGCAGCGCGCGGGCTTCGCCCTGCCGGTTGTCGATTCGGACCGGCTGACGGTGCGCTACGATTCGGCCCTGGCGCTGATGCGCGACCTGCGCGCGATGGGCGCGACCAACGTGCTCGCCGAGCGCCGCCGCGCGCCGCTCAGGCGCGCGACCTTGCAGCGCGTGGCCGAGATCTATGCCGAGCGTTTCGCCGATCCGGACGGCCGCGTGCGCGCGACCTTCGAGATCGCCTGGCTCCTGGGTTGGTCGCCGCATGCGAGCCAGCAGAAGCCCTTGAAGCCCGGTTCGGCGGCGCGGCGGCTCGCCGACGCGCTCGGCACGCAGGAAATTCCCGCGGGCGAGAAGACCGGCCGCTGAAGGCGCGGCGCGCGCTCAGAACATCGCGGCGAGCTTGTCGTAGAGATTGGTCTTGATGCTGGTGCCGAGGGTCCAGACCGTCGACATGATCGCGAGGCTGATGCCGGAGGCCATCAGCGCGTATTCGATGGCGGTGGCGCCGCGCCGGTCGGCGCACAGCGCGCGCAGGGAGACGGTCAGCCGGTTGAGCCTACTGCGCATCGCTTCGCCCCTTTCGACGAGGATCAGAGCAGCGCCGTGAGGTGCGACACCAGCGGCACGTCGGCCGGCGGCATCTCGTAGTCCCGCAACTTGTTCGGCCTCACCCAGGCGAGCGTCTGACCTTCCCGTGGCGTCACCGTCCCCTCCCAGCGCCGGCAGACATAGAGCGGCATCAGGAGATGGAAGTCCGGGTAGGTGTGGCTGGCGAAGGTGAGCGGTGCGAGACACGGCTCACGAACGGCGATGCCCAGTTCCTCCTTCAACTCGCGGATCAGCGTCTCTTCGGGCCGCTCGCCCGGTTCGATCTTGCCGCCGGGAAACTCCCACAAGCCTGCCATCGGCTTGCCTTGCGGCCGCTGTGCGAGAAGCACGCGGCCATCGGCATCGATGAGTGCGCAGGCGGCGACGAGGACGATCTTGCTCACGACACGGGTCCGGAGATTAGGCAGGCTTGGTTAATGCGGATTGAATGGTATCGCAAAGCGCGCCCGTGACAGGCAACCGCGCTTAACGGCGGCTTATGGCAGGCGCAGAAACATTCAGGTCCGGCCCGTCGGCAGCAGGGCGAGCACCGCGTCGGCGAAGGGCTGCGGCGCTTCCTGCGGCGGATTGTGTCCGACGCCGGACAGGAGGCGCCGCTCGTAGCGGCCGGTGAAATGGCGGCCGTGACCCTCCGACAGCGCCGCCGGCAGCACGCCGTCGTCCGCGCCCTGCAGGGCGATGGTCGGCACGCCGATCGTCGGCTGCGCGGCCAGGCGCCTTTCGATCTCCTCGAGCGCCGGATCGCCCGGCGCATTGCCGTAGCGATGGCGGTAGGACTGGATCGTCACGTCGACGAAATCGGGGTTGTCGAACGAGGCGGCGCTTGCCGCGAACGTCGCGTCGTCGAACGCCCAGGGCGGCGACCACAGCCGCCACAGGTGGCGGCACAGCGCGCGCCGGTTCTCCTCGAGCCCTGCGCGCCCGCGCGCGGTGTGGAAATAATATTGGTACCAGTAGCGCTCTTCCAGCTCCGGCGCCTGCGGCCGGCCCGACGCAGCGATGTCCTGGATGTTGTAGCCGTTGCCGGTCACGAGGCCGATGACGCGCTCCGGCCACAGCGCGGCGACGATGCACGCGGCGCGGCCGCCCCAGTCGTAACCGGCGACGAGCGCGCGCGGCATCGCAAGCGCATCCATCAGGTCGCGCAAATCGTTGCCGAGCGCGGCCTGCTGACCGGATCGCGGCGTCTCGGCCGAGAGGAAGCGCGTGGCCCCGAAGCCGCGCAGATAGGGCACGATCGTCCGGCAGCCGGCCGCCGCGAGAATCGGCACCACGGCGTCGTAGCAGCGCACGTCGTAAGGCCAGCCATGCAGCAGGATGACCGGCGTTCCGTTCGCGTCGCCGCTGTCCTCGTAGGCGACGTCGAGCGTCGGCGTGCGGACGTGCCGGAGTGCCCTCAACTGCGATAGTCCCCGTTGATGGCGACGTATTCTTTCGTCAGATCGCAGGTGAGCACGCGGTCGCGGCCCTTGCCCATGCCGAGCGCGACCTTGAGCGGGATGACCGGCTCTTTCATTTTGGCGCTGACCTTCGCCTCGTCATAGGACGGGTCGCGCGCGCCCTTGTGCGCCACGCGGATGCCGCCGAACCAGATCGACAGCTTGTCGCGGTCGGCCGGCTCGCCGGCCTTGCCGACGGCCATGACGACGCGGCCCCAATTGGCGTCCTCGCCGGCGATGGCGGTTTTCACCAGCGGCGAATTGGCGATCGCCATGGCGATCTTGCGCGCCGAGGCGTTGGAGGCCGCGCCCTCGACGGTGATCTCGACCAGCTTGCGCGCGCCTTCGCCGTCGCGCGCCACCTGCTCGGCGAGATTCGCAAGCACGGCGTTGAGCGCCTTCCTGAACGCCTTCAGCCGCGGATCGGCGGCGCGCGCGATGCGCGGATTGCCGGCCTTGCCGGTCGCGAACAGCATCAGCGTGTCGGAGGTCGAGGTGTCGCCGTCGATGGTGACGGCATTGAACGTGTCGGCGACGCCGTCCTTGAGCAGCGCCTGCAGGGCGGGCGCGGCGATCGCCGCATCGGTGAAGACGAAGGAGAGCATCGTCGCCATGTCGGGCGCGATCATGCCGGCGCCCTTGGCGATGCCGGCAAGGGTCACCTTCACCTTGCCGATCTTGGCCGTCGCGGTCGCCACCTTCGGGAAGGTGTCGGTGGTCATGATCGCCTTGGCGGCGTCGAGGAAGTCGCCTTCGCGCGCGCGGGCGGCGAGGCCGTCCATCACCGGCGCGAATTTCGCCGCATCGAGCGGCTCGCCGATGACGCCGGTCGAGGCGAGGAAGATCTCGCCGACCTTGCAGCCGGCCGATTTAGCGGCGATCTGCGCGGTGAGCCTGGTCGCGGCGCGGCCGCTCTTGCCGGTGAAGGCGTTGGCGTTGCCGGAGTTGACGACAAGGGCTCGTGCCAAATTCTTTGAAGACTTGCCCGGCTTGAGGTTGGCGCGGCACCACTCGACAGGGGCCGACGGGCACTTCGAGCGGGTGAACACGCCGGCGGCGGTCGTGCCCTCGTCGAACAGCGCCAGCAGCACGTCCGTGCGGCCCTTGTAGCGGATGCCGGCCTGCGCGGTGGCGAGGCGGACGCCGGCGATCGCCGGCATGTCGGGCACGTGCTTGGGGGCGAGGGGCGAAACGGCGGTGCTCATGGGTTTGCCATCCGGCTGAAATTGTCATCGCCGGGCTTGTCCCGGCGATCCCGATCGGGCGGGCAATGCAGTGCGTACCTAAGCGGACTGGCCGGGACAAGCCCGGCCACGACGAATGAAAGCGCGTGCCTGGGATAAAAAAAGCCCGGCACGAGGCCGGGCATTTCTTCTACCGTCACCTTCGGATCGTGACGTTCCTCCGCCTCATCCCGAGGCGCGCGCGAAGGGCACTTCTCGAAGGATGAAGGCGGCCTCATGGTTCGAGACGCGCGCCTCCGGCGCGCTCCTCCTCACCATGAGGCCCATGGTCCTTACTTCTTCGGCTCGGCCGGAGCGGCCGGCGCCTCGGCGGCGGGCGGAGCCGGCGGCGTGTACATCTTCTCGATCTTGGCCTCGCCGCGCAGCTTGGTGATGAGCTCGGCCTGCGCCTTGCGCGTGACGTACTGCTCGATCTGCGGCTTCACCTCGTCGAAGCCGGGCGCCGGCTTCTTGCGCTTGTCCTCGACCTTGATGACGTGCCAGCCGAACTGCGTGTGCACGGGCCCGGAGATCTGGCCCTTGTCGAGCTTGAAGGCGACGTCGGCGAATTCCGGCACCATCTGGTCCTTGGTGAAGTAGCCGAGATCGCCGCCATTGGCCTTGCCCGAGGGATCCTCGGTAGTCTCGGCCGCCACCTTGGCGAAGTCCTCGCCCTTGTTGAGGCGGGCGATGATCGCCTTGATCTTGTCCTCGGCCGCCTTGTTCGCCTTGTCGTCGCCGGCGGCGGCGCGGATCAGGATGTGGCGCGCATGCACCTCCTGCTCGTCGGCCATGGACTTGACCGCGTCCTCATAGACCTTGTGCATCGCCTCGTCGGTCAGGGCCGATTTGGCGGTCTGCTGCAGGATGGCTTCCATCAGGAGCTTCTTGCGCGCGAAATCGAGCTTGGCCTTGAACTCGGGCGTGTCGCCGATCTTCTTGTCGTCCGCCGCCTTGGAGACGAGGATCATGTCGGCGACGAACTGAACCAGGTAGTCCTTCTTGGCGTCCGCCGACATCGGCGGCAACTGCCCGGCCTCCTCCTCGGCGACGGCCAGGTCGCTCTGGTGGATCTCGGTGCCGTTCACCTTGGCGACGACCGGGTCGTCGGCGAAGGACGGCGTCGCGGCGGCGAGCGTGAGCGCGAGCCCGGCGGCGAGAGCGGCGGCAATGCGCACAGAAGCCCGGCGGCCGGCGGTGAAGAGGGGGTTCATGAGCGGTCCTTGGGAGTTTGCGGCCGCGTCCTGTCCGCGGCGGGCGGACTTGTCACCCAACAACCGTGGCTTTGCAATGGCGGCGGCGGTGCGGGGGCGTGACAAGTGCGTGACCGAAAGCCGTAAACCCCTTTTGGTGCAGGTAATTGACAACAATCCGACCCCCTCCTATCTGTCGAACGACCAGGCTGTAAGCGTTCGTACCTGCGCCATTGGCGCCGATTTTGCCCCAAAGACCCCATATTCCGGAGCGCCGGAACCAAAATCCGGTCGCGCTGGATTGATAAGGCGCCCGGCCACACGTTGAGGAGCTTGAGACCATGATCGGCGCCGTCGCCCGCAAACTGTTCGGCTCCGCCAACGAGCGGCGGATCCGCGGTTACCAACCGCGCGTCGCTGCCATCAATGCGCTCGAAAAAGAGGTATCGGCCCTCTCCGACGAGGCGCTCAAGGCGCGCACCGCCCAGTTCAAGAAGCAGATCGAGGAAGGTACCTCGCTCGACGACCTCCTGGTTCCGGCCTTCGCCACCGTGCGTGAGGCGGCCCGCCGCACCCTCGGCCAGCGCCACTTCGACGTGCAGTTGATCGGCGGCATGATCCTGCACGAGGGCAAGATCTCCGAGATGAAGACCGGCGAGGGCAAGACGCTGGTCGCCACGGCCCCCGTCTACCTCAATGCGCTCACCGGCCGCGGCGTGCACGTCGTCACCGTCAACGACTACCTCGCCAAGCGCGACGCCGAATGGATGGGCCAGGTCTACGGCTTCCTCGGCCTCACCACCGGCGTCATCGTGCACGGCATCGACGACGAGGAGCGCAAGAAGGCTTACGACTGCGACATCACCTACGGCACCAACAACGAGCTCGGCTTCGACTATCTGCGCGACAACATGAAGTACCGGATGGAGGACATGGTCCAGCGCGGCCACGTCTATGCCATCGTCGACGAGGTCGATAGCATCCTGGTCGACGAGGCGCGCACGCCGCTCATCATCTCCGGCCCGCTCGACGACCGCAGCGAGTTCTACAACACCATCGACGCCTTCATCCCGCGTCTCGACAAGAGCGATTACGAGATCGATGAGAAGCAGCGCACCGTCACCATGACCGAGGCCGGCATGGAGAAGATGGAAGTGGCGCTGCGCGAGGCCGGCCTCCTCAAGGGCGAGAAGCTCTACGACGTCGAGAACGTCTCCGTCGTGCATCACGTCAACCAGGGCCTGCGCGCGCACAAATTGTTCCAGCGCGACAAGGACTACATCGTCAGGAACGGCGAGGTCGTCATCATCGACGAGTTCACCGGCCGCATGATGCCGGGCCGGCGCTATTCGGAAGGCCTGCACCAGGCCCTGGAGGCGAAAGAGCACCAGCCGATCCAGCCGGAGAACCAGACGCTCGCCTCGATCACCTTCCAGAACTACTTCCGCATGTACGAGAAGCTCGCCGGCATGACCGGCACGGCGCTCACGGAAGCCGAAGAGTTCGGTGACATCTACAATCTCGAGGTGCTCGAGGTCCCGACCAACAAGCCGCTCGCGCGCGTCGACGACGACGACGAGGTCTACCGCACGGCGCACGAAAAATACGCCGCCATCATCACGCTGATCGACGACTGCCGCAAACGCGGCCAGCCGGTGCTGGTCGGCACGACGTCGATCGAGAAGTCCGAGCTGCTCGCCGAATTGCTGCGCAAGGAAGGCTGGGAGCAGCACGATTTCTCCGACCCGAACGCGTTCCGCGACCTTTATTCCGGCGAGACGCAGAAGAAGGTCTTCGCCATCCTCAACGCCCGCTATCACGAGCAGGAGGCGTTCATCGTGTCGCAGGCGGGCGTGCCCGGCGCCGTCACGATCGCCACCAACATGGCCGGCCGCGGCACCGACATCCAGCTCGGCGGCAACGCCGACATGCGCATCCGCCAGGAGCTCGCCGACATCTCCGACTGGGGCGAGCGCGACCGGCATCCGCGCGCGGCCGAGATCCGCGAGCAGATTAACAAGCTCAAGGAGAAGGCGCTCGCCGCCGGCGGCCTCTTCGTGCTCGGCACCGAGCGCCACGAATCCCGGCGCATCGACAACCAGCTGCGCGGCCGCTCCGGCCGTCAGGGCGACCCGGGCCACTCCAAGTTCTTCCTGTCGCTCGAAGACGACCTGATGCGCATCTTCGGCTCCGGCAAGCTCGACGGCATGCTGCAGAAGCTCGGGCTGAAGGAAGGCGAGGCCATCGTCCATCCCTGGATCAACAAGGCGCTGGAAAAGGCGCAGCAGAAGGTCGAGGCGCGCAACTTCGACATCCGCAAGAACCTGCTGAAATACGACGACGTGATGAACGATCAGCGCAAGGTGATCTTCGAGCAGCGGCTCGATCTCATGCGCGACGAGAACGTCGACGAGACCATCGCCGACATGCGGCATGAAGTGGTCGAGGAACTGGTCACCAAGCACATCCCGCCGAACGCCTATCCGGAGCAGTGGAACACGGCCGCGCTGCATGAGGCGCTGCTCAACGTGCTCACGCTCGACCTGCCGGTTCAGGAGTGGGCCAAGGAAGAGGGCATCGCCGAAGACGAGGTGAAGGAGCGCGTCGTGCGCCGCGCCGACGAGTTCATGGCGGCGAAGGTGGCCAAGTGGGGCCCCGACGTCATGCGCTACGTCGAGAAGTCGATCCTCTTGCAGACGCTCGACCATCTCTGGCGCGAGCACCTCGTGATGCTCGACCATCTGCGCCAGGTGGTCGGCCTGCGCGGCTACGGCCAGCGCGATCCGCTCAACGAGTACAAGGCCGAGGCCTTCGCGCTGTTCGAGGGCATGGTGGCGCACCTGCGCGAGGCGGTGACGGCGCAGTTGATGCGCGTCGAGATCGTGCAGCAGCCGCCGGCCGAGGAGCAGGCCCAGCAACTGCCGTTCATGGAGGCGCACAAGGTCGATCCGACGACCGGCGAGGACCAGATGGCGATGCCGGCGGCGATGACCGCGGCCGCGGTCGCGGGCGGCGACGTCGCCACCGCCGTCGTCGAGCGCAATCCGAAGGACCCGACGACCTGGGGCAAGGTCGGCCGCAACGAAGCCTGCCCCTGCGGCTCGGGCAAGAAGTACAAGCACTGCCACGGCCGGTTCGGCTGATGCCGGCGGCCAAGGCCGCGCCTCGGAACGCCGCGCCAAAGCGCGGCGTTGCCGTTTCAGGAGATCGCCGATGTCCGACAATAGCATCGACCGGGTGCTGGCCGATCTCGC
>Ga0182749_1000663_pt1 | contig 30192 bp, 28 predicted proteins | sample eDN3rd37CKraftMG_FD_128875 | JGI IMG/M metagenome (GOLD analysis project Ga0182749, IMG submission 128875) | Enriched Miracle-Growth compost microbial communities from Emeryville, California, USA - eDNA 3rd pass 37_C Kraft MG (version 2) (version 2) ...
CAGTTTCCCGCACGGGCTTGCGTGCCTGATTCTTGACGCCGACCGTGGTGAAGACGACCTCGTCGACCGGGATATCCTCGCTATAAACCGTAATCTGCGTGATCTCGCGATCGGGCTCCCCGCTGCGGCTACGAACCCGATCGAAGATTTCGACGTGGACACGGCCGGCACCGAGAAGGCCGCGCAGGGCTTCCTTGAACTGCTGGATGCTCTGCGGATCATTCTTCAGCTCGAGTAGCCGTGGTCCGACGAAGCCGTCCCAGAGCCGCTGCGCGTTCTGGTTCTCGTCGGCGTAGCGAATTTCCTCGGCCTGGCGGAATGCATCGCGCGATTGAACATAGAGCCAGTGCGCCCGTTGGTACGCGCTCTCGATGCCGCCCAGGCGGTCGCGCCACTCGGCGAGCGCCATGAGCGCGGCCTGGCCGACCTCGTCGGTCATGTCGGAGATGCGATCGATGTCGGCGACGAGCTGGATGAGCTTCTGCTCGGGGAGCTCGTCGACAGCCTTCAAGAATCCTTTGGAAAACTCTTCGGCTGGCGCATCCCAGTTGAGATTTGCCGGCACCGGGATGTCACTCTGCGACAGGTGGCTGCGAAGGTCTTTGGGGGAGACGCTGCGGACGAAGCGGTAGAGATTGGACATGGTCGTCGAACCTTTCGTTTGCCCGCCAATGGCGGAGCAGCTAGGGGTCCGGCGACCGTTGGTCACTCCTGATTGAGGACCAGCGCCTCGTGCACGCGAGAATCGCCGGCACGGATGGTCAGCGACTCTATGTCCGATAATCGGACATGCAAGTAAAAACTTGACATCGGTGGTCCGATCCACCATATTTCCACAGGCGACGACCGCCCGGCCGCCGCCCAAAAATGATTCAGCAATCAACAGAACCGATGGAGGTCCGGATGGATGCGGCGCAGCTCGGGAGTCGGCTGCGGGCCGCGCGGGATCGCCGTGGCTTGAGCCAACAGGCGGTCGCCGATGCGCTTGGTTTGCCGAGAACCGCAATCACTAACATTGAGACCGGCGCGCGTGCCGTCTCAACCCTGGAAATGACCAAGCTGGCCGAGCTCTATGGCCAGACCCCGGCCTATTTTCTCGGTGCCAACGAACAGCCGACGGAAGATCTTTCCGTCGTGCTTCACCGTGCCTTGCCGGAAATCCAAGGCACGCCGGAGATCGAAAGCGAAATCAGCCGCATCCTCGACCTTTATCGTGAGGGAGCAAGCCTGCGCGAGCTTCTCGATCAAGCGTCTGAACAGACAGTGCCAAATTATGCCGTCCGGACGGCAACCGTTGGCGACGCCATTCGCCAAGGGGAAATCGTGGCGCTGGAAGAGCGCCGTCGACTCGGTCTGGGTACCGCGCCAATTCTCAACCCTGCTGAGACGATCAGCGAACAGGGCATTTGGACCGCTGCAACGACCCTGCCGGATGGCCTCTCTGGCTTGTTCGTCAATCATCCATCTATTGGCCTCGCCATTTTGGTGAACGTCGACCACCGCCCAGTGCGGCGCCGGTTCTCCTATGCGCATGAATATGCTCACGCGCTATTCGATCGCGATGAAACGATCACGACGACGCGAACTCAAAATGCAAGCCAACTTGCAGAGAAACGTGCAAATGCATTTGCTGCGGCATTTCTGATGCCGGCTGAAGGCGTTGCCGATCATCTGCGCCAGCTCGATAAGGGCTTGCCGAGCCGACGCTCGCAAACCCTCTTTGACGTCGCAAATGATTCGATGATGGAAACCGAGCTGCGAACGCGGCCAGGATCCCAAGCAATCACCTATCAGGATGTGGCGTCGCTCGCTCGACGCTTCGGCGTGAGCTATGAAGCTGCAGTTTGGCGCCTGAAGAGTCTGGGTTACGTCGGCAGCAGCGAGACCACTTCGCTGCTATCCCAGAAGGATACTGCGAATCGATACCTGCGCGCTTTGGGTTTCGACGATCCATTCGAAAGCAAGGAAGAACCGCGCGACCAGGAACTCCTTGGTCAATTGGTTCGCCTCGCCGTAGAAGCTTTCCGTCAGGAAGAAATCTCTCGTGGTCGTCTTGTAGAGATTGCCAAGAAGCTCTTTCCGGATCCTTCAGTATTGGATCCTTCAGCTTTGGTTGAGTTTGCGGAAGCGACGCGCGCTGGCTGATGAGCGGATGGTCGAATGGTGAGCGCTATTGTCGTCGCCGACACGTCCGTTCTCATAAACTTCCTGCGAATTGACCGGATGGACCTGATTGGGGTCCATCCGGCGTCATTCATCGCCACCGATCACGTTGCCGGAGAGATAGCGGACACTTATCCCGACCAGCAAGCACGCTATGCCGCTGCAGTGAGCGCTGCTCATATCAGCGAACAGCGTGTTGATGATCCGATCGAATTGGAATTGTTCCTGCGCCTCTCAACGCATGGAAGGCTTGGCGCCGGCGAGCGATCCGCCATCGCCGTCGCACTCAACAGGAAATACACGCTCGCAATCGACGACTCGCGCGCCATTCAAATGGTCATTGGCGAAGCAGGGATCGCCGGCAACCCGGTGACAATCGTGCGCACGCAAGACATCGTTGTTGAGCTGATCCGTAAACGCGTGATCTCGATCGAAGTGGCAGACAAAATCCTCGTCGATTGGGCGACCAATCATCGGTTCAGGCTCAAGATCGCTTCTTTCAAGGATCTCCTGTGACCTCCCATTTCGGGGTTAATCGTGGTCGCTCCGGTATGCGTGTCGAAGCCCAACATCGTGTTATTCGAATCAGGCCGAGCATGAGATTGGCGTCGCGACCAGTCGCGACCAGTTAAGCTCCAACACCGGTTTGTTCGCGATGCTTATTTCTTCTTCGAACCGCTTCGCGCGCGAGTCGATTTCGCTGTTCATCCTGCTCGGGCAAGATAATCGTGCGTCATCGCAAGGCACTCGCGATGAACGCGCTCGATCCAAACAGCATGACACCTGCGGAACGATTAGCCGAAATTGGCGATCTTCTGGCGGCAGCTCTCATTCGCCTTCGGGCGCGTAAGTCCAGTTCTTTATCCGCCAACCTCGGAGAAAGTTCAGTCGACTTCTCGCCAGACCAACGCAGTCATCCGACCCCACGTGGAGTGGAGAAAGTCGAATGACCGACAGCGTGCTGGCTCAGGTGGCGGCGCTGAAAACCGCGCCCATTGCAGCCCTCAAACAGAAATGGCGGGAATTGTTCGAGCGAGAGCCGCCGCCTTACAACAGGCGCTTCCTCGAAAATCGCCTGGCCTATCGGATTCAGGAATTGGCCTATGGCGGCCTGAAGCCGGAAACCATCGAAAGGCTGGAAGCGCTTGCGGACGAGATCGAGGGCAAAGGCAGTCGACAACGTCGCATATTGCAGAGCCGCCCCATTGCCGGCACCCGCTTGATCCGTGAGTGGAAGGGCATCGAGCACTGCGTCACCGTCCGTGATGGCGATTTTGAATACCAAGGCCGCCCCTACCGATCGCTCTCGGCCATCGCCCGAGCCATCACTGGCGCTCGCTGGAACGGGCTTGTGTTCTTTGGGCTCAAAACTCAACAGGGATTGCGATGACAAAAGAATCGTTCGCGATCCGACGCAAGCTGCGCTGTGCCGTCTACACCCGGAAGTCGTCCGAAGAGGGGCTGGAACAGGAGTTCAACAGCCTCGACGCCCAACGGGAAGCCTGCGAGGCCTATATCGCGAGTCAGCGCGCTGAGGGCTGGCTTCTGCTGAGCGATCGCTATGATGACGGCGGCTTTTCAGGCGGCACACTGGAGCGACCGGCACTCAAGCGGCTCATGGCCGACATCGAGGCCAAGCGGGTCGACATCGTGGTCGTCTACAAAATCGATCGCTTGAGTCGATCGCTGATGGATTTCGCCAAGCTTGTCGAAGTGTTCGATCGCAACGTCGTGACGTTTGTCAGCGTCACCCAGTCCTTCAACACCACCACCAGCATGGGACGCCTCACGCTGAACATCCTCCTCTCGTTCGCTCAATTCGAACGGGAAGTCATCGGCGAGCGCATCCGCGACAAGTTCGCAGCCTCACGCAAGAAGGGCATGTGGATGGGCGGCTTCGTGCCGATGGGTTACACGGTCAAAGACCGTAAACTCGTCATCAACGAGCCGGAGGCGGATCTTGTCCGGTCGATTTTCAAGCGATTCGTCAAGCTGGGCTCTGGCACCAAGCTGGTCCAGCAGCTGGCTGCCGAAAACGTTCGAAACCGCTACGGCAAGCCGATCGACAAGGGCGCGCTCTATAAGCTCCTCAATAACCGGGTCTACATCGGACAGGCCGTGCACAAAGGTACGGCTTATCCCGGCGAACATGACGCCATCATCGAGCAGGACCTCTGGGACAAGGTCCACAGCATCATTCAAGAGAGCCCGCGCAAGCGTGCTGCGGCCACCCGCGTCCAGTCCCCGGCACTCCTGAAGGGCCTGATTTTTGGGCCGGACGGCGTCGTCATGACCCCCGCCCACACGCGGCGGAAAGGCAAGCTCTATCGATACTATGTTGCGACCAGCGCGATCCGCTCCGGCGAGCCGAACAAAAATCTCATCCGCCGCATTCCCGCATCGGAGATCGAGGCCGCAGTCGTAGAGCAGATCAAGCTGCTCGTTCGGTCACCGGAGGTCGTGGTGGCCGCCTGGCGGGCGACACGCCATCAAATCGAAAAACTCACCGAGCGCGAGGTCCGAGAGCACCTGCAGAACTTTACAGAGCTCTGGTCCGAGCTTTTCCCTGCCGAGCAGGCTCGCATCATCCAGCTGCTGGTGGCCCGCGTCGAAATCAACCCAACGGGAGCCAATGTCACGCTGCGCACGGATGCCCTGTCGACGTTACTGACGGACATCCGACAGGGTCCGTCATCCACAAAGCACGGTCGCGAGGAAGCAGCATGAGCAAAACCCTGACCAGCGTCGGCTCAACCATCACGGTTCACGTGCCGCTTACGTTCACCATCCGAGGTGGCCGCAAAACCATTATCGGGCAAGCGCCACAACTGATGCACACGGTACCACGGACGCGTTTTGACGATTCGATCACCAAGGCACTCGCCCGCGCCTATCGATGGCGCTCACAAATCGAAGACGGGACGTATTCGTCGATCACTGAACTGGCCAAGGACCAGGGAATCAACCAATCCTATGCATGTCGAATGCTGCGGTTGACCTTGCTCGCGCCAACGATCGTCGAGGCAATTCTGGACCGCCGCGGGACCGGCCTGACGCTGGAAGCGCTCATGAAGCCGATGCCGGCGCTCTGGGATCAGCAGCTTGCGGAAATACGCCTTCGCGCGTAGCGGCGGCACGGTCTAAACCGCGAAGACCTTTTGCACCTCGTCCCCAAAATGATTGATCACCTTCACGCAAATCCGCCCTTTTGTGGGCCTGGGGAACGGCCGCGAGATCGTTGAATTCAGCTCGGCCCATGCCGCCTCGTCGATCTCGGCCTTGAGCGCACGCTTGAGCGCGTCGTAGGGATCGTCGCCGACGAAATAGGCCTGGCGCACGAAGAAGCTTTCCTCGTCATAGTCGTGGTCGATGAACCACGCCGCCACGTCGTTCATCAAGTCCTTTCCGCCCGACGAGCGCACTTCGCCGGTGGTCGGATCGAAAATGTCCATGCCGCGGATTTCCACCTGCAGCATGTTGTCCTTCAATTCGTGGATCACGATGTCGGGTTCGCCGAACACCACGAATAGGTTGCCGGCGCCGGTGGCCTTGAGCTTGTCGGCCATCCGCAGGTCCTGGTTCATGCGTGCCTTCAGCACGGTCAACCGGCCGAAATTCAGCCGCGTGTCGTCCACCTCCGGCGCAAATGCGAAACCGCAGACGATGAGCGTGTCGAACAGGTCGGCGGCTTCGCGCGCGGCCCGACGCACGAGCTCGTAGCCGACCGTGTCGTATTCCGGTCCGATGCACACGGCGGCGCGCTTGGCCTGGCCCTTCTCCTTGTATTCGCCCTGGAACGCGATCAGGCCGGACTTGGAGGCAAACGGCCGCAGATTCTCCAGCATCAGCCGTTCGCCCTTCTTGGTGTTTTGCACGCCGGAGACTTTGAGATTCTCGTAGACCACCTGGGCAAAGTCGGTGGTGACCGGACCACTGGCCGCAGCGCCGTTCCCTCCCGCCCTGTGGGGAAGGGAAAGGGTGGGGGGTAGCCCTTCGTCCCCCGCCGCCAGCAACTCCTCCAGATACGGGTCCTCGCCCATGGGCAGCACGCGATGGGGCGACAGGCTCTCGACCGTGAAAGGACCCGCCACCCGCACGACGCCACGCGCCTTGTAGGGGCGATCGTAGAGATACTCGACCTCGGCATTGCGGGCGATCGAGTCGTTGATCTCCTTCTGCCGCGCGCGCCGTGCCTCCCACCACGCGGTATGCGTCTTGGTCGCCTCGTCCGGCCAGGGATCGATGGGCTTCTCCGGCAACCGATCGAGCCGAAGGGTCCGACCGAGCTGCTTGTTCAACCGTTCCAGAAGTTTTGCGGTTTCCAGTTTCTCTCTGATCGCGGTCCGAAGATCGTGGAACGTGTTGATCGCATCAGACGGCCAGGGGTCTCCGGCCTCCCGCGGAATCTCCCACTCCTGCCAACTTTTCTTGAGCGCCTTGTTCAGCTTTTCGCGCAACGGCTCCAGCGTGCTCTGCCAGCGCTCCCAGATCACGTCGATCTCAGCGTTGTTGGCGATCGACTTAAGCGTCACATGCGGCGCCCGCTCATAGACGAACCCGTGGCGGATGTTGTTGCCGAACGGCCCGTCCGCCGGCGGCCTGCCGGCGATCTCGCCTTCCTTGGCCGCGCCCTCCTTGCTGTCCTTCAACAAATAGTAGTCGTACTTTGCGCCCATCAGGCGGGCGCGGGCGAGCGTCAACGCCACGCGGCTGGTGTCGATGGTGATCCAGCGACGGCCCCATTGCTCGGCGACATAGGCGGTCGTGCCGGAGCCGCAGGTTGGATCGAGGACGAGGTCGCCCGGGTCGGTGACCATGAGCAAACATCTTTCGACAACCTTAGTGTTGGTTTGAACAACATAAATCTTAGGGTCGCCAAACCCGGCAGTGGTCGTGTCATCCCATTGGTTGACGAGAGAGAACACTCTAAAATCATCGAAGAAACGGACGTAGCTCAGTGTATTTCCCAAAGCCATGAGTCGATCGGCCTTTTTTACCCGCTCCATCCCAACGCGGTTTGTTTTCCAGCCGCCCCTCATAGGCAGATAATCACGGCCATCGAGGTTCACGGGAAAGACCGTTGTTTGACCGACACGAGTAGTTTGAGATGTGAGGTTATCGGCGCGAAATATCCGAGCATCCGTTTTTTCGGTATTCAATTCGTCAGGTTCGGCATTCCTTCTCGTGCCATCCGCCTCTTGAATTCTGAAATACGCCGAGCCCCCAACTCCGTCGAGCTCTTTGAGTCGATAGATTTGGCGATACCTCGCTCGCTCTTTATCCTTCGCGTACCAAAGCAAATAGTTATTCACGCTTGCGAGCAAATTCGTGCCACCTGCGAAGCTCCCGGCGCCCGAGGTGGTTCGGAATGCGATTTGCGAAACGAAATTACCCCCACCGAAAATCTCATCCATGATCGCGCGGACGACGTGAACGTTTTCTTCGCCGATCTGGACGAAGATCGAGCCGCTCTCATGAAGCAGGTCCCGAGACGCAGTCAGACGATCTCGTATATAATTCAGGTACGAGTGAACGCCATCCTTCCACGTGTCGCGGAAGGCTCGGATCACTTCTGGCTCGCGTGATACACTGTCTTCCTTTCCCTCGCGAACATCACGACTTTTTGTCGAGGGCTGCCAATTTGAGTTAAATCTAATGCCATACGGCGGGTCCATGTAGATGCACTGAACCTTTCCACGCAGAGCTTCTCGCTCAGCCAGCGACGCCATCACCAACAGCGAGTCGCCGAGGATCATCCGGTTCTGCCAGTTGCCCTCGTCGTGGTAGTAGCTCGCGGTGGCGTCCTCCCTCCACCCTTCCGGCAATCCGTTGAAGTCGTGAAAAAAGTCAAACTGCGGCGCGCCGTCCTTGCGCCGCTCCTGCGTCTGCTTGCGCAAGTCCTCGATGATCGCGCGCGGCTGAACCTTCTCCTGGATGTAGATCGGCGGTGTGTCGACCTCAAGCGGGTCGGATTCGAAGTCCTTGCCACGCCAGACCAGCTGCGGGTCGAGGTCGGGGTTGCGCTTCCAGCGCAGCTTCTTGACCGCCTTGTCCTCGTCGGTGACCAGCTTCTGGTTCTCGGCCGTCGGGATATTCTTGCGCTTGGCTTCCTTGTGCTTGTAGCTCTCAATGTCGGCTTTCGCCGCCGGCTTTTTCGTTTTTGCTTTCGTCGCTTTCTTCGCCATTGCCGTCCTCACGCCATCGTCGGCGCGCGCACAAAGGCGCGCAAGCGGTCTTCCACGTCATAAGGAATGTCGGTCAGTTCCAGGAACGCCCAGCGGCCGAAGCGACGCGCATTGTTGACCGCGGGTATCCAGACCTTGCCCATGGTGTCGGCCTTGGCGGCGTCCTTTGCGTCGCGCTGGCCCTTCACCTCGACCACGAGATTGAGCGGCTCGGCGTCCCCGCCGCCGAGGCGAACGATGAAATCGGGCCGGTAGCGGTAGGTCTCGCCACCATACTCATACGGCACTTCGAACAATAGGCTGTGATTCTTGACGTAGGACACGACGATGTCGCCGAGCTTTTCCAATCGCTCGGTAAAGCCCGCCTCCCAATCCTTGTCATAGACCACGTAATTGACGTGCGAGAGCGTCGTCGGAATCAATGTCTGCTTGGACGTGGTGAAATCGACGTGCCGCGTCGAGCCTTCCGGATTGAGCGGGTTGACGATCGGCAGCAATAGCCCGCGCGAGCCGTCGGCGGGATCGGTGAGCGAGCCGACCAGCGCGGTGTAGATGCGGCTCACGGCGCGCAGCGCCAGCGGGCGCCATTTCAGGTATTGCTTCGGCGTCTTGCCGCGCGTGGTTAGGCATTCCTCAAACCACTGCTCGGTGATGCGAACCAGCTCCGGGTAACGCCAGATTTCCAGGTTTCCGTCCTGGTCGCGGAATTTTTCGCGCAGCAGCAGCCCCGCGACGTCGAACACGACCGACTTGAGCCGCAGCCGCTCGGCGTCCTTGCGCAGGTCGAATGTGATCCCTTCGCCAATCAGCGGCTCGCTTTCGGTGACGTTCGGCACGTCGTCCGGCGTCAGTTCCATTCCGCTGTCCTTGGTGAACACCGGCTGGAGCGGCTTGCGCGGGAACACGACACGATAGCCTTCGACATTGGGGAAGCGGATTTCCCGCTCTTTCCTGCGCTCCTCCAATGCCCTCACCCGGGTCACACGCGGCGGCGGGGGCGGTGGCTCGCCGCCGCCACCACCGCGCGCGAACGAGAACGGCACGCCCAGCACCTCGGCATATTCGACCGGGAAGAACCCGGTCTTCGGATCGACCTCGTAGGACACCCGCCGCAAGCCGCGTCCGACCACCTGTTCGCACAGGAGCTGGGTGCCGAACGCACGCATGCCCATGATGTGCGTGACCGTGTTGGCGTCCCAGCCCTCGGTCAGCATCGACACCGAGACGATGCAGCGGATGTCGGCGCCGAGCCGACCCGGCTTGCCGATGGTGTTCATCACCTCCCGCAGCAGGTCGGCGTCGGTGATGTCGTCAATCGATTCCCCGCGCGCCTGCTTTTCCTTCTTGAATTCCTCGATCTCGCGCGCTGCGACCTTGCGGAAGTCGTCGGAAAGCGCCTCGCCGGATTCGAGTTGCGATGAGTCGATCAGGAAGGTGCGGAAGCGGGAGCGCCAGCGGCCGTTCTCGACATTCGAGAACAGCGGCAGCTTGCCCTCGACGATCCGGGTCTTCGCTTTGTCGCCTTCGCCTTCCGTGACCTCGTAGCCCGAAATCCAGTCGTAGATGAGCTTTGACGTGGCCGTATTGTTGCAGACGACAATGAAAACCGGAGGGCGGCCAAGCTCGGGCTGCTGTTCCCACTTTTTGAACACGTCCTCGTAGTGCTTGTAGAGCGCGTCCTTCAGCGCCGCTTCCAGCAAATGGTGTGGCAATTTGCTGGGGTCCGCCGCTGCACCACCCGTGCGTCGGCCTTTCATTGGAAACGCGCGCGGATTTTCCTGACGGATGACGTTGTAGACATCGCGGAACTTCGGCAGATCGCCTTTGATCGCGTCATCGACCACCGGCAGGCGCGGCACCTTGACGATGCCGCTCTCGATCGCATCCATCAGGCCGAAGTCCGATACGACCCAAGGAAACAGCTGACCCTCGGGATAGCCGGATCCGCGAAGGAAGAAGGGCGTGGCGGAGAGATCATAGACGGCCTCGATGCCGGTGATGCTGGCGAACGCCTCAAGGCCGCTGATCCAGACGCGGGCCGCCTTGGAATTCTCCTCGGCTTCGTCGCGCTCTTCTCTCGTTAGCTCCGGCTCCTCTTCCTCATCGGTGATTTTGTGCCGATAGCAGTGATGCGCTTCATCGTTAAGCACGATGATGTTCTTGCGTCCCATCAGGTCCGCACCACCCTCACGGCAGACCCGCGCAACCATTTCACCAATTGTTTCGGTGAACTTTTTCTCGCCTTCGCGGCCGCCGAGAATCTGCCGGTTGAGCTTGGAGACCTGCTCCTTCTCCTTCAGCATGAACGCGTGATAATTGGTGATGACGATGCGTGCTTTGAGCACCGCATCCATCATGTCGTGCGGTACGAGATCGAGCTGCCGATAGATGTTTTGCTGGTCCTGAGGCTTGAGCACCCGCAAGCGGTCCCGGATGGTGATCCCTGGCGTGACGATCAGGAATGCATCCGAAAAGCTCCGCGACAGAGGCCTGCGAGCGCGGTTGACCGCGTGCCAAGCGATGATCATCGCCATTACGGTGGTCTTGCCGGCTCCGGTCGCCATCTTGCACGCAAGACGATAGAGCCCGGGATTGGCCTCCGCGTTCGCGGTTTCGATCTCTTCTCGAAACTCCTTCGAGGCAACCTCGGTGAGCCAGATCAGCGTTTCGACCGCTTCGCGCTGACAAAAAAACAGCTTCCGCTCACGATCATTATCGCGCCAATGCAACAGCAAGCGCTGGGTCTCGGGAGTTACGCCCCACTTCCCCGGCGGCAGGTCGCGCCATTTGTCCACCTCTTCCCTGATCTTGTTGACCAAGACGTTGGTGGTGACCTTGTCCTCCAAGGCAAGCTGCCCTTGCTGACCCCCTCGGCGGCGGGCAGCCGGCACCGGGACGACGTAGATGCTCTTACGCCGGTCCGGCAGCTTCTTGCCAGTTGGCTGGCCATCGCCGTCCAGTTCGAAGTGCCACTTTGGCCTTTCGAACGGCGAGTTGATGATAGGATTGTCGTTGAATCCCAACCCATTCCCCCAGGCGCACGACAGCTTATTGGTCAGAGTAACCCCCGAAATCTGGGCTGTCAGCCCGGAGGAAGTAGCCTGGTTTCACGAGTCCTCGCCCGAGCAAGAGGAATTCGAATTTGGCCAAAGCACCGACTATCGCAAGTACCAAATATTCCTAGCGATTTGAGAACCGTACTCTTGGGGGCAAGTACAGAGCAGCAGAGAAAAAGCGCCGAGAGAGAAGAATTCGCGGGCGATGTTGCCGAACCCAAGTACAGAGGTTGTTCGGAAAATGTCCCGCTTGCGGGCGAATTCTTCGCTGGCTGATGCCGCAGAGAACCGAGTTCTCAGTGGTGACTGGCGGAGGGAGTGGGATTCGAACCCACGATACGGTTTCCCGTATACACGCGTTCCAGGCGTGCGCCTTCAACCACTCGGCCACCCCTCCGGCGCGCCCGCGCGGCGGCGGGCGGCGCATCGTCATGGCGGGTTGCGCCGGGATTTTCAAGCCGGGACAATGGCTCAACGGAAATGTCCTGCAGACCCGCCGAGCCCCTTGCAAGCCCATGGATAGCCAGCCGAAAACCCCGCCGACCCTCGGCCTGGTGCTGGCCGGAGGGCGGGCGCGGCGCATGGGAGGAGCCGACAAGTCGCTCCTCCGGATCGGCGGCAGACCGCTGATCGAGCGCGTTTTCCAGACTTTACGGCCCGAGTCGACGGCGCTCGTCGTCAATTCCAACGCCGAGTCGGGCCGATTCGAAAAATTCCACGGACCGGTCGTCCGGGACAGCGTCCCCGGCCACCCCGGCCCGCTCGCCGGCATCCTCGCCGGGCTCGACTGGGCCGCCGTCCATGCCCCGCACCTCGCCTACGTCGCGAGCGCGCCGGCCGACGCCCCGTTCCTGCCCGCCGACCTCATTCCCCGCCTCCATGCCGCGCGCCTCGCCGCGGGCACGCCGCTCGCCTGCGCCGCCTCGGGCGGGCGGCGGCACCCCGTGATCGGCCTGTGGCCGGTGGCGCTGCGCGAGGACCTGCGCCGCGCGCTCACCGAGGAGGGCCTGCGCAAGGTCGAGGCCTTCGCCGCGCGCCACGGCGTCGCCGTGGCCGAATGGCCGGACACGCCCGTCGATCCGTTCTTCAACGTCAACACGCCGGAGGACGCGGCGCGCGCGGAAGCGCTGATTCAGAGCGGCGCGGCGCACTGAAGCATCAGCGCGACCACCGCGTCGGTGTCGTCGAACGCAACCACCGGCCGCCCCGCGTCCGGGAACGGCACGTCCGCCGCGATGCCGCGGATCATCGCGTCGTCGGGATGCAGCGGCGGCTTGCCGACGGCGCTGCGATAGACCTCGACCTTGGCGATGGACGCGAGCTTGAAACCCTCGACGATGACGAGATCGACCGGCGCGAGCTTCGCCACCAGCTCCGCGAGCGAGGGCTCCGGCGCGCCGCGCAGCTCGTGCATCAGGGCCCAGCGGTTGGCGGAGGAGACCAGCACCTCGGTCGCGCCGGCGACGCGGTGAGTGTGGGAATCCTTGCCCGGCTTGTCCACGTCGAAGGCATGATGCGCGTGCTTGACGGTCGAGACCGAAAGCCCGCGCGACACGAGGCGCGGGATGGCCTTGGTCAGCAGCGTGGTCTTGCCCGCGCCGCTCCAGCCGGCGATGCCGATGATCCGCATGGCGGCGTTATAGCAACGGCCGCGGGCGCCACAAATCCCGCCCTTTGCGCCGCCCGCCGGGCGATGGTAGCGAGCGCCATGGACGGACCGGCCGAGACGCTCGACCTTCGCGGGCTGAAATGCCCGCTCCCTGCGCTGCTGACGGAGAAGGCGCTGCGCAGCCTCGCGCCGGGCGCGCGGCTCATCGTCGCCTGCACCGACCCGCTGGCGGCGATCGACATTCCCCACGCCGCGGCCACCTGCGGCGCGACGGTCGAGGCCACCGAGACGCGGGACGGCGCCCTCGTGTTCAGCCTGCGCAGGCGGGCGGGCTAGCCGGCGGCCGCCGCCGCTCGCTTGAAGCGGCGGCCATTCGCCGTGTCGCGCAAGGGAACGGCCAGCGCCGCTCCGAGCAGCAGCCAGAAGCTGCGCTGATAAAGCATCTCGTGCACCGCCGAGAACATCGCAAAGGCGACCATCGCGAGCACGATCGTGTTGCTGACCGGGTCGATGCGAAGGCCGGGCCACTCGCGATAGACGATCCGCAACCCGACCGCGGCGAAGCACAGGAGGCCGACGATCCCGGTCTCGGCCAGGAGCCAGACCGGCGTCGAGTGGATGATGACGAAATCGGACGGACCTTGCGAAGCGACATAGCCGCCGAGTCCGGCGCCGAAGACCGGGTGTTCGAGAAAGAGCGACAACCCGCCCAGGATGCTCTTCAACCGCTCGGCGTTCGAGCTTGGATTGCTCAGCGCCGGGTGCAGGGCGTCGAAGTCGTAGATACCGAAGACTGCGGGGATCGCGGAGAAGACGCCGATGACCGCGACCGCAAGTAGTAGCCCCTTGCCGATGTCCCGGACCGTCAAAGCGCGCAGCCAGGCCGACAGGCACAGCAGCACGACCGTCGCGCCATAGCCCGCTCGCGAGCCCGTCTCCCATTGCGCGGCGAGGAACACCCCGAGCAGCCAGAAGCGGCGGGACGGACCGACGTTTCCAAGGGCAGCGGTGGCCATCGTAATCAGGAACGCCAGCGCGTTCCTGTTTTGCGAGAAAGCCTCGAGCGGGACTTTGACGAACGGCGTCGAGACGAGATCGATCGCAGCGGCCGCCATGAGCACGAGTTCCAGGCCCAGAACGGCGCCCAGCGCCGCCGTGAAGCTCTCCGTCATCGCGGCGAATCCGTCGAGACCGAGTTTTTCCGGGAGCGCCGCCCCGGTCGCCGCGTAGGCCATGAGGAAGAACCAGCCGACGAACTTGTTGCCGAAGGCCCAGTCGTTCCACCCGAAGGCGGCGAGGCCGTGGAGCCACGACAGCGCCATCACGCCCGTGAGCAGGGCGAGGCCGGTCATGGTTCCGGGAACGCGCCAGGCTGGCCGCTCCCGCGCCGCGCGATAGACAAACATCAGCCCGCCGAGAAGCACGACGGGATCGGCGAGGTTGACGTTGATCCGGGTTTCGCGGACCGGGACGTAAATCTGGAACAGCACCAGCACGGTGGCGGTCAGCGAAACCAGCAGCGTCAACTGACGGTCCAAGACCCCCTGGCCGCGGTCGCCATCGCGAACAGCCATCCCTTCGCCGCCCGCGGCGCGCTGCGGCATCAGCACGGCGATCAGGGCCGTCGCCACCGCCGCCAGCATGGCCATCGCGCCGACGAGGATGGCGACGGTCACCGCGGATGACGCATCCATGCCGATGTTCGTCAGGGTGACGATCGCGCTCAGCTCGCGGATGCCCCATCCCGAGAACGATATGGGAATGCTCGCGGCGAACATGACCACGAAACTCGCCGACACGAGCTTGTCCAGCGCGACGGTCGGCGCGAGCGCGTGCGCCGCGAGGACGTAGCAGCCGGCGGTCGAGGCCTGGGTGGCGAAGCTGATGACGGCGTTGGCGGCGAGATTGGCGAGCTGCGCCGGTGCCGCAAGCCGCAGCAGCGACCGCATGGCGAGGAACCGCCAGGTGGCCCAGGCGCTTGCCGCGAAGGCCACAACGAGGCCCGCCAGCAGCTTGACGAGCGCGCCGCCTCCGCCCGCAAGATCCAGGGTCACCGCGCCGAAAAGATTGACGGCGCCGTACACCGCGAGGCTCATCGCGGTCAGGACCGCGACGGCCCTCTCGTAGATGGCGATCGCGATGTTGTCCGAGGGCTCGAAGCCGCGCTTCTTCAGCAGCGAATTGCGCGCGACGATCTGGCCGAAGAACTGGATGGAGGCCGCGCCCGCGAGATTCCCGACGCTGAGCGCGAGCAGCGCATCGCGCATCGTCATGGGACGCCCGACCCCGGCCGCCATCACCTTCAACCGCGCCGAGGCGAGAACGGAGCCCAGCAGCATCATGGCGGCCATGGCGGCGATGTCGGCCGCCGGGACCCGCTGCATGGCCGACAGCAGCCGCGCGGTATCGACATGCGCGACGGCGGCGGCAAGGGCCACGGCACTAACGAGGCAATAGATCGCCGTCAGCTTGCGTTCGAGAAGCCGTTTCAGGAGGCGCCGGGCCCGGCGCATGCCTGCGACCGCGTGCCTTCCTTGAATTGTCGTCACGTCGCCCGTCCCCCGTGGATGCGGCCGCAGGCCAGCTCCCGCGCAATCGGGAGTGTCCGGGGCCGCGGCCGAATTTTATTTGGAATAATCCGATAATGGATTCAACTCGGCGGGCCGACGGCCGTTCGGTCCCCAAAACTGCAGAAAATCCTTCAGAAATCCCTCAGCACCACCCAGTACCGCCAGCTTCTGGCCCTGCTGCTGGAGGCGCGCCGGCGGGCTGGACTGACCCAGCAGGTGGCGGCGAGCCCCTGAAAAGGCCCAGTCGTTCGTGGCAAAAGACGAGCGCGGCAAGCGGCGGCTCGACGCGATCGAGGCCGTGGCCGAGGCGGCGCCGATCCCCTGCAACTGTCAGGGCTCTCCTGAAGGCCGGGCCTGACGCAGCGCGGCTCCCGCAGTTTCTCTCATCTTTAGCGCCCGGATTCGTTTCACCCGGGTCGCGGAAGCTGAAGAGTCAGTCCTTGATCGAGCGCTCCAGGGCAGTCCTGATGCAGCCCAGGGCTTCCCGAGCAGCGGCGTCGGACGGCACGCCATGCGCCACCAGACCGCTTTCGACGATATATCTAAACTTGGTCAGGGTGCCGCCGGCGCTGACGAGAGTCTCGGCTGCGGCCGCCACACGCTCGTCCTTCTTGCTGATGTGCATGGTCAAAACCGGACAGGCATCTTCCAGACCATAAATCCGGCCGCGACGGCGAACAGCGCGATCCACACATGGACCCAGCGAAGCTCGTGAAGAACGGCGAGGATTTCGGACATTGCTTAGGATTGGGCGCGCTCCCGGATCGCCGGAGCCTATGCAAAAGTCTTGAGTTTTGATGTGCGGGCACAAAGATAAACGGACGCTTCGAATTTCGGCGGCCTGGCCCCTTACGCCGCGCGCGGCGGCGGTTCCACCCCCCGTGAACACGCGACGACGCCCCTTGCAAAATTCAAGATTTTTGCAAGAGGAACAAAGACGATGGCGAAGGTCGGCTACGCGCGGGTGAGCACCAGCGGACAGGCGCTCGACGCACAGGTGGAGGAGCTTCGCGCCGCCGGCTGCGACCGCGTGTTTCGGGAGAAGGTCAGCGGCGCAAGGAGCGACCGCGCGGAACTGCGCCGCATGCTGTGCGTGCTCGAAGCGGGCGACGTGGTGCTGGTGACGCGGCTCGACCGCCTGGCGCGCTCGACCCGCGACCTCCTGAACATCCTCGCCGATCTCGATCGCCGCGCCGTCGACTTCCGCTCGCTCGGCGACGGCTGGGCCGACACCACGACGCCGCACGGCCGGCTGATGCTGACCGTGCTCGGCGGCCTCGCGGAGTTCGAGCGCGAGCTGATCCGCGTCCGCACGGCGGAAGGCCGCGCGCGGGCCGTCGCCCGGGGCGTGCGGCTTGGCCGGCCCGCCAAGCTCAATCCGGCGCAGCGCGAAGAAGCCGCGGCGCGGCGGCTCGCGGGCGACAGCCTGTCGGCGCTCGCGCGCCGCTACGGCGTCAGCCAGTCCACGATCTCGCGGATCGAGGCATGACCGACAGAGGCCCGCGTTGCGGGATCCGTTCTACGCGCGCTACGGCCCTGGAGCGCCGCAGACCACCGCGCCGCAGCGCTCCGCCGCCTGCACGATGCCGGCCAGCGTCTTGGGGCCGGGATAGCCGAGGAACGCCACGCCCTTGATGACGAGGCCGGGCGTCGCCTGGATCCCCAGCGCGTCGCCGAGATGGACGTGCGCCTTCATCACGTCGGCCAGGCCATCCTCGTCCGCGACCTGCAGCACCCTGGCCTTGTCGAGCCCGACCGCCTCGGCCGCCGCGAGCGCGCGGGCGCCGTCGACGGTGCCGCGGCTGCCGTCGAGCATGCGATGGAACCTGTAGAACGTCTGCGCGGACGCGAGCCGCGCCACCGCGAGCTCGACGCGCGTGCCCTGGATCGACGCCACGCCGAACACCGGGAACGGCACGAGCACGAGCCGCAGGTCGTGGTCGGCGGCGAGCAGGGCCTCGATGTCGCCGGACGCCTGGCGGCAATAGCTGCAGTTCACGTCGTAGAATTCGCTGAGCGTGACGCGGCCCCGCGGATTGCCGACGACAACCACGCCCGGCAGCGTCTCGATCCGGCTTTCGAGCTCGGCCGGCACCGGATGGTTGGCGATGATGTCGCCGTCGTCGGCCTTGATCGGATAGGCGCCGTCGTCGGCCCGGGCGGCGAGCGGCAGGAGCAGGAGGCTTGCGGCGGTGATGAGGCGGGCGGCGCGGGTCATCCGTCTGGCTTTCTGCTGCGGCGATGACGGTCGATACCATCGCGGCGCATCCCGGCGCGACTCACGAACCGGTGAGACGCCGCGCCGGCGTCGGCCCGCGTGGAGCGAGCCGCCGCAGTCGGTGGAAAAGCCGCAGTTTCGGGGCTATATTGCATGCATGCGCCGCGAAGAGATCATCACCCGTCTGAAACAGGCCGAGCCCGCGCTGCGCGGGTGCGGCATCGCGGCGCTGTATCTGTTCGGCTCCCATGTCCGGGGCGAAGCCCGGCCGGACTCGGACGTGGATGTCTTTGTCGACCCGGCATCGGCGGAGAGCTTCAATTTCCTGAACTTCATGGATGCCTACGAGACCATCCGAAGCTCGGTGGGCCGGGACGTCGACCTTGGCTATTCAACGCGCGAGGGACTTTCGCCCTACATTCGCGACGCCGTGGAGCGGGAAGCCATTCGGATCTTCTGATGGCGGCCTCCGGAACTCCCCGCATCCGTCTTCTCCATATCCGGGACGAGATCGATGGTGTGGCCGCCGCGTTGCGTGGCGTCACGTTCGAGAGCTATTGCGAGAGCTACACGCTGAGACGCACGACCGAACGAGCCTTGCAAATCATTTCCGAGGCGGCGAAGTCCTTGCCGCCGGAATTGACCGGCCGGTTTCCAGACGCTCCGTGGCGCGGCATCATCGGGATCGGAAATATCCTGCGGCACGAATATCAGCGCGTCGATAACCGGCTGCTTTGGGATATTGCGACGGTACGCCTGCCTGAGCTGCGCGTCGTCATCCTGTCGATGCTGGAAGGAAACGGCTAGCGAAACCGCCGCAGCGGGCGCGGGACCTCAATTCGCCTTCAGCCCGATGCGGTCCACCACCGGCTTCCAGCGCGCGTATTCGTCGGCGACGAACTGGGTGAACTGGCCCGGCGTCATCGGCTCGGTGATGACCTCGTCGGCGCGCAGCTTCTCCTGCACCTCGGGCTTGGCGAGGGCTTCGACCATCGCGGCGTTGACGCGCTCGGCGATGTCCTGCGGCAGGCCTGCCGGCGCGGACAGCGCGAACCACGTGGTGCTGACGAGATCGTAGCCCTGCTCCAGGAAGGTCGGGATGTCGGGAAAATCCTTGAGCCGGCGGTCCGAGGTGACGGCGAGCGGGACCACCGTGCCGGCGGCGATCTGGCCCGCGGCCGTGGTCCAGGTCATCGAGCCGAAGCGAAGGTGCCCGGCCATCACGTCCATCACGCCCGGCGCGGCGCCGCGATAGGGGATGTGCTCGATCTCTATTCCGGCCTTGCCGGCGAAGTATTCGGCGACGAGATGGCCGCTGGTGCCGGTGCCGGGCGACGCATAGGTCAGGCGCTCGCGGCTCGTCTTCGCATAGGCGACGAGCTCCGGCAGCGTCGTCACGCCGAGCGCGGCCGGCACGATGAACACGATGGGCGGCCCGCCGAAATAGGCGACGTGGGTGAAATCCTTCACCGGGTCGTAGCCCAGGGCGGGATTGACGGCCGGCGCGATGGCGTGGGTGGCGATGCCGGAGACGACGAAGTTGTAGCCGTCCGGCTCCATGCGCGCGACCGCGAGCGAGCCGGTGACGCCGCCGGCGCCGCCGCGGTTCTCGACGTAGAACTGCTGGCCGAAGGTCTCCGACAGCTGCTCGGCGGCGATGCGGCCGAGCGTATCGGCGGTGCCGCCGGGCGCGAACGGCGCGACGATGCGCACCGGCCGCGACGGCCATTCGTCCTGGGCCGCGCAGGGCGCGGCGAGAAGGCATGCGAGCGCGGCCACCAGCAACGGACGTTTCACGTTTCTTCCCTTCGCGCTTTGATGTTAGGCTTTGCCGCCACCCGCTTGTGACAACGGACCTTATAGGGATGGACATGCCGAATCCATTGCCGCGCGTCGCCATCGCCACCGGGGACCCCGCGGGCATCGGCCCCGAGGTCGCGCTCAAGGCCGCGCTCGATCCCGCCGTCAACGCCATCTGCCGGCCCATCGTGGTCGGCGATCCCGCCGTGCTCGCGCGCCAGGCGGAAGCCGCCGGCCTGCCCGCGGCGTTCAACGTCGTCGGATCGGTGAACGAGGCGCGCTGGCCCGGCGCGCCCAACGTGCTCGCCGCGCCGATGCCGGAGACGGAGTTCAAATTCGGCGCGAGCGGCGCGGCCTACGGCCTCGGCGCGCTCGCCAGCGCGCGTCGCGCGGTCCGGGCCGCGCTCGCCGGCGAGGTGGACGCGGTGGTCGCCGCGCCGCAGAACGAGACCTCGATCGCCGCGGCCGGCATTGCTTTCGACGGCTATCCGTCCTTCGTCGCGCGGGAGACGGGGACGGACGAGCACGACGTGTTCCTGATGCTGTGCTTCGGCGACAGGCGCATCGTCCACACCACGCTGCACGTCGGCGTGGCGGAGGCGGTGCGGCTCATCACGCGCGAGCGCGTCGGCCGCGCCATCCGCGCCGCCGACACGGCGCTGCGCCGGCTCGGCATTCCATCGCCCGCGATCTGCGTCGGCGGATTGAACCCGCACGCCGGCGAGGGCGGCCTGTTCGGCCGCGAGGAGATCGAGATCATCGCGCCGGCCATCGAAGACGCGAAGAAGGCCGGCATCGACGTCACCGGCCCGCTCGGCGCCGACATCATGCTCAACAGGAAGGGCTTCGACGCCTTCGTCGTGATGCTGCACGACCAGGGCCACGTCGCCGCCAAGCTGCTGGCGCCGAACCAGACCGCGGGCCTCGCCATCGGCACGCCGATCCTGTTCTCGTCGGTCGCGCACGGCAGCGCCCACGACATCGCCGGCAAGGGCGTGGCGTCGCCGGCGGCGATGATCGAGGCGATCCGGCGGCTCGTCGGCGCGCCGGCCGCCGCCAAGGCGGCGTAGCCGGCAGCAGGGGCGCGCGTCACTCCATCTGGAGATGCGCGGCCTCGACGATCTTGCGCCAGCGGACGATCTCGTTGTGGGTCCATGCCGCGAGCTCGTCCGGCGTCATGGCGCGGGGCTCGATGCCGAGCGACCGGGTCCGCTCGGCGAAGTCCTGCGACAGCACCACGGCGCGGGTGTCGGCCGCGAGCTTGTCGAGGATCGGCCTGGGGATGCCCGCCGGGCCGACCAGCGCCTGCGACGCGACGATGTCGAACCCCGGATAGGTCTCGTTGACCGTCGGCACCTCCGGCCGGTCCTTGAGCCGCGCAGCGCCGATGCCGGCGATCAGCTTGACGTCGCCGCTGTCCACGTAGCGCTTGGCCGAGTGCCAGACATCGAAGATCATCGGCACGCGGCCGGCCATCACGTCGGTGAAGGCCGGCACCGCGCCGGTGTAGGAGATGTGCTCCATGTCGATGCCGGCGCGCTGCTTCAGCAGCTCGCCGGCGAGATGGCCGGCGCCGCGCGGGCCCGGCGAGGTGAACTGCAGCGGCTGCGGGCTCGCCTTGGCATAGGCGACGAGCTCGGGGATGGTGTTCGGCGGGAACGACTTGTTCGCGACCAGCGCCATCTCCTGCATCGCGATCATGCCGATCGGCGTGAAGTCCTTCTCGCTGTCGTAGGGAAGCTTCGACGACACCGCGGCGTTGATGCTGAACGAGCCGACGATCATGCCGAGCGTGTAGCCGTCCGGCTGCGCCTTGGCGATGGCGTTGGTGCCGACCACGGTGCCGGCGCCGGGCCGGCTCTCGACGATGATCGACTTCCCGCCCCAGCGGGCGGACAGCGCGTCGGCGAAGATGCGCGCCACGACGTCGGTCGCGCCGCCGGCCGCGAACGGCACGATGATCTTCACCGGGCCGGCGGGATAGTCGCCGGCGCCCTGCGCCAGGGCTGCGCCGGCAAGCGCGATCCATGCGGCGATGGCGAGCGTGGCGCGTGCGATCATCGTTTCCCCCCGTTGGCGGCTTCGTGGCCGGCCGCAATCCTCCACCGCCGTCCGGCGCGATTCAAGGCCGCGGCGGCGGGGTCACGACACTCATGAACGGAGGGGGAAACCGCGCGGGGCTAGAGCCGCCCCAGCAGCATCAGGACCAGCACGATGACCAGGATCACGCCGAGCACGCCGCCGGGGCCGTAGCCCCAGCCGGAGCTGTAAGGCCAGGTCGGCAGCGCGCCCACCAGCAACAGGATCAGGACGACGATGAGGATCGTGGAAAGCATCGGCGAGCTCCCGTCAATCTGCCGCTGTCCTCAACTCCTGTCAGCGGAAGAAGTTCCTGTCCCGCCGCCCTTGCCGCGGTCGCGCGCCGCGCCGCCGAGGAAGAACCCGGCCAGCGCCGCCGCAATGCCGAGCGGCACCGTCGCCCGCACGCCGAACATGCGCGCGGCCTGGACGCCGGCGGAGAGCACCGCCGGGTCCTGCCACCAGGCCGGCCCGGCGCGGGCGGCCTCGCGCGCCCGGCGCTCCTTCTCTTCGCGTTCGCGGCGCGCGCGCCGCTGCATCGCAACAAGCACGACGACCGCGATCAGCGCGACGAGAAGATAGGCGCAGCCGAGCGCGAGGCTCGCCTCCACGGTGCCGCGCGCGTCGCGGATGGCGACGAAGGCGGCGATGCTGAAAAACAGCAGCGCCACGGCGCCGGCGGCGCCCGCCGCCGCCGCGCACACGGCGGCGCGCAGCGCGCGGTCGAGCCTTGAGCCGAACTCGTGGAGGGGATTGTTCAACGCTGCGCCCCCAAATGCCCGCGACGGCGGGCGTCACCCGGTCAGCGCCGCCACGTGGCGCCGATGATGAAGCCGATGCCCGCGGCGATGGCGAGCACGGTCAGCGGCCGCTCGCGCAGCGAGTCCTGGAGCGTCTCGTTGAGGTCGTCCACGGCGTCGCGGCCGCGCTCCGACGCGGTGGCGACCACATCGTCCAGATTTTCGCGGAGGCGCTGGGCGCGTTCTTTGATCTCGGTCAAGGTGTCCTCGCTGGTTTCCTGGGCAAGTCCGGTAATGTCGTTGGCAAGCGCCGTCAGGCCCTCGCGCAAGGTCTCGAAATCCTGCCTGACGGCGGAGGCCATGCTGGCTTCGGCCGTGCTGGCTCCCCGTTTGGCGCCATTCTTCCTGCGTGCGGTCGGCATGACCTAACTCCTGCCTGGCTTGTTTCGATCGGATGAAGGGTAGGCCTGATCTGTAATGCGCCGGGAGCCAAATGGTTTCTTGCTATCCGGGCAGCTCCGGCTCGCGCCGCGCCCAGAGATGGCTGAACACCGCGTAGCCGATGATGAGGATGGGCACCGAGAGCACGCCGCCGATCGGACCCCACAGCCACAGCCAGAACACCAGCGACAGGAACACCGCGAGCGGATTCACCGTGAAGCGCCGGCCGACCAGGCTCGGCGTGATGACCTGGCCTTCGAGCGCGGACACGCCGAGGAAGATCGCGGGCGCGAGCAGCGCCGAGGTCAGCGAGGGAAACGCGAACAGGCCGCCGACGAGCAGCGAGACCGCGGTGGTCGCCGGCCCGATGTAGGAAACAAAGTTGCAGACGAAGGCGAGCAGGCCGAACAGCAGCGGGCCCGGCAGGCCGACGCCCCAGCTGATGATGGCGACCACCAGGCCGATGACGAAATTGATCGCCGTCACCGTGCCGATGTATTGCGTGAGCTTCGTCTCCACGTCGTTGATGACATGGATGGCGGCGAGCCGCCGCTCCCGGCCGGAGAACAGCATGATGAGGCTCTCGCGCAGCTGCTCGCGGCCGACCAGGGCTAGGAACAGCGTCGCCAGGAACACCAGCACCTCGCCCAGCGCCGGCGTCAGATAGAACACGCTCGATTGCAGCACCGCGGGAATATCGACCCGGAGCCCGCTGTCGCCGCCCGGCGCGAGCATCGACTGCAGGTTATGCAGCGCCGCGACCGCGGGCTCGAAAATCTGGAACTTCTGCGCGATGCGCGGGCCGAGCGTGGGCAGCTGCGCGATCACGTGCTCGACCGGGTCCGACACCGCGATGGTGACGAGATGCAGCGCCGCCACGATCACGCCGACCACGAACACCGCGAACAGCGCCGGCGGCACGCGGTACTGCGCGGCGCGGCGCGACAGCGGCCCGAGCATGACGGCGATGATGAGCGCCGCCACCACCGGCCGCAGCAGCGAGCGGGCGAGATTGAGCACCACGCCGAGCGCCAGGATGAAGAGCCCGACGATCGCGACCTGCGCGGCAAACCGCCATCCCTCGCGGACCGGCACGCCGGGAAGCTCCACCAGGGCCTCGTCGCGTTCGGCTTCGCGCGGCAGGGTTTTGTTCAACATCATACGCCTGAACACCGGATCGACGGCGACCGGGAGAACGCCGGCCGTCAAGCCGGAGTTCCGCCGTGCCGCCGCGGACGCCGAGTGTAGCGGGCAATGCCGCGGCAGGCGAGACGGACACGTGAGGCGCGCTGCAAACCATTGCATCGATTGATCTATTCGCCACGGAAAACCGCTGGCGCGGCCGCCGCGCGGCGGCTAAAGCTGCGCCCATGGCCTTGAGCGATGCGAGCATCGTGGTGATCGGCGCCGGCGCGGCCGGCATCGCCGCCGCACGCCGGCTGCGGGACGCCGGGACGGACGTGGTGCTGATCGAAGCGCGCGGCCGCGCGGGCGGCCGCGCCTTCACCGAAACCGTGGCCGGCTTTCCCATCGATCTCGGCTGCGGCTGGCTGCATTCCGCCGAGACCAACCCGTGGGTCGCGATCGCGCAGGCGCAGGGCCGCACCATCGACCGCACGCCGGCCCCGTGGCTGCGACCGTCCATGATCGCGGGCTTCCCGCTCGCGGAGCAGGAGGCGTTCCGCAATGCGCTCGAGGCGTTCCACGACCGCGTGGACCTCGCGCCGGGCGAGGCCGACCGGCCGCTCTCCGCCTTCGTCGAGCCGGGAGGACGCTGGAACGCGCTGATCGACGCCATCAGCACCTACGTCAGCGGCGCGGAGCTCGACAAGGTCTCGGCCCGGGACCTCATCGCCTACCACGACAGCGGCGTGAACTGGCGCATCGTCGAAGGCTACGGCGCCCTGATCGCGGCCCACGCCGACGGCGTGAGGACGGCGTTCGGCTGCGTCGCGACGCGCATCGACCACGGCGGCCGGCGGCTGCGCATCGAGACATCGCAAGGCACGATCGCGGCGGACGCCGCCATCGTCACCGTGCCGACCTCGCTGCTGGCGGCGGAGGCCATCGCCTTCAGCCCCGCGCTGCCCGACAAGATCGAGGCCGCGGCCGCGCTGCCGCTCGGCGTCGACGACAAGCTTTTCCTCTCGCTCGATGGCGCGGAGGAGTTCGAGAAGGACAGCCGCCTGTTCGGCGCGACCGACAGCGCCGCGACCGGCATCTACCATTTCCGGCCGTTCGGCCGGCCGATGATCGAGTGCTACTACGGCGGCAGCCACGCCGCGGCGCTGGAGACCGGCGGCGAGGCGGCGTTCTTCGACTTCGCCCGGAGCGAGCTGACGAGCCGGCTCGGCAGCGCGTTCGCCCGCCGCATCGCGCCGATCCGCGTGCATCCGTGGCGCGCCGACCCGTTCGCCCGCGGCGCCTATTCCTATGCGGCGCCGGGCAAGGCCGATTGCCGCGCCACGCTCGCCGCGCCGGTCGACGGCCGCCTGTTCTTCGCCGGCGAAGCCTGCTCGACCCACGACTTCTCGACCGCGCACGGCGCCTATCTCACCGGCCTCGACGCGGCCGGGCAGGCGATGAAGGCGCTGGCGGCGCGGGCGCGCCGACGCACGGATTGACGCCGGCCGCGGGCACGGCGCGCTCCTTCTCCCCGCTCACGGGGAGAAGGTTGGGATGAGGGGTGGAGTTTCCAGAACCCCTCACCCCATCACAGACGACACTACGCCATGGTGTTGCTGATCGCGCCGATCCCGGCGATCTCGATCTTCACCACGTCGCCCGCTTTCAGGAACTCGCCGCGGCCGGCGCCGACGCCCGCGGGCGTGCCCGTCATGATGACGTCGCCGGGCCACAGGGTGATGCCCGAGGACAGGTGCGCGATCTGCTCCGCCGCGGTGAAGATCATGCGGCCGGAGTTGGAATCCTGCTTGAGCACGTCGTTGACCCACAGCTTCATGGCGAGGTTGGTGGGGTCGGCGATGTAGGCGGCGGGCGTGATCCACGGTCCCATGGGGCAGGAGCCGTCGAAGCTCTTGTGCCTGATCCAGTCGGCGCGGAACGGCGAGCCGACCGGAACCGCCGCGCGGAAGCCGAGGTCGCGCGCGGACAGGTCGTTGCCGCAGGTGTAGCCGGCGACGCAGGAGAGCGCGTCGTCGATGGTGAGGTTGCGCGCCTTGCGGCCGATGACGACGGCGAGCTCGATCTCCCAGTCCATCTTCTGCGAGTAGCCGGAAATCTGGACCGTGGCGCCCGGCCCGGTGACCGCGTGGGACGACTTGATGAAGAACCACGGCTTGAGGCCGAGCTCGTGCGGGTCCGGCTCCGGCGGCTTGCCCTGGGCCCGCATCATCTCCTCGGCGTGGTCCTGATAGTTGGCGCCGGCGCAGTAGATCGTGCCCGGCATGGGCAGCGGCGCCAGCAGCCTGGCCTGGCTCACGGGCTGGCCCTGCCCCTTCGGAGCTTTGGACGCGGCGTCGAGCGCGGCATGGGCGGCGTCCCAGTCGTCGAGCACGGCCTGGACGGTGGCGTAGCCGTCTTTCCCGGTGAGGGCGGCGACGTCGTAGATCAGGTCGCCGACGACGGCGCCGGCGCGCGGCCCCTGCGCAGACTGATAGGTCGCCAGCTTGTACCCGGCCATTCGTCCCTCCTTGGCTCGATCCCGCTGTTGTGGCCGCCGAGCGCGGCGGCAGCGGGAGGTAGCCTATTTTGGCCGGAGTGGCTACTGGAGCGTCCGGCCGCCGAACCTTTATGGGTTTCCTATATCGCGGGCCGTCCGTCCCTCTCGAAAACCTATGCGCTCCCGCGCCATCTGACGCCCGGAACGGACCAAGCGTTCCGTCCGACGGGAGCCGCGCCGGCGCCCCGGACCACCGCATCGGGAGCGCGCGCATGCTGGACGTCGTCCTGCTGGCCCTGGGCCTTACGTTTTTCGTGCTGTCCGTCGGCTACGCCGTCGCCTGCGACAAGCTTTGAGGAGCGCACGATGATCTTCGACTACTCGCTCGCCGCCGTCGTGACCGCCGGGATCTCGATCTATCTCGTCTACGCGCTGCTCAAGCCCGAGCGGTTCTGAAAGGCAAATCCATGAGCGCCATCGGCTGGATGCAAATCCTGGTGTTCTGCGCCATCGTCACTGCGCTCGTCGTGCCGCTCGGCGGCTACATGACGCGCGTGTTCAATGGCGAGCGCACGTGGCTCTCCCCCGCGCTGCGGCCGGTCGAGCGCGCGCTCTATTGGGCGGGCGGCGTCGACGAGCGCCGCGAGCAGCACTGGCTCACCTACACGGTGGCCATGCTGTTCTTCCACGTCGGCGGATTCCTCGTTCTCTATGCGCTGCTGCGCCTGCAGGAGGGGCTGCCGTTCAACCCGGCCGGGATGCCGGCCGTGGCGCCCGACCTCGCATTCAACACCGCCGTCAGCTTCATCGCCAACACCAACTGGCAGAACTACGGCGGCGAGAGCACGATGTCCTACCTCGTGCAGATGCTCGGGCTCACGCACCAGAACTACCTGTCGGCGGCGACCGGCATCGTGCTGGCCGTGGCGCTGATCCGCGGCTTCGCGCGGCACTCGTTCCAGACCGTCGGCAACTTCTGGGTCGATGTCACGCGCTGCACGCTCTACATCCTGATCCCGATCTGCGTTCCGCTGGCGCTGTTCCTGGTCTGGCAGGGCATTCCGCAGACGCTCGGGCCCTATGTCGATGCGACGACGCTCGAGGGTGCCAGGCAGACCATCGCGGTCGGCCCCGTCGCCTCGCAGGTCGCCATCAAGATGCTCGGCACCAACGGCGGCGGCTTCTTCAACGCCAATGCCGCCCACCCATTCGAGAACCCGACCGCGCTGTCCAACGTCGTGCAGATGATCTCGATCTTCGCGCTGGGCGCCGCCCTCACCAACGTGTTCGGCCGCATGGTCGGCAACCAGCGCCAGGGCTGGGCGATCTTGGCCGCGATGGGCGTGCTGTTCGTCGTCGGCGTCGCCGCCTGCTACTGGGCCGAGGCGCACGGCAACGACGCGCTGAACGCGCTCGGTCTCACCGGCGGCAACATGGAGGGCAAGGAGGTGCGCTTCGGCATCGTCGCCTCCGCCCTGTTCGCGGTGGTGACGACCGCGGCCTCGTGCGGCGCGGTCAACGCCATGCACGACAGTTTCACCGCGCTCGGCGGCATGATCCCGCTCGTCAACATGCAGCTCGGCGAGATCGTCATCGGCGGCGTGGGCGCCGGGCTCTACGGCATGCTGCTGTTCGTCATCATCGCCATCTTCGTCGCCGGCCTAATGGTGGGCCGCACGCCGGAATACGTCGGCAAGAAGATCGAGGCGCGGGAGGTCAAGATGGCGATGCTCGCCATCCTCGTCCTGCCGCTGATGTATCTCGGCTGGACCGCGATTGCCGTCGTCTATCCGCCGGCCGTCGCCTCCATGGGACACGCCGGGCCGCACGGCTTCTCCGAGGTGCTCTACGCCTTCACCTCGCAGACCGCCAACAACGGATCGGCGTTCGGCGGGCTGACCGGCAACACGCCGTTCTACAACGTCGCCGGCGCGGTCGCGATGTTCGTCGGGCGGTTCTGGATGATCATCCCGGCCATGGCCATCGCCGGCTCGCTCGCGGCCAAGAAGACGGTGCCGGCCTCGGCCGGCACGTTCCCGAACACCGGCGGCCTGTTCGTCGGGCTCGTGGTCGGCGTGGTCTTGATCGTCGGCGGGCTCACGTTCTTTCCCGCGCTCGCGCTCGGCCCGATCGTCGAGCATCTCGCGATGACCGGCGGCGCCCTGTTCTGACAGACTGACCCGGAGCCCTCTTCATGGAAACCGCCACCATCCGCAAGCGCATGCCGGTCTCGGCGCTGCTCGATCCGAAGATCGTGATCCCAGCCGTCGGCGCCTCGTTCGTGAAGCTCGATCCGCGCACGCTCATCAGGAACCCGGTGATGTTCGTGCTCGAAGCCGTCACCGCGCTCACCACCGTCATCCTCATCCGCGACATCGTTACCGGAGGCTCGAACATCCTGTTCGAGGCCCAGATCGTGCTGTGGCTGTGGTTCACGGTGCTGTTCGCCAACTTCGCCGAGGCCGTCGCCGAAGGCCGCGGCAAGGCCCAGGCCGACGCGCTGCGCCGCACGCGCACCGAGACCCAGGCCAAGCTGCTGACGGACGGCGGGAAGGATTTCAAGCTCGTCCCCAGCACGACGCTCAAGGTCGGCGACCTCGTGCTGGTCGAGGCCGGCGACACCATTCCCTCGGACGGCGAGGCCGTCGAGGGCATCGCCTCGGTGAACGAGGCGGCGATCACCGGCGAGTCCGCGCCGGTGATCCGCGAGTCGGGCGGCGACCGCTCCGCCGTCACCGGCGGCACCCAGGTGCTGTCGGACTGGATCCGCGTGCGCATCACCGCGGCGCCGGGCTCGACCTTCATGGACCGCATGATCCGTCTGGTCGAAGGCGCCGCGCGGCAGAAGACGCCGAACGAGATCGCGCTCAACATCCTGCTCGCAGGGCTCACCATCATCTTCGTGTTCGCGACCGTCACCATCCCGAGCTACGCGGCCTATGCCGGCGGCGCCGTGTCCGTCGTGGTGCTGGTCGCGCTGTTCGTCACGCTCATTCCGACCACCATCGGCGCGCTGCTGTCGGCCATCGGCATCGCCGGCATGGACCGGCTGGTGCGCTTCAACGTGCTGGCCATGTCCGGCCGCGCCGTCGAGGCCGCGGGCGACGTCGACACGCTGCTGCTCGACAAGACCGGCACGATCACGCTCGGCAACCGCCAGGCCGCGGAGTTCAAGCCGCTGCGCGGCGTCACCGAGCAGGAGCTGGCGGACGCCGCGCAGATCGCCTCGCTCGCCGACGAGACGCCGGAAGGCCGCTCCATCGTCGTGCTGGCCAAGGAGAAGTACGGCATCCGCGAGCGCGACCTGGCCGAGCTGCAAGGCAAGTTCATCCCGTTCACCGCGCAGAGCCGCATGAGCGGCATGGAGGTCGGCGGCTCGTGGGTCCGCAAGGGCGCGGTGGACGCGATCCTGCGTTATCTCGACGGGCCGGGCGCCGCCGCGGCAGGCAACGCGACCCGCGCCCTGCAGCCGGCGGTCGGCTCCGACGTGGCGCGCGAGGTCAACGCCATCGCCGACACCATCGCCAAGTCCGGCGGCACGCCGCTCGCCGTGGCGAAGGACGGCAGGCTGCTCGGCGTCATCCATCTCAAGGACATCGTCAAGGGCGGCATCCGCGAGCGCTTCGCCGAGCTGCGCCGCATGGGGATCCGCACGGTGATGATCACCGGCGACAACCCCACCACCGCGGCGGCGATCGCGGCGGAGGCC
>Ga0182749_1000664_pt1 | contig 30191 bp, 30 predicted proteins | sample eDN3rd37CKraftMG_FD_128875 | JGI IMG/M metagenome (GOLD analysis project Ga0182749, IMG submission 128875) | Enriched Miracle-Growth compost microbial communities from Emeryville, California, USA - eDNA 3rd pass 37_C Kraft MG (version 2) (version 2) ...
CGACTGGTGCACGTGCATGCCCGAGCCGTTGTCGCCGAAGACGGGCTTGGGCATGAACGTTGCCGTCTTGCCGTAGGCCTGCGCCACCATGTGCGTGACGTACTTATAGATCTGCATGTGGTCCGCGATCGTCACCATCGGACCGAACTTGATCCCGAGCTCGTGCTGCGCGGCGGCAACCTCGTGGTGATGCTTCTCGACGCTGACGCCCATCTCGACGAGCACCGAGATCATTTCGGAGCGGATATCCTGGCAGCTGTCGATCGGCGGCACGGGGAAGTAGCCGCCCTTCGTGCGCGGACGGTGGGCAAGGTTGCCCATCTCGTATTCAGTGCCGGTGTTGGTCGGCAGCTCGGTGGAATCGACGCGGAAGCCGGTGTTGTACGGCTCCGTGGTGAAGCGCACGTCATCGAAGATGAAGAATTCGGCCTCGGGGCCCATGAAGATGGTGTCGCCGATGCCGGTGGACTTCAGATAGGCCTCGGCCTTCTTCGCGATGCCGCGCGGATCGCGCTCATAGAACTGGCCCGTCGAAGGCTCGAGCACGTCGCAGAACACGGCGAGCGTCGATTGGGCGAAGAACGGATCGATATGCGCGGAGGCCGCGTCCGGCATCAGCAGCATGTCCGAGGATTCGATGCCCTTCCACCCGGCGATGGACGAGCCATCGAAGGCATAGCCGTCAGCGAACACATCCTCGTCCACCGTCGAGGTGTGCGCAGTCACGTGCTGCATCTTGCCTTTCGTGTCGGTGAAGCGGAAATCGACGAATTTGATGTCCTTGTCCTTGATGGTCTTGAGGACATCGTTGGTGGTCTGCATGGGTGTTCCCCTGTTGATTGCCTTTACGGCGTCTTCTCTGGAAAGGGTCCGAGGGCGGCCCCTGAGCTGCAATTCAGATCGCCTCGGCGCCCGTTTCGCCGGTGCGGATGCGGATGGCGGTGTCGATTGTTGAGATGAAGATCTTGCCGTCGCCGATGCGGCCGGTCTTGGCCGCCTTCTGGATAGCCTCGACGGCCTTGTCCAGCATCTCGTCGGCGAGGACGACCTCTATCTTCACCTTCGGCAGGAAGTCGACGACGTACTCGGCCCCGCGGTAGAGCTCCGTGTGGCCCTTCTGGCGTCCGAAGCCTTTGGCTTCCAGTACGGTGATGCCCTGAAGGCCGATCTCCTGCAGGGCTTCCTTCACCTCATCCAGCTTGAATGGCTTGATGATAGCTTCGATTTTCTTCATGTCCCCTGGCCCTCCGGGCTTATCTGGTTTCTGCAAGGGCGGCTTGCGCGAACGGCCTGGAGTTAGCATGGCCCATGCCAGTTCTGAGGCACTACGGAACAGCGTTGAAATTCAACGGGTTGTGGGCTTCGCGCGCCGCGACCGCATGGGATTTGGCAGCATATATGCCTAACAAACAGGCAACCTGCCTAACGCGCGGGCATAAAAATCGGCAAGGCACCTGAGTGATGGGATCCTCCGCGCAATCGATGGGCAGCAATCCCCGAGCTGTGGCCCTGCTCACCTCGGCCCAGATGGGGCGCGCGGATTCCCTCGCGGTGGCCGCGGGGGTCCCGAGCCTCACCCTGATGGAGAACGCAGGTTGTGGGGTCGCACGGGAGACGCAGGCGCTGCTGTCGGGCGGCCGCCGTATCGCCGTGCTCTGCGGACCGGGGAACAACGGTGGCGACGGCTTCGTCGCCGCCCGCCACCTTCGCGATGCGGGTCTGGACGTACGCGTCGCGCTCCTGGGCCCCGTTTCGGCGCTGAAGGGCGACGCGGCCGCGATGGCCGGGCGCTGGGGCTCGGAGATCGCGCCGCTCGCGCCGGCCGCCATCGACGGAGCAGATGCCGTCGTCGATGCGATCTTCGGAGCCGGCCTTGCCCGGCCTATCGAAGGCATCGCCGCCGAGGTGATTGCCGCGCTCAACGCTTCGAGCCTTCCCGTCCTCGCCGTCGACGTGCCGAGCGGCCTCGACGGCTCGACGGGGCAGGCCCTGGGTCCGGTGGTGAAGGCAACCCGCACGATCACCTTCTTCCGCCGCAAGCCGGGTCACCTGCTGATGCCGGGCCGGGCATTGTGCGGCCCGGTCATCGTCGATGACATCGGCATCCCCGAAGCGGTGCTGGATGAGATCGACGTCGCCGCGTGGGCGAATTCTCCTGCGCTGTGGGCGGGCGATTTCCCCTGGCCGCGCCTCGAGGGACACAAATACGGCCGCGGCCATGCGCTCGTCGTGTCCGGCCCGCTCGCCCATACTGGCGCTGCGCGCATGGGGGCCCGCGCCGCCCTGAGGGCGGGCGCCGGGCTCGTCACCCTCGCAAGTCCCGAGGATGCCGTTGCGGTCAACGCCGCCCAGTTGACCGCCGTGATGCTGCTGCCCTTCGCCGGTCCCGATGGCCTTTCCGGAATCCTCGCGGATCGCCGCAAGAACGCTGTCTTGCTCGGCCCCGCACTGGGTGTGGGGGAAGCGACGCGCGGTCTGGTCGTCGCCGCACTCGCTTCGGGCGCTGCAACCGTCCTCGATGCCGACGCGATCACGTCGTTTGCCGGGTGTGCTGGGGAGCTGTTCGGCGCCATCGCGGGCATTGTCCATCGGCCGGTCGTGCTGACGCCACACGATGGCGAGTTCCAGCGTCTTTTCCCCGACCTGGCGGGACAGCCCTGCAAGGTGTCTCGAGCCCGTGCCGCCGCGCAGCGGGCGGGCGCGGTCGTCATCCTCAAAGGCCCCGACACGGTCATCGCCGGCCCGGACGGGCGCGCCGCCATCAACGAGAACGCGCCCCCCTGGCTGGCGACAGCCGGGGCGGGCGACGTGCTCGGCGGTTTCACCGTCGGCCTCCTGGCGCAGCGGATGCCGGTCTTCGAGGCGGCCAGCGCCGCGGTGTGGCTGCATGGCGCAGCGGCAGCCGCATTCGGGCCGGGCCTCATCGCCGAAGACCTGCCGGAAACCCTGCCGCAGGTGTTGCGGGCGCTCCATGCCCCGGCGCTTCGCCCCGGAGAAGGGTAACGATTCGCCGCCACAATCGCTGCCTAATAGCCTATGCTGGATTCGAAGCGGCGCAGCGCCGCCGCTGCCGGACAATCTCATGTCGAGAGAGGCGAATGCTTCGACGGGCCCTACTGGCTTGCGCTCCGTTCCTGATGTGGTCCGCTGCCGCCGCGGCGGCGCCCGCGGAGGCAGCGCTGAAAGCGCAGGATGCCGCGACCGCGCTGGTGCGCGGCGACGCCGGGCAGGCTGTCATCGGCTACACGGAGGCGCTGAAGGATTCGGCACTCGCGAACGACCGCCGCGCGACCATCCTCAACGACCGCGCGGTCGCCTACGCCCGTCTCGGCCAGACCAAGCTCGCCATCGACGACTTCAACCGCGCCGCGCAGCTCTTCCCCGAGTACGCGGCCATCTACAACAATCGCGGAAATCTCCTTCTCGCCCTCGGCCATGCGGACGAGGCGATCAAGGATTTCAACCGCGCGATCGTATTGGCCCCCGGCTATGCCGCTGCGCTGTCGAACCGCGCGGGAGCCTTCGCCAAGGAAGGCCATAACGATCAGGCGATCCGCGACTACACCGCGGCGGTCCGGCTGATGCCGCAGGCTGCGGCGCCGCTCGCCGGGCGCGGTCGCGTGCACATGGCCGCCGGTCGCCCGCACGCGGCCATCCGCGATTTCTCCCGCGCCGTCACGTCCGACCCGCGCTTTGCCGCCGCCTATCGCAACCGCGCCGAGGCGAAGCTCGACATCATGCGCATGTCCGATGCCATCGAGGACCTGTCGCGCGCGATCGCCTTCGACGCTAGCAACCCCGAGCTTTATCTTCTGCGCGGCCGTGCCTACCTCGCGGCCGACAACGTCGGGGCGGCACTCAAGGATTTCACACAGGTGACGACACTCGATGAGCGTTCCGCGCTGGGTTTTGCCGAGCGTGGTCTCGCCAACGGCATCGCCCAGGCCTACGACGAGGCGTTCGCCGACCTCAACCGGGCGATCGAGCTCGACCCGCGTTCCGCGCTGGCATTCGCCTACCGCGCCGTCGTCTACAAGATGAGCGGGCAGACGGACGTGGGCGTCAAGGATGCCGAGACCGCTGAGAAGCTCGATCCGGATGGCGCCGAGGTTCTGTGGGCGAAGGCCGAGATCGAGGAGGCCCAGGGCCGCAAGGAGCCCGCCATCGCCGATTACAAGAAGGCCGTGGCGATGAAGCCGAGCCTCAAGCTCGCGGCTGACGGTCTGCAGCGCGTCGCAGGCGATGCCGCCGATCCGGAAGACCGCGAGGTCGCCGGCGCAGGGCTCGCCCCGTGGCGTATCGTCCAGCGCGGCGGGCGCTATTTCGCCGTGAGCGATCAGTATCGCCGGCTGCGCATTCCGCTCGAGATGGCGGGCGAAGGTGCGCCGCGGCTGCTCGAGTGGGAGGTCAAGAAGGCGCCGCTCGCGGGCATCGCGACGCTGCGCTTCACGGCGGGCGTCGTCCCCGGCGATCTCGGGCCGGAGGAGACCGAGCAGGTCGCCATCCTCGACCTCAGCAACAATTCGGTGGTCGGTATCGAGCCCCACCGCGAAGGCAAGAAGGTTGCGACCTGGACTTGGCAGGACGACCGGGTGGTCGTCGCCAGCGTCGATGGGGCCACCGACGAATTCATTCTGCGGGCGGCTGTCGCGCGCGGCAGCGGCGATCCACGCCGGTATACGAGCAACGAGTCCACGGGCTGGTCGCCATGGGGGCAGCTGAGCTCGCCGTTCCAGGAGGAGCGGCGGCCGCGCAGGCGCTCGAAGCCGAAAACGTTCTTCCAGATGCTCTTCAACTGATCTAGGTGCCGCCTTCGCGCTACACGCCGGGCGAGAAACGCACCTATGCGTCCCATTCGGGTTGCCTGCGCGGCGGACCCGATGGGAAGCTATGTCCGCATAGGGACGATCGGCCGTTTGCAGCGTCCGCCGCCCTTGCGATGGACTATTCACGCGTTTGCCTAAAATGCGTTCGCTGTTAAGCTTTCCGCATAGTTCACCAACTACGGTGGAGCTTGAAGCTTGGGTTTGTACGCATAGGGAGAGTTAAGAGCGATGCGTTCCGTCGCAGGGTTGTGTGCGGTGCTTGCCGCTGTGTTCCTGGCTCCAGCCGCACTGGCGGATCCTTCGATTGTGGTGGCTACAGCCGATCCTGCACAGGAGGCCGCCACGGCCACCCACCCGGGTCAGGCGCTCGACGCCGCGCTTCCTCCGGCCGTCGCCGAGCCGGACGTCGAGGCTGCCGAGCCGGCCGCCGCGCTGCCGCCGCCAGACCCCACGCTCTTCGCCAAGATCGACCTTTCCACGCAGACGATGACCGTTTCCGACACGAACGGCGTGATCGCGAGCTGGAAGATTTCTTCGGGCCGCGGCGGCTATGCGACGCCAACGGGGACGTTCACGCCCCACTACACCGCGCGCATGCATTATTCGAAGCAGTACCAGCTCTCGCCGATGCCCTACTCGGTGTTCTTCAATCGCGGCGTCGCGGTGCATGGCACGGGCGAGCTGCGGAACCTCGGCCGCCCCGCCTCACATGGATGCGTGCGCGCCCACCCGAAGAACGCGAAGGTCTTCTATGACCTCGTGCAGAAGCACGGCAAGGAGATGACCCGCGTCACGGTCGTCGGCAAATCCCCCTATACGCCGGCCGTGGCCGAGCGCCGGCGTCAGCCTGCCGCGCAGCCGTCGTTCCAGCCCTTCGACGGCCTCTTCGGCTACAACCAGCCATCCTACAAGGCCTATAAGGCCAAGCCCAAGGCCAAGAAGAAGCAGTACGGCGGCGGTGGCTTCAACACCTGGTAGAGCCTGGCGACGACAGGGGCGCGGCGCCGGAATTGACGGGCGCCGCGCTTTTTTCATCCGCGGCCGCTTCTGTGTGGATCGCTTCTGGGCGAACGAAGCGGCTGATATGCGCGCTCCCGGCGCCAAGCGCCCGTGGCTCCAACCCTTCGCGACCTCGACTCAGAACGGATTCCACGTTGGCCGCGGCGTGAAGCGGATGTAGCCGATGTTCGCGCCGAGCCGGAACCCGAGCCCCGTGCGGATCGGCGCCATCATCACCGGTCCGCCCTTGAGGAACGTGATGCCGACGCCGCCGATGAAGTATGCCGAGCCGTCGACCCCGGTGAACTGGCGATAGAGGTCGTCGGGCTGGTGCATCCGGTAGATCAGGAACATCGTGCGCGAGCCGGCCGCGCCGACATCGGTGCCGATGGACGGGCCGTGCCAGTAGATCTTGCTGCTGCCGCCCGTGCGCATGTAGAGCGTGCCCGTGCCGTAGCGCAGCCCCGCCAGGAACGCCCCGCCGCCCTCCGTGCCCAGCACATAGCCGTCCGGCCGGCCGGCGTTCGAGAACGCATACTCGATGACGCTGCCGAGTTCCGTCGAGATGGTGCCGAAGAATCCGCGCGAGATTTCGCGGATCTCATCGATGGTATAGCCGGGCTCGTCGGGTGGAACCGGCTCCAGCATGGCGACCGAGGGGCCCGGCTCCATCGAGGGCACACCATCGGCCTGTTTGTCCTTGGCCGGGTGCCGGAGCGGTTCGGCCTTCGTCTGCGCTGACCAGCTCTGCGCCTTTGACTTCGAGACGGGCTTGGGCGGCGGCGTCTGATCCGCCTTGGCGACCGCCGCGGGAGGCGGGCTGCCGGCTTTGCCCTGCGCGACCGGCTTACCGCCGCTGGCAAGCGCGGCATCGAGCTTGGCGAAGGTGTATTTCGACTTCGCTTTCATGACGGCCAGCAGCTCGACGCCCGCGGCCTCGACCTCCTGCAGCTTGCTGCAATCGGGCAAGCCCTTCTCGGGCACGCGGCCGAGCATGTCGATCTTGACGATCAGATCCTCGGCTTCCGTGTCGAGCTTGGCCGTGCGCTCATCGCGTACCAGCGCCATCGCCCGCTCTTCGCCGTCGGCATCGTTCCAGCCTCGCTGGGCTTTGAGCTGCTTCAGCTTTTCCTGCAGCTGGGGAAGCACCTCCCCGTTGAACGCCCGCAGAGCAGCGCCGGAGCGGTCGACGGCAGCCGCGAAGTCATCGGCGACGCAGACCGTTGCAGACGCCGGGGCCGGGGCGAGCAGCAAAAGCGCCACCGCGGCCAGACCAGAAAGGATCGCATTCAGCATAACACCAGCCCTAGCCCATCGCACTGTGGAGCCCAGCGGCGCTATTCGCCGCTGGGTGCGTCCGAGCAAAGCGGTGTGGCCGATTATTGACCGACCGTCTTCACGACGGATTCCATCGGCCGGTCGGTGAGGGCCGTCGGCATGCCCTTCATGTCCTTGGCGATCATCTCGTCGTACTCGGGGAGCGTTTGAATAGGGTCTTTCGGCGTCATGTGCACCACCTTGTACCCGCCAGCCTTAAGCTGCTTCAAAAGCTCGGGCATTGCCGCCGCCGTGTGGGGCTGGATGTCGTGCATCAGGATGATGCCTTTGCCGCGCTTTTCCAGCGCCGCCATGATGCGCTTGATGAGCGCGTCCGCCTTCCCGCCCTTGAAGTCGAGGCTGTCGATGTCCGTGGAGAAAACCGCCACGTTGCGATCGGCGAGATACTTCAGCGTCTCGGGCGAATGCCGCAGAAACGGGAAGCGGAAGAACGGCGCCGTCGGTCCGTTGACCGCGCGATGAACGACGCTGATCGCCTTTTCGATTTCTTCCTTGGCCTGGTCGATCGACATCTTCGACAGGTCTTTATGACCCATGGTGTGTGTGCCGACGGTGTGGCCGGACTTGGCGACCTCATGCAGGATGTCGGGATAACCCGCCGCCACTTTACCGACCGAGAAGAAGATCGCTTTCGTGCATTCCGCATTGAGCGCCGCCAGCACGGCCGTGGTGCGGTTCGGCAGCGGGCCGTCATCGAAGGTCAGTACGACTTCCTTCGGGTTGAGGAAGTCGTACATCTTGTAATGCTGGAAGCCGAAGCCCGGGCCGCCCGTCGTGTCGATCTCGACAGTGCGCGCAACGCCGAGCGGATTGGGATTGCCCGGACATTCCGCCTTGTGTGCCGCCGGCGCAGCGGGACCCATCTGCGGTTCTGCTTGCGCATCCTGCGCGTACGCTTGAATTGCCAGCGGGCAGCACAGCGCCGCCGTGATCAAAGCCTTCGTCACAATCGTGCGCATCCAGACCTCCCCGATCTTGCCCCGCAAGTTATTGCTTGATTCCTTTGCGGTGTACGCAAATTTGGGGGCGCGGTGCACGGCGTTGCAAGCGCTTTATCCTGCCCGGACCACATTTCGCCGGAGGTGTGGTTGGTTTTACGGAGGACGTGACGGAGCAGCTGCCGCGCTCAAGCTTTGGGCTGCAGCTTCGCCTGCGTCTTGGCGCGAAAGCGCGCGCTGTCGACAATGATGCGCGTATGTTTCCCCCGGCCGATCAGCTCGCGCTCGTCCCGTGCTTCGACGGCGAACGTCAGCTTGCGGCCATCGCGCGCGATGAGCGCCGCATGGGCGGTCACCTGCATGCCGATGGGCGTCGCCGCGATATGCTCCACGTCGATGTGAATGCCCAGTGTCTCCTGTCCCTCCGCAAGGACGCTTTCCACGCAATCGACCGCCGCTGCTTCGATGAGCGCGACCATCGCCGGTGTGGCGAAGACGGGCGCGCGGCCGCTTCCCAGCACGGGCGCCGACTGGGCGTCGGTTACGCGTACGGTTGCCGTGCCGGTTCGGCCCGGCGCTGGCTCGGCGTTGCCGCCGGGAGATGCTGTCATGATGGATTCCGTCGCCGTGGCCGTTCGTATCGGCCGTTGTCCCGCGCGGACTATAGCGGCGCGGCGCCGTCGCGTCCGCCGCCGTCGGCAAGTCTCTCCAGTGCGTTGAGATCCTTGAGACGCAGGCCGCCCGCGGCAGCCTCGACGAGATCGCGCGCTTCCAGCGACTTCAGCACATCGGCGAGATCGTCGACGCTCATGTCGAGGTATCCCGCAACGACGCCGCAGGTGAGCGAGTCCGCGATGAGCACCGGATCGCGCCCCTCATACGCATTGCAACGGGAAAGGGTCACGAAAAGCGCCGCAGCGCGCGTGATCGGATCGGCTTGCGGCGTGCGCGGCTCTTCCTCGCCCGGGAACGCGGTCTCGGGGGCCACCGTGACGCGTGACGCCGGGGACTGCGCGAGCGCAGGAACGAGGTAAGGCCGCGGATAGCAGCTGAGCACCGCCTCGCTGGTCGCAACCGCGCTGCAGACGTGATGATCGAGGTAGCCGAGGCCGACGTAATCTCCCGCGCACGCGTATTCGATCGGCTCGCGGTCGCCCTGGGCGTCCAGCCGGTAGAGGCACACCGTGCCCTTTTCGATGCGGAAGATGTGGTCGCGCGCGTCGCCTGCGTGAAAGAGTACCTCGCCCGCCGCGAGCAGACGATTGAGCGGGCGCGCATCGGGAGCCGGATGGGCTTCGACCGGACGCAACTGGGACGCGGGGTATTCCGATAACTTGAGCATGGCGGCGGCGGTGCTCTGTACTTACACGGACGACTTCAGGTTATGTGGCTCTATTGCCACATTCAACTGATTTGTTGTTAATAATTGCGTTTTTCTGCTAGGCGCAAATTTCTCCAAGCCATTTCAAGGCGCTATGGCCGGTTGGAGGCGAGTCACGCCCTATTTTCCACCCGCCCCCGGCGGGCGACCCATCTGGAAGTCATAGGGGTGGGGGAGACGCAGCCGATCTGCCGGGACTGTTTCCCGGGCAGCGAGGCTGGAGGGCTTGTTTAGCGCGGCCGGCTTACTGCGGCAGGCGGCAGGCGTACGACCGCGCCGAGCACTCGACGCCGAAAATGCCGCCCGACGTGCATTTTTCCAGCTTTGCGTCCCCGATCACCGTGAAGCCCCGGTTGGACGCGAGGTTGACGGCGCCCTGGGTGGCCATCAGCGTGGCGATGCTCTCGGTCAGGCCGCTGCCGACCGCGCGGAATCCGCGGCAGTCCTTGGCGCCGGCGGGAACGGCAGGCGCCGCGGAGGCGGCGATGGGCGCGAGGGAGAGAAGACAGGCAGCGGCGACGGCGGCGGCGAGCGAATACTTCAACATGGGACATCCCTCCTGAACCACATGGTCTGGTCAGCCCTGTGGCTGGCACCGCCGTAAGCTGCTCCGGGGTGCGTCCAATCTCAAGGCGACCACTCTCCGCACGCTGTGGATTGTCCGAAGGTGTGTCCGCAAGGCTGCGGTGGCGGCGCTCGTGTCTTTGCTGATCACCATTTACCTCGTGGACCGTTCACGCTCGGACTTGTCATCGAGCTGGCTTATTCGTGGGCCCGTATCGGCTAGGGCGCATTGCAGATAGGTCGGCCGTGGAAGAAAAGTCCCGCGTACTCATCATCCGAGAAGACACCTTCCTCAAGGGAGAGATCCGCAACGCCGGACGCCTGGAGGTGTTCGGCTATGTCGAGGGCGACATCGTTGCCGACAGCCTCATCGTGCAGCCCGGCGGACGGTGCTACGGCCGCATCAAGGCCGGGACCGCCGAAGTCCGCGGGGATCTGCAGGGCGATATTTTCGTCCGCGAGGTGATGAGCATCCGCAGCACCGGCGAGGTGGCGGGCAACATCAAGTACGGCAAGCTTGGCATGGAGATGGGTGGCACGCTCTCGGCCGAGCTGCGCAACATCCCGCCGTCCATTTCCGGCGACCTCGACCTGTCGGTGGATCGCGGGCAGGCGACGCGCATCACGCTGCAGGATCTCTCCGCCCTCGATCCCGACGACAGCGCCGATCATCTCGTCTTCAGCGTCTCCGAAGTGACGAACGGTTTCGTCGTGCTCGCTTCCGATCCAGCTCAGCCGGTCGCGAACTTCACGCAAGCCGATCTGGAGCGGGGCGCCGTGATGTTCCGGCACGACGGCACCGAAGGGCAGCGCGCCAGTTTCGCCGTCGTCGTCGCCGACCATGCGGGCGCCACCTCGGGCGCGGCGCAGACCGTGAACGTCGCCGTCCGGCACTAGACGTCGCTGGATGGATCAGGCGTCGGTCCGGTGGAAACGCTGGCGCAGCGCTATCTTCGCTTGCTCGAGTGTCTGGCGCTCGATCTCGCTGAGGTTCTTGCCCGCGCGGTTGACGTAGAAATCGAGCATCGACATAGCCGTCCGATAGGGATCGCTCGAGTGGCGCTCGGGCTCTTCCGCCGAGCGCTGAAGCGCGGCGGCGATGACATCGGGGTCCGCCGATTTGAAGAGGCCCGGCGGCAACGCATGCGGATGCTCGTGCTCGGTGACGTCCTTCGACCATTTCTCGGTTTTGTGCGCCATGGCTGCAAATCCCGGTTGCTGATGTCGCCGACGCAAGCAGACATATGAGAACAGCCGGTGATGCAACTCGCGCACATTTGATGCAATTGCCCCGCAGGCAAACGTCCGGGAACGCGCGCCCTCGCCGTGACGGACAGCGGCGGGAAAAGTCCGAACGCTGCTTGCCTCAGCGGCTATTTGCAGCGCAGGAAATCGCGCGGGCCGCCCGTGTCCGCAAAGGTGAGCGTGTCGCCGGATACGGTCAGCGTGAAGTCGTAGGGGATGGAGCTGCCCTCGACCGTGCAGTCCGCGGCGATCTTCCAATCGCCGTTCTCATTCTCCACCGACTTGAACGCGCAGTGGCTCTCGTGCTGGTCGTAACGCTCCTTCGTGATGACCAGCGGGGCGTTCTCGCTTTCCTGGCCCGCGCTGCAATCGGCGGGATCGAGTGACCATGTGCCGATAAACGGCGGCGCGTCAGCCGCCGAGGCCGTCGCAACCGAGACGGCTGCAACGAAGCCGGTCGCGAGCAGAGCGGTCGCAGCGGCGGCAATGGCGGCTGCGCGGAGCGAAGTCGGGCGCATTGAAGAGGTCCCCAGGTTGGCGAAGGGCGTTTTGGCGCGACACTGTGTTGCGAACATGGAGTGCACGCAACGGCCTACGGGCAGCGGGATCAAATTCCGCCCGCTACCGTCAGCGCGACGCCACACAGGAGGGCCGCCTTTACCCGTCGAGGCGCTGGCCCAGCCTGCCGGCGAGGTTCTGCGTGAACTGCCACGCGACGCGTCCCGACCGTCCGCCCCGCGTGATGCTCCACTCGAGCGCCTCGCGCGCGAGCTCCTCATCCGAGATCGCCAGCTTGAAGTGTTTGGCATAGCCCCGGACCATGTCGAGGTAGGCATCCTGGCCGCAGTTGTGGAAGCCGAGCCAGAGGCCGAAGCGGTCCGAAAGCGAGACCTTTTCCTCCACTGCCTCGGATGGATTGATCGCCGTCGAGCGCTCGTTGTCCATCATATCCCGTGGCATCAGATGCCGCCGGTTGGACGTGGCATAGAATATGACGTTCTCGGGCCGCCCCTCGACACCGCCCTCGAGCACCGCCTTCATCGATTTGTAGCTGGTGTCGTCGTGGTCGAAGGAGAGATCGTCGCAAAAAACGATGAACCGGTGAGGGCTCGCCCCGAGAGCCGCGAGGCATCGGGGAAGGGTGTCGATATCCTCCCGGTGGATTTCGACCAGCTTGAGGCCCGTGCCGGCGGCAGCGAATTCGCCCGCCAGTCGCTGGCTGACATCGGCGTGGGCCGCCTTGACGAGGGATGATTTGCCCATGCCCCGTGCGCCCCAGAGGAGGGCATTATTGGCCGGCAAACCGCGCGCGAACTGCTCCGTATTGGCAATAAGCTGCGGCGCGACACCCGCGAGTCCCTTCAAAAGACCGAGCGGAACCCGGTTCACCTTCGCCACCGGTTCGAAGCGCTTGCCCTCCGCCGACCACACGAAAGCATCCGCCGCCTCGAAATCCGCAGGCACCGGTTCAGGGCCCGCAAGGCGCTCGAGGGCCGCTGCGAGACGGTCCAGGCGTTGCGACAGGGCAGCTTCGTCGTTCATCATCACGTCCCGTATTTTGCGGTTTGGGTGCGCTTTTTGCTTGCCGGAGCAGGGCGGCTGCTTCTATAGCGCCGCCAAGCACTAAGTCACACCAATTGTGTGGCATCGCACCATGGGGCACTGTGTTGCAAAGACGCAGCCGGACATTATAGTCGCGGCACTTTTCTCACAGGGCAGACGCGCCCATCTGCGTTCACGCGGATAAGGCTGGCTATTGCCCGGTATCGGCATAGGGGACGCAACGGATGTTCATAACGCCAGCATATGCCCAGGCGGCCGGCGGTAGCGACCAGTTCATGGGCCTGCTGGTCCCCATGCTGATCATGATCGTGATCTTCTATTTTCTGGTCATTCGCCCTCAGCAGCAGCGCGCCAAAGCCCATCGTGACATGATCTCCCAGGTGCGCCGCGGCGATACGGTCATCACTTCCGGCGGCTTTGTCGGCAAGGTGATCAAGGCTTCCGACACCTCCGACGAGGTCGAGGTGGAGCTGTCCGACAGCATGCGCGTGCGCGTCTTGAAGTCTACGCTGATGGATGTGCGCGGCAAAGGCGACGTCGCCGCTGCCGCAAAAGAGACGACGTGAGACCCGCGCTCTCGCGCCCCATCGCAAACGAGATCGGTTGACAGATGCTGCATTTCGAACGCTGGAAGATCATCGCCATCGTCCTTACCTGTCTGGCCGGCGTGTTCGTCACGTTGCCGAACTTCTTCTCCAAGGAGACGGTGGACGCCTGGCCGAGCTGGCTGCCCCACCGGCAGCTGCCGCTCGGCCTTGACCTTCAGGGCGGCGCGCATCTGCTTCTCGCCCTCGACACCAACGAACTCCAGAAGGACTGGCTGGGCACGCTGCGCGACGACACGCGCAAGCAGCTTCGCGATGCGAAGATCGGCTTCACCGGCCTCGGCATCGTCGGCAACACGGTACAGGTGAAGGTTACGAAGCCGGAGGAGCTGTCGAAGGCGAAAGCCGCGCTCGACAAGCTCATCATGCCCATCGGCAACGCGATCCTGGGCAGTGGCGGCAACGATATCTCTGTAACGACGTCGGGCACCGACACCATCAACCTGGCGCCGACCCCCCAGGGCATCCAGCATCGCGTTTCGAGCGCGGTGAGCGCCGCCATCGAGACGGTGAACCGCCGCGTCAACGCGATGGGTACGGCGGAATCGACCGTGGTCCGCCAGGGCTCCGACCGAATTCTCGTGCAGTTCCCCGGCTTGCAGGACACCAAGCAGCTCAAGGACCTCATTGGCCAGACCGCGAAGCTGACCTTCCACGCCGTCCATCCGGACATCACCGCCGAGGAAGCCAGCCAGACCCGCGCCCCCGTCGGCTATAAGATCTACCCGAGCGGTGAGGGCGAAGGCGGCCGCAATTACCTGCTGCGCGAATCCCCGGTCGTTTCCGGCGAGGATCTGGTGGATGCCCAGCCCGGGTTCGACCACCGCACCAACGAGCCCATCATCTCGTTCCGCTTCAATCAGTCCGGCGCGCGCAAGTTCGGCAACTTCTCGAAAGACAACGTCGGCCAGCCATTCGCCATCGTGCTCGACAACAAGGTGCTCTCCGCCCCTGTGATCCGTGAGCCGATCCTCGGCGGATCGGGACAGATCTCGGGCAGCTTCACCGTCGAGAGCGCCAACACGCTCGCCGTTCAGCTCCGGTCGGGCGCCCTGCCGGCGAAGCTGACCATCGTCGAAGAGCGCACTGTCGGCCCCTCGCTCGGCGCCGACTCCATCGAGGCGGGCAAGCTTGCCGGCATCGTGGGCTGCCTTTCGACGGCGATCCTCACCATCACCGCGTACGGCACGTTCGGCATCTTCGCCGTCATCGGCCTCATCGTTCACGGCTTCCTGATCGTCGCTCTGATGACGATGCTCGGCACCACGCTCACGCTGCCCGGCATCGCCGGCTTCGTGCTGACGATCGGCATGGCCGTCGACGCGAACGTGCTCATCTATGAGCGCATGCGCGAGGAGCTGCGCGCGGGCAAGTCGGCGATCGCTGCGATCGATCAGGGCTTCCAGCGCGCCTGGATCACCATTCTCGACAGCCAGCTGACGACGCTGGCCGCCGCCATCATCATGTTCTGGCTCGGTTCGGGTCCCATCCGCGGGTTCGCCGTCACGCTGACGATCGGTATTCTCACGTCGATCTTCGCTGCCGTCACGGTAACCCGCCTGTTGGTGTTCTTGTGGATCAAGAGCAAGGGTAAAGCCCGCATACTCGAAGTGCCGGTCTAGAGAGGCAAGCCATGTTCTTTCCCATCCCAGACTTCAAAGGCTTTGACTTCTTCCCGCACAACATGCGGGTGCCCTTCATGCGCTATAAGGGCGTTTGCCTCATCATCTCCATCATCTGCATGGCGGTGTCTCTCGGCCTCTATTTCGTCGTTGGCCTGAACTACGGCGTCGACTTCAAGGGCGGCTCGCTCATTGAAGTGCAGCACAAGAACGGCCCCGCCGATCTCGCCGACATGCGCCAGAAGCTCAACGCGCTCGGCATCGGCAGCGTGCAGATCCAGAGCTTCGGCAGCGACTCGGACGTCCTGATCCGCGTCGAGCAGCAAGCGGGTGACGAAATCGCCCAGCAGCACGCGATGAAGAAGGTCATCGAGACGCTGGGGCCGGAATACACCCAGCGGCGCATCGAGGTGGTTGGCGCGGCCGTTTCGAGCGAGTTGCGGCGCACCGGCATCATCGCCGTCATCGCCTCGCTCCTCGCCATTTCGGCCTACGTCTGGTTCCGCTTCGAATGGCAGTTCGCGGCCGGCTGCGTGATTTCCCTTCTGCACGACGTGCTCGTGACGGTGGGCGTCTTCTCGGCCTTCCAGCTTGAATTCGACCTGTCGATCGTCGCCGCGCTGCTTACGATCCTCGGCTACTCGGTTAACGACAGCGTGGTCGTCTCCGACCGTATCCGCGAAAACCTGCGCAAGTATAAGCGCATGGACCTGACGGAGCTCTTGAACCTGTCGATCAACGAGACGCTCTCGCGCACGATCCTCACCGGTCTAACCACCATCGTCGGCATCATCGCGCTCCTCGTTTTCGGCGGTGAGGTGATCCGCAACTTCTCCTTCGCCATGCTCTTCGGCATCGTCATCGGCACCTATTCCTCGATGTTCATCGCCGCGCCGCTGCTCGGCTATCTCGGCGTGAAGCGCGAGGGCGTCGGTGTGCACCCGTCGGTCGCCAACAAGGAAGCCTCGGGCGTCAGCGCGGCCGCCGCGAAGGTGCCCGCCGCCGGCGCATTGGCGGCCACGAACAAGGCGGGGCGGCAGGCCTGACCTGCTGCTCCGTCCAGCAATGACTGGCCGAGCGCAGTTTCCGGGCCGCGCGCCCATCGATGCCTATGGCAACGGTGGGTTCCGCTTTGCCGACATGAGCCACCGCGGATCGCTGCTCATCGTGCCGAGCGGCATCTACGGCTGGGACGTCGCCGATCTGGCCCAGCTCACGCCCGACAGCTGCATCCGGATTCTCACCGAGATGTCCCGCGGCACGTTCGTGCTGCTGGGCACCGGCGTCGAGCATCGGCTCCCGCCCGCCACCATCACCCGCATTTTCGCCGAAGCCGGAATCGGGCTCGAGCCCATGAGCACCGGGGCCGCGGCGCGCACATATAACGTGCTGCTGGCGGAGGGACGGGATTTTGCTGCGGCCCTGATCGCCGTCGATTGAACGAAGCGGGTTGATCGCGATACGCCCGGAGGGCCGAAGCATGGATGACGCGGGCCGACGCAATTCGGCGGCCATAGTGCGGTCCGAGGCGCGCGACCTCGACTACGACCGCTATCTCGCCGCGCTGCTCTCGCCCGCCGATGCACGCGACGATCTGCTCGCCCTCGCCGCTTTCCACGGGGAGATCGCGCGCATCGCTCTCAGAGTGCGCGAGCCTGCGATCGGCGAAATCAGATTGCAGTGGTGGCGCGATGCGCTGGAGGCTTTTGCGCCGGTGTTCGAGACCGGCGCGCCGCTTGCCGATGCCGTGCGCGCGATGCTGGCCCGCACCGGCCTTCCCGCGGGCGACCTCATCGCCATCATCGATGCCTACAACGGTCTTCTCTACCCCGGCGCGCTGGCCGAGGCCGGCGCGGTTTCCACCTTTGCGGGTGCGGCCCAAGGTGCGGCCTTTCGTCTGGCAGCGCTCCGGCTCGAGCAGATGTCGCCAACGCAGAGCGGCGAGAACGCCGCAGCCGCGCAGATGCTTATCACGGCGGCGGGCCAAGCCTACGGACGCGTGCAATTACTTCGGGCACTGCCGGCATTATGCGCCCTCGGGCGCAATCCCTTCGGCGATGGCGCGGTTGCCGGCTGGCAACCGGCGGTGCAACCGGTGATGGCCGAGGCGCGGGAATGGCTTGGCAAAACGCGCAGCGCCAGCCGCACGGCACCTGCATATGTGCGCCCGGCCGTGCTACCGGTTGCCCTCGTGGGGCCCTATTTGGCGGCTTTGGAGAGGCTCGGTGCCGAAGTCGCTTCCGAAGAAGCCGCGATCTCACCACTGTCACGCGTATGGCGGATCTTCTGGGCACGGAGACGCGGGCGGCTCTAGGCCCCCCGCGAAGGGCAAGGAGAGAAGCTGATGTCGCGAACAGCAGCCCGGGCAATGGCGCTGCTCGTATCGATGGCGGCGCTGGGCAACTCGGCCCTGGCGCAGATGGCGCCATTGCCGCTGCCACAGATCTCCTGGCGTGTCGAAAATTCCTTCCGCTTTTTCTCCGACACCTCCGACACGGAGGTGCACCGCGCAACCTTCCTTGCGCTGCCCCCCGCCGACCAGCTTCAGCGTCCCATCCTCGCGGCCGAGCAGGCATTGGCGACACGCCACGAGAATGGCTGGGCGGAGACGATGTTCCGTGACACCTGCTGGAATGCGCGCACCAACCGCTTCTCCTGCAAGGACGGCAAGAGCTACATCAATCCCACGTCCCATCGCGTCATCCTCCGTATCGACAATGTCGATGAGGCGAGCGGCCTGAGCTGCACGTGGCTCACCGCGCCGCGCGGAGGGCCTGTGCGCGGCGATGCCGTCACGCAGCCGTGCAGCGAGGAAGTGCGTTTCGATATCCCCTATCCGGCGGGCGCCACCGTGAGCGTGGAGATCGGTGGCCGTGAGGTGGCAACCCAGGACGTGCAGGTTCGCGACCTGCTCATCGTCGGCATGGGTGACAGCTTCGCCTCCGGCGAAGGTAACCCCGATGTTCCCGTGCGCTTCTCGCGCGACCGCGCCGCCGATTATGGCTCGCGCGCCGGTGCCGATCTCGGCGGCTATCCCGCGCGCATCGGCCCCTGGAAGCAGATCGGCGACAAGGCCTTCATCGAGGAGAATGCCCGCTGGTCCGATCAGGGCTGCCACCGCTCGCTCTATTCCCATCAGTTGCGCGCCGCGTTGCAGCTCTCCGTCGAGGATGACCACCGCGCCGTCACCTATGTCGGTGTCGCGTGCTCGGGCTCGGAGGTGACGTACGGTCTCTTCCTCAGCTACGCGGGCAACGAGTGGGTGCCGAACCCCACGGACATGTCGCAGATTTCCGCGATCGCGACGGCGCAGTGCGACACGCACGAGGCGCCGATGCAGGATCTGCCCGAGGCCTACCACATGCACGGCACCATCGCCGAGCTGAAGGGCGGCCTCGTGCTGCGCAAATGCGATCCCATCAACGCGCGCAAGATCGACCTGATGCTGGTCTCCGTCGGCGGCAACGATGTCGGTTTTTCGCGTCTGCTCGCCAACGCGGTGCTCGCCGATGAATCGACGCTGCGCAAGCTCGGCGGCTGGTTCGGCCAGGTGCACGATCTCGACGATGCGAGCCTCGGTCTCGAGGCGCTGATCCTGCGCTACAAGTCGCTCAACCGTGCAATCCACTATCTGCTGCACATCCCATGGGAGCAGTCGGATCGCGTTCTGCTCACCGCCTATCCGGGGCTCGCGCTCCAGGGCGATGGCACCAGCACATGCCCCGATGGCGTAGCTGGCATGGACGTGCTGCCGGACTTCGCCCTCAGCGAGACAAAGCTGCGCGTCGGCACGTGGATCGCCGATAAGCTCAACGGCGCGATGAAGGATGCGGCGGAGCACTATCAATGGTCGTTCGTCGATGCACATCGGCGCGAGTTCCTCGGCCGCGGCATCTGCGCGGGCACGACGTACGACGGCGCGAACATCGCCGACGACCTGCGCCTTCCGCGCAAGACGGCGGAGGGCTGGCGCCCTTACAACCCGGCTGACTTCAAGGCCTATGCGCCCCGCCAGCGCTGGTTCCGCACGCCGAACGACGCCTTCATGACCGGCAACTTCCACGTCGCGGCATCGCTGCTGCAGAAGGTGCTGAAGCTCGACGCGTTCGCCTGGTTCCAGCTCGTTCTGGCCTCGACCTATTCCGGCGCGTTCCACCCCACGGCGGAAGGGCAGGCCGCGATTGCCGATGCCGTCGTGCACAAGGCGCGCGGCGTGCTGGCGAAGTACGGCCAGGGACCGGGCCAGCCCTTGCCGGCGGCGAACCTGCCGGCGCGGGATGGTGCCCCGGGTGCCGCGATGACGGGGGATCTCGACCTGCAGTAGCGGCGGCGTCGGACGCGGCGGTTCGCGCTCACTCCGCCGCGGCCGCCGGTGCGTTCCCGTTGAGCCAATGGCCGATGTCGGCGAGTGCGCGCAGGCTCATGGCGCGCTTGCGTGCCCGCCCGCGCTCCTTCGCCTTGAAGCGCTTGCCATCGGCGCCCGTGAGCGGCGCCTCCATGTCGGGCAACAGGCCATAGTTGATGTTCATAGGCTGGAATGAGCGCGAACCGCCGCCCTCGTCGTCGGCGGAAAGATGCCCGCCCGTGATGTGGCCGATGAGGGCGCCGAGTGCCGTCGTCGCCGGCGGCGGCGGGCAAGCGCGGCCCAGCCGCTCGGCGGCGGCGAACCGCCCGGCGAGCAAGCCGATGGCGGCGCTTTCGACGTAACCTTCGACACCGGTGATCTGCCCCGCAAAGCGCAGGCGCGGCATCGCCTTCAGCCTCAGCGAGCCATCGAGCAGCTTCGGCGAATTGAGGAAGGTATTGCGATGGAGCCCGCCGAGCCGCGCGAACTCCGCCTCCTGCAAGCCCGGGATCATGCGGAAGATGCGGACCTGCTCGGCGTGCTTCAGCTTGGTCTGAAACCCAACCATGTTCCACAGCGTGCCGAGGGCATTGTCCTGGCGCAGTTGCACCACCGCGTAGGGCCAGCGTCCCGTGCGCGGATCATCGAGCCCGACGGGCTTCATGGGGCCATAGCGCAGGGTGTCACGGCCGCGCTCGGCCATCACCTCGATGGGCAGGCAGCCGTCGAAGTAGGGCGTCGCGGCTTCCCACTCCTTGAAGCTCGTCTTCTCGCCGGCAAGGAGCGCATCGATGAAGGCTTCGTATTCCTCGCGGTTCATCGGGCAGTTGAGGTAGTCCGCGCCCGTACCCGCCGGGCCGGCCTTGCCGTAGCGCGACTGGAACCAGGCAATCGAGGTGTCGATGGATTCGCGATGGATGACCGGCGCGATGGCATCGAAGAAAGCCAGATCGCGCTCCCCCGTCAGCTCGCCGACCGCCGCGCTGAGCGCCGGCGAGGTGAGGGGGCCCGTCGCGATGACAACGCTCTCCCATTCGCCGGGCGGAAGCCCCGCGACTTCACCGCGCTCGACCGTAACGAGCGGGTGGCCCGCGAGGCGCTGCGTCACCTCTGCTGAGAAGCCGTCGCGGTCGACGGCGAGCGCGCCTCCCGCGGGGAGCTTATGCACGTCGCCCGCGGCCATGATGAGGGACCCGGCGCGGCGCATCTCCTCGTGGAGCAGGCCAACCGCATTGTACTCCCAATCGTCCGACCGGAACGAGTTGGAGCACACGAGCTCGGCCAGCTCCTCGGTGCGGTGGGCTTCTGTCATCCGCGTGGGCCGCATCTCGTGGAGCACGACCGGAACGCCTGCACTGGCGATCTGCCAGGCCGCTTCGGAGCCGGCGAGGCCCCCGCCAACGACGTGAATGGGTTTCATATGCTGCATGGGGCGGAAGGCTAGAGGAAACTGGCCCGCCTCTCAATCGGACAAGCTTAACACCTGGCCGCCCCCGGCTGCGGCGGTAAAATCGGGACTCTGCAGCCGAACAGAACCCGCCTCCGGCGCAGGCCCCGAACGCCGCCGACCGGCTTCCGTGGAGGATTGCGGACACAGTTTCGCAACCGGTGGAGGGCTATCTTCGCTACGAAGATTCTCGGAAGTTGCACCGCCCTCCTTACCTTCAGGAAATGCCCCGATGTCCCGTTACGCCAAGCGCCTCGACCGTGATCTCGTGCGCTGGCGTGAAGCCGGCTGGGTGAGCGCCGACGGCGAAGCGGCGATCCGGCGCGATCTGTCCGCGGCGGAAAGCGGCAAGCTCAACCTCGCCTCCGCCCTCGCCATTCTCGGTGCCGTGCTCATCGGTTTCGGCATCATGAGTTTCGTCGCCGCCCATTGGAGCGAGATGCCGAGGCTGTTTCGCCTCGCGCTGATTTTCGGCGGCCTATTCGCATCCTATGGAATTGCGGGCGTGCTGTTCGAGCGCCGGCATCCGGCATTTGCCCACGCTGCCGTCCTGGCCGGCGTGTCGATCTTCGGCGCCGGGATCATGCTCATTGCGCAGATGTTCCACATCGAAGGCAATCCGCCCGACGCCGTGTTGACGTGGGCGCTGGGCACGCTCGCCGCCGGCATCCTGCTGCATTCGAGGCCCGCGCTCGCGCTTGCCATGCTGCTGGTGTGCCTATGGAGTGGCTGGGAGACGTCGATCACAGGTGACACCCATTGGCTGTTCCTCCTCGGCTGGGCTGCGGTGGCCGCCGCGATCGCCAGCGAGCGCTGGGTCGGAGGCTTGCACCTTGCCGCCGTCGCGCTCGCTGTCTGGATCATCAGCCTCGGCTACACGCTCTTCGCCAACGACGGTGCCGGACATAGTGTCGTCGTGGTCATCGGGCTGCTGATCGCCGGTGCCGGCTTGGCTGTCCCGCAGATCGACGAGCGCTTTGCGGATTGGTCGATACCCGCCGTCGCCTATGGCATGACCATTGCCTTTGCGGGTCTCTTCGCCTTGCAGTTCATCGAGGAGGCGCCCCTCGGCACCTTCATCCTCCTGGCCATCGCCGCGCTGGTGCTCGTGCTGGGCGGGATTGCGCTCGGGCTCAGGGAGGGCAGCAGAGCGCTGCTCTGGCTCGGGTATATCGGCTTCTCCGTCGAGGTGCTGGGGCTTTATTTCCAGACGATCGGCACGCTGCTCGGCTCCTCGCTGTTCTTCCTCTCCGCAGGCGCGATCGTCATCCTGCTGGCCTATGTCGCCTATCGCTTGCACGCGCGCGTGCATCCCGCCAACGAGGTTGCGCCATGACCGCTGCAAACGAGAACGCCAGTACCGGTTCGGCTCCCCCGACGCGCCGTAACCTGTGGCTTGCGATTATCGCCCTTGCGCTGGGACAGGCGGCGGTGCTCGGATGGATGATCTGGGACCGCGCCTCGCTGCTCGCCAACGGGCGCGAGGTGGTGCTCGACGTGATTCCGGTCGACCCCCGCAGTCTCTTCCGCGGCGACTACGTCATCCTGGGATACGATATCTCGCGCTATACGCTTCCCCCGGGAACGGAGGCGCCACGCCAGGGCGCCCCGTTCTACGTCACCCTGCGCAAGGGCTCCGGCGATACGTGGCAGACCGTTGCCGGCTTCAGCACGCCGCCGGCCAGCGTCGAGCCCGGCGATGTCGTCATCCGCGGGAAGGTGGTCTATGCCTCGGCCGATTCCGCGGGCGGGGGACCCGTCGTCTCGGTGAGCTACGGCATCGAGAGCTTCTTCGTTCCCGAAGGCACGGGCCGCGAGCTGGAACACATGGTTCGCGACAAGAAAATTTCCGCCGTCATTGCAGTGAATGGAAGCGGCGAAGCCGCCATCAAGGGCCTGATGTCCGAAGGAAAACGGGTCTACGAGGAACCGCTCCTCTGATCGGCATCAGAGAATGCGCGGGCCTGTGACCGGATTGCCGCTCAAAGAGCGCATTTTCCGCCGTGCGCTGACGGTACCTATCGAGAATGCAAGTGGAATCTGTCAGTCTCCCACAACAACTGGCAAGGGTTCTACACACCTGGGGGGTGAAGATGTTGCCCAAGACTATACTGGGGCTGACGACGGCCGTGATCGTAGCGGCGATGCCGACGATTGTTTCGGCAGCCACTGAAACCGGACTGGCAACGGCATTGCACGCGGTGCGCCGTGAAGGCGGCCGCCTGTGCATGACCGATCATTGGCACTATGGCAGCAGCAACGGCAAAGCCACGAAGGCTGCGGCACAGCGTGCTGCGATCGCGTCCTGGCAGGACTTCACCGATCTCGAATACGGCAGCGTCTGGGCGCGGTTCAGCCGTGCGGCGAGCAAGAAGATGGGCTGCTCGCGCGCATCGGCCGGCTGGAGCTGTGACGTCGAAGCGCGTCCCTGCAAATAAGGACGGCTTACCCCGTTTAATTATCGCCGTGTGGGCGGTTGCGCAGTCGGCGCAGCCGCTCATGCGCTTGCGTGCCCGCCGAATGGAGCGTCGACGCGCTCCACAGCTGCAGGCGCGTCAGCCACGGCGCATACCGGGCGCGGACACCGAGGCCCTGGGCCATGATCCGCCGGGTGGCCCCGAGCGGATCGTCCCCAGCGGCCGACGCCCCCGCGCGAATGCGATCCGCGAGATCGCGATAGAGGGCTTCCCGCTCCGGATTTGGACCGCTGCTGGCGGTTGTCAGCGTGAAGCCATTGAAGAAGCCGCTGCTGCCGCGCCCGACGGGAAGCTGAATTGCCGGAACGTCCACCTCGGGCTCAGCCTCGGCCGCGCCATTGACCTCCGCGTTGCGTGCCAGCGCCACCAGCTGCCCGCGCGTCTTCGCCGCGAGAGCACCCAGGAACATCGCTGCCACGACCGGCAACAGGTATTCGGCGACCGTCTGGCTGATGCCAGCCACCGCGGCGGCGCGGCCCACGAGATGGGCGCTGGCCTGGGGCCCCACGAGCGTCGTCAACGCTTCGTTGCCGATCGCCTGCGTTTGCGGATCGCCCATCAGTGTGGGCGTTTCGAGAAACCGCTCGTAGTCGTTTTTACCGAGCAGCTCGACCAGCTTTGCCAACGTCTCGCGCGTCAGCGTCTGCTCGTCGAAGGATTGCGTTAGCCCCCCCAGCATGACCAAAATTGCAGTCTTGGCCTGCGGGCGAGGCAGGTGGAAGGCTCGCGCCAGATTGCTGACGGCTTGCCGGTGTTGCGCGCGCGTGAATTCACCCCAGATAGGGCCACGGTTGCGCGGGTCGGCGCTCAACATCACGAGCGCGCTTCGCTCTGTACCAGAAGGGTTGGCACGGCGTTGTCCTCCATGTTCGAGGTTTTCGCCCGGCGCGAGGCCGAACGTCCAACGTCGCGCTGTCCCTACCATAACAATCGGGTCTGTAAGCAAAAAATTAGGTCTTGATCTTCAATCGCAGTGATTCGCTGTGACGCATGGGTGTCACACGCGAGGACAACTCGCCCATTTTCGGGCCCCGGCGCACCGCTGTGGATAACCTGTGGAGATCCCGGTTGCGGCGCATGGCGATGCAACCCGAGGCGGCGGCGCAGACGGTCAGCGCCCCTTTACGCCTTTGGTAGGGACAGGCGCAGGGCAGGGTCCGAAAAGCGCGGAAATGGCCATTTTTGCGGCCCGCCGGCGCCGCTAAGCAAGTGCGTAAGAATGGTTCTGCCGTGTTGCAAGGCGTCCACGCTTTTGGCATGGTCCGCGGCGAATTGCGCATTGAAAGCCTGGGCTGGCAACACCCGTTGCCGGCGCTAAAGGGGATCCAAAAATGACGGAAGTGTTGTGGGGGATCGTCGCTTGCGGCGTGTTGGCGCTCGCGTACTCGGCGTACACCATTCGATCGGTGATGAGCGCTGATGCCGGTACGGCGAGGATGCAGGAAATTGCCGGTGCCATCCGAGAGGGCGCGCAGGCTTATCTCAATCGCCAATATACGACGATCGCCATGGTCGGCGCCGTCATCTTCGTGCTCGCCTGGGTATTGCTCGGCTACCTCGTCGCCATCGGCTTCCTGATTGGCGCTGTGCTTTCCGGACTGGCCGGTTACGTAGGCATGAACGTATCGGTGCGCGCGAACGTACGCACCGCGCAGGCCGCCACGCATTCGCTCGGCCGCGGTCTCGATATCGCCTTCAAGTCGGGCGCCGTCACGGGCATGCTGGTTGCCGGCATGGCGCTGCTCGGCGTCGCGGGCTACTACTTCTTCCTCACCGCTGGCCTCGGCCACGCCCCGGATTCGCGCACCGTCACGGACGCGCTCGTCGCGCTGGGCTTCGGTGCTTCGCTCATCTCCATCTTCGCCCGTCTCGGCGGCGGCATCTTCACCAAGGGTGCTGACGTCGGCGGCGATCTCGTCGGAAAGGTCGAAGCGGGTATCCCCGAGGATGACCCGCGCAATCCCGCGACCATCGCCGATAACGTGGGCGACAACGTCGGCGACTGCGCCGGCATGGCGGCCGACCTCTTCGAGACCTACGCCGTGACCGTCGTCGCGACGATGGTGCTGGGCTCGATCTTCTTCGCCGGCCAGCCGAACCTCGAGCTCCTGATGATCTATCCGCTCGCGATCTGCGCGGCGTGCATCGTCACCTCGATCATCGGCACCTTCTTCGTGAAGCTCGGCACCAACAACTCGATCATGGGCGCCCTCTATCGCGGCTTCCTTGCGAGCGCGGTGCTCTCGGTCGGCGGTCTGTGGGCGGCAACGCACTACGTGCTCGGCGGCTTTGGCGAAGTCGGCACCGCTGCCGGCATGACCATCACGGGCTACAACCTCTTCATCTGCGGCATCATCGGTCTTGCGGTGACGGGCCTCATCATCTGGATCACCGAGTACTACACCGGTATCGGCTACAAGCCGGTCCGTTCGATCGCCCAGGCCTCCGTCACCGGCCACGGCACGAACGTCATCCAGGGGCTCGCCGTTTCGCTCGAGTCGACCGCGCTGCCCGCCATCGTCATCGTCGGCGGCATTCTCTCGACCTATTCGATCGCCGGCCTCTTTGGCACGGCGATCGCGACGACGACGATGCTCGGCCTCGCCGGCATGGTCGTTGCGCTCGACGCCTTCGGCCCGGTGACGGACAACGCCGGCGGCATTGCCGAGATGTCCGGCCTGCCGAAAGAGGTGCGCCGCTCCACCGACGCGCTCGATGCCGTCGGCAATACGACGAAGGCCGTCACCAAGGGCTATGCCATCGGCTCGGCCGGTCTCGGCGCGCTGGTACTGTTCGCGGCCTACAGCTACGACCTGCAGCACTTCATCGACGAGGCCAACCGCGCGGGTGCGACGGGCTATGCCTACTTCAAGGACGTGAAGCCCGACTTCTCCCTCTCGAACCCCTATGTCGTCGTCGGACTGCTGCTCGGCGGCCTCATCCCCTACCTCTTCGGTGGCATCGCCATGACGGCCGTCGGCCGTGCCGGCAGCGCCATCGTGCAGGAGGTTCGTCGCCAGTTCAAAGCCAAGCCCGGCATCATGCAGGGTAAGGACCGCCCCGACTATGCGGCGGCCGTCGACCTGCTGACCCGCGCAGCGATCAAGGAGATGATCATCCCCTCGCTGCTGCCGGTGCTGTCGCCGATCGCGCTCTACTTCGCCATCTACGCCATCGCTGGCGGCGGTGCTGCAGGCAAGAGCGCGGCGTTCTCTGCGGTCGGCGCGATGCTGCTGGGCGTCATCGTCAATGGCCTCTTCGTCGCCATCTCGATGACCTCGGGCGGCGGCGCCTGGGACAACGCCAAGAAGGCGATCGAGGACGGCTTCGTCGACAAGGACGGCGTGAAGCACAACAAGGGCTCGGAAGCCCACAAGGCCGCCGTGACCGGCGATACTGTCGGCGATCCCTATAAGGATACGGCGGGTCCCGCCGTGAACCCGGCGATCAAGATCACCAACATCGTCGCGCTGCTGCTTCTCGCGGTGCTGGCGGCGACCGGCTGATCGGGCCGCTAAATTCACGAACGAACGAGAAAGGGCCCGGCATCACGCCGGGCCCTTTTCTTTCGGCGCGCCGCCGCGCGGAACCGCGCCCTTCCGCGCCGGCAGTCACCGGTTCGCGATCGCCTTCAGCAGCGCCTTCGCATCCGCCGCGACCCTGTCGCCCTCGCCCGTCATCTCGGCGCGCACGATCGCCCCTTCGACCACGATCAGCGCCAGCCGTCCCGCCTCCGCCGGGCGCGCGATGTCGTCCTTGCGCGCCTGCTCGACCAGCAACGCCAGCAGCTCGTCCTTATGGCCGCGCGCGATGGTGCGCTCGCGCGTCGAGGTGCGCTCCGTCTCCGCCAGGATGTTGATGAACGCGCAGCCGTGAAAATCGGGCGCCGCAAACCAGGTGCGCAGCACGTCGGCGACGCCCGCGAGATTGGCTCCCGGCTTCGCAGCGTGCGCCTTCAGCGATGTCTCGAACCACGCCATCCAGCGCCTGTGCCGTTCGTCCAGAAACGCGGCGACGAGATCGGCCTTCGAGGGGAAGTGATTGTAGAAGCTCATCTTGGCGACGCCGGATTCGGCGATGATGCGATCGATGCCAACGCCGCGCGTGCCGTGGGCGTAGAAAAGGCGCAGCGCGGTCTCCAATATCCGCTCCCGCGCGGATGCGGGCCTTTCGGCTTGGGCGCTGGCTTTCGTCTTCGGCATATCGATCCTTGCAGTGCGATTGACTTGCCAAGATAGACAGCTCTGTCTATCAATATAGACATGTCTGTCTATATGGGGTTCGTCATGGCGGTCAAGCAGGGTTTTCGCTTAGGCATTTACATCTGCAAGGATCTGGAGATCGTCGACTTCGCGGCGCCCTATGGCGTCTTCTCGGTGGCGCGCCGCTTCGACCCGGAGCTCGATGCATTCTTCATCGCAGAAAGCATGCGCCCCACCCAGGCCCAGGCGGGCTTCACGGTGCTGCCGAACTACAGCTTTGCGGATCGCCCAGATATGGACGCCTTCCTCATTCCCGGAGGATTCGGCACCCGCCAGGAGGTGAACAACGCCCGTCTGCACGAGTTCATCCGCGCACTGCCTGAGAAGACGCTGCTCGTTTCGGTGTGCACCGGCTCGTGGATCTACGCGCGCATGGGGCTGCTGGACGGCCGAGCCGCCACCAACCGCAAAGAGCCCGACCGTCTCGAAGCGTCGAACATGGGCAAGGTGCCGATCGACCGCCTCGCCGAAATCGCCCCCGCGTGCCGCATCTCGCGCGTCCGTGTCGTCGACAGCGGCCGCATCATCACCGGCGGCGGCATTGCCTCGGGCATGGAGGTCGGCTTCCACCTGCTCCGCCGCGCCGGCTACGACGAGGCGTTCATCACCGATGTGGCGCGCGTGATGGAATACGCCAAGGCCTACGACGGCTATCGCGACGACATCCACTACGACGAGGCGAATGCACAGCGCTCATCCAGCGCAGGCCCTTAATCGCCGAAGATCTGCTTCGTGCCGAGGTTGCGGAAGAGCTGCTTGATGATGCCGTCGTCCTTGCCGCCAGGCGCCGGTGTCGTGCGCGAGACGTAATCGAAGACTCGGCCGTCCTTCATGCCGTAGTTGGCGACGCGCTCCACCGTTCCCGCTTCCGAGAAGTAGACGGCGACGACCTGGCGATCCTGCTCAGTCGGCAGCATGAACGAGGTCTGCGTCGCCGTGCTGGAAATGTAGTAGTAGGCCTGGTTCGTGCCGACGACCGCCGTTGTCGACGGCGTGCCGAGATTCATGCGCACCTGCTCCTGGCTCATCCCCGGCTGGATCTGCTGCAGGTCGCCTTCATGGAATTGCACGCCGTGCTTGATGATGTTGGAATCGCACGCGCCGAGCGCCAGCGCGCCGACAAGGAGAGCGGCGAGGGCAACACTCTTCGCACTCAGCTCCTTCACGCTCCTGCCACGCGGGCGCTGCGCTAGTCTCGGCAGGCCCGTGCGGCGCTGGCGGTCGTTCATCTCTCGGCGCATTATGGTATGTCTTCCCGAGACTGGATTGAATGGTGGCGCAAAGTGCGCTTAGCCTGTGGTCCGGACGATTGCAACGGCATGAGCCTAAAGCGACGCCGTGTTCCCCCGATTGGTTTTCTTATCCACGTAAAGGCCCGGCACCATGCTGGAATCCCTCAGAACGCGCGCCGAGACCCGCCGTAAGGCAGGCGAGCTTTATGGCGCCGTCGTGGCGCAGGCGCGCCGTCCGGAATTCTACGCAACACTGGGTGTGCCCGATACGCCCGTGGGCCGCTATGAAATGGTGGTGCTTCACCTTTTTCTGGTTTTGGAGCGTCTGCGGCGCGCCCCTGACCGGGGCGCCCCTCTGGACCGGATGCTGGTCGAGGCATTCATAGAGGACATGGACGATTCCCTGCGCGAGCTCGCGACCGGCGATCTTTCCGTTCCGAAGAAGGTGCGCCGGGCCGCCGCGGGTCTCTACGATCGCTCGATGGATTATCGCGCCGGGCTGGCGGAGACGGCCGATGCGCCGCTCGCCGCAGTGCTCGCCCGCCACATCCACGATGTCCCCGACGACGCCGAGCCGGACGCGCGCCTCATCGCGCTTGCGTCCTATGTGCGCGAGGGCGCGCGCGCCCTGGCTGAGATAAGCCCCGCCGGCGAAAGCGTACGCTTTCCCGATCCGCCCAATTCCGCCGGGATTTCGCGATGACGACGCCCGCACTCGACTGGTCCTACCGCACGACGGAAATCCCCGAAACGGGCCTGCGCGAAACCCGCGCCGCTACACCCGGCGAGAGCGCAGCCCTCGCCGCCGAGCTCGAGATCCTCTCCTGCGAAAGTCTGAGGGCCACGTTCACCATCCGCGCCACCGGAAAAGGCCACTATCGCCTCACCGGCGGGCTGAAGGGGCGCGTGACCCAGCCCTGCGTCGTCACGCTCGAGCCCGTTTCGGAGGCCGTCGAGGGAGATTTCGACGTCGAATATTGGCCACCCGCCAGCATGCCGGAGACGGGCGAGGAGGAGATGGAGGCGCTTTCGGCCGCCGAGATCGAGCCCATCGAGCACGGGCGCATCGACGCCGGGCGGATCGTGTTCGAAACCCTCGCCGCTAGCCTTAACCCTTATCCGCGCAAGCCCGGCGCCGAGTTCGAGGAACGCGATCCCGCGCCGCCATCGGGCGGCGGCGCAAGCGCTTTCGATGCCCTGAAAAAACTCAAGGACGGGCGGTGAGCAACGGTTCACAGCCCGCGGGACTGCGGCAGAATAGGGCGAGAATCCGGTTGTCTCGCATCTGCAAAAGAGTATGTTCCGCGAGTTCAGGGGTGGCCCGGCGCGATATTCTCCGCGGCGTCC
>Ga0182749_1000666_pt1 | contig 30170 bp, 24 predicted proteins | sample eDN3rd37CKraftMG_FD_128875 | JGI IMG/M metagenome (GOLD analysis project Ga0182749, IMG submission 128875) | Enriched Miracle-Growth compost microbial communities from Emeryville, California, USA - eDNA 3rd pass 37_C Kraft MG (version 2) (version 2) ...
CGCACCGCCCATACGGTACGCCGGATCCTGCACGAGACGGCGCTGACGCCGGCCGCGCATCTCACCTGCGTGGACGCCACCCGGGATCAGGTGGATTCGGTCATCGCTGAATTCGTCGGCATGGGCGTGAAACGCTTCGTCGCGCTGCGCGGTGACCCCGTGGAAGGCGTCGGCGCCGCCTACCAGCCCTATCCGAACGGCTACATCAACGGGGCCGATCTCGTCGGCGCACTGGCCCGCCACGGCAGCTTCGATATCTCGGTTTCCGCCTATCCGGAAAAGCACCCCGAAAGCCCGGATTTCGCGACCGACATCGACATGCTGAAGCGCAAGGTGGACAACGGGGCCACCCGCGCCATCACACAGTTCTTCTTCGATAACGACGTCTACGAACGTTACGTCGAGCGTGTGCGCCGCGCGGGCATCTATGTGCCCATCGTTCCTGGCATCCTGCCGGTCCATAATTTCACGCAGATGGTCCGGTTCGCCAGCCGCTGCGGTGCTCATGTGCCGGCCTGGCTGGCGGAGCGCTTCCGGGGCCTTGAGAACGATCCTTCGACCCACCAGCTCGTCGCGGCTGCGGTGGCCGCCGAGCAGGTCCTCGATCTCGTCGAGCGCGGCGTTGGCGATTTCCACTTCTATACGATGAACAGGGCGGATCTTTCCTTCGCCATTTGCCACCTGATCGGCATAAGATCGGCCGGTGAGCACGCGCAGCAAGCGGCCGCCTGAAAGCTGAGCATTTTGCAGGCAAGTGGAATGACTGGAACTGAAAAAGGCCGGGTTTTCGCCCGGCCTTCCGTCTGTTCAGCTTTGGCTCTTTCGGCTCTAGCTGCTTACGGCAGGACCCCCATGATGAGCGCTCCGATGAATGCGAAGGCCGCACAGATCACAAGCGCGTTCAGTGGCCGTGTCAGTCCCATAAGCAAAGCCTCCTCTGCTGACTGGAGGGTCGGATTCTAGAAATTAATAATCCGTTGCCAAGAGGTTTAATCGCTGCATTGCAGCGAAGTTGTGGAATAAAATTCTAAGAGAGTCGCTCTCAGGCTTGATTTATATGGGAAAAGCGGCTCGTATCACAAAATATTTACAAAGATGAAGAAGGTCGCGGATTTACGAAGGTAAACCGGCGTTCTGTCGCCAGCGCAGAAGCCGCCCGTCGATCGTGACGAGACCCAGGCCGATCAGCGCCATGCCGGCAATCTCGAATGCCTCCAGCCGCTCCCCCAGGAAGACCGTGCCGAGCAGGATGGCGCTCACCGGCACGATCAGGGTCACCAGGGAGGCATTGGTGGCCCCGGCCGACGCGATGATGCGGAAATAGATGATGTAGGCGAAGGAGGTGGCGAGCACCGCCAGCGCGATCACTGCGGCCCACACGTGGGCGCTGGCGGAAAAGAGTCCGACAGGCCCATGGAGGAGAAGCACGAGCGGAACCGTGATGATCGCGGAAGCCGTGAGTTGGCCGGTGGCCACCACCGGTGGCGGAATATGACGAAACCGGCGGGCGAAGATGAAAGCAAAACCGTAGGAGAGGGCGGTGCCCACAAGGGCGAGCTTCGCCCAGATCGGGCCGCCCAGCCCCGTCATCAGGCCGGGGCCGATCATCACCACCGTTCCGGCGATGCCGAAGAGAATGCCCAGGAACTTCGTCCAGCACAGCTTTTCGTCATGGGTCAGCATGTTGGCAAGGATTGCCGTCCAGAAAGGTGTCGTCGCGTTCAGCACCGAGGCGAGCCCCGCGCCAATCTCGGTCTGCCCCAGGAACATCAGCGAGAAGGGGATGACGTTGTTGAGAAGCGCCAGGATGAAAAAGCTGCCGGCCATCGGGAAGGCCAGGCCGAAACGCAGGCCGCGCAAACCCAACCAGAGCTGGAGCACCAGCGCCGCAATGGTGACCCGGAACATCACCAGAGTGAAAGGCGCGATCTCCGCCACGGCAATGCGGGCGAAGAAGAAAGAGCCGCCCCAGATGGCGCCGAGCAGGACGATGAGCGTCCAATCCCGCATCGAGATTTGCGCGGCTGGAGCAGCGGTTGCGCCGACGACCATCAGCTTCTCCTGTCTTTCTGTCAGGCATAGCACCTGATCCGGACGCCGCCACCCGAAACCCTCCGCTGGCATAACGGCAACTGCTTTTCTGGGCGAATTTGGCGGCGGCGGTTCCCCTTTCAACCGTGGCGAACTAGTCTCCTCGGGCACTGGAGGTTCGCCATGCAGCGATTCGAGACCGCGCGCGACGTCGCCCTGACCCTGCGCCCCGACGAATCCGTTTATTGCTTCCGGTCGGAGGTGCTGAAGGCGGATGCACGCCGCTTCATGGGCCTTTTTCCAGGCAAGACGGCCTATGCCGTCAAGACCAATGGCGAGCCGCTCGTCCTCAAGACGCTCGCGGAAGCGGGCGTTACCGCCTTCGACGTGGCTTCGCCGGCCGAATTCGCTGCCGTGCGCGCCGTCGCTCCCTCGGCCGAGATGCTCTATATGCACCCGATCAAGGCGCAGTCGGACATCCGGCTTGCGCTTGAGGGGTACGGGATCCGCGTCATCGCCGTCGATCACGAGGACGAGGTGGCGAAGCTCACGCGCGTTGTGCGCGCGCTCGACATCGATCCCGGCACGCTAACCGTCTTCGTGCGCATCCAGACCAAAGGCCACGCGGCCTACGAGCTTTCGAAGAAATTCGGCGCCGGCCCGGCCCATGCGGTCGAGCTTCTGCGGCGCCTCCACCGCAACGGCTACAAGGTCGGCATCTGCTTCCACGTGGGCAGTCAGATCGAGGATCCGAATACCTACGAGCGGGCGCTCGCCTCGGCGGATTGGGTGCGGGGCAGGGCGGGCGTGCCGCTTGCGGCGCTCGATGTCGGCGGCGGGTTCCCGGCCGAGTACGGCCATGATCCCAATCGCCGGCATCCCAAAATGCCCACGCTGGAAGAGCTCATGGCCCGCCTCAGGGCCGATATCGTCGAATGGGGGTTCGATACGCTGCCGCTGGTGGCCGAGCCCGGCCGCGTGATCGTCGCCCGTGCGTTCTCGCTGCTCGTCCGCGTCCTCCTGCGCAAGGGCCGGCGGCTTTACATCAATGACGGTATCTGGGCATCGCTGTCGGATTCATGGACGGGCAAGATCACGCTGCCCGCCCGCTTCATCCCAGACCCGGCCATCCGCACGCGCAACGGGAAAGCCGAGAACATCGTGCCGTTCCGCGTCTGCGGCGCTACCTGCGATTCCGTCGACATCCTCTCCCGGCCCTTCTGGCTGCCCGAAACCGTGGACACCGGAGACTGGATCGAGATCGGCCATATCGGCGCTTATTCCATGGCGCTTAGGACCCGCTTCAACGGGTTCTATCCGGATACGTTCGTGGAGGTGGAAACGCCTTTTGACGAGGGCGGGGCGCCCGAAGGGCTCGCGAGCCTGGAGACGATGGCGGATTGATTTAGGGGAATAGGGGAATAAGGCAGTAGGGCAGTATGGCCCCGAGGTCGCCTCACTATTGTCGAATTGTCTAGACAACCGGCAATAGGTTGGATTTTCTTGCCCTACTGCCCTACTGCCCTACTGCCCTACTCACCCAGGCCGGTCAGCAACGCCGGCGTCGGCCAGCCGTCGGCGGGAAGGCCCAGGCGCAGCTGCTCCTTGCGAACCGCCTCGCGCGTGTTGAAGCCGAGAATGCCGTCGACCTCGCCAACGTGGTAGCCGAGGGCCTGGAGCTTCTCCTGCAGAACCTTCATCATCTCCGGCTCCAGTCCCTGTTCTGGGCTGCGCGGATCGAAACCGGGCGCGCCGGCATAGCGCGAGGCCAGATGCGCGGCCGTCAGCGTGTAGATCAGGGACTGGTTCCATTCGAGGTAGATGTCGAAATTGTCGTAGGCGAGGAAGGCCGGGCCCTTGTAGCCCATGGGCAGGACCAGCCCGGCCATGAGGCCGTCGGCGGGCAGGGGGCTGCCGTCGCGGCCCGTCACGCCCAGCGCAGCCCATTCGGACCGGGGAAGCTTGTTGGCACGCCCGGTCTCGTGCCAGTTCAGCGTTTCCGGCACGCGCACCTCGTCCAGCCAGGGCTCGCCGGCTTTCCAGCCGAGCTGGTGGATCTTGTTGGCGGCGGTGAGGATCGCATCGGCGGCGCTTGCCTTCAGATCCACCCGGCCGTCGCCGTCTCCGTCCACGCCCTTTTCCAGGTAGTCGCTCGGCAGCACCTGCAACTGGCCGATTTCGCCCGCCCAGGCGCCGGTCACGTCGGTAGAGACGATGCCGCGATCGACCAGCTTGAGAAACGCCAGCAATTCCGGACGGAACAGTTCCGGCCGCCGGCAATCATGGGAGAGCGTCACCAGCGCGTTCAGCGTGTTGAAATCGCCCTGAACGGCGCCGAAATCCGTCTCCAGAGCCCAGAAAGCCGCGATCACCGGGCCGGGCACGCCATAGTCGCGCTCGGCCCGCTCGAACACGGCGGCATATTTCTTCAGGTTCGCCGCGCCTCGCTGCATCCGGTCACGGCTGATCATGCGGTTGGCGAACTCGCGGAAGGTCTGCGTGAAGACCTGCTGGGAGCGGTCCCGGTCGAGAACGCGCTGGTCGATCCTGGCACCCTCGAGCGCGGCCAAGCCCGCCTGGCCCACGCCCTGGCTCTGCGCTTCCGCCTCGAAGGCCGCGCGCCAGGCGGCAAAATCGCCTCCGCATTGCTGGGCGGCCGCCACGGAAGGCAGCGAAAGGGCAAAAACCGCTTCCAAAGAGGGTGGATCTTAAATTGCATTCTCTACTCCTTACCAAACGGGACCACCGTCAACTCGCATAGGCCCCCAGCCAGCCCTTCCAGGCCTCCGCATTGCCCTGGAACACGTTGATGTCCGCATTCCCCTTGATGCCGGGGAGAACCCCCGTTCCCGTGTACTGCCAGAACACCCACGGGTGATTGTCGTATTTACCGTCCGGGTGACCGGCGACCGAGCGCAACCAGAACGGATAGCCCTTGACGCGCCACAGCCCGTTGTCGTCGAAGAAATCGATAGATGTGTAAATAATAGGGCGCTTGCCGTAGTGCCGTTCGATTATGTCGAGAAAGACCTGCATTTCCGCGCGGACGCTCTCTGCCGGCGGTCTCAGCTTGCAGGTGGGCGAGAGATGGTTCCACTCCATGTCGAGCACTGGCGGCAGCGCGGACTTGTCCCTCGGCACATGCCGGATGAACCAGCGCGCCTGCTCGATCGCCGGACGGCAGAAAGAGAAGAAATGGTATGCGCCGCTCGGAATGCCCGCCGACCGTGCTCCCTGCCAGTTCTGGTGGAACAGATCGTCCACCCGATCGCCGCCTTCGGTCGCCTTGATGAAGGCGAACTGGATGCCGCCGCGCCTCAGCGCGTGCCAGTCCACCTCGCCCTGGTATTTGGAAACATCCGTGCCGTGGATCGGATAATGCCAGGGCGCTTTGCCGTCCCACTCGTGCGGATCGTTGTCGGCGAAGCGGGGGCCGCTGGACGGCGCGGCGGCGGAGGGGGCGAGATCGGAAAAATCATAGCTCACGCTGGAGCAGCCGGCGAGGAGAAGCGACGTCAGCAAAAATGCCATCAGGCGCATGTTAGAGGGAGCCTCCCAGCGGACGAATCGCTATCGTGACCTTTTTCCCAAGGGATAGGCCATGCGGAGAATTCTTTCCATCGCCAAGTGGGGCGCCAGCCTGGTCATCCTCGTCCTGGCAGCGGCGGCCCTGTGGTTCTGGTACGCCCCGCCGGAACTGATCCGCGTCGGCTCCAACTATGCCGCCAAGATCGTCTGCACGAACGTCTTCCTCGCCAATCGCGATCCGGAAGCGGTGCTCGACGAGGACGTGCAGGCGCCGGGCAACCCGCTGCTGAGGCTGATGCGCGTGGAAGTAGACCCTGCCCGTGCCGCCGTGCACGCGGGTCTTTTCGGATCGATCGGCGGCGGGCTCGCCCTTTTCCGCGGCGAGACGGGATGCACCGCGGTGCCTGACGGCGACCTGCCGGCTGCCCGTGGGATCCTGGAAGATCTCCCCGCTGCAACTGACAATAATGCCGAGCTCTGGCCGGCGGGCGACCGGATCGACGTCCCGAACAATCCCGCCATCGCAGAAATCCTCGACGATCCGGGCATGACCGGGCCCGGCATGCGCGCGATCGTGATCGTCCATGACGGCCGCATCATTGGCGAGAGGCTCGGCCCGGGCGTGCGGAACCATGATCAGCCGCTTATCGGCTGGTCCATGACGAAGACGGTGAACGCCGCCATCGTCGGCACGCTGGTCCAGGCGGGAAGGCTCTCCGCGGACCAGAAGAATCTCCTTCCCCAATGGGCGGGCGACGGCCGCAGCGAAATCACCCTTGCGCATCTCCTGGGCATGGAGAGCGGGCTTGCCTTCAACGAAAATTATGGCGGCGTCAGCGATGTCACGCGCATGCTCTATCTGGAGCCGGACATGGCCGCCTTTGCCGCCAACCAGCCGCTGCTCCACGTGCCCGGCACCCATTTTTCCTATTCGAGCGGCGCGAGCGTGATCGTCTCACGAATCTGGCAGAACAGTTTCGAGGACCCGGAAGATGCGCTTTCCTGGCCGCGCCAGGCGCTGTTCGGCCCTCTCGGCATGGACACGGCCGTTTTCGAGACGGATGCGCGCGGCACTCTTGTCGGCTCGTCCTATCTCTACGCATCGGCGCGCGACTGGGCCCGTTTCGGACAACTGCTCCTCCAGGATGGTGTGTGGAACGGCCAGCGCATCCTGCCGCAGGGCTGGGTGGAATGGATGCGCCGGCCGACCGAGGCGTCGGACGGCGAATATGGCCGCGGGATCTGGCTGCACGGGCCGCGCGTCGGGTTTTCGCCCGATCCTGATCCCGATGCGGGCTTCGACCTGCCGGAGGACGCCTATTGGCTGATCGGCCATGACGGCCAGACGATCACGGTGATACCGTCGCGCCGGCTGGTGGTGGTGCGCATGGGGCTGACGCCGACGAAGCTCGCCTACAAGCCGCAAGCCTTGGTGGAGGCGGTGGTCAAGGTGGTGGATGCGGAGAGGGGCACGGCTGGAGAGTAGCGGCGATCGTTTCAGCCCCTCTGGCCTGCCGGTGGTCGTTTATGCCTCCTCACCGGCCACTTCGCGGCCACCTCTCCCCCACTTTCGTGGGGGCGAGGAAGGGCGCCGAGCTTTGCGGCCGTCGGTTCCTCGCCCCCGTTTGCGGGGGAGAGGTGGCTCGGGCGAAGCCCGAGACCGTGAGGGGGAGTTCAAATGCTGTGGTGCCGCGTGGGGTGGATGCCTCCCCTCAACGCACCTTCACCACCGCATGCACCGCGTAGCCGCCGAAACGCGAATCGAAACGAAGGCTTGCGCCGCGTTTCTCGCATTCCGATTCAAGCACTTCGCGCAGCGAATCACGCGGGCTCACATGAAAGGCGGAGAGCCAGCGCCTGAGCCCAAGCCGAAACCAGCCCGGCAGCCGCTCCTGGCGACCGAAATCGACGATGTGCAATGAGCCGCCCGGCTCCACGCAATCGAGCGCGGCGGCGATCGTCTGCTCCCAGGGTGGAATCATCGAGAGCGCGTAGGACAGGAAGACGCGGTCGAAAAGCGGCCTGCCGAAGAGCGCGGCCGCGTCGAAATCGGAGGCGTCGCCCTGGGCGAGCCGGACAATATCGTGGATATGCTCGCGCTGGAGCCGCTTCTCGGCGGTCTCCAGCATCACCTGTGAAATATCCAGCCCGTAAAAGAAAGCCTTTGGATAACGCCCCGCGGCAAGCGCCAGATTGCGGCCGGTTCCGCAGCCGAGTTCGAGCACCGAACCGCCGCGCGGCACGCCCAGGCTCTCGATGAGGTCATCCCGGCCGAGCAGGTAGAATTTCCGGGTCAGATCGTAGATGTGCCGCTGGTGGCGGTAGACGCCATCCATCAGACGGGCATGGGAGGGATTGCCCGCCACCGCGCTCATGCGTCTTTCTTCACATAAAGGTGGAAGCCGCCATAGATGGCCGAACGGTCCCGGGCCGAAAGCTCACGGGAGCGCGCGAACTCATAGCGCCACTGGTCGAGCAGGGTTTCGGAAACACGTCCGGTGAGAAGGGTCGGCTGGGCGGCGGTGCGGAAGATGACGCGCGCGCCGGGAGCAGCTGTGCGGGTGATCTCGGCCCACAGCGTGTTGAGCTGCTGGTCGTTCATCCAGTCCTGCGCATCGAGGAGGATGAACCGGTCCACGCTGGCGGCGGGCTTCTTCGCCAGCACTTCCACGAAGTTGGCGTGATGAACTGCGACGCGGCCCGCATTGGCGCGGATGGTCGCGAAATTCTCGCGCTTCAGATAGGCCGGCAGTTCCGCCTCGCCCTCGCGCGGGTAGCGCCTCGCAAAGGCAGCCCAGGCGAAATAGTTCTGCTTGAGCGGAAAATGGCAGGCGAGCTTTTCGAGCCGCGTCGAAAGCACCTCGGCCATGGTGCCGTTGCCCGAGCCGAGCAGGGCGTCATACTGCGCCGGCGGGATACCCAGCCCGAAGAGCGAGGCCTTTCGCGATGTCGCCCAGCGCACCAGCGGCTTGTCGAACAGCGGCCTCAGCCGCTCCTCGAAGAACCGGCGCTGCTCGCGCAGATTGGCCGACTGCATGATTTCCGTTGGATCGACGCCGTGGAGCTTCGCCACGCGGTGACCCGAAGCGATGAAAAAGCCGAGGAGGCCGGTGCGATAGAAGTCGCGGCTGAAGGCGGAGATGCGCCGCCGCCCGAGAAGATCGCGTCCCTCCCAGTAGCGGCGGGAGCGCGCATCGAGTTTTTCGGCGATGAAGCGGTCATAGGCCGGCACGTTGGCGCGGTGGCCGGGCTCGCCGAAGAAGCGCAGCACATCCCCGTGGCTCGGCAGCGCCGTGAAGGCGGCGAGCTTCAGCCTGTTGAGCGCCACATGGGCCGCGTTGAGGTCGACCACGTCGATCTGCGCGGGCGAGCGCGTGAGATAGGCGAGCATGTTGCAGCCGCCTGAGGCGATGGTGACCACGCGATGGCCTTCGCCAAGTTCCATCGCCGCCATGTCCACCTCGGGGTCTTCCCAGATCTGCGGGTAGACGAGGCCGGAAAAGAGCAGGGCGAACAGACGCTCCGAAAGCCCTTCCTTCGAGAGAAGCCGGTTCTGGTAGACGGCCTTGCCGATGCGGCGGCGGGAGGAAAGGCCGATATCGGCGGAAAGATCTGTCATCCCCTTCGAGTCCCCTTTGGCATTGCTCAAGGGGCTAGCTCAACTCGATGACAGTCGGTTGAAGGACACATGACGCAATGTGACGGCGTTGGATCGGCGCCGCACGCCCGGAAAAATTTGGGCTTGATCATAACAACTTTTTTATATAAGATATGAGTTATATAGGAGCTTGGCAGTGAGACACGATCTGGATGCAACCTTCTCTGCCCTTGCCGATCCCACCAGGCGCGCGATCCTTGCGCGTCTGGCGCTGGGGGAGGCGACGGTGATGGAACTGGCAGAGCCCTTCGAGATGTCGCAGCCTGCTATTTCGCGGCATCTGAAGGTGCTCGAAGGCGCGGGGCTGATCGTGCGGCGGGTGGAAGGGACGAAGCGGCCGTGCCGGCTGGCAGCGGACGCGATCAGGGAAATGGATCAGTGGCTCAACATGCTGAGGGAAGCGCTGGCGCGAAACTACGACCGGCTCGACCAGGTGCTGGCCGACATGCAATCCGAACAAGGAAAGGAAGCGAAATGAGCAAGATGACGCTAAGGACCGAAGGCGATACCCATGTCGTCGTCACCCGCCGCTTCGCGGCCCCGCCGGAAGCCGTCTACCGCGCCCATATCGAGCCGGAGATCATCAAAAAATGGATGGTCGGCCCGGAGGGCTGGACCATGCCCGTCTGCATCAACGAGGCAAAGCCCGGCGGGAAGATCCGTTACGAATGGTCGGACGGAAAGGGCGGCGGGTTCTATCTCACCGGCGAGTTCATCTCGCTGGAGCCGTCCCGGCGCATTGTCCATGTGGAGCGCATGCATCTGCCGGACCCGACGCCCGACAATCATGTCGAGACGGTCTTCGAGCCGGACGGGCAGGGGACGCTCATGACCATGCGCATGACGCTGCCCGATTCCGATACGCGCACCGCCATGCTCTCCACCGGCATGGAGCAGGGCATGGAGGCAAGCTACGCCCGGCTCGAGGAGACGCTGAAGGCCGAGGGGCGGTATTAATATCGGTTGTGAAGTCGGCGCCCCTTCGCGCCCCCCTCTGGCCTGCCGGCCATCTCCCCCACAAGGGGGGAGATCGGCTGTCCTCAGCACTTTCGCCAATCACCGACGTTGCAGGAAGGGCGGCGGAGATAGCGGCCGGCATGATCTCCCCCCTTGAGGGGGAGATGGCCGGCAGGCCAGAGGGGGTGCGAGGGGCGCCGAACCTTGCGGCCAGCGGTTCCTCGCCCCCACGAAGTGGGGGAGAGGTGGCCGCGAAGCGGCCGGTGAGGGGGAATTTCGGCAGCAATTGTCTTGCCCTTGACAGGCCTGGTCCTCACCCCTCCCCAAATCCTCCCGCGGTCGGCGTGGTGACGATCACGGCCTCGCCGGCCTCGATCACGGTCTGGTCGCAACCCTCCAGTGCTTCGATCCGGCCATCGTTTCGGCGCACTTCCGTCCGGCCGAGTTCGCCATCTCCGCCGCCGCCGATCCCGCGCGGGGGCATCATGCGATGGGAGGAGAGGATGGCGCATTCCATCGTCTCCAGAAAGCGGATCGTCCGCCTGGTGCCGTCGCCCGCATTCCACCGGCCCTTGCCGCCGGAGCCCTCGCGGATGTGGAAGTCCTCGAGCAGCACAGGGAAACGCAGCTCCAGGATCTCGGGGTCCGTCAGGCGCGAGTTGGTCATGTGGGTGTGGACCGCGGACGTGCCGTTAAAGCCGCGGCCGTCATTCATGCGGCCCGCGGGCGAGCCGGAGCAGATCGTCTCGTAATACTGGTAGGTCTCGTTGCCGAAGGTGAGGTTGTTCATCGTCCCCTGGGCATTGGCGAGCGCGCCCATGGCGGCGAAGAGCGCGTTGGTGACGTGCTGCGAGGTCTCCACATTGCCCGCCACCACGGCGGCCGGGTAGGCGGGGCGCAGCATCGAGCCTTCCGGGATGATGATGTTTATCGGCCTGAGGCACCCTGCATTCATCGGGATCGAGCCCTCCACCATCACGCGGAACGCATAAAGCACCGCCGCGCGCGTTACCGGTTCCGGCGCGTTGAAATTGTTCCGCATCACCGGCGAAGTGCCGGTGAAGTCCACCGTCGCCTCGCGCTTTTCCCGGTCCACCGCGATCTTCACCTTGATCACCTGGCCGGTATCGGTCGGGTATTCATAGGAGGATTCATCCGGCAGGCGCTCCAGCACGCGGCGGACGGCTTCCGCCGCATTGTCCTGCACGTGGCCCATATAGGCCTCGACCACGTCGAGCCCGAAATTGGCCACCATCTTCTTCAGTTCCGCCGCGCCCTTCTCGTTGGCGGCGATCTGCGCCTTGAGGTCCGCGATGTTCTGGTGCGGGTTGCGGGCAGGGTAGGGATGGTTGGTGAGGAGCTCGTGAAGCTCCTTCTCCCGGAATCGGCCGCGCTCGACCAACCGGAAATTGTCGAAGAGCACGCCCTCCTCGTCCACCGTGGTGGCGAGCGGCGTCATGGAGCCCGGAGCGGTGCCGCCCACATCGGCGTGGTGGCCGCGCGAGGCGACCCAGAAGAGGATTTCCTCGCCTTTTCCGTCGAACACCGGCGTCACCACCGTGATATCAGGCAGGTGCGTTCCGCCGTTATAGGGCGCGTTGAGCGCGAAGACGTCGCCCGGATGGATGTCGCCCTCGTTCAAGCGAATGATCGTTTCCACCGAGCGGTCCATGGAGCCCAGATGCACTGGCATGTGCGGGGCGTTCGCCACCAGCGCGCCGTTGCGCTCGAACACGGCGCAGGAGAAGTCGAGCCGCTCCTTGATGTTGACCGAATAGGCGGTGTTCTGCAGCGTCACGCCCATCTGCTCGGCGATCGACATGAAGAGATTGTTGAAGATCTCCAGCATGACCGGATCGGCCGCCGTGCCGATCGCGGCCTGGCGCGGCTTCTTCTCGACGCGGCGCATGAGAACGTGGTTGCGCGCGGTGATCTCCGCCTGCCAGCCCGGCTCGACCACGATGGTCTGGTTGTCTTCGATCACGAGGGCCGGACCGGCGATGCGGTTTCCGGGAGCAAGATTCCCGCGCAGGAAAACGCCGGCGTCCCGCCACTTGCCCTCGCAGAAGATCTTGCGGCTGGCATCGGGCTCGGGAACATTGTCGTTCAGAGGCAGGACGGGCTCGTCGGGCGCCGCCTGCGCCGCGTCCACGCCCTCGACGTTCACTGCCTCCACGATGAAGGGCTTGTCCTCATAGACGAAGCCGAACTGCGCCTTGTGGGCGGCCTCGAAGCGCTTCTTCGCGCCATCGACCGAACGATCGTCGAAGGGAACGGAAAGCGTGGTGTCCGTGCCGTCGTAGCGGATTTCGAGCCGGATGCGCCATTCGGTCGAGCCCGCGCCGATGCCCTGGTCGCCGAGCTCCCTGGAGACCTCGGCCTCGAGATCGGCAATCATCGCCTCGATTTCCGGCAGCGCCGCCTGCGAAAGCGGCCTCAGGAGCGCCTTCTGGCGCGAGGCGGAGACCGTCGCGAGCCCGATGCCGTAGGCGGAGAGCAAGCCCGAGAAGGGATGGATCAGCACCGCCTCCATGCCCAGGGCGTCCGCCACCAGGCAGGCGTGCTGGCCGCCCGCGCCGCCGAAGCAATTGAGCAGGTAGCGCGTCACGTCATAGCCGCGCTGCACGGAAATCTTCTTCACCGCATTCGCCATGTTCTCCACGGCGATGGTGATGAAGCCTTCGGCCACCGCTTCGGGGCTGCGCCCATCGCCGATCTTCGCCGCCAGCTCCGCGAAGCGCTCGCGCACGATGTCGGCGTTGAGCGGCAGGTTCTGCTCCGGGCCGAAGATGGCGGGGAAGAAGTCGGGCTGGAGTTTTCCCAGCATCACGTTGGCGTCGGTGACGGCAAGCGGCCCGCCGCGGCGATAGCAGGCCGGGCCGGGGTTGGCGCCGGCCGAATCCGGGCCGACCTTCAGCCGCCCGTCCTCGTAGTGGAGGATCGAGCCGCCGCCCGCCGCAACTGTGTGGATGCGCATCATCGGCGCGCGGATGCGCACGCCCGCCACTTCCGTGTCGAAGGCGCGCTCATATTCGCCGTCGTAATGGGCGACGTCCGTCGAGGTGCCGCCCATGTCGAAGCCGATCACCTTTTCGAAGCCGGCGAGGCGGGCGGTCTCCACCATGCCGACCACGCCGCCGGCCGGGCCGGAGAGGATCGCGTCCTTGCCCTGGAACATGTCGGCGGCGGTCAGCCCGCCCGAGGACATCATAAATTTGAGGCGGGGAGCCTGCGGCCGGCCGATCTCCCCCCTTGTGGGGGAGATGCCCGGCAGGGCAGAGGGGGGCGTGAAGGGCTGAGGGGCTGGCGGGACAGCGCCCCCCTCTGTCGCCTTCGGCGACATCTCCCCCACGAGGGGGGAGATGGGCGCCATACCCAATTCCTCCGCCACGTGCCGCACGTAGCGGGAGAGGATGGGCGAGAGATAGGCGTCGACCACGGTGGTGTCGCCGCGGCCGACGAGCTTGATGAGCGGCGAGGTCTCATGGCTGACCGATACCTGCGTGAAGCCCAGCGCGCGGGCGAGCTCGGCCGCCTTCCTTTCATGCGCGGGGTATTTCCAGGCATGCATGAAGACGATGGCCACCGCGTCGATCCCGTCCTGCCGCGCCGCCTCCATCCGGGGCCGCACGGCATCGAGGTCGAGTTCCGTCTCTATCGTACCGTCCACACGCACGCGCTCGGGCACCTCGATCACCCGCTCGTAGAGCTGTTCGGGCAGGATGATCTCCTTGGCGAAGATGTCCGGCCGCGCCTGATAGGCGATCCGGAGCGCATCGCGAAAACCCCTGGTGATGAGGAGAAGAACACGGTCCCCCCTGCGCTCCAGTAGCGCGTTGGTGGCGACGGTGGTGCCCATCTTCACCTCGGCGATTTTCCCCGAGGGGACGGGGTCCTGCGCCCCCACGCCCAGAAGCTCGCGGATGCCCTGGATGCCCGCGTCGCGATAGGCTTCGGGATTGTCGGACAGGAGCTTGCGCTGGTGCAGCCTGCCGTCGGGATCCCGGCCGATCACATCCGTGAATGTTCCGCCGCGGTCGATCCAAAAATCCCATCCGGTCAACGCCATGCATCCTCTCCAGGCGACGAAGCAGAGCCAGCAGCAATCACGTCGCGCAGAAAACGTCAATAATTTATCTACATATTATCACATCCGGCGACGGCGAACAGCGCCTTCTTGCGACGGGCTCCGGTTTCCCGGGGAGGTGCGCTGGGGGTCCAAAAGCATGACAACCTGTCATTGAATGTGAGGAAACTCCCTTTGTTTCCATGCATTTCGAAAGCAGCGCGCCAGATTGGCCGCGTTGGCAAAGGGAGACATACGCAATGAAGAAGCTTCTCACAGGTCTTGTCTGCGGCACTGCCCTCCTGGGGCTGGCTGCGTGCGGCGATTCCGACAACACCACCACGCAGAGCGTGGAACCGGATGCGACGCAGACCTCGCCTGGCACCACGCCCGCAACGCCTCCGGCCTCCACGCCGCCGGCTGACACGGGTGCTGGCGGTGCAGGCAACCCGCCGGCGCAGTGATGCACGGAAAGCGCCTGAAGCTTCCCGGCGGATCGCCGGCGGCAAGTCCTTGAGCCCAGCTCGGATAGCTTCAGGAAAAAGCAGAAGGGCCGGGATACCCGGCCTTTCTCTTTTTGGAAGGCCATGCGCACTTTCCGGCTTGGGAGAAACTGAAATTTCAAGCCGATCCCCATGCGACGAAAAACCAGTCTCGAAATCTGCGCCAAATCATTTTAGAAGTGCGGGCCAGATGTCTATCCTTCGCCGCATTTCCGACTATGTCGCGCGTGCCTCGGGCAGCGCGCTTTCCGCACTTGTGGAAGCGGTCCGCACCGTCTTCCAGGGCGATCCAGAGCTGCGCAGGCGCGTGGCCTTCTCCATCGCCATCATCGCGCTCTCCGCCAAGATGGCCAAGGCGGACGGCATCGTGACACCCAACGAGGTGCGCGCATTTCATGAGATCTTCTCCGTTCCGCGGCAGGAGATGGGCAACGTGATGCGCCTTTACGATCTCGCCAAGCAGGATGTGGCGGGCTTCGAAGCCTATGCGCGGCAGATGTCCGGCCTCTGCGGTTCGGGACACGCGAACTGCCCGATGCTCGAGGACATCCTCGACGGGCTGTTCCACATCGCAAAGGCCGATGGCGTGCTGCACGAGCGGGAGCACAGCTTCCTCGCCCGGGTCGCCGATATCTTTTCCATCAGCGAAAGCCACTACGCCCGCATCCGGGCGCGCCATGTCCTGGGCGACAGGGCCGATCCCTACGTTCTGCTCGGCGTCAGCCCGGATACGCCTTTTCCCGAGATCAAGCAGCGCTATCGCGAGCTGGTGAAGGAAAGCCATCCCGACCGGCTGATGGCGCGCGGGGTGCCCATCGAGTTCCTGGCGCTCGCCAATGCGCGGCTTGCCGCGATCAACGCCGCCTTCGAGCAGATCGAAAAGGGCTGGCTGCCGGTATGACCCCTTTCCCGCCCGATTTTCCCGGGGCGGCGATACGGCCCTCGCCGAATTTCGGCGAGCGGCGCGAAGGGCGGAAAGCCGATACCCTCATCCTCCACTACACCGGCATGGCGACCGGCGAGGCGGCGGAGGATTGGCTCTGCAACCCGGCGAGCGAGGTTTCCTCCCATTATCTGGTGCATGAGGACGGACGCATCGTCCAGATGGTTCCGGAGGCTGCCCGCGCCTGGCACGCGGGAAAGGGCAGCTGGAAGGGGGAGGAGGACGTCAACTCCTTCTCCATAGGCATCGAGATCGTCAATCCGGGCCACCAGCTCGGCTATCGCGATTTCCCGGACGTGCAGATCGAGGCTGTGGCCGAACTTTGCCGCAATGTCTGCCTCCGTACCCCAATCCTGCCACAAAGGGTGCTTGCCCATTCCGATACCGCACCCGGCCGCAAGGTCGACCCAGGTGAAAAATTTCCATGGAAGCGCCTCGCCGAGGCGGGAGTGGGTCATTGGGTCGATCCGGCGCCGATCCGCGGTGGGAAGGTGCTGGCGTCGGGCGACCGGGGGCCTGCGGTCGCGGCCCTGCAGCACCGCTTGGCCGAATACGGCTATGGAATTGAAAAAACGGGCGTTTTCGATTCGGTAACCATGATCGTCGTCGCCGCCTTCCAGCGGCATTTCCGCCCCGAGCGTGTCGATGGGATTGCTGATTCGTCGACGCGCGAAACGCTCGAAAAGCTCATCTCGGCCCTGCCGAAAGAGAGCGTTTGAAATAGATTTCCGCTGAAATATTACAGTCTGTTACGTTTTTTTACGGCGCTAGCCCTTTTTGGTTCATCTTCCAACGTAAAACCCATGCTCATCGGTGGCGGGCGGTATCACTCCGGCCGAACAAAGAGCAACCAAGAAACGTCGCTGCTTCAGCAGCGGCAATAACAAACGGGTGACTATGAAAATCTGTGTCTTTATTGCGACAGCAGCCGCTGTCGGAGCGATGACTATTGCCTCGAGCGCAAAAGAGATTTCCGCCGTGGGGAGTTTGGCTACGGCGAGCGCGACGGCTATACCCAGCAGCTTGGCCGAGGTGCTGAAGCAGGCGACGTCCGGTTCGGACGAGGACGAGAAGGGGGTGGACAAGACCGTGACCGCCGCCGCGCGGGTTCCGGAGCTGCCGCAGAAGCAGGGTGGGCGCCCCTACCACGCGATCATTTCCCGCTACGCAAGCGAATATGGCGTTCCGGTCTCGCTGGCCCATGCGGTGATCTCGATCGAAAGCAACTACCGTCCGACCGTCAAGGGACGGGCGGGCGAGATCGGCTTGATGCAGATCAAGCCCGCAACCGCGCGCATGATGGGTTACAGCGGTTCCGCCAAGGATCTCTTCGAGCCGGAAACGAACATCAAATACGGCATGAAGTATCTTGGCGAGGCATTCAAGCTGGGCGACGGCAAAACCTGTTCCGTCATCCTGAAATACAATGCGGGCCACGCGGCCAAGCGGATGAACCCGGTCTCCTCTGCTTATTGCGAAAAGGTCAAGGCTCTGATCGGCGGTAAATAAACCGCCCCCATTGCCTTTTTCCTCGGGAATCCCTTTATACGCACTACCAGCCGGTCGGACGGCCGCACGCGCAAGCGCCGAAAGGCCGCGCGTGAGGAAAGTCCGGGCTCCACGGAAAAACGGTGCCGGGTAACGCCCGGCGGGGGCGACCCCAGGGAAAGTGCCACAGAAAGCAGACCGCCCCGCCCGTATCTCGGCCCAGCTTCATGCCTTTTCGCAAGGGCAGGCCAAGATACGGACGGGGTAAGGGTGAAAGGGTGGGGTAAGGGCCCACCGCGCTTCTGGCAACAGAAGCGGCACGGTAAACCCCACCGGGAGCAAGACCGAATAGGAACGGCACGAAGGGCAACCTTCAGGGCGTTTCCGGCCCGCCGTTCGGGTAGGTCGCACGAGGCCGATGGCGACATCGGTCCAAGAGGAATGGCCGTCACGTCGCGCCGCTTCCGGGCGGTGTGGCCATACAGAACCCGGCTTACAGACCGGCTGGTATTTCCGTTTTCTTTTCAGTTTTTTGCGGGCGTTTGCTTGTGAGGGGGGCAATCCTCCCTTGCAAACGATGCGTGCCGGCGCACCGCCGCTCCCTAACCCTTTGTTAGCGTTAATGGCGCATAAAACCCGAACGCCATCATGAGGCCCAGGAGTGTTGCCAATGCGGCCCTGAGGGGGCCTATTCCCGTTGACGCCCATATCATCCCATGTTATCCCATGAGCCATTCAGTCTTCGTTTCAGTGAAGTTTTTGCGGGTTTTGCTGCCCACGGCTCGGGCGGGGTGCTGGCGCTTGTTTGCACGTGAGGGCGTGCAAGCCACTGAGGAGCCGCGGTTTCCCGCGGTCGGAACAATGCAGAGGGGCAGGACGTCGCTAGGCGTCGCGGATCATGGACCGGTTTTTATCCAGCGCCATCAACAGGATAGACACCAAGGGGCGGGTGTCCGTCCCGGCGCATTTCCGCTCCGTGGTGCAGAAGCGCGGCTTTGCGGAACTTTACGCGCTGCGCGCGCTGGACGTTCCGGCGATGGATGTCGGCGGCCCGGATCTGCTCGACCGCTACGAGCAGCGCATCGCGCTCGAAGATCCTTTCCTGCAGACGGCGGACGATATGTCCTTCTTCGTGCATGGGGATGGCAGCTTCCTCAAGCTCGACCAGGACGGGCGGATCACCATCACGGATTTCATTCGCGAGCACACGGGCATCGGCGCGGAAGTCGCCTTTGTGGGACGTGGGCTTTTCTTTCAGATGTGGGAGCCGGAGCGGCTGGCGGCCCATGCCGCGGCCGTGCGTTCCAGACTCCTCAAACTGCGGCAGCAGGCCTCCGAGACCCGGGCAGCCGCCATTTCGGAAACATGACGGGGTCCGGCGGAGAAAACGCCGGCGGCGGACCGGCCCGCCATGTTCCGGTTCTTCTTGCCGATGTGGTGAAGGCGCTCGATCCCGCGCCGGGCAAGCTGATCCTCGACGGCACTTTCGGCGCCGGGGGTTACACGCGGGCATTGCTCGAACATGGCGCCGACGTCATCGCCATCGACCAGGATCCGGATGCGATCGCCGGCGGCGAGCCGCTCGTCCGGGAATTCGGTGGCAGGCTGCGGCTGGAGCGTGGCCGGTTTTCGCAGATGGAAGAGATAGCGGGCGAAAAGCTCGACGGCGTCGTGCTCGATGTGGGCGTCTCGTCCATGCAGCTCGACCAGGCGGGGCGCGGTTTCTCCTTCCGCAGGGAAGGGCCCCTCGACATGCGCATGAGCCAGGAGGGCCCGAGCGCCGCCGATGTGGTCAACCGCTTCAAGGCGGGCGACCTTGCCCGCATCTTCGGGCTCCTTGGCGAAGAGCGCCATGCCGGCCGCATCGCCCGCGCCATCGAAAAGCGCCGTGCCGAAAAGCCGTTCCGGACGACTGCCGATCTGGCGGAACTGGTCGAGCGGACCGTCGGCCATAAGCCCACCGACAAGATCCATCCGGCCACGCGCGTCTTCCAGGGGCTGCGCATCTTCGTCAATGACGAGCTGGGCGAACTCGCCCGCGCGCTCTTCGCGGCCGAGCGGGTCCTGAAACCCGGCGGGATGCTCGCCGTGGTCACCTTCCATTCGCTGGAGGACCGGATCGTGAAGCGCTTTCTCCAGGCCCGCTCCGGCCCGCAGGCCCGGTCGCGGCATCTGCCGGAGATCGACGCCCCCCAGCCGATATTCGAGAAGCCGCTGAAGCCGGTGTCGCCGAGCGAGGCCGACACGGCGGAAAACCCGCGCGCCCGTTCGGCGCATCTGCGGGCGGCGCGGCGGACGGCGCATCCGGCCGGCCCGCAAGATTTCAAATTGTTCGGTGTTCCTGCGCTGTTCGTCACGGAACAGCTCAGCGAGAAAGCAAGGTAGGCCCATGTTGTTTCGGACCAGCGACGTCATCCTGATTGCGGTCATGCTCTCCGCGGCCGCGTTCACCTACAAGAACAAGCATGACGCGGAAGCCATGATGGATCGTATCGGCAAGCTGGAAACGAAGATCCAGGTCGAGAAGGACTCGATCGACGTGCTCAACGCCGATTGGAGCCTGCTCACCCAGCCGGGACGGCTGCAGAAGCTGGCGGAGGCCTACAAGTCCGAGCTCGGGCTGGAGGTGACGAAGCCGCAGCAGATCGTCGATCATGCGGCGCTTGGCGGCATCCCATACCCGGTCGACAAGGTTGGCGACCTCATCGCCGAGCTCGGTGGCGCAAGCCGCGACGAAAGAACCGATCCCACCGTCACGGGCGGAGTACGGCCATGAAGCTTCCGAGGCTTTGGAAATCCAAACGCGCCGCGCCGGATGCGGAGCAGTCCTCGATCGTGCTCCAGGGGCGGCGGAAGTCGACCTCCGGCCGGGCGCAGAGCCGCATCGTCATGGCGATGGTCATGCTCTTCGGCATCTACGGCGCGCTGGGCGCCAGGCTGGTGCATCTCGGCCTCATCGAGGAGCCGCCGGTGAACCTGCCGCAGACGCGGCCCACCGCTTCCAGGCCCGATCTCCTCGACCGGAACGGCGAGGTGCTCGCCACCGACATCAAGACCGCCTCGCTCTTCGCCGAGCCCCGCCACATCGTTGATATCGACGAAGCGATCGAGAAGCTGCAGAGGGTGCTTCCCGACCTCGACTATCAGCAGACCTACCGCCGGCTCGACAGCGACGCGGGCTTCGTCTGGCTTCGCCGGCAGCTTTCGCCGCGCCAGCAGAGCGACATCCTCGCGCTCGGCATCCCCGGTCTCGGCTTCCGCACCGAGAAGACGCGCTTTTATCCGGGCGGGGCGACCGCGTCGCACATCCTCGGCCTCGTCAATATCGATAACAAGGGCATCGCCGGCATAGAGAAATATGTGGACGATCAGGGCCTCGCCGACCTCCAGGCGCTGGGCCTTGCCGGGCCGGACACGCTCAAGCCCGTGCGCCTCTCCATCGATCTGCGGGCCCAGTACATCCTGCACGACGAACTGTCTCAGGCCATGGACCGCTACCACTCGATCGCCGCGGGCGGCGCCATCATCAACGCGCGCACGGGCGAGGTGGTGGCTATGGTCTCGCTGCCCGACTACGACCCCAACAACCCCTTCAATGCGCTCGAGAAGGACCGGATGAACCGCATGTCGGCCGGGGTGTTCGAGATGGGCTCCACCTTCAAGCTCTTCACCACCGCCATGGCGCTCGATTCGGGCCTCGTCAACCTCAACTCCACCTTCGACGCTTCGCGTCCGCTCAGGATCGGCGGCTTCACGATTCACGATTTCCACGGCAAGGGCCGGGTGCTGACGGTGCCGGAGGTCTTCAAGTATTCCTCCAACATCGGCACCGCCAAGATGGCCGATGTGGTCGGCATCGAAGGGCACCGGGCCTTCCTCAAGAAGGTTGGTCTCCTCGACAAGATGAACATCGAGCTGCCGGAAGTGGCCCAGCCCACCGAGCCCAAGGTGTGGAAGAAGATCAACTCGGTCACTATCTCCTTCGGCCACGGCGTGGCGACCACGCCGCTCCAGACCGCGGCGGCCGCCGTCGCCATGGTCAATGGCGGCAAGTTCATTCCGCCCACCTTCCTGCCGCGCACCGAGGAGGAAGCGCAGGCGCTCGCCACGCAGGTGATCTCGCCCGAGACCAGCTCCGCGATCCGCTACCTCTTCCGCCTCAACGTCCAGAAGGGCACGGGCGGCTCCGGCTCGCGCGCCGACGTGCCGGGCTTCTATGTGGGCGGCAAGACGGGCACCGCGGAAAAGGTGGTCAACGGCCGCTACTCGAACGACAAGCGCTTCAATGCCTTCCTCGCCGCCTATCCGATCAACGATCCGGAGTATGTCGTCCTGGTCGTGCTGGACGAGCCGAAGGGCGAAAAGCCCGGCATGTCCGCCACCGCGGGCCTCAATACGGCGCCGGTCGTCTCGAATGTTATCCGGCGTACTGCACCGCTACTTGGCGTGGAGCCGGATTTCGGCCATGAAAGTGACGCTTTGCTGGTCTCCTACCGGTGATTCCGGACGCGGTGATTCCGGGCACAACGCATCGGCCCGGAAAACCGCAATCGGTTTTCGGAAAGCACGATGCGCAGAGTCAATAGGTTACAGCGTCCTTTGTGCGTCCCGAAGGACGCACGGCGCTGTAAAAGCGGGACGAACCGCAGAGAATAATGGGATGCGATGAAGCTGGGCGAACTTGCCGATATCCTGCCGCTGAGCCGAACCCATGCGGGTGACGCGAATATTTCCGGTCTTGCGTCGGATTCCCGGCGGGTGACGACCGGGAATCTCTTTTATGCGCTGCAGGGCTCGAAGGCAGACGGCGCCGTCTACGCGGCCGATGCGATAGGCCGGGGGGCGGTGGCTATCGTTGCCCGGCCGGGAACGGTGAGCGATGTCGGCGTTCCCGTCATCGAGGTCGAGGATCCCCGTCGCGCGCTCGCGCTCTCGGCCGCGCGCTTCTACGGCGCCCAGCCCGCCACCATGGTGGCGGTGACCGGAACCAGCGGTAAGACCTCCGTCGCCGCCTTCACGCGCCAGATATGGGAGCAGGCGCGCCTCCCCGCCGCCTCGATCGGAACCACCGGCGTGGTGGCGCCCGGCCGCGACGATTATGGCGAGCTCACGACGCCCGATCCCATATCGCTGCATCAGCTCCTCAAGGAACTTGCCGATGCGGGCGTCACCCATGCTTCCATGGAGGCGTCCAGCCACGGGCTCGACCAGCGCCGGCTCGACGGCGTGAAGCTTGCGGCGGGCGGCTTCACCAATCTCGGCCGCGACCACATGGATTATCATCCGACCGTCGAGCACTATCATCAGTCCAAGATGAGGCTGTTCGATACGCTGCTGCCGAAGGGCGCGCCGGCCATCATCTTCGCCGACGATCCCTGGTCGGAGCCCACCGAGAAGGCGGCGCTGGCCGCCGGCCTTGATCTTCTCACGGTCGGCCGCAAGGGAACCTTCCTCACGATCAAGCGCGTCGAGCACGAGCGTCACCGGCAGCGGACGGAGGTCGAGCACGAGGGCACAATCTACGAGGTCGTGCTGCCGCTCGCCGGCGATTTCCAGGTCGGCAACGCACTCGTGGCCGCCGGGCTCGCCATCGCCACCGGCCTTGCCGCCGACAAGGCGTTTTCGGCGCTGGAGCATCTGAAGGGCGCCTCGGGGCGGCTCGAGCTCACGGGCACGACGGAAGACGGCGCGCAAGTCTACGTCGACTACGCCCACAAGCCGGAGGCGCTCGAAAATGTGCTCCAGGCCGTGCGGCCCTTCACCACGGGCCGGGTGATCGTGGTCTTCGGCTGCGGCGGCGACCGCGATCCCGGAAAAAGGCCCATCATGGGCGAGATCGCGCGGCGGCTGGCGGATGTGGTCATCGTGACCGACGACAATCCGCGCTCGGAAGACCCGGCGGAAATCCGCAAGGCGATCCTCGCGGCGGCGCCGGATGCAACTGAAATCGGCGACCGGCACGAGGCGATCCGCACCGCCGTCGCCATGCTTCATTCCGGCGATACATTGATCGTTGCGGGCAAGGGCCACGAGATTGGGCAGGAAATCGCTGGCCGGAAATTCCCGTTCTCCGACCATGAGGAGGTGCGGCGGGCGCTGAGGGAGAGAGCGGCGTGACGCTTCTTTGGACTTCGGAAGATCTGGTGGCTGCCGTCGGCGGCCGCCCATTCGGAACGCTGCCTGACGGCGTGACCGGCATTTCCATCGACAGCAGGACCCTGCAGCGCGGCGAGGCCTTCTTCGCCATCAAGGGCGACCGCTTCGACGGGCACGACTTCGCCACCTTCGCCATGGCCGCCGGCGCCGGCCTGCTGGTCATTTCGGAGGACAAGCTGCCGGCGCTCGGCCGTCTCACCGTGCCCAAGGTCGTCGTTCCCGACGTATTGAAGGCGCTGCGCGACCTTGCCGCCGCCGCCCGGGCGCGCAGCCGCGGCAAGGTGATCGCCGTCACCGGTTCGGCCGGCAAGACGACCACCAAGGAAATGCTGCGCCACGCTTTGTCGAGCGTGGGGACGGTGCATGCCGCCAGCCGCTCCTTCAACAACCATTGGGGCGTGCCCCTCTCGCTCGCGCGCCTGCCGGCCGACGCCGACTACGCCATCTTCGAGATCGGCATGAACCATGCGGGCGAGATCGAGCCGCTGACGCAGCTGGTGAAGCCGCATATCGCGATCATCACCCTGATCGCGGCCGCCCATCTCGGCCATTTCAAGAGCCTGGACGAGATCGCCGAGGCCAAGGGCGAGATATTTTCAGGCGTCGTGCCGGGCGGCCACGCCATCATCAACCGGGACGACCAGCGCTTCAAACTGCTCGCCGATATGGCCGCGGAAGTGGGGATCAAGAATGTCTGGGGCTTCGGCGAGAATGTGCGCTCGCATTTCCGCCTGTCCCAGTATGAACCCCAGGGCGATCATTCGACGGTGACGATAAAAGTGGCCGGCCAGGAGCTTGTCGGGCGCATCGGCGCGCCCGGGCGGCATATGGTCCAGAATGCGCTGGCGGTGATCGGCGCTGGTTATCTCGCCGGCGCGGATGTGTCGAAGCTCCTCGTCACCCTCGGCGATTTCTCGGCGGAGGCGGGCAGGGGCAAGCTGCACCGTCTCGCCATCGGCGAGGGCACGTTCACGCTGATCGACGAGAGCTACAACGCCAATCCCGCCTCCATGAAGGCGGCCTTGCAGGTGCTTGACCATGCGCCGGTCGCGCAGGAGGGGCGGCGCATTGCCGTGCTCGGCGACATGCTGGAGCTTGGCATCCATTCGGAGAAGCTGCACGCGGCGCTCGGCGACATCATCGCGGGGACCAGGACGGACGTCCTTCTCCTCGCCGGGACGGAGATGAAGGCGCTCGCGGACAATCCGCCGGCCGGACGCCTCGTCGAGTACCGTCCCACCGTGGAGGAGCTGCAGCCCCTCCTATTCGAAACATTGCGGCCGGGGGACACGGTCATGGTCAAATCGTCAAATGGCATCGGCCTTTCCAGGCTGGTCGATGCACTTCTCAAGAATTATCCGGCGGCGGTCGATGAACCGGACCGGGCTTGATAGGGCCTTTAGAGCATTTTGCGGGCGAGCGGCGTCACCTGCCGTCGCCCAAATGCGGCTAAGGCAAAGGGATAGGGCGGGCGCGCGAGCGAATGCAAGCGCACTCCGCTCTCGGCGCGGGGGCTACTACGCATGTTGATGCTGCTTGTTGAACTGGCCGATGAATTCTCGGCGCTAAACGTCTTTCGCTACATCACCTTCCGCACCGGCGGCGCGTTGATAACGGCGGCGTTCATCGTCTTCCTCTTCGGCCCCACGGTCATCAATTCGCTGCGCCTTCGCCAGGGCAAGGGGCAGCCCATCCGCGCCGACGGGCCGCAGACCCATTTCAAGAAGGCCGGCACCCCCACCATGGGCGGCCTGATGATCCTGTCCGGAATCCTCGGCTCGTCGCTTCTGTGGGGCAATCTTTCCAGCGTCTATGTCTGGGTGGTGCTGCTGGTCACGGTCGGCTTCGGCGCCATCGGCTTCTACGACGACTATCTGAAGGTCACGAAGCAGTCGCATCTGGGCTTTTCCGGAAAGTCCCGGCTCGCGCTGGAGTTCGTGATCGCGGGCTTTGCCGCCTGGGTGATCATGCGCACGGGGCAGGCTCCGTTCTCCTCCTCGCTCACTTTCCCCTTCTTCAAGGAACTCATCATCAATCTCGGGATATTCTTTATCCCCTTCGCCGCCTTCGTGATCGTCGGCGCGGGCAATGCGGTGAACCTCACCGACGGCCTCGACGGGCTTGCCACCGTCCCGGTCATGGTGGCGGCGGCCTCCTTCGGCGTGATCGCCTATCTCTCGGGCAACGCGATTTTCGCGGACTATCTGCAGATCCATTTCGTGCCGGGCACGGGGGAACTCTCCGTCCTCCTCGGCGCGGTCATCGGCGCCGGCCTCGGCTTCCTCTGGTTCAACGCGCCGCCCGCGGCGATCTTCATGGGCGACACCGGGTCGCTCGCGCTCGGCGGCCTCATCGGCACCGTTGCGGTGGCGACCAAGCACGAGATCGTGCTGGCCATCATCGGCGGCCTGTTCGTGATCGAGATCCTTTCGGTCATCATCCAGGTAGCTTTCTTCAAGATGACCGGCAAGCGCGTCTTCCTCATGGCGCCCATCCATCATCATTTCGAGAAGCTCGGCTGGACCGAGAGCCAGGTCGTCATCCGCTTCTGGATCATCGCCGTCATCCTGGCGCTGATCGGGCTGTCGACGCTGAAGCTGCGGTAGGGGATTTTCGGGAATGGCGCGGCTTTCTTACCCCCCTCTGCCCTGCCGGGCATCTCCCCCTCAAGGGGGGAGATTGGCTCTCGTGGTGGCTTTCGCTGATTATCGGTGCCGCAGAGGATGCGGCGGCATAGCGGACGGTGCAATCTCCCCCCTTGAGGGGGAGATGGGCGGCAGCCCAGAGGGGGGTGTTCAAGCGGGGCTATGCCAATGATCCCCGCCACCACCTTTCACGGCAGACAAGTCGCGCTTTTCGGCCTCGGCGGCTCGGGCCTTGCCACGGCCCATGCGCTCATCGCCGGCGGCGCCAAGGTGCTCGCCTGGGACGACAACCCCGAGAGCGTGGCGAAGGCCAGGGCGGAAGGCATCGAAACGGGCGATCTGCGCGAAGCCGACTGGCGCTTGATCCACACGCTCCTGCTCGCCCCCGGCGTGCCGCTCACCCATCCCCGCCCGCATTGGAGTGTCGAACTGGCGCAAGCCGCAGGCGCGGAGATCATCGGCGACATCGAGCTTTTCGTGCGGGAGCGGCAGGCGCACGCGCCTGAGGCGCCGCTGGTGGCGATCACCGGGACGAACGGAAAATCGACCACGACGGCGCTTACCGCCCATGTGCTCGAGAACGCCGGGCGCGACACGCAGATGGGGGGCAATATCGGCCGCGCGGTGATGACGCTCGACCCTCCCGCTCCCGGCCGCCATTACGTGCTCGAATGCTCCTCCTACCAGATCGATCTGGCGCCGACGCTCGATCCGACGGCCGGCGTGCTCCTCAACATCACGCCCGACCATCTCGACCGCCACGGCACCATGGATCACTACGCGGCGGTGAAGGAGCGGCTGGTGGCGGGCAGCGACACGGCGATCATCGGAGTCGACGATGATTACTGCCGCGCGATTGCCGACCGGCTGGAAAAGGCCGGCCGCAAGGTTGTGCGAATCTCCGTGGCCGGAACGCTCGAGGACGGTTTCTTCGCTGAAGGCGCGCAGCTGATGCGCGCCGTTCGGGGCAGGGCCGAGCCGCTTTTCTCGCTCGAAGGCATCGGGTCGCTGCGCGGCCGCCACAATGCGCAAAATGCGCTCGCGGCCGCGGTGGCCTGCCTTTCCTGCGGCCTCTCGCCCGCGGAAATCCAGGCGGGCTTCGCAAGCTTTCCGGGGCTCGCGCACCGCATGGAGCAGGTGGGCAGGATCGGCAATGTGCTGTTCGTCAACGATTCCAAAGCGACCAATGCCGATGCCGCAGCGCCGGCTCTCTCGTCTTTCCCACGCATCTACTGGATCGCGGGCGGTCTGCCCAAGACCGGCGGCATCGAGAGCCTGAGGCCTTTCTTTCCACGCATAGCCAAGGCCTACCTGATCGGCGAGGCCGCGCCCGCTTTCGCCGCCACGATCGGAGAGGCGACAAGCTACGAAATCTCGGGTAGCATTGACGCCGCTGTCGAGCACGCCGCGCGGGATGCGGCCGATGATCCCGCGGGCGACGTGGTGGTCCTGTTATCGCCGGCCTGTGCGAGTTTCGATCAATTCAGGAATTTCGAGGTCAGGGGAGAAGCGTTCCGTGATGCGGTGCGCGCCCTGCCGGGCATCGAACTCATTGGGGAGAAGAGGGCATGATCAGCCGTACCGACCGCAGCATGGTGGCGAACTGGTGGTGGACCGTCGACCGATGGTTCCTCGCCGCATTCCTCTTCCTCATGGGGCTCGGCATCGTGCTCTCCTTCGCCGCAAGTCCGGCGGTGGCCGAGCGCATCGGCCTTGAGAGCTACCATTTCGTGACGCGCCAGATCGTCTTCATGATCCCGGCGCTGGTGGTGCTGATCGGCGTTTCCTTCCTCGACCCGCGCCAGGTGCGCAGGCTCGCGCTCCTGATGCTTTGCGTGGCGCTTCTGCTGATGGTCGCGACGCTCTTCTTCGGCATGGAGGTCAAGGGCTCGCGCCGCTGGATCCACCTCTTCGGCCTCTCCATCCAGCCTTCCGAATACATGAAGCCCGCCTTCGTGGTGATCTGCGCCTGGCTCTTCGCCGAGCACGCGCGCCAGCCGGAAATCCCCGGCAATCTCTTCGCCATGCTGCTTCTGGGCCTCGTGGTGGCGCTGCTCGTCGCCCAGCCCGATCTCGGCCAGACCATACTCGTCCTCGGCACCTGGGGCGCGATGTTCTTCATCGCCGGCATGCCATGGCTCTGGATCGTTGTGCTGGGCGCGCTGGGTGCGGCCGGCGCGGTCGCCGCCTACTCCGTCTTCCCGCACGTGGCGGAACGCATCGACCGCTTCGTCACCGGCGAGGGCGACACCTACCAGGTGGACATGAGCCTTGAAGCCATGACGCGCGGCGGCTGGCTCGGCCAGGGCCCCGGCGAAGGCTCGGTGAAGCGCATCCTGCCCGACAGCCACACCGACTTCGTCTTCGCGGTCGCGGGCGAGGAATTCGGCCTGATCATGTGCCTGCTCATCCTCGCTCTCTTCGCCTTCGTCGTGCTCAGGGGGCTTTCGATCGCACGCCGCCAGGATGACGACTTCACCCGCTACGCGCTCTCCGGCCTCGTCGTGCTCTTCGGCCTGCAGTCCATCATCAACATGGCCGTGAACGTGCGGATGATGCCCGCCAAGGGCATGACGCTGCCCTTCATCTCCTATGGCGGCTCCTCGCTCGTCGCCATGGCGATCTCGATGGGCTTCGTGCTGGCGCTCGCGCGCAGGCGCCCCGAAAAGCGCCGCCCGGTGAGCTTCTCGGCGATCTCCGGCCGGGCCGCCGCAGCGGGCTGAGATGGCTGGACGGACCATTCTTCTCTGCGCCGGCGGAACGGGCGGCCACCTCTTTCCGGCCGAGGCGCTGGCGCATGAATTGCGGGCGCGCGGCTGGTCGGTGCATCTGGCCACCGACAAGCGCGCCACCCGCTTTGCCGGCACGTTCCCCGCCGATGAGATCCATGCCGTCGAGTCCGCCACCTTCGGTTCGCGCAACCCATTCGCCCTTCTCAAAAGCGGGCTTTCCATCTGGCGCGGCTTCAAGCAATCGACCGCTCTGATCAACCGCGTGAAGCCGGCTGCCGTCATTGGCTTCGGCGGCTATCCGACCCTGCCGCCGCTCTATGCCGCGACCAGGCGGCGGGTGCCCACCCTCATTCATGAGCAGAACGCCGTCATGGGCCGCGCCAACAAGGCGCTCGCCCCGCGCGTCACCGCAATCGCCGGCGGCTTCCTGCCCGACGGCGATGGACCTCATGCGTCGAAGACCGTCGTGACCGGCAATCCCGTGCGCCCAGCCGTCATCGAGGCGGCGAACACCCCCTATGCGCCCGCCGCCGGGCGAGGGGCGTTCCGCCTGCTTGTCTTCGGCGGCAGCCAGGGCGCGCAATATTTCTCGCAGGTGGTGCCCGAGGCGGTCCGTCTCTTGCCTGCGGCGCTGCGCTCGCGCCTTCGCATCGTGCAGCAGGCCCGGCCCGAGGACGAGGAGGCGGTCCGCGCCGCCTATGCCGGGCTCGGCGTGAAGGCCGAGGTCTCGCCCTTCTTCGCCGATCTCGCCGGCAGGATCGCCGAGGCGCATCTGGTTATTTCCCGTTCAGGGGCTTCCACGGTATCGGAAATCGCAGTCATCGGCCGTCCGGCCTTCCTTGTGCCTTACCCTTACGCGCTCGATCACGACCAGGCGGCCAACGCGGCCGCGCTCGAGCGCGCGGGCGGCGCGGAGATCGTGCCGCAGGAGAAGCTTTCGGCCGAGCGGCTGCGCGGCCTTGTCGAAGTCGCGATGGGCACGCCGGAAAAGCTCGCCGCCATGGCCGCGGCGGCAAGAAGCGTCGGCCGGCCGGATGCGTCGAGATTGCTCGCGGACCTTGCGGAGGCTATTGCATCGGGTGAAACCGTCGCAGAGTTCAAACGGAGAAGAAGCGCATGAAGATGCCGCAGACAATCGGGGTGGTGCACTTCATCGGCATCGGCGGCATCGGCATGAGCGGCATCGCCGAGGCCCTGCATACGCTCGGCTACCACGTCCAGGGCTCCGACCAGGCCGAGAACGCCAACGTCGCCCGTCTGCGCGAGAAGGGCATCAAGACCTTCGTCGGCCATGCGGGGGAGAACCTGGGTGACGCCGAGGTCGTGGTGATCTCCAGCGCCATCAAGCGCGACAACCCCGAATATGTCGCCGCGCGCGAGCGGCTCCTTCCCATCGTGCGCCGCGCGGAGATGCTCGCCGAGCTCATGCGCTTCCGCCAGGCGGTCGCCATCGGCGGCACGCA
>Ga0182749_1000668_pt1 | contig 30099 bp, 21 predicted proteins | sample eDN3rd37CKraftMG_FD_128875 | JGI IMG/M metagenome (GOLD analysis project Ga0182749, IMG submission 128875) | Enriched Miracle-Growth compost microbial communities from Emeryville, California, USA - eDNA 3rd pass 37_C Kraft MG (version 2) (version 2) ...
CGCGAAGCGCTGGGCGCCAAGCAGATTGCCGCGCTCCAGCAGGCTGAGCATTCTGTAGCCTGGATAGCCGGTGTAGCCTGCCAGCAGTTCATCGGCCCCCTGGCCTTCCAGGGTTACCGTGATACCTTTCTCACGTATGCGCTCGCAGACCATATAGTGCGCATAGACATTCGTGCTTCCGAACGGCTCGCCCTGGGCTTGCACCAGGCGATCCAGATCGCGGACCAGGCCAGGGCCATCGGCTGTGATCTTGTGGCTGATGGCGCCCACATGATCAATGATGCGATTGGCCCACTGTTCTTCGGAACGCGCATAGCCGGGCGCGATAAAGCTGAACGTATTGATGGGAAGATCGGGTTCCACATGCCGCATGGCGCATACGATGGCTGATGAGTCTATGCCCCCCGAGAGACATGCGCCCAGGGGCACATCGCTGCGCAGATGCAGCTTGATGTTCTGCAGAAAATGCTCGCGCACAGCCTCGGCGGCCTGGTCGAAGCTGCAGTGGCGGTTTTCTTCATGGACGGGATGCCACCAGCGCTGCTGTTCCGCCGGATAGGCGCATTGTCCGGCAAGGTGGATTTCCAGCCAGCATCCGGGCTGCAGGTGTTCGACACCCCGCACGAAAGAGCTTCTGCTGCTTTCGGTGTCTCCGTTGACCAGGTAGTCGTAGCAGCGCTGCAGATCGGGCTCGGGTTTTTCGTGCCGCAGGCAGAGCAGGGCCGGCAGTTCCGAGGCGAACAGGAAGCGGCCCTTGGATTGCTCGTAATAGAACGGCTTGATGCCGAAGGCATCCCGCGCGCAGCTGAGCGTCTTTTCCCGGCTGTCATAGATGACAAAGGCAAACATGCCTATCAGCATCGGCAGGCATTGCGCTCCCCATTGTTGCCATGCCGCGAGCAGGACCTCGGTATCGGAATCCGATACAAATAAATGTCCCAGGGCAGCCAGCTCGCGGCGCAGCTCCCGGTAGTTGTATATCTCGCCATTGAAAACAATGCTGTATCTATGATCGGCCGAGAGCATGGGCTGGTGTCCGGCCGGGCTCAGGTCGATGATGGACAGCCGGGTATGGCCCAGCGCCAGCTTGCCGCCGGATACATTCTCGTACCGGATGCCGCAGTCATCCGGTCCACGCTGTTTCAGCCGCTTGAGCGACTGGTTGGCCCGTTGCGCCAGATCTTTCGGAGTGACACTCCACCAGCCGCCTGTTATGCCGCACATTCAACTTCTCCTGAACGCATGATTGAAATGATTGCCTGCGGCTGTTCCCGCACTGATTTTTGTGTGGCTTGCGCAGGCTGGATGTCACTGCTTTCTGATGGTGGGCAGCGGGTCGCAATCCGGCTGCGTTCCCGCGCGGGAGATGGTTTCCGATGACGCCGCGGCCCGTAGGATGATGGCCAGGTAGATGCCGTATTGCACGACTTCGTGGATCGCAAAGGCCCTCAGGAATATCTCCACACTGCTGTCCGAAAATGAAAACAGCACGCCGGACAGGGTCAGGAAATAGCCCAGTTGCCAGGCCACCCCCTTCTTGATGTGTTGCTCCAGCGACAGAACCACGCTCAAAGGGGATACGCAGAATCTGGCGGCGGCGGCGACGATGAGAATGCCCGAATAGCTGCCGGCATGAGCCCAGGACGCGCCAAAGACAAACGAGAATATTTCCACCCCAAAGAATGCAAACACGAGCACGGGCGGGATGCTCAGGCAGGCCAGCACCGCGAATATCCTGAGAAGATAGCGGCGCAGGCTTGCCGGGTCGTTGTTGTGAAGCTCGGCCACCCGCTGGAAGAGCACCTGCGCGATAGACCCCGCAATAAGGTTCAGCGGTACGGTGAGCACCCTGAATGTGAAGCTGAACAGGCCTGTGACGGCGAAGCCGAAAACATGTGCGATGACCAGCAGCGGCATTTGCAGCGCGGCGGTGTCGAGCAGTGCTCCCCAGCTGGAAAATAGGGGAAGTTTCCGGTAGCGCGCGCCCATCCGTTTCATGGCGTCGAGGGATACCTGCCGCACCGCCTGGCGCATGCAAGCCCTGTCTGAATGCGCCAGCCATAGCAGGCCCAGTGCTTGCCCCGCCACGTATCCGGTGATCAATCCCCCTGCGGCGCCCTGGGGGTAGCCCAGGGTGCATTGGGTTCCTACCGTTGCGGCGCTCTGCACCGCGCGGCTTATCGCAAGCCGCCTGAAATGTTTGCGCCGGTTGTTCCAGAAATTCAGTATCTGGTAGAGCGTGGCAATCAACACGCTGGCGGGCAGCAGCCAGAGCCAGCGACCCAGTTCGGGGCTCTGGCTCGCCGCGACGATGGGATCATGGAAGGCAAGCACGGCCAGCCACATGGCCGCGCTGACGGCCAGCGCAATACAGACAGACAGCGCCGCAAGATTGGCTGCTTCGCCATCGTCCCTGGGCTGAACAATGGCAATTTCGTAGCGGCCTGCGGCCAGAACACTGACAACGGCGCAGATAGCGGCATACAGGCCCAGCACTCCGAAGTCCTCGGGGGAATATAGCCGGCTGAGCAGTGGGCTGGCCGCAATTGGCAGGACCTGGGCCAATGTGGTGCCTGTCATCAGCGCAGCCACATTTCGGCCGAATTCGTTGCGGATTCTGAGCGCGTTCAGCATGGGATGCGCCGGCTTGGGCCTTGGGAAACGATGGCGACCATAGGTTTACCTGACTCCGGTCAGAACCCTGTTGCGCACATATTCAAACAGGGTGGGATGGGACCATAGCCTGGACGGACCAATGCCAGGGCCGGGACGCAGGCATCCTGCGGCCACGTCGAGCAGTGCGCTCTTCATCAGGGGAATGGCCTTTGCGGTCTGGTGTACCGGGTATGTATGGAAGCCATCTTCCGCCTCTGCCTCTATCGCTTCCTGATATAGAACCGCGCCGGTATCGATCCCCGCGTCGACCAGATGCACGGTGACGCCGCAGTGCTTCGCGTCGCGGCTGGCAAGGGCCCAATAGCCGCCATGCACGCCCCGGTACCGGGGCGTGATTCCGGCATGCGTATTCACGAAAGGGGCCGGGATGCAGGACAGAACGCTGGATGAGATGATGCGTGTGCCGTTGACGACCACCGCGTCGGGCGCGCACTGCCTGAGCAGCTCAATGGTTCGGTCACTGTTAACGCTTGCCACAGGGGTGACGGCTCCTTCGGGGATGGGCGCCGTGTCCAGCTGATAGCGTGCCACAAGCTCGGCAATGCGCGCGCGTTGCCGGCGCTCCAGGTACAGGCGGTCATAGCACATGAACAGCAACTGCCCGGCGACTTTGGCCGGACCTAGCCTGCTTATCCGCCTGCGGACAAGCTGACGCCGGGAAGGCCGGTCTTCCTGTATCACCATGGCAACGTCGAAATCGTCAGCCAGGGCGTTGTACATGATGCGCGACGATAGACCCTGGCCCACGAGCATGGCCAGCCTGGGCCGCTGCGTGCTCATGAGGCAGGCTCCAGCTGCTTGCTCAGCCTGGACCTGACCGGGGGGGCCAGACCGTAAGCGGCTTCAGTCTGTTCGCAAAGTTCGGCCATGGTCAGCGACTGCATCCCGTATCTGCTGCGCAGTTCGCTGAATTCCCGCAAGACCTTTTGCAGAAATATCATGTTCCTGTCGGTGTCGACACCGAAATTGTGCGGATGCCACCATAGATGAAATACTTGTCCATGTTTTGCCGCATGGCGCAGAGCCTGCCGGATGCGGCGCAGCCGCAAGGGTTCGAGCAGTGCCAATCTTTTCGAGTAGGGCCGCAGAAACCGGCTGGCGGGGAAGTTGTATGGTTCGTCGGCGCCCTGCGCGGCAGGCACATAGGTCTGGTGTCCGCAGAGGTTTGCATAGGTGTCGATGAAGCGTCCGGCGCGCCGCAGCAGGCCTTGCCCGGAAGATTCCACCGCGCGGTAGAACCAGTTCGGCTCATTGCCGCGAAAGCACTGAATTCCCCTGCGCTTGAGCGCGGGTAGATAAGCGGAATTCCATTGGTTGCGGGGAAACACAATGCTGCGCATGCGCAACCTTCTGTCTCTGGCTACCGCAAGTGCGGCATCGAGGTCGGCGGCAAAGGCGTCCAGCGTCTGGCCTGCTTCCTGGCAATAGAAGTGGGAAAACGTATGGGTGGCTATTTCCTGGTTGGGGCAGGCAGCGATCTGGTCTATCAGCTCGGGGCAGAAATGGTAGCGGGGGTCGAGCGCTTCGTCAGAGGCCAGATAGTCGTAGGGTGACAGGCCGGGCGTGACATAGGTGGGCAGTTCGCCCGGTGCATAATGCCGCGCCTCACGCTGGTCCTTGCAGAACAGCAGGCCTACGGTGGCCCAGGTCGCATGGATGTCCATCTCCGAGAAGAGGGCCAGTGTGCGGGGGATCGCCTGCCAGACGCCTGCCAGATTCTCCTGGTAGCTTGCCAGGCTGCGCTTGTCGCGCACGCCCCAGTAGAGCTCGAAATCGATCGAGATCAGCAGGGCGCCATGTCTCGTGGTCATCGCTTTTCCTGTGGCCGTATGGGTAAGGGGCAGCGCCGTGGCTGCCGGATCAGATATGCTTGCCCGCCGGAATTGGGGCCGGCAGGGAGGGCGCGGGCATTTGCGGCGGTGCGCAGGGCGCAATGGTGACCGTGTATGCCGCTGTTTTTCTGGGACGCCCGACGGCGGACAGCAGCAGGAAGATCAGCATGGGCGCGAACATCCATTTCTGCCGCAGCGAGATGCCCAGGTTGGCGCTGGTCATCGCAAGAATGCACCAGGCCAGCATGACATAGATCCATAGAAAACTGCGATTCGCGCCCGACGCCGCCGTCCTGCGTTTCAGGATCTGCCACCCTCCCGAGGCAAACAGGGACAGGAGAATGACGTTGTCGACCGACGCCGCCAATGCAAACAGATTGAATGCCTCGAAAGGCAGGGGCCGGAACAGATAGGTGAACAATTGCATGGGCAGGCTCATATGCGCGATGTCTATGCCGCCACCGCCAGCCTGGTTCACCTGCTGGCGTTTTTCGATATAGCTGGAAAGCTCTTCCCCGCTGAGGCCGCCCTTGATGCCCGCGTACTCTATGGCGAACGGCACGAGCACGGCGCATGCGGCAAGGGCCGCGCCGCCGACGAGCAGCCTTCTGTTCAGAGACACGCCGGGCTGGAGCGAATAAGAGCCGGCCAGCGCAATCACCACGATGCCCGCCATGTGAGGGCGCACCAGCAGCATGACCAGCACCGACATGACAATGAGCCAGGTTCGCCGGGCGGGCTTGAGCGCCGCCCACAGAATGAGCCCGGCGGACATGAAGGACAAGGCATCCTTGCCTATGGCGGAGGTCCAGAAGCTGACAGAGGGAAGAAGCACGATGACGGTGGCGGCGCATTGCAGAAATCGGGACTTGTTTTCGGTGGCAATGCGCAGGCTGGCGTCAAACGCCATCAAGCCTATATAGCCAAACAGGCTGTAGGCGACAAAAGTGCCGAGAAACGACAGACCCAGAATCGATGCAAAGAAAATCGTGATGTAGCTGACGGCGGCGGTGCCGAGAGAGAATGTCACGTCTGCCTTCAGGCCCGCTGCATAATAGTGAAGGGAATCGCCGCCATATTTGTTGACGTACAGGGCGTAGACGATGCAGAAGCTCGTGTGCCAGAAGTAGAGCAGCATTGCCCGTCCGATGCTGGCCTGGAACCAGCGGGACGCGGCGCAGGCGACCAGCATGCCGAATATGAACACCAGCGCGGTGGTGATCACCTGCCATGGGGTGGATACCAGTTCCATTCAGCTTTCTCCGGGACGCCGGGCGGGAAAACGCGCGCGCCGCCTATGCGCTTTCGTTGGCCAGCCATGCCTGGAACATCAGGATGTCCCACAAGGCATATTGCGCAGTCGATTTGCCATTCAGATGCTGCGACCACAGCGCGCGGATAGGTTCGGGATGAAAATAGCCTTCGTTGCGCAGACGCCTTTCGTCGATCAGGTCTTCCGCCCATCCGCGCAGGGGACCCCGGAGCCACGAGCCCAGCGGGACGCCGAAGCCCATCTTGGGGCGCTCCACGAGCGCCTTGGGAACATGGCGGTAGAGGATCTGCCTCAAGAGCCATTTCCCTTCTCCATTGCGTATCTTGTATTCAAGCGGCATGCGCCAGGCCAGTTCCACGACATGATGGTTGAGCATGGGAACCCTGGTTTCCAGGCTGCTGGCCATGGCGGCCCTGTCAACCTTGGCCAGGACTTCGTCCGGTAGATAGCTTTGGGCGTCCATGGCCATCATCCAATGCTGGAGGCCGTCGGTCTGCGGCCAGCGTGACCGGTCGGTGAGCAGGGTAGGAGGTTCTTCCGCGTCCTTCACGATGGCCGTCGGGTCGGGCCAGTGGCTCACAAGGTGCTTGTAGAATGCCTCCCCGTTGTCCAGCGAGAGCACGCCAGCCAGCTTGTGAGCGTGATTGCCGGGCGTTGCGACGTGCATGCGGCGAGGCAGTATTCTCTGGGCCTGCAGAAACAGGCGGTCCCAGGCGCGGGGCGAGAGCACGCGCAGGCCCAGGGACATGGCGCGGCGCAGCGGCTGCGGCAGGCGCTGGGTTTTGGCCCAGGCCTGGTAGGCAAGCAGATAGCGGTTATAGCCGCCGAACAGTTCGTCTCCGCCATCGCCGGTCAGGGTGACTTTGACATACTGCCCTGCCAGCCTGCTTACCAGGACGGCGGGGATCTGTGAATTGGCGCTCTGGGGCTCGCAGTAGATCTGGGCGAGCGACGGGATGACGTCCAGGGCATCGCGGGGGCTGATATACAGCTCGGTGTGCTGCGAGCCGATATGGTGGGCTACCGCGGATGCGTGGCGCGCCTCGTTATATTCCTGTTCGTCAAAGCCAATGGTGAACGTCTTGACGGGCTTGCTGCTGAGCATCTGCATCAGGGCAACGATCAGGCTGCTGTCTATGCCTCCGCTCAGGAAGGCGCCTATGGGGACATCCGAAAGCATCTGTGACCGGACCGATTCGGACAGCTGCATTTCCATGGTGTCTATCGCCTCTTCGGGAGAGCCGGTGAATGGGTTCTCCACACCCTGCAGCACAGCCTGGTTGAACGACCAGTACGCCCGCGAGGGTTGCGGGCGGCCGTCGGCGAGGTCTTGCGATGACAGGCTTATGTAGTGGCCGGGCATCAGCTTGGCGATGTTCTTGTAAATGCTGTAGGGAGCCGGGACGCAGTTGTGCCTCAGGAACAGGGCAAGCGAGTCCCGGTCTATTTCCGCGTTCCACGCGGGATGCCGCTTGAATGACTTGAGTTCCGAGGCAAACATGAATGAGCCATGCTGCCATCCATAATAGAGCGGCTTTTCACCCAGGCGGTCGCGGGCCAGGGTCAGTATCTTGTCTTCCTTGTTCCATAGCGCCAGGGCGAACATGCCTGTCACGGAGCGCAGCGTTTCCTCGACCCCCCACGCATTGAAGCAGGCCAGCAGCGTTTCCGTATCGCAGTGTCCGCGCCAGGCGGGCGCCTGCGATTGCAGCGCCAGCTTTTTCCTGAGCGCGAGGTGGTTGTAGATCTGGCCATTGAAGGCAATGACCAGCTTGTCGTGCGAGGACATCATGGGCTGGTGGCCGGCCTGCGACAGGTCGAGTATGGACAGGCGCCGGTGGCCCAGCGCCATGCAGCCCGACTCATCCATCCAGACGCCTTTGTCATCGGGACCGCGATGGGGAATCGCTTCCGTCATCCGGACCACAATCTGGTCCAGTGGCAACTGCTGGCGCCTGTTTGCAAACAGGCCCGCAAAACCGCACATGTCAGGTTTTCCTTCTGTTGTATTGCGTTGTGGGCGCGCGACCAGGCGTGCGCCTCGAGCGGCCGGACATTCAGTTCCCTTTGCCTTGCTGGGAATCCAGGGCAGACTGCCAGAGGGCGCGATAAGACGAAACCATTCTTTCCAGGCCAAAGTTGTCGACGATGCGGTTGCGGCAGGCTTGCTGTCTTTCCACCCATTCGGCGGGTCGTTCCGCCCGCTCATTGATCGCCGTCGTGATGGCCTGGGCGAGCAGGACGGGGTTGCGGCGGGGAACCAGCCACCCCGCGGTGCCTACGATGAGGGCGGCATCGCCCACATCGGTGCTGACGCAGGGCGTGCCGCAGGCCATTGCTTCGGCCAACACATTCGGGAACCCTTCGCTGGCGCTTGAGAGCACATGAAGATCCAGCGCGTTCATGATAGAGGGTATGTCCTCGCGCGGACCCAGCAGATGGGTGTGCAGCTTGATGCCCGCCTCGCCGATCAGCCGGGCCAGTTCCTCATTGCCGGGCGACATGTCGGCGCCGACAAGCAGGCAGGAAAAGGCGCAAAGGTTCTGGGTGAGCAGCGTCAAGGCACGCAGCAGGGTTCGATGATCTTTTTGCGGGTCGTAGCGCGCCACCATGCCAATGACAGCATCTGCGCCATTCAGCCCCAGTTCGTTGCGCACGCGCGCCCTGGCTTCGGGATCGGGGCGCGCCTTGTCCAGCGGATAGCCGTTGGGGATCAGCGTGAACTTGTCGGCCCGGTAGCCCGCCAGCATGTGCCCGGTAACGGCCTTTTCCGAGCAGCAGGCGATCCTGGCTGGAATATGGGAGGAAAGGTAGGCACACAGTTTGATGATGAAGTAATTCAGCCGCCTGTTTTCCCTGCGGTCTGTGTTCGACTGCCTGATTCCCCACACGATGGCCCGAAAGCCCGCCAGCCGCGCGATGATGCCGCCCAGCAGGTCCGCGTGGTACATCCAGGTCTGGATCACATCGGGGTTGATGGCCTTCATTCGGCGATAGAGCAGCACAATGCCCGACAGCGTGATGCGGCCTTGGGGCATGTTCAGGCATTCGACGGCGCATCCCGCCTGTTCGATACGCTCGGCATAGATTCCCCGCCCCATCAGCGAGATGATGACATGCTCGTTGCCCAGGCGCTGGTCTGCCGTAACGAGGCGGCACAGGACCGCCTCAGCGCCGCCATTGTTCAAGCCGGTAATGACGTGGAGAATTTTCATAGCGGATCATTGCCGATGGGATTGTTCTTGTTCCAGCCATGCCTGAAACATCAGGACGCACCATAGCTTGGTGGCGTAGTCACGCTTTCCGCTCAGGTGCGTTTCCCAGACATTTCTGACGGCCCTGGGGTTGAGGTATCCCTCGCTTGCGAGCCTGCCGGCATCCAGCAGCGCCTCGGCCCAGCCGCGCAGCGGCCCCCGGAGCCAGTCCGCCAGCGGAATGGAGAAGCCCATCTTGGGATGGTCTGTCAGCTCGGGCGGGACGTGGCGCTTCAATACCTCGCGCAGTATCCATTTGCCTTTTCCATTGCGTATCTTCAGGTCCAGGGGCAGGCGCCAGGCCAGCGCTATGATCCGGTGATCGAGCATGGGCACGCGCACTTCAAGGCTGTTGGTCATCGACGCCCGGTCTACTTTGGTCAATATGTCATCGCTCATGTACATCTGGGCATTCAGCGCCATCATCCAGTGTTCCATGTTGTCCACATCCGGCCAGGCCTCGGGGCTGTTCAGCAAGGTCTGGGGCTCCTGCCCCGAGGCCATGGCCTCGCCGGGGCGCTTCCAGTGGCTGCTCAGGCTATGGTAGAAGTCCTCAGGCCGCGCGCAGGGCAGCAGTTCCGCCAGCCTGTGTATTCTTTCCCCCGTGGCGCCAGACAGTCGCTCCTGTGAGGAAAACCGCCGGATGGCCGCGAGAACGGCATCCCAGCCGCCCGCGGGCAGGCTGGACATGCCGCAAGCGGCGAAGCGGCGCAGCGGCAGGGGTATGCGGCTGATGCGCTGCCAAAGTGCCGGCACAAAGCGATAGGTGTTATACCCGCCAAAGAGCTCGTCGCCCGCATCGCCGCTCAACGCGACCTTGACATGCTGGCGGGCAAGCCGGCTTACCAGTATGGTGGGGATCTGCGAGCTGTCGGCAAACGGCTCGTCGTAGACTTGCGCCAGCGACGGGATGACAGCCAGGGCGTCGGCAGGCTGAAGATAAATCTCGGTATGGTCGCTGCCCAGGTGCCGGGCAATGGCTTTGGCGTGTACAGCTTCGTTGCATGACGCATCGGGAAACCCGATGGTAAAGGTGCGCACAGGCCGCGTGCTCTGCTTCTGCATCAGGGCGACAATGGTACTGCTGTCCACGCCGCTGCTCAGGAATGCTCCCAGCGGAACGTCAGCCTGCATCTGGCTTCGTATGCCAAGCGTGAGCTGGCGCTCCAGCATGTCTATCGCTTCGTCTGGCGTGCAGTCCAGCGGGTTTTCCAGCCCGGAACGAATCACATCGTTCATGCGCCAGTAGGGGCTGGACGCGGCGGCTTTCGCGGCCGACAGGTCGCCAAGCGGGATGTTCAGGTAATGTCCGGCGCGCAGCTTCTGTATATTCCGGTAGATACAGTAGGGCGCGGAGATATAGCTGTGGCGCAGCAGCAGGGCCAGCGCGTCGCGGTCGATTTCCGCCTGGAAGGCGGGGTGCGCCCGCAGTGCCTTGAGCTCGGAACCGAACAGCAGCATATTGCCGTGCCAGCCCCAGTAGAGCGGTTTTTCACCCGCGCGGTCCCGCGCCAGCGTCAGCACGCGTGTCATACCGTTCCACAGCGCCAGGGCAAACATGCCGTTGCTCGCGGTCAGTGTGCGTTCGACGCCCCATGCGCTAAAGCAGGCAAGCAGGGTTTCCGTGTCCGCGTGGCCGCGCCATGCAATCGGCCCGGACTCGCGTTCCAGCGCTTGCCGCAGTTCCGCATGGTTATAGATTTCGCCATTGAAGACCAGCACGAGATTCCCGCATGCGGAAATCATGGGCTGGCTGCCGGCGTCCGAAAGCTCCAGTATGGCCAGGCGGCGATGCGACAGGGCCAGACCTACGCGCCTGTCCGTCCACACGCCGCTGTCGTCCGGCCCGCGCGAGGTGAGCGCAGCCGCCATGCCAGCCGCATGGCGGGCAAGGTCGCTGTCAGGGCGTGCTCCCCAGAATCCGGCCAGGCCGCACATAAATAGATTCCTTATGAGATGCAGTGGGGCAGGGCGTCCGAGGCCCATGCCTGTGCTAGGAGAACAGTTTTTGCAGCGCGGCGGCGGTTTCGCTGGCGGTTCTGCGCCAGCCGAAGCGCCCGTACATTGCGTCGGCGCTCTGTGCATAGTTCGAGGCGTAGGTGTCCAGGCTGGCGACAAAGCGCTCAAACACGCTGGTCACATCGACATGTTCCGGCACCAGAACGCCATAGCCGTTCTCGCGTATGTATTCCTGGCCCGGCACATCTGTGGTGAAGACCGGCAGCCGCGAGGCAACATACTCAAGGGTTTTCAGCGAAGATACTTTCACGCTGCGATGGCGTTCGTATTCATAGAGCACGATGGCCGCATCGGCCCGGCTGTACAGGGCCGGCAGATCGCTGTAGTTCACCTTGCCGGTAAAGCTGACATTGCGAGGGGCTTGCGCCTGTATCCGGGCGCGCATTGATCCCTCGCCCACCATCATGAAATGAATATCGGGGAAATGACGGGCCAGCTTGACCACCTCGCAGGCACCGTCCCATGAGGTAAAGGTGCCCACATAGATGACGGTGAGCGGGCCGGTTTTGCTGCGTGGGGCGCGCCTGGAGGTAAAGAATTGCCTTGCGACCCCGTTGCTGATCGTGACCACGTCGCCGCGCGGACGATATTTCTGGCGGACGGCGCTGGCAATGCCGTCGCTCACCGCTATGCACAGCGACGCATGGCTCACCAGCCATGCTTCCTGCATGCCTATGATGCGCCTGAGCAGCCTGCCTTTGCCTGAGGAGGCCGAGTCTTCCTTGGCCAGGCCATTGAGTTCCAGCGCGAAGCGGATGCGCAGCAGTCTCAGCATCAAGGCCTGCAGGAGATGCCAATGGCTCAGGCGGATATAGACCAAGTCATAGCGGTTGCGGTGCAGCAGCAGATGGACGGCCATGCGCAGGTCGAACATCATCTGGCGCACGCTCGGCATATTGATCACGTCGAGCGTTTTCAGCCTGAACCTGCTCTGGATAATGGGTGTCGCCCGGGTCCATGAGGGGGCGTAGCCTGTGACCGAGCAGCGCGTGGAAACCTCGCAGAACTCATTCCACAGCTCAAGGTAATGTATGGCTGGACCCCACGAGATGCCCAGGTCGTTCGATGTGACGGTCAGGATGCGGGTCATTCGAGGATGCTTGTGTAAAGAGCCCTGCATTCAGGCGTTTCCAGTTCGGAGTTGTGCCAGAGCAGGGTGAAGTTGCCGTTGACGGCGCGGCATGCGTTCTTGAGCTGCATGAACTTCGCGCACGCCGCCTCTCCGGTTCCCAGGCCCAGGTAGTTGCTTCCCATGACAGTCACTTCCATTGCGATGAGCGGTCTGATGCGCAAATTCACCGGGGCATACCGGGCGGGATCGAAAGCGGGATACTCAAAGCAGGTGCCGCAGCGGAAACCTGGCCGGTCCGCATAGCCCAGAGAGCTGTCATAGGCCGCGCCAGCCTGTTCCCAGCCGTAAAGCGTCGTCGGTGTTTCCCAGCGCAGGAAGTGCATGCGCCCGCCCCAGGACGGACGGTCGATGGCTTCTTCCTCGCAGATTCTGTCCAGGCGTTGCGCTTCTGCCGCGATGGCGGAGGGCTGCTGAAAGGTGTTGTAGCTGGGGTGCAGGCCGATTTCGTGGCCGCGCGAATGTATTTCCCGCATGAGGGCGCGGATGGCGGGATGTTCGGGTTCGTACTGCGCATCCATGCAAGCATCTGTGCGGCCGCAGATGAAATAGAAAGCGCTGGCCAGGCCACGCTTTTCGGATGTGCTCATCAGCCAGCCAAAGGTGTTTGCCGGATCTGATTCGTGCAGCCTGCTGCGCGCCTGCGCCCAGACCACGGGGGCTTTCAGCGCGCGCAATGGCATATGCCGTATGAACAAGTCGCCGCCTATGGTGCGGATGAGCTGCGGCAGTGTGGAAAACGTATACCAGCTCGGCCCGTCGACATCATGGGATACCAGCGTCTGGAAATGATGCTCCGCCAGAGGAAGCGCCGGCCATGCACGCATCATGACCTGTGCCAGTATATGGAACCATTCGTCCACGATGGGGCGTTCAAGGTAGCCATGCCGGCTGGCGTGCGAGGCGCTGGCCGGAAAGCGCATATGTATGTCCAGGTCCGTTCTGCCGACCTCTTCCTTGCGTGACATCATCCAGTAGGCAAGGCCAAGGATGTCGTAGTGAATCAGGTATCCCTGGGGCGTCCGCTCGATCAGCGGCTCCGGCAGCACCGAGATGCCAGGCGCGGGAATGTCCGAACCCAGCGCGGGCTGCCAGTTTTCCCTGGCGGCCGCCCAGTGGGCGCAGGGCAGGTCAGAGCGCGCCTGGTCAAATGTCTCGAACATGGATTGGATCTGTATCGTGACTGGGGAGCCGGGAAGTGACAGGCAGACCCAGCCCGGCTGGATTGGGTCCAGGCGCAGTGCGTCGCTGAAGCGCTCATGCAGAATTGTGCTCAGCCAGCCCATGACTGCGAGCCGTTCCGACCGCAGATGAGCACCACCGCTGAGGCGGCGTTCGGGTCGCATTGGGGCTCCCGCAGTAAGGGTTAAGGCTGGGGCTTTGGAGCCCCATACTTGCCGTAGCTTTGCCTGTATGTGCCGTACTTGGCGCTGAAGCGATGGTTGGCCGGATCGAAATCGTTCAGGATGACACCGTTCACGCTCGCGCCGGCCTGCCTGACGCGCTTGCTTGCCTCGTCCAGCTCTTCCACGGTAGTCTGCTCCGCCCTGGCCAGCATGAAAATGGTGCCGGCCAGGGGCGCAATCGCCATGGCGTCCGATACCGGCAATACGGGCGCCGTGTCGATGACAACCACATCGTAGCGGCCCGAGAGTTCCTGAAGCATGGCCTCGGTCTCCAGAGACAGCAGCTCCTCCGCAGGGTTTGCGGGCAGCCTGCCGGTGGTGATCAGATCCACATGAGGCAGCACGGCTTCGTGCAGCACATCTTCGAGGCGCGCACTGCCGTCAATCAGTTCGGAAAAGCCTCCCGCGCGTGGCAGCCCGAAATGCCGGTGTATGCCGCCGCTGCGGAAATCCGCATCGATCAGCAGCACCTTCTGGTAGGACGAGCCCAGGAGCGCCGCGAGATTGATGCTGGTGAAGGTCTTGCCGATGTTCGGTGTCGGCCCGGTGAGCATCACGATGTTGTTGGGCGCGTCGCGCAGCGTGACCCTCAAAGAGGTTCGCAGGCTGCGCAGGCTTTCCACAGCGGGATCGTCGGGCGCAACGAGCGCCAGCACGCGTTTTGGAGGACGATTCCTGCCCGTCATGCGCAGGCGCCGGTTCGCCTCGGGCAATATCCGTGGGACGGTGGCATACACATTCATGCCGGTGGAGGATTCGATATCGCGCGCGCCGCTGATGCCGGTGCCCACGAGGCTGCGCAGGAATGCCAGGGCGGTCCCAAGCATCAGCCCGACGACCGCGGCGGCGGTCAGGATGATGGGCCGGTTGGGCTTGATGGGGTATTCAGGAACGATGGCCATGTCCACCATGCGCACGTTGCCTACCTTGCCCTCCTTGATCACGCGCAGTTGCTGCATGCTGTTCAACAGGCTGGCATACAGCTCGCTGTTGACCTTGGCGTCGCGCTGCAGGTTGAGCAGTTGCTGTTCCAGGTCGGGCAGACTCTTGATGTGCTCAGACAGGCGTTCGACCTCATTCTGGATGGCGTCTATCTGGCCATCCAGGGCCCGTATGGAAGGATGGCCGGGGCCGAACATGACAATCAGTTCCCGGCGCTTTTGCTGAAGCTCAAACAGACGGGTCTTGAGCGTAACGGAGGTGTTGAGCGACAGGGTGCCTTCGGTGCCGAGATTGAATGTGCCGTGCTGATCCCGGAATGCCGTATAGCGGTTGTTGGACTCGTCCATCTGTTTCTTCAGCTGCGGCAGGAAACCCTCCAGGAACTCAAGCGACTTCTCCGCCTCCGCAGACTTGCGCGCCGTATTCTGGCCAACGTAGGCCATGCCGATTGCATTCAGGATGGCGGATATTTCTTTCGGATCGGTGCCTTCCAGTTTCATCGACAGCACGCCGGACGGTTCGCTCACCTCGTCAATGATCAGGCTTTTCTGCAGGCGCTTGACCACTTCCTGCCGGGAATGGCGCGTGACCGTGAAATGCGCGCCGGGGCCGGCATTGAGCGAGGCGATTGTGATGCTTCCGTCACCCTCCGGCGAGCGCAGGATGGCGGGCACGCCTACTTTTCCGCTGGCCAGCCGCGCTCCGGAGGCGTCCAGCAGCTCGTAGCCGGACGCGGTGGCCACCACGGTCAATGGCTGATTCTCCAGATCGGCGGGAACATTGAGTTCGGCAACCTTGATGGACTCTGTGCCCCAGACATACTGGTCCAGCCAGGGGATGTCGGGAGACGACAGGCCGCCGGCGTGCTTGGCCAGCCAGGTGCCGAACACGGGCAGGTAATTGGGCGATGCCGTCACGTATAGCTGCAATGTGTCGACTGCCTTGCCCACCACGAGGCGCGAGCGCAATATTTCCTTCTCGGCGGTCGAGGGAGACTGGATGCTGAACGTCGATGTCAGGGCGCTGAGCATCTGATTATTGCTTTCCGACTGGCTCTGTTCCACCTGCACCAGTGCGTCCGCCTGATACACCGGCTGGCTCAGGAGCACGTAGCCCGTGCCTATGCTGATGGCCAGGGCGGCTACGGCGAGGATCAGCCTGCGGGCATTGAACACCGTATCCAGCACGCCGAGAAAATCGACTTGCTCGGGCTCCTGCTGGGCCGGCATTGCCACCAGGTTGAGTGTGGCGGCGGCAGGCGCGAGGGGGTATTGGGGTTTCATGGTTGCACCGTTTAGCGTGTCATGTCGCGGGTGGTGAATATGGCGCCATAGCTGGGCAGAAGCATGCTGATGACGCGGTTCCACCTGACGATGGGGGCCGGGTCGACAAAGACGATGTCACGGCCTCTGAGCTCGAAATCCGCGGCGAGCACAAGAGCCGTCGGCTTGCTGGCATCGAGATGGTAGATTTCCGCTTTGCCTTCCAGGCCCTTGCGCAGCACATAGACCTGCTGTGGTTCCGCGGTTTCCGGGCTCAGGCCGCCGGCTTCGCCCAGGGCCTGGGCCAGCGTGAGCTGGCCGTCATGCATCGGTTCGGCGCGGGGCGCGTATACGTCGCCCAACAGGAAGACCTTGTTTTCATTCCGGTTGGACACGCGCAGCAAGTCTCCGTCGTGCAGCATGATGCGCGATGGATTGACGCCATTGCGCGTCAGCATAGGCAGGCTGATTTCCGTTTCCTGTCCACTGCGTGTCAGCACCAGCAAGGACCGGTCCGCCTCAGGCGTAAAGCCTCCCGCGCGGCTGATTGCCTCGGGAAGCGTCATGGGAATATCGTTCATCGTCAGCAGCCCTGGCGTGCGGACTTCACCATCGACATAGACGCGGCCGCTGCGGTAGGACTGGACGCGAACCGTCAATTGAGGTTCGGCGATAAAGGGTGTGAGGCGGCGCACCAGCATGGCCCGGATCTGGTATTCATTCAGGCCGGACACCTTGACGGTGCCAAGAAAGGGAAACTGGATGCGTCCGTCCGGGCTGACGTTATAGCCATTGCCGACATCGGGAGCGCCTGGGGTGGAGGTGGTGGCCGATGTGCCCGCCGCGGGCAATGTCAGTTCCGGATGGTTCCAGACCACGATGTTCAGGATGTCACCAGGCCCTACGGTATAGGTTCCCGGCGTGGCTTGCCCTGCCGGCGCGAGCAGGTCCTGCACACCTTGTGTCACTTCACGCTGCTCGGCCGCGCGCTGCGCTTCGATAAGCTGATGCGAGATTGTCAACAGCGCTCCCGGCGGCGCATCGGATTCCTGCAAGGATTGCTGGATTTTGTCCGGTTTTCCCATATACATGCCAGGACTCATGCTGCATGCGGACAAGAGTGCGCAAAGACACAGGGCGGCAGCCAGCCGGGCAGGGGGCGCGGCCGTGTCGATCAGTTTGGATAGTCTCAGGTAGTTCATGGCTTTCACTCGGAAGAATGAGAGGCCGCGAAGCGGGCAACTGCTGCCGCCGCGTTGTCGCCGCATCTGCATGGCTGTTTCGGGAGCGCGCAGGCTACCGCAGTGCCATACCAGGTAGGCACTGCCACTTGCGTACATCAGGTTGTTGTTGCGGACGTAGGCGCCGCGGCTTCTGTTACTGCTTCTGCTGCTGTTGCTGCTTTCGTTACTGCGCTGTCGCTTGCCGCCATGCTGCCGCGGCCTTTACTGCCTCTGCTGCTTTCACACTGGTTCGATGGCGTCCGGGCTTACCTTGAGCCTGGCCTGCCGTCCAAGAATTTCCATGAGCACGACGATGCGCTGGGCCGATACGGCATGAATCAAGCCTTCCAGGCCTTCAAACGCCTGCGCTGTGACACGCACGCGGGTGCCCGGCCTGAGCGTCGAAGCCATGCTCAGGTCCAGCGCATTGCGCAGCGATTCTTGTTGCCGTATCGCGTCGATCACCGCCGACTGTATGAGCGCGAACTGGACCCCGAAGCGCACGATGCTGCTTACGCCCCGCGTAGAGTGCGCGGGGCTGATGGATTGGCGTTCATTGGCCGGCCGGAAAAACATATAGCGTGGAAACATGGGCTCGAAGACCTCCGTGCGAATGACGGAACCGTCTTTCCGCGGCACACGCTTGCGCGTCTTGTAGAGGGGAAGATAGGCATCGAAGCCCTGCCGCTCCAGATTCAGCCGGGCAGTGTCCTCCTGCCTCGCATCGGTGTAGGCCACGTACCACGCGCAGGATGCTGGCAGCGCGCCGCCCAGGCCCACAGGCGTGGCAGGGGCGCCGAAAGCATTCCCGGCATGGGCTGCGCGGCCATGGCATCCAGTCTCTTCTTGCGGCATTCCCTTCCCCCTTTATTTCCGACTTCGGGCCGACATCCTGCGCCCCTTGTTTGTGTGACTCATCCGGGGTTTTCGGATACATTTTTTTCAATGTGTGTAATTAATATCAGCCTGCGCGGGGCGGAGCCATGAGTCGGACGCGGTACTGCGCGCGGCCTACTGCCAGAGCGCTTATGCCGCTTGCGCTAAGGCGCGGATGAGGTTCGCGGCGCAGGCTATCGATGGAAAGCGCCGCCCTGCCTGCCTTTCCGGAGATATGCGGGATCCGTAAGCCTGGCCGGAATCTTGCCCGGATGACACAATCAGGCAGGCAATTGGCTGATCGCTGCATGATGTAGGCGATCCGCATACTGCTCATGGCGCATATGCCGTGGGTAGCATATGGCTGGGCAGTGCGATGCAGTCCCGGCGGGAAAAAGGCCTTGCCGGGGCAATACATTTGTCACATTTTGAATTGTTTGGCCTTGGCTTGGGTGTTTGCCGCGCCCGCCAGGCCTGCCGCCGTTACCATTGCGGGTGGCGGTACACTATGGCGGCTAATCTTGCTTTCCCGGAACCTTACAAAAGGAAGAACATGCTTAAAGGTAAACATGCTGTCGTTACAGGCTCAACCAGCGGTATCGGTCTGGCTATTGCGCATGAGCTGGCCGCCAATGGCGCCAATATCGTCCTGAATGGCTTTGGCGAACCCGATGCCATCGAGAAAGAGCGAGCCGGTATCGAGCAACAGTTTGGCGTCAAGTCTTATTACGTCAATGCGGATCTGTCCAAGGCAGAAGCGACGCGCGAATTCATCAACAAAGCTGCGCAGGCTTTGGGTGGCATCGATATCCTGGTCAACAATGCCGGCATCCAGCACACCGATCTCATCGAAGATTTCCCGATAGATCGCTGGGACGCCATTATTGGGCTCAACCTGTCCGCCGTTTTTCATGGGACTGCGGCCGCGCTGCCGCATATGAAGAAACAGGGCTGGGGGCGCATTATCAACATTGCTTCGGCGCATGGCCTGGTGGCTTCCGCAAACAAGTCTGCCTATGTGGCCGCCAAGCATGGCGTGGTCGGGCTGACCAAAGTGACTGCGCTCGAGAATGCCGGCAACGGTGTTACTTGCAATGCGATCTGCCCAGGCTGGGTGCGCACGCCGCTGGTCGAGAAGCAGATAGAGGCCCTGGCCAAGAAACTGAATGTCGATATCGAAGCCGCGGCCAAAGAGCTGCTGGCCGAAAAGCAGCCCTCGCTGCAGTTCGTCACGCCCAAGCAACTGGGGGGCGCCGCGGTCTTTCTGGCCTCGGATGCCGCTGAGCAGATGACAGGCACCACGCTGTCCCTGGACGGCGGCTGGACGGCGCGCTGATTTATCGTTGAATACTGAGGAAAGCTGAACATGCTGTTGGTGCTATCTCCAGCCAAGAAGCTGGATTACGACTCTCCCGTGCGAACGGCACTGCATACGCAGCCATTGTTTGTCGACCAGGCTGCCGAGCTGATCAAGGTGCTCAAGAAAAAATCAGTGTCGGATATCGCGGGGCTGATGAAACTGAGCGATGCCCTGGCCAGGCTCAACGTCGAGCGCTATGCGGCATGGAAGCCTCAGTTTGGCCTGGACAATTCCCGCCAGGCCATCCTGGCCTTCAACGGTGATGTGTACGAGGGGCTGGCCGCGGGCTCGCTATCCGATGCCAAGCTGAACTGGGCGCAAGACCATGTGGCCCTGCTCAGCGGGCTGTATGGCGTGCTCCGGCCGCTCGATCTCATGCAGCCGTATCGGCTGGAAATGGGTACCCGCCTGGCTACCAAACGGGGTGAAACACTCTACGACTTCTGGGGCGGCTCGATAGCGCAATATCTGAACGAGCGCCTGGACAATGACAAAGGCAGCAAGAAAGGCGAGCGCGTATTGCTGAATCTGGCTTCGGAAGAGTATTTCAAGTCGGTCGACCGCAAGGTGCTTGATGCGCGCGTGGTGCAGTGCGTATTCCAGGACGAGAAGCATGGCGCCTGGAAGGTGATCAGTTTTCACGCCAAGCGGGCGCGCGGCCTGATGGCGCGATACATTATCGATCATCGCATAGACAAGCCCGATGCGCTCTCCGGGTTTGACAGCGAAGGCTACGCATTCGCGCCCGAACAGTCGAGCGCGGACAAGCTGGTGTTCCGCCGTCCGGAGCGCTGACCGATGAAGCGGGAAGGCCGGTTCCGGCCCTCCCGCCAAACAGGCTTCAGGACCAGGCCGCTCGCCGATGGCGAGCGTCTCAAGCGGCAGGTAGGCCTCCCGCCCTGCGAGCCGCAGGATCAGGCCGCCACGGCTGTGTCGGCCAGCCCCTTCATTTCTTGCCTGATCAGCTCGGCAGCCTTGACCATTTGCCGCAGCGGGTAGGCCAGTGTGGCCAGCTCGCCGCCTGTTTCCAGCGAGGCGGGCGGGTTCGCATCTTCGTCCCTGAGGTATTGGCCAATGGCGTCCAGTGTCTGCTGTACGCTGTCGGGAACGGTTTGCAGGCCTGCGAGAATGGGGATGGCATTGGTGATCTGCAGTGCCAGCACATGGTTCTGTATCAACAGGTGGTTGAGCTCCGGCAGCTTGTGCTGGCGCCGGATGGGCTCGTCCATCATGCGGTAGAAGGCGGAGGCAAAGTTGCCGAAGGCAATGTGCACGTTCTTGCGTGCAACGCGCCAACGCAGCTCCGCCTCATGCTGTTGCTGGTCCAGGCTGCCCGAGCCTGTCGCGGGCGAGCCCGCCTGCTGCCGGCTCAGGCGGGCATATTGCAGCCCCGCGTCCAGGAATTCGAGATTGGCCTTTTTCAGCGCCTCGGCCAGCGATCCCATGAAGTTGTATTCCCACCATGGCAGGATGTAGCTGCAGAGCAGGGCGATCACGCAACCGGCAAAGGTGTCCACCAGGCGCTCTCCGATCACCAGGCTTGAGCTGGGCGAGATGAAATGGAACACCAGCAGCACAAACAGCGTGTTGAAGATGGCGGCCATCATGAAATTGACCTGGATGAGGCTGTAGCCCAGTATGCAGGTGATGACCAGCACGGCTAGATAGACGTTTGCATTCGTGGTCGCGTTGAACAGCGCCAGGGCCAGCCCGCAGCCTATCAGCGTGCCTGCCAGGCGCCAGCCGTTGCGCTGTCTCGTGAGCGCGAAACCAGGCTTCATCACCACGATAATGGTCAGAATGATCCAGTAACTGTGCGTGCTCAGGCCAGGGTTCATGCCTTCCGCCGACAGCGTATAGGAAAAGACAGCCGACAGCGTCATGGCCGCCAGCGTTGCTATGGCGACCCGCGAAGCATAGCGAAAGTGTGGCGAGTCCAGCCGCAGATTGCTGGTCAGCATGCCCAGGCGCCATTTCCTGCGCGACAGGAAACGGTTGGTTGACTTGTCCAGCCGCATGTCGACCAGCTCGGTGCCGGTGTCGCGGCTCATATGGTCGGCCATTCTATCCACCAGCCGCGTGGCATTGCGCAGCCTGCGCAGCACCTGTACCAGCAGCGCGTACACCTCCGGGCTGTGCTCCACCATGCCGTCCTGGCGATATTTTTCCAGCTCGTATTCAATGGCACGCAGCTCGGCTTTCACGCTGCTGCGTTCCGTCGTTTGCCTGTTGCGGGCGATATTGAGCGCCTGCAGGGAGATATTGCGCGCCAGCTTGCGCAATGCGTCACGGCCAAAAAGCATGACATCGGCGTCGGGCAGGCTGCGGCGCAGCGTGGCGTAATCGGTATGCGTGGCGACCAGGGTGTCGAGCAGCGCCACCATGTCGATGAAGACATTGAGCATGCGCGCGCGCAGCAGGTCCGCCCGGCCCTGTCCCCGCGGCAGTTCCCTGAGCACCGTATCGCGCGCCGTCTGGTGCTTTTCCGTCATGTTGGCCTGTGCATGGATCAGCTGCCGGTAGCTGGTCTCCAGGTCGGCATGAACATCATAGAATTGCGAACGCGCCAGCATATAGTCCGCTGTGGCGAACAGTGCGACCGACAGCGCCTGCTGTTCGTCCCTGTGCCAGAACAGGCGGTGCACCAGCACGCTGTAGCCGAAATAGAACAGGCCGCCCAGAAAAGAGTAAGCCGTATGCTCAAGCACCTCGTGCGTTGCCAGGGGCGCGCGCATGGTCAGCGTCATGATCAGCAGGCAGGCGAACCCCAGCAGGCCGCCTTGTTTGCCGAACACGGCGAACATGGAAAATATGAAGGCAAGCATGGGGACCGCCAGCCAGATCAGCAGGCTGTGAGACGAGGCGAAGCCCGTCAGCAGCGCGCAGGCGGAACCAAGCAAAATAGCGGCGAGCATGCCGTTGCGCCCATAGCGGCGCGGCCCGCCCGGCTGGTCAATAACGGCCACGCAGGCAGCCCCAATTGAGGCAATGATGCCTATGAGGTACATCTGGAACAGCCCCGAGAGCACGAGTGCGGGCAGGAGCACGCCAACCGCCTGGCGCAGCCCGCCAAAGAAATAGTGGCTGTAGAAAAAACGCTGAAGCTGGGGGAAGCTAGAAGCCATGCATGCTCGGGAAGGATGGGATCGCATGAGTATAGAGGCTATCGATAACAGCCTGACAAGGAAATGCGGGCCGCGAGGAAGCCCCGTCAGGCATGCATGGCGGGAATATTGGCCCTCGACGATCCTCTGTCGTTGTCAGAATGATTTAAATTAATTCTTATTAATCAAATTGATAATCAATAAAATATAACGAATGATCGATTTTTTTGTTGATAAAAGCGAACGATCGTTCTATGATTTGGCAAAAGACATAAAGAGGCGACAATCATGAACGAACACTTCAGCCTTGCAGGCAAGGTCGCGCTGGTGACTGGCGCCGCGGGCGGCCTGGGGGCGCACTTTTCCGAAACACTGGGCAGGGCGGGCGCCAGCGTCGTGCTGGTGGGCCGCCGGCCCGATCCGCTGCGGGCGCTGGCGCGCCAATTGCAGGCCGCCGGCATTCGTGCTCATGCGGCAGCGGGCGATGTCACGGACCCCGACAGTATTGCCGCCTGCCTGGACGAGGCCGAGGCGCATTTCGGCATGGTCGATATCGTTGTCTGCAACGCAGGCGCCACGGCAACACGCCCCGCGCTCGCCCTGGAGCCGGACGAATGGGACCGCATCATCGACGTCAACCTGAAAGGCTGCTGGATCGTGGCTACGCAGGCCGCCAGGCGGCTGGTGGGGGCGGGCCATCCCGGCAGCATTATCAACGTGTCCTCCATTCTCGGGTATCGGGTGGCGGGCAGCGTGTTGCCCTACACGGTATCCAAGGCGGGTGTCGAGCAGATGACGCGCGCGCTGGCCCTGGAATGGGCGCGTCACGGCATACGTGTCAATGCGCTGGCGCCCGGCTATGTCGAAACAGACCTGAACCGTGATTTCTTCGCCTCCGAGGCCGGCCAGGCCATGATCAGGCGCATTCCGCAGCGCCGGCTGGGGCAGGCCGAAGACCTGGATGGCGCGCTGCTTTTGTTGGCCTCGGACGCCTCGCGCTATATGACTGGCAGTTCCATCGTGATCGATGGCGGCCATTTGCAATCGACCCTCTGACAGAAAGGTACAGCATGGACTTCACCTTACCCGCCCGCGCCGACGAACTGCGCCTGCGCATCAAGGCATTTGTCGACACAGAACTGATCCCGCTCGAGGCGGATGCGGCTTCTTTCGACGAACATGAAAATATCGCGCCCGGGGTGCTGCGCCTCATGCAGGATAAAGCCCGGCAGCAAGGCCTTTGGAGTCTGCAGATGCCCAGCGAACGCGGCGGGCAGGGGCTTTCCATTGTCGAAATGGCAGCCTGCTACGAGGAGATGAACCGGTCCATATTCGGGCCTGTGGTGTTCAACTCGGCGGCGCCTGATGACGGCAATATGATGGTGCTCAACAAGGTTGCCACGGAGGCGCAGAAGGCACGCTGGCTGCAGCCCATCATCGATGGCGCGGTTCGCTCGTCCTTCGTCATGACTGAACCCGCGCCGGGCGCGGGTTCGGACCCCGCCATGATGCGCACCACCGCCGTGCGCCAGGGCGATCACTGGGTCATCAATGGCCACAAACATTTCATCACAGGCGCGGGCGTGGCTTCGCATTTCATCCTGATCGCCAAAACCTCGGACGACCCGCGCAAGGGGCTGAGCGCGTTTCTGTTTCACAAGGATGATCCAGGCTGGGAGCTGGTGCGCCGCATTCCCATCATGGGGCCTGAAGAGCACGGCGGCCATTGCGAGCTGCGCTTCAATGACATGCGCATTCCCGATGAAAACCGCCTGATGGAGGTGGGCGATGGGCTCAAGCTCACGCAGATACGGCTCGGGCCCGCGCGCCTGACGCATTGCATGCGCTGGCTGGGGCTGTCCAAGCGCTCGCTGGAGATTGCCTCGGCTTATGTGTCCGAGCGGGAATCTTTCGGGCAGAAGCTGGCCGACCGCGAAGGCGTGCAGTGGCTGCTGGGCGAGGCCGCCATGGCCATCGAAGTGGGCAGGCTGCTGACCATGCATGCCGCCTGGAAGCTGGACCAGGGCGATTTCGCGCGCAAGGAAGTGTCGATGGCCAAGGTGGCGGTTGCCGATACCTTGCACAAGGCTGTGGATACCGCCATACAGCTTTGCGGCGCGCGCGGCTATTCGCGCGATACGCCGCTGGAGTGGATCTACCGCTACGCCAGGCAGGCGCGGCTGGTCGACGGCGCTTCCGAAGTACACAAGATGGTGTTGTCGCGCAATCTGCTCAAGGAAGGCAGCGATTTCTGGAAGTGGGGTTGAGCATGGGCACGGAATGCAGGCTGTCGGAGGCACTGGGCGATTTCATCGCCCAGCGCAGCGGCGCCGAGGCGGTGCATGTGCTTGCCTTCGAGCGGATGTCGGGCGGCGCGATACAAAGCAATTATCTGTTCACGGTGGATTGCCGTGGTGGAGAACGCCCTGGCAGGCTGGAGCTGGTGGTGCGCAGCGATGCGCCGTCCAAGGTCGATGCCAGCATGACGCGGGCGCAGGAATTTGCCGTCCTGCGGCTTGCCTACGAAGCCGGCGTGACTGTGCCCGAACCTCTGTGGCTATGCGAGGATACCGCAGTCATCGGTGCGGCCTTCTACATCATGAAGCGTGTGCCGGGCACAGCCGCTGGCCGTTTTCTGGTTCGGGAAGGCGTTGCGCCCGAACACGCCGGGGCGCTCACGCGGCAGCTTGGGCAGGAGCTGGCCAGGCTGCATACGGTGCGCCCGCCCGAGCCGCGGCTGGGCTTTCTGCCGCTTGGACAAAGCGACCGGGCCAAGGAAAGGGTGGCGGAGTATCGCGCCGCGCTGGACAGCATTCCCCAGCCGCGCCCCGTGCTTGAATATGTATTGAACTGGCTGGAGGATCATGCGCCGGCCAGCAGTGATATCGTGCTTTGTCATGGGGATTACCGCACTGGCAATTACATGGTGCGGGATGGCCGCGTCACTGGCATTCTCGACTGGGAATTCGCCTCATGGAGCGATCCCTATGAAGACCTGGGCTGGCTCTGCGCGCGCAGCTGGCGTTTTGGGGCCTTTGACAAAGAGGTGGGCGGCATCGGCCACAAGCCGGATCTGTTCGATGCCTACGCCCAGGCATCGGGCCGGCGGGTGGAACCCGGCCTGGTTCTGTACTGGGAGGTCATGGCCATGCTGCGCTGGTCCGTCATCGCGCTGCAGCAGGCGCAGCGCCATTTGTCGGGCGAGGAATCTTCGCTGGAGCTTGCGCTGACCGGGCGCATGCTGCCGGAGATGGAATATGACATGCTCAGGCAGATAGAATCAATCGGAGGGACGAATGAGCGACCAGCCTGATGGACGGGCTTTGCTGGAGGTGGCGCGGCGCACCCTGCTGGACAAGGTGCTTCCCGCGCTGCCCCCGGACAAGACTTATGATGTGCTGATGATAGCCAGCGCCATGGCCATCGCCGCGCGGGAGTTGGCGTCGGGGGCGGCTCGGCGCGACGCCGGGAAAGAGGCTGTCGCGGCTTTCTGGCGCGAATCGGGATGTGCGGGCGACGCGCCTGGCGATGAAGCGGGGCTGGCGGCCGCGATCCGGGGCAGGCGGATTCCGGAAAGCGCGCAGGCGGCCTTGCACGGCTTGCTGCTGACGCTGGCACGCTCCAGGCTGATGCTGGCCAACCCCAAGTATCCGCACGATTGAGGGCACGACAATGGGCAGCAAATACGATGACGGCCTGGCGCCTTGCGCGGCCAATTATTCCAGCCTTACACCATTGAGCTTTTTGCGGCGATCGGCGCATATATATCCGGACAGGACAGCTGTTGTCGATGACGACATGGCGCTGACCTATCTGCGGCTCTACCAGCGTTGCCGTGCAATGGCCAGCACGCTTGCCGGCCTGGGCATAGGGCGGGGCGATACCGTGTCCATGCTGTGCCACAACACCCATGAGCTGCTGGAGGGGCATTACTTCGTTGCGATGGCGGGCGCAGTGCTCAATGCGCTCAATACCAGGCTGGATGCCGGCACGCTGCGCTTCATTCTGGAGCACGGCGAAGCGCGCGTGCTGCTGTATGACACCAGTTTCGAGCCCCTGGTGCGTGAAGTGGTGGCGCAGATGCAGAGCCCGCCGGCGCTGGTGGCCATTGCGCGCGATGCGGGCCCCTCGGACGGGTTGGCGCGCCTGGATTATGAGCAGATGGTGGCTGCCGGCGATGTGCAATTTGAAGGCCCGGCGGTGCGGGATGAGTGGGATGCCATTACCCTGAACTACACCTCGGGCACGACAGGCAATCCCAAAGGGGTGGTGTATCACCATCGCGGCGCCTACCTGGCCGCCATGAGCAATGCCATGGCCATGGGCATGACCGCCGATACCGTCTATCTGTGGACGCTGCCCATGTTCCACTGCAATGGCTGGTCATATACCTGGGCCGTGACGGCAGTGGGCGGCACCCATGTGTGCTTGCGCAAGGTGGCGGCGGATGCAGTGCTTGAACGCATAGCGCGGCATCAGGTCACGCATATGTGCGGGGCGCCCATTGTGCTGAACATGCTGCTGAACGACTTTCACGGCAGAGGCCATACGCTGGACACGCCCGTGCAATTCGCAGTCGGGGGCGCGGCGCCGCCGAGCCCGGTGATCCGCAAGGGCCGCGAAATCGGCTTCGAGATTACCCATCTCTACGGCCTCACGGAATCCTACGGCCCGTCCACGCTGTGCGTGCGGCAGGCGGAGTGGGACAGCCTGCCGCTGGAAGCCCTGGCGCTGAAAATGGCCAGGCAGGGCGTGGGCCTGCACGCCATAGATGAGGTGGCGGTGCTGGACGCCCAGGGCGCGCGGGTGCCTGCTGACGGAGAGACGCTGGGTGAGCTGGCGATGCGGGGCAATACCCTGATGAAGGGTTATCTGAAAAACGAAACGGCCACGCGGGAAGCCTTTCGCGATGGCTGGTTCCATACGGGCGACCTGGCCGTCATGCATCCGGACGGCTATGCCGAGGTCAAGGACCGCGCCAAAGACATCATTATTTCCGGCGGCGAGAACATTTCCAGCCAGGAGGTCGAGGAGGTGCTGTACAGGCATCCGATGGTGCTGGAGGCGGCTGTGGTGGCGATGGCGGATGAAAAGTGGGGCGAGACGCCCTGCGCGTTCATTGCCCTGAAGCAGGCGGGGGACCTTCCCGACGAGCATGCGATCATTGCCTTCTGCAAGGCCAATATGGCCTCCTACAAAGCCCCGCGCAAGGTTGTGTTTGGCGAACTGCCCAAAACATCCACGGGCAAGATCCGCAAGAATGTGCTGCGGGATCTGCTCAAGGCGCAATGACTCACCCCCAGGCATTGAATGATTGCTGACTTTGAATCCTTCCGGGCGGAGCTCAGCCTTTCCAAGGTTGAAATCTGCCGCGAGCTGTACCGGCAGAACACCGACCTCATACGCATCAAGAAGGAGCACGTGGCCGTGCGCAATCTTGTGCGCATTGTCGACTCCACCCTCAGGCTGACGGGCCTCAAGGGGTTTCATGCCATGTCGCTGCGCGACCTGTGCGCCGATTCAGGCCTGAGCATAGGCGGCCTCTATGCCTATATTCGCAACAAGGAAGACCTCATCTACCTGATCCAGAGCCATGGATTTCTGCTGACCCGCAGAACCATGCTGGACTACACGCGCGATGTGCGCGACCCGCGCGAGAAACTGCTGACTGCCGTGAAGGCGCATGTATACCTGAGCGAGCTTATGCAGCCCTGGTTCTACTTTTCTTTCATGGAAGCCAAGAGCCTGCCGGACAGGCACAAGAAAGAGGCCATCGCCATCGAGCAGGAAGTCGAGAACATGCTGCATGGCTTCATACAGGAAGGCGTGTCCGCGGGCGCTTTCCGCCCTGTCGATGCGCGACTGCTGGCTTCACTGTGCAAGGCCATGATGCAGGACTGGTACCTGAAGCGGCGTAAATACAACAACCAGCGGGTGGACGCCACGCAATACGCAGCCTTCATCGGTTCAGTGCTGGAGCGTTACCTGGCGCCCTGATTTCTCTGTGTGCCTGCCGGGAATCCGCGTGTTTCCGGGCGCTTTCAGGCGGCCGCGCCGCGTGGCGGCACGCCGGGCCGAAAAGAAAGCCGGGGGGAAAGTGATTTGCCTGGCCGCCGGCAAAGGGGTACATTACAGCAATTGGTTCGCCCGATTATCCTGGGCGAATTTGTCCAAGGCTCTGTCAGCCGGGCTATCCGCCCGGTTTTTTGCGCCTGTCGTACCTGCTGCTGGCCGCGCCACAAGCGTCCGTTGCCACAGCCTCCGTTCTACCTCCCGCGCCCTTGTGGGCGCTTGTGTGTTGTTTCGACGAGTGCGAGTCGGATCGGCAAGGTGTCTGGGTGGAGTGGCTCCGTGAGCCATGAAGCGCCAGATCATGTTGTCGGCACCGGTTCAAGCTCTGGCCAGAAAAGGCCAGTCGGGGCATCGACACTGGTTACGAAAGGAATACAAGATGGAACTCAATGGCGCCGATATCGTCGTGCGTTGCCTTGCCGAAGAGGGTGTCGACCATGTCTTCGGTTATCCAGGCGGCGCGGTGCTGTACATTTACGACGCAATCTACAAGCAAGACTCTTTCCAGCATATTCTGGTTCGCCACGAGCAGGCCGCCGTGCATGCCGCCGACGCCTATTCGCGCTCGTCCGACAAGGTCGGCGTGGCGCTGGTGACCAGCGGACCTGGCCTGACCAATGCGGTGACCGGCATCGCCACGGCATACATGGATTCGATTCCCATGGTCATCATCAGCGGCCAGGTGCCCACGCATGCCATCGGCGAGGATGCCTTCCAGGAATGCGACACGGTGGGCATCACGCGCCCCTGCGTCAAGCACAACTTTCTGGTCCGGGATGTGAAGGAACTGGCTGAAACCATGCGGCGGGCCTTTTACATCGCCAGAACGGGCCGTCCCGGTCCGGTGCTGGTCGACATTCCCAAGGATGTCACGGTTGCCACGTGCAAATACACCGCGCGGCGCGGTGAAGTGCGCATGCGCTCATATTCCCCGGTGGCCAAGGGGCACCAGGGCCAGATCAAGAAAGCGGTGCAGATGCTGCTTGCCGCCGAGCGGCCCATGATTTATGCGGGCGGCGGCGTGGTCCTGTCGGATGCGTCCAATGAGCTGCGCGAGCTCGTGGAGCTGACCGGCGCGCCGTGTACCACCACGCTCATGGGCCTGGGCGCCTATCCGGGCGGGGAGGACAAGTACGTGGGCATGCCCGGCATGCACGGTACCTTCGAGGCGAACATGGCCATGCAGAACTGCGATGTGCTCATCGCGGTGGGCGCCCGTTTCGACGACCGCGTGATCGGCAATCCCAAGCACTTTGCGGCAACGCCGCGCAAGATCGTGCACGTGGATATCGACCCTTCATCCATTTCCAAGCGCGTGCGCGTGGACGTGCCCATCGTCGGCAACGTCAAGGACGTGCTGCAGGATATGCTGGGCCTGTATGTGCAGGCCGCCGCCGAAACGCCTGCCGACAAGGGCAGGCTGGCAAAATGGTGGGAGCAGGTCAACACCTGGCGGGCGCGGCAGTGCCTGGACTATGAAAAGTCCGACACGCTGATCAAACCCCAGTTCGTGGTCGAGAAACTTTGGGAGGTCACGGGCGGCAACGCGTTTGTCACCTCGGATGTGGGCCAGCACCAGATGTGGGCCGCGCAGTACTACCGCTTCAACAAGCCGCGCCGCTGGATCAATTCCGGCGGGCTGGGCACCATGGGCGTGGGCCTGCCCTATGC
>Ga0182749_1000669_pt1 | contig 30033 bp, 29 predicted proteins | sample eDN3rd37CKraftMG_FD_128875 | JGI IMG/M metagenome (GOLD analysis project Ga0182749, IMG submission 128875) | Enriched Miracle-Growth compost microbial communities from Emeryville, California, USA - eDNA 3rd pass 37_C Kraft MG (version 2) (version 2) ...
CGCGATGATCATGGTGGGGCTGCTGCTCGGCCTGGTCGGCACCGACGTCAACAGCGGCGCAACGCGCTTCACGTTCGGCGTCTCGGTGCTGTGGGACGGCCTCGATTTCCTGCCGCTCGTCATCGGCATGTTCGGCGTGGTCGAGATCATCCGCAACCTGGAGCGGCCTGACCAGCACCGCGAGGCGATCACCACCCGGTTCCGCGACCTCTGGCCAAAGCTGTCCGACTTCAAGGAAGCATGGCCGGCGGCCGTGCGTGGCACGCTGCTCGGCTCGATCCTTGGGATTCTTCCCGGCGGCGGCGTGGTGCTGGCCTCGTTCGCGGCCTACACGGTCGAGAAGAAGCTCGCCAAGGATCCCTCGCGTTTCGGCAAGGGCGCGATCGAAGGCGTGGCTGGGCCGGAATCGGCCAACAACTCCGCGGCGCAGACCTCGTTCATTCCACTGCTCACCCTGGGCCTGCCGTCCAACGCCATCATGGCGCTGATGATGGGCGCCATGATGATCCAGGGCATCCAGCCCGGCTCCGCGGTGATGACCAGCCGGCCCGACCTGTTCTGGGGCATGGTCGCTTCGATGTGGATCGGCAACCTGATGCTCGTCATCATCAATCTGCCGATGATCGGCATCTGGGTGAAGCTCCTGTCGGTTCCCTATCGCTTCCTGTATCCCGCGATCCTGCTCTTCTGCGGCATCGGCATCTACAGCGACGACAACAATGCGGTGATGCTGCTGTTCGCGGCCGGCTTTGCCCTGTTCGGCTATATTCTGACTGCGCTCGACTGCGAGCCGGCGCCGATGCTGCTTGGCTTCATCCTCGGGCCGCTGATGGAAGAGAACCTGCGGCGCTCGCTTGTTCTCTCCCGGGGCGATCCCATCATTTTCATTCAGCGTCCGATCTCGGCCGTGCTGCTGCTGCTGTCGGCCATCACCGTGGCGCTGATCGTGTTGCCGGCGTTCCGCAAGACGCGCGAAGAAGCGTTCCAGGAATAGCCGGAAGGCCACGCGGGACCACCAATCCGCGTGGCTTACCGTCGAGAATGTCGGGCGCGGATCAACCGCCCCGAAGGGGGAAAAATGAGGAAACGCCTATTGGGCGCCGGTGCGCCTGTCGTCACGCTGCTGGCCGCTCTGGCGCTGGCTCCGGCCGGCGCGAACGCCCAGGACTATCCCAACCAGGATATCCACTTCATTTGCGCATTCCCGCCGGGGAGCGGCGCCGACGTGCTTGTGCGCTATTTCGCGGAGAAGGTACGGCCGCTCACCGGCCGCACCATCATCGTCGAGAACAGGTCCGGGGCCGGCGGCAACGTCGCCACCGAATACGTCACGCGCGCAAAGCCCGACGGCTACACCATCTATGTCCATGCCGGCAGCGGCGTGGCCGCCAACATGTGGCTGTTCAAGAAGCCGGTGGTGCCGGACATCGGCAAGGCGCTCCAGGTCGCCGCGACCATCAACCGCCAGCCGTTCATGATGGTGGTCGATGCCAAGTCGCCTTACAAGACCGTCGCCGACGTCACCGCGGCGATGAAGCCCAAGGGCGAAAAGGCCACTTACGCCACCGCGGCGCCGACGGGTACCGTGATGGGCGAACTCTACAAGGTCGCGACCGGGGTGCGCGCGGTCGAGGTCAATTACAAGAATGCCGTCGATTCGCTCAACGACCAGCTCAGCGGCGCGGTCGATTACGGGATGCACGACCCGGTCTATGCCCTGGCGCAGCAGCGCGAAGGCCGCCTGCGCATCCTCGGAATCAGCACCGGCAAGCGGCTCGATGCCACGCCGGACCTGCCGACCATGGCGGAGCAGGGCATCCCCATGGATCTCACCGGATGGTGGGCCGCCATGGTTCCGCAGGGCACGCCGAAGCCGATCGTGGACAAGATCAACAAATGGTTCGTCGAGGCCGTCGGCTCGGACGAAACCAAGACGTTCCTCAACAAATTCGGTGGCGACCCTTTGATCGAGACCCCGGAAGCGGCGCAGGCCCGCCTCATCAAGGACGTGGATAACTGGAAGACCTACATCGAGGTCGCCAAGATCCCGCCGCAGGGCTGATGGCTCCGGATGCGGATGGCGGGCTAACGATTCGGCGGCGACCTGTTCATCGGCGCGCCGGAGGCGGTGCAGATTCGCCTCATCGAGGATGTCGTAAGTGGAAGCGCTACGTGGAAGCACTACATCGAAGTGGCTAAGATTCAGCCGCAGGCTAAGAGACATAAGATTATGGAGAGCGCACGGCGGCCTGAGCTCGTCTGATGCCCGCCGTTCGCCTGATCGGTAGGCCGGCTTGTCGCGGGACAGGCAACGGCAGGGAGGAGACGCCATGAAACGTCGCGACGTGCTTCGCTTGTCAGCTGGCGCACTGGCGCTCGGCGTCGCCGGCCGACCGGCGCTGGCCGAACAATATCCGAGCCAGGACCTGCACTTCATCGTCGGCTTTCCGCCGGGGAGCGGCGCCGACGTCATCACGCGCTTCTTCGCCGAGAAGACCCGCGCGCTGTCGGGATGCAATGTCATCGTCGAGAACAAGCCGGGCGCATCCGGCGCGATTGCGACGGAATACGTCGCCAAGTCCAAGCCCGATGGCTACACGCTGCTCATCAACGCGGGCAGCGGCACCGCGGCGGGGATGCACCTCTACAAGCATCCGCCGGTGGATGTGCTCAAGGCGTTCCGCATCGCCGGCACCATCAACCGCCAGGCTTTCATGCTGGTGGTGGCGTCGAGCAGTCCATACAAGACCGTTGCCGAGCTTACCTCGGCCATGAAGGAGAAAGGCGAGCGGGCGTCCTATGCGACCTCGGCGCCGTCCGGCATCGTCATGGGCGAGATGTACAAGGCGATCACCGGCATCAAGGCCGTTGAGGTCCGCTATCGCGACGCCAACGATTCGCTCAATGAGCTGGAGTCGGGCAAGCTCGATTACGGCACGCACGATCCGGTGTTCTCGCTGGCGCAGGCGCGAGCCGGCAAGATTCGCATCCTGGCGGTGAGCTCCGGCCAGCGGCTGCAGGCGGTGCCCGACATTCCCACGATGGCGGAGTCGGGCGTGCCCGGCATGGACCTCACCTCGTGGTGGGCCTACATCGTGCCGCGCGAGACGCCCCAGGCCGCCGTGGATACGCTCAATGGATACCTCAAGCAGATCCTTCAGACCGATGAGGCGCGAGAATTCCTCAACAGGTTCGGGGGCGATCCGCTCATCAGCACGCCTGACGCCGCGCAGGCGCTGTTCGTGAAGGACGAACGCGCATGGAAGGACTATGTCGCGCTGGCCAAGATCGAGCCATTGTGACGCGAACGGCCCAGCCGGTGGCTTGGCGTGACAGGCTCCGGCGGGATGGCTGACGATACTAACAAGAAGCCCGGGCCGCAGCGGCTGCGGGAGCGACGATGGGAGGATTGCCATGCCAGGGCGCCGGCCGTGCCGCGTGTTGGGATTTGTCATTGCACTGGGCGCGGCGGTCTGCGCGTCGGCGGCGTTGGCGCAGCAATATCCAAGCCAGGACATTCATTTCATCTGCGCGTTCCCGGCCGGCAGCGGATCCGATACCATTGTTCGTTACGTCGCCGAAAAGGTGCGGCTGCTGACCGGGCGCACCATCATCGTCGAGAACCGCTATGGCGCCGCAGGCAATGTCGCCGCGGAATATGCCATGCACGCCAAGCCCGACGGCTACACCATCTTCGTCCATGCGGCGAGCGCCATGGCCGCCAACATGTACCTGTTCAAGAAGCCGCCGATCGACGCGGCGAAGGACATCCAGGTCGCCGCCACCATCAACCGCCAGCCGTTCATGATGGCGGTCGATGCCAGGAAGCCGTGGAAGACGGTCGCTGAAGCGACGGAAGCCCTGAAGCCGAAGGCCGACAAGGCCACTTATGCCACCTCGGCGTCGAGCGGCACGGTGATGGGCGAGATTTACAAGCAGGCCACGGGCGTCAAGGCAGTAGAGGTAGTATTCCGCGTTGGCGCGGATTCGCTCAACGACCTCATGAGCGGCGCCATCGATTACGGCATGTACGATCCGGTGTTCTCCATGTCGCAGGCGCGTGAAGGCCGCGTGCGCATGCTTGCGGTTTCGACCGCGCAGCGCATGCAGGCGGTGCCGGATGTCCCGACCATGGCGGAGCAGGGCATTCCGATGGACCTGATGGGCTGGTTCGCGGCCATGGTGCCGGCGGCCACGCCGAAGCCGATCGTCAATACGATCAACGGCTGGTTCCGTGAGGCGATCTCGACCGACGAGACCCGGCAGTTCCTCAACAAGTTCGGCGGCGATCCCTGGGTGGCGACGCCGGATGAAGCGCAGGCTCGGCTGCTTAAGGATGTGAAGGACTGGGGCGATTACGCCCGGATCGCCAAGATCGTGCCGCAGGGGTAGCGGTACCGGATGAATGGAGAAGGGCCATGAAACGTCGTGAGGTGCTCGGCCTTGCCGGCGGCGCGCTGGCGTTCGGCGTCGCCGGTGGGGGACAGCCGGCCCGGGCGCAGCAATACCCGGCTCAGGACATCCATTTCATTTGTGGATTTCCGGCCGGTACCGGCGCCGACGCCATCGTGCGGTTCTATGCCGAACGCGTGAGGGCGCTCGCCAACCGCACCGTCATCGTGGAGAACCGTCCAGGCGCCGGCGCCAACATCGCCATCGAATACGTCAGCCGGGCCAAGCCGGATGGCTATACCGTACTCGTGCATGGCGGCACGGGACTTGCCGCCAACATGCACCTTTACAAGCACCCGCCGGTCGAGAACGTGAACGCGTTCCAGGTGTTCGCGACCATCAACAAGCAGGCGTTCATGCTGGTCGTGGACGTCAACAAGCCTTGGAAGACCGCCGCAGAACTCACCGCCGCGATGAAGGCCAAGGGCGACAAGGCGACCTACGCCACGTCGGCGCCCCCGAGCATCGTGATGGGCGCGATCTACAAGGCCGCGGCCGGGCTCGCCGCCGTGGACGTGAACTATAAGACCTCGCCGGACATCCTCAACGACATGGCGAGCGGAGCGGTGGACTATGCGCTGATGGAGCCGGTGTTCGCCTCGGCGCAGCACCGCCAGGGCAAGCTGCGGGTGCTCGGCGTCAGCACCAGCGAGCGGCTAGCCTCCGCGCCCGACCTGCCGACCATGTCGGAGCAGGGCATTCCCATGAACCTCAACCTGTGGTGGGCCGCCATGGTGCCTGCGGCCACGCCCAAACCCGTCGTGAACCAGCTCAACCAGTGGTTCGACCGGATTACGGCGAGTGACGAGGCCCGGACTTTCCTCAACAGCTTCGCCAGCGATCCCTACATGCTGAAGCCCGACGAGGCGCAGGCCCAGCTCGAAAAGGAGGTGAAGGACTGGGGCGGCTACCTCAAACTGGCCAAGCTTGAGCCGCAGGGCTAGGTTCTCGGTCGAAGCGCCGCCGCGACGCCGCGTCCCATCCCGTCCGCCGGCGGCGGGTGCTTCAATCCGGTGCCCGGTGGCGGAGCGGCGTGAGGACGAAGCCACAGGTTGAAATCCTGCGGGAATGTAAGGGCAAAGCCTCGCATTGTCGCACCCGCGGTAATGATTTAGATGGCGAAGGCCGTATAGGTTCCCTGCACCGAATCACCTTGGAGAAACGAATGAAAAGGCTTCCATTCCTTCGTCTACTCGGCGCGGCCGGCGCCGCTGCGGCGCTTCTCGGCGCGCCGCTGGGCGCATCCGCTCAGCAATATCCGTCGCAGGACATCCATATCATTTGCGCTTTCCCGGCCGGCAGCGGCGCCGACGTGCTGGTGCGCTATTTCGGCGAGAAGCTGCGCGAGAAGTCCGGCCGCACCGTCCTCGTCGAGAACAAGGTCGGCGCTGCCGGCAACATCGCCGCGGAATACACCGCGCGCGCCAAGCCCGATGGCTACACCATCCACATTCATGCGGGTTCGTCCACGGCCGCCAACTATTCGCTCTACAAGAATCCGCCGATCAACCCGTCCAAGGACCTGCAGGTGGTCGCCACGCTGAACCAGCAGCCATTCATGGTCGTGGTCGCCAAGAACAGCCCCTACAAGAGCCTGACCGAGCTCACCGAGGCCATGAAGAAGAAAGGCGACAAGGCGAGCTATGCGGAATCCAACACCACCGGCAAGGTGATGGGCGAGCTCTACAAGAACGCCACCGGCGTCCAGGCTCTCGACGTCGCCTATCGGACCGCCAACGACAGCCTCAACGACTTTCAGAGCGGCGTTATCGACTACGGCATGGTCGATCCGGTATTCGCCATCATCCAGCAGCGCGAAGGCCGACTGCGGATGCTGGCGGTGAGCACCCCCAAGCGCATGCAGGCGGTGCCGGATCTCCCGACGCTGGCGGAAGAGGGCATCAAGGGCGTCGAGCTGTTCGGCTGGTTCGCGGCCATGGTGCCGGCGGGCACGCCGCGGCCGATCGTCGATCAGCTCAACAAGTGGTTCAACGAGATCGAGGCCACGGACGAGACCCGCCAGTTCCTCAACAAGTTCGGCGGCGACCCCTGGATCACCACGCCGGAGCAGGGCCAGGCCCAGCTCGCCAAGGACCAGGAGGACTGGAAGACCTACATCAAGGCGGCGAGGATCGAGCCGCAAAGCTGACAGCCAAGCTGCGGGATGAAAGACGCGCGGCGGTCCTCGGGGCCGCCGCGTTCGTTTCGGGCTGCGTCGCGGACCGATCTGCGCTGGGTTGATTAGGCCCGGAAGTACGATCATGATCGGGCGGTCGAACGACTCCGACCGCGGCGAATGCCGTGAAGACAGAGCGACGGGGGGAGAGGACGCCGATGCGGAAACTCACGAGCGCAGTGTGCGCGGCCTTTGCCGCGGTCCTGGCGATGTCGGCGCTGCCGGCCCGCGCGCAGCAATACCCGAACCAGGACGTCCATATCATATGCGCGTTTCCCGCCGGCAGCGGCGCCGACGTGCTGGTCCGCTACATGGCGGAGAAGCTGCGTCCGCTGATGGGCCGGGCGCCCATCGTGGAGAACCGCGTGGGCGCCGGCGGCAACATCGCCACCGAATACGTCGCGCGCGCCAAGCCCGACGGCTACACCGTCTATATCCACGGCGGCAGCGGTGTCATCGCCAGCGTGGCCGTGCTGCGCCATCCGTCATTCGATCTCGCCAAATCGATTCGCGTTGTCGCGACGATCAACCGTCAATCGACGATGTTCGTCGTGCACGTCAACAAGCCATGGACGTCGGTTCCCGAGGTCACGGCAGCGATGAAGGCGAAGGGCGAGAAGGCGACCTACGCCACGTCGAACCCCATCGGCAAGGTCATGGGAGCGCTTTACAAGAAATACGCCGGGCTGAACGCGGTCGAAGTCAGCTACAGGACCGCCGCCGATTCGCTCAACGATCTCGCCAACGGCGCCGTGGACTATGCCATGTTCGACAACGTGTTCTCCTCGGCCCAGGCGCGCGAGGGGCGGCTCCGCATCCTCGCGTTGGGCACCGAGCAACGCATCGACGCCAACCCCGGAATCCCCACGCTGAAGGAACTCGGTTATCCGATCAACCTCCCGAGCTATTTCACCGTCATGGTTCCCATGGGCACGCCGGAGCCGATCGTCCGCCAGCTCAACGCATGGACGAACCAGATACTGGCGACGGAGGAGTCCAAGAAATTCCTCGCCGAGTCCGCATCCGATCCCTGGATCTCCACGCCTGAGGCGGCTGAGGCATTCTTTCTCCAGGACATCAAGAACTGGCAGGAGTACGTCCGCGTTGCCAATATCGAGCCGCAGGACTGACGCATGAGGACACCCAGGAGGAACGGATGACGGTGCGCACGATTGCGGCGGCTTGCGCCGCGGTGCTTGCCTGGCTCGCGCCGGCCGCGGCGCAGGACTACCCGACGCAGGACATTCATCTCATCTGCGGCGCGCCGGCGGGCAGCGGGGCCGACATCATCGTGCGCTATTACGCCGAGAAGCTGCGGGGGCTCACCGGCCACGTCGTGATCGTCGATAACAAGCCGGGGGCGCTCGGCAACATCGCGACCGAATATACCGCGCGCGCCAAGCCCGACGGCTACACGGTCTATCTCAACGGCGGCGGGGTCATCGCGGCCAACATGCACCTGTTCAAGAAGCCGCCGGTTGACATCGTCAGGGAGCTGCAGGCGGTGGCCGCCATCAACAAGCTCGCCACCATGCTGACGGTGCGCGCCGACCGGCCGTGGAATACTCTCGCCGACCTTACCGCCTACCTCAAGGAAAAGGGCGACAAGGCGAGCTACGGCTCGTCCAACCCGGTGGCCCAGGCCGCGGGCGAGATCTATAAGCAGAAGGCCGGCGTCAGCGCCGTACAGATCAGCTACAAGACCGGCTTCGATTCCTTCAACGACATGCAGAGCGGGGCGCTTGACTACGCGATATTCGATCCGATCTATGCGCTCGCCCAGCAGCGCGAGGGCCGGATGCGCGTTCTCGCCATCAGCACCGCGCAGCGCATGGAATCCCATCCGGACCTGCCGACGTTCACGGAGCAGGGCGTTCCCATGGACATCCTCGGCTGGTGGGCGGCGTTCGTGCCGGCGGCCACGCCCCGGCCCATCGTCGACAAGCTGGCGGCGCTGTTCAACCAGATTCAGGCCATGCCGGAGACCAAGGCGTTTTTGAACTCCTACGGCAGCGATCCCTGGGTGCAGACGCCCGACGAGACCCAGGCACGGCTTGCCGCCGACGTGAAGAACTGGGCCGAATATGTCCGGATCGCGAAAATAGAACCCCAGGGTTAGCTTCAGGAGCAATCGGCAGGTGAAACCGGCCCCCTCTCCGTGCTAGGGCACGGAGAAACGGGCATTCCGAGGGAGCCGGAAATCGTTCTGAAACGGCCTGCGGCGATCATGCCGCCGACTGAATTGAGACCATGAGCATGAAAGTCCCGGCTGGCGCGATCGACTGCGACATTCATCCGGCGGTGCCGAACATCAAGGCGCTGCTACCCTACCTGTCCGACTATTGGCGCGATCAATTCGTCAACCGCTACATCGACCGGCTGCCGTTCACCCTGACGAGCTATCCGCCGAATTCGCCCCTGTCGTGCCGACCCGACTGGCGGCCGGCCTCCGGCCTGCCCGGCAGCGACATCGACGCCCTGCGCCGCGATGCGCTCGACGCCTTCGGCACGCGATACGCCATCTGCAACGTGCTGCATGGCGCCCTCGCGCTGTTCAACGAGGACATGGCGGCGGCCCTGTGCGCAGCGATCAACGACTGGTCCGCGAAGGAACTGCTCGACCGTGATCCCAGGCTGCGCGCCTCGATCCTGCTCCCGGTCCAGAACCCGGAATTGGCTGCCAAGGAGATCGAGCGGCTGGCGCGCGACCACCGCTTCGTCCAGGTCGTGATGCTGGTGATGGGCGATGCCCTGCTCGGCAACCGGCGCTTCTGGCCAATCTACCGGGCCTGCGAGAAGCACGGCCTGCCGGTCGGCGTCCACGCCGGCTCGACGTTCCGCACTGCGCCGACTTATTCCGGCTGGCCGTCCTATCAGGCCGAAGACTACGTCGCCAACGGCGCCGCCTTCGAGAACATGGTGGTGAGCTTCATTGCCGAAGGCGTGTTCCAGCAGTTCCCGGCGCTCAAGCTCGTCTGCATCGAGTCCGGCATCACCTGGCTGCCGACGCTCCTGTGGCGGCTCTCCAAGGAGTGGCGCGGCACCCGCGCCGAGGTGCCGTGGATCGACCGCTCGCCGGCGGACATCGTGCGTGACCACGTGCGCTTCACGCTTCAGCCGGTGGACGCGCCCGCAAGCGATCCGGACAAGTTGCTGCGCACCATGGAGCACATTGGCTCCGACCGGGTGTTTCTGTTTTCGACCGACTATCCGCACTGGCATTTCGACGGCGATGACGTCTTGCCCGAGGGCTTGCCGGACGCCATGTTGCAGAGACTGCTGACCGAGAATGCGTTCGAGACCTACCCCCGCCTGCGCGAGGGCGGTATTATCGGCGGCGAAGATAAAAATACCGCCCACAGGAACGACGAGGCACTCTGATGAACGCCCCTGTGCTGCAGAAATCGCTCCATCAAAACCTGGCCGTCGTCGATTGCGACATTCATCCGACGCAGAAGTCGCCCGCGACGCTCGCCCCTTACCTGTCGGAGCGGTGGCGCGAGCACGCCAGGACTTTCGGCGGCCATACCCGCCAAGGCATTGCCGGCCAGGTGACGCACCCTCGCATGATGGCGGCTGGCCAGCGGGCGGACGCTTATCCGCCGGAGGGCGGACCGCCCGGCTCCGACCTCGCGCTGATGCGCAAGCAGCACCTCGACGTGAACGGCGTCGAGGTAGGCATGCTGGTCGCGCTCGCCCGCGGCGGCATGGAGGAGCAGAACCAGGACTTTGCGGCCGCGCTGTCGCGCGCCGTCAATGACTGGCAGATCGAGGAATGGGTGAAGCCGGAGCCGCGGCTGCGCGCCGGTATCGTCATCCCGCAGGAAGATCCCGCGACCTGCGTCGCCGAGATCGAGCGGTGCGCGCCCGATGCGCGCTATCGCCAGATCATCGTCTCGCCGCGCACCTCCCAGCCGCTCGGCCGGCGCTATTACTGGCCGATTTTCGCGGCGGCCGAGCACGCCAATCTTCCCATCGGCTTGCACCCGGCGGCGGCGAGCGGCGGCTATCCGTCCACCGGCTCCGGCTGGCCGACCTATTACCTGCAGGAGCACTACTCGTTCCAGACCGGCATGCAGGGCGTGCTGGCGAGCCTGATCTTCGAGGGCGTGTTCGAGCGGTTTCCCAAGCTCCGCGTCTGCCTGATCGAGGCAGGCTTCACCTGGGTTCCGGCGCTGTCGTGGCGCATGGACAAGACCTGGGAGCGGATGCGCAAGGAGGTGCCGCATGTCAAGCGCCCGCCGTCCGAATACATCCGCGAGCACTTCTGGTTCGCGACGCAGCCGATCGAGGAGCCGGAGCATCCGCAGCACCTCGCCGACATGATCAACTGGGTCGGCTGGGACAAGCTCGTGTTCTCGTCCGACTACCCGCACTGGGACTTCGACGACCCGCGCTACGTGTTCAAGATCAACCTGACCGAGAAGCAGCGCGCGATGCTGTTCCGCGACAACGCGAAGGCGCTCTACGGCCTGCAATGACGCGTCACGTCGTCGCCACCACCGCCGAGATCAAACCCGGCGAGAAGAAGCTCGTGACGGTGAAGGGCCGCGAGGTCGGCATCTTCAACGTCAACGGCGAGTTCTTCGCGCTTGCCAACCGCTGTCCGCATGCCGGCGGGCCGATGTGCGACGGCAAGGTGGTGGCGCTGGTCGCGCCCGGCAAGCCGGGCGAATACAGCCTCACGCGCAAGAACGAGTTCGTGCGCTGCCCGTGGCACGGCTGGGAATTCGAGATCCGCACCGGGCAGAGCTGGTGCGACCCTGACGACCTCAAGCTGCGGCAGTTCAAGGTCGCCGTCGAGCCCGGCCAGGAACTGGTCAAGGGACCCTATGTCGCCGAGAGCTTTCCGGTGACGGTCGAGCAGAATTACGTGGTGATCGATCTGTAGCGCCGAGGCGACGGTCCGGCGCTTCTCAGCGGTCCGCTTTGGCCGCGACCTTCTGCTCGCCGATAGGGTGGATGATGTCCTGCTTCTGGCTGTCCATGCGGCTCGCGAGCACCGAGCCGAATGCCACCGTGCCCTCGATCAGGAGGTCGCGCTGGCTGTCCACGGTGACGATATGATAGCTGTCGTCGAGGATCAGGGTATCGACCAATCCGCCAAGATGGCGCTGGAGATATTCAGTGTTCTTCAGGCTCGACAGATCGTCGTCCCGCGCCTGCACGATGAAGGCGGGAGTCTGGATCGCGGGCAGCTCCTTCTTGACGATGTTGACGAGCCGGTAGAGCTGGATCACCGCTTCGCCCGGCGTCACCAGGATGCCGGCTTGCGTGGTATCGCCTGAGTTCATCGCGGCAACGACCACGGCCCGTATGGCGGGGTCCTTGATGCCGTAGGGCTCCGTCTCGACGAATTTGTAGAAGGTCCGCACGATCCAGCGGCCGAGCGGCGACAGCATGCCGAGGTGCAGCAGGAAGCGGTACCACGGCATCGCCCAGCCGTCGTACCACAGCGTCGGTGCGTAGAGCGCAAGGCCGTGCACCTGGCCCGGCCGCTGCGCGGCGAGATGCAAGGCGAGCACGGCCCCCATGGAGAGCCCGCCGGCGACCACCGTGTCGCATTCCGCGCGCAGGTCGTCGAACGCCTGCTCGACGCTCGCGTACCAGTCCTGCCAGCCTGTGGCGACGAGATCCTCCGCCGTGCCGCAATGGCCGGCGAGCTGGCAGCAGCGGACCTTGAAGCCGTGACGCGCCAGCCCCTTCGCGACGAACTTGAGTTCGATCGGCGTGCCGCCCAGGCCATGGATGAGCAGGAAGCCGGTACGGCCCTGCCCGAATTGGAAGCTGCGATCGACGACGGCCATGGAGTTCAGTTCTTCGCAACGCGGGTCATGAGCTGGTCGAGCAGGGCGAGGCCGAGGTCGATCTCCTCATGGGTGATGGTGAGGGCGGGGGCGAGCGTGATGACGTTTTTGAAGTAGCCGCCGATATCGAGCACGAGGCCGTAATTCCGGCCCTTGTATTCCAGGTCGCCCTTGAGCGCCTCGTCCACCATGCGGTCGACGATGGCCTTCGCGGGCGTGTAGCTGTCGTGGGGCTCGCAGATTTCCACGCGCAGCGCGAGGCCGAGCCCATCCACGTCGCCGATGATCTTGTGGCGGCGCTGAAGCTCCTTCAGCCCGTTCAGGAAATAGGCGCCCTTCTCGGGGACGGTGACCGCGAAATTCTCGTCCCGCATCAACTTCATGGCTTCGAGCCCGACGGCGGTGCCAAGCGGATTCGAGGCGAAGGTCGAGTGCGTCGAGCCCGGCGGAAACACCTTCGGGTTGATGAGCTCCTCGCGCGCCCAGATGCCGGACAGCGGGTTGAGGCCGTTGGTGAGCGCCTTGCCGAACACCAGCACGTCCGGCGTCACGCCGAAATGTTCGATCGACCAGAGCTTGCCGGTGCGGAAGAAACCCATCTGGATGTCGTCGACCACGAGCAGGATGCCGTACTGGTCGAGCACCTTCCTGAGCTCGGCGAAGAAGTTCATCGGCGGCACCACGTAGCCGCCGGTGCCCTGGATGGTCTCGACGTAGAACGCGGCGTATTCCGCCTGGCCGGCCTTTGGGTCCCACACGCCGTTGTATTCGCTCTCGAACAGCCGCGCGAGCTGCTGCACGCAGTGGTGACCGTATTCTTCCTTGCTCATGCCCTTGGGGCCGCGGAAGTGATACGGGAACGGCAGGAAATAGGCGCGCTCGCCGAAATGGCCATACCGGCGGCGATAGCGATAGGACGAGGTGATCGCGGTCGCCCCAAGGGTCCGGCCATGATAGCCGCCCTCGAACGCGAACATCAGGCTCTTGCCGTTCGTGGCATTGCGCACGAGCTTGAGCGAGTCCTCGACCGCCTGAGAGCCGCCGACATTGAAATGCACGCGGCCCTTGCGGCCGAACTTCTGCTCGGCGTCGCGGGCGATCATCGCGGCGAGCTCGATCTTCTCGCGATGTAGATACTGGCTCGCGACCTGCGGCAGCCGGTCGATCTGGCGCTTGAGCGCGTCGTTCAGGCGCTTGTTGGCGTAGCCGAAGTTGACGGCGGAATACCACATCTGGAGATCGAGGTATTCGCGGCCGTCGCGGTCGTAAATGAACGAGCCTTCGCAGCGGTCGAAAATCTTCGGCGGCTCGGCGTAATGCACCGTATCGCCGAACGAGCAGTATTCCGCTTCGAGCTTCAGCAACTCGGCGTCGCCGAGCACGGGAGACGGCATGGGATCGGTGGTATCGGCAGCGATCTTAAGGGGATGGCGTCGCATTGACCTGTCCAGGCGCGAAGCGCGGCAGCGGCTGCTGGCGCTCGATTGCGCTGACGCAGTCCGCGAGCAGGGTGGTCGCGCCGGCGAAATTTCCAAACACGATATAGGGCAGCCCCTCGGCTTCGCAATGCTCGATCAGCGCGCCCTTGGCGATGACGAGGTCGGCGGTCTCGGCCGCGCAGAAGTCGGACCGGCCATCCCCGATCAGGATGCGCGTGGCGGTCGGCTCCCCCGTCACGGCGAGGCACTTGCAGTTGCCGGCATCGGTGCGGCACTGGGTCCGGGCATGGGGGAAGGTCAGCCGCCAGCGTCGGTCGCCGAGATAGTCGAGATGGTTGGCCAGCACGGGGACGTCGACGCCGGCGCACGCCAGCATCTTGGTCACCTGCCGGTCAAGCCCGTCCGACACCACGGTCAGCGGGATGCCGAAGCGGCGGCACAGGGCGACGAATTCCGGGAAATGCGGATCGAGCGGAACCGCGTCGCAGGCTTGGTCCAGCTCCTCGGGCGTGGCGCGGATCAGGTCGATCTGCTTGCGCAGGCACTCGCGGGACCCGATGCGGCCGGCGAGCCACTCCGCCTCGATCTTCTGCCAGCTTGGATCAGCAAAACGTTCGAGGACAACGTCGGTCGTGTCTTCGAGGGAGATCGTGCCGTCGAAATCGACGAACACGCGGATTCGTGACGGCATTTCGGGATTGCCCCCAAGGACCAGAAGAAAGTTGTTCTATGGAATCGACCGCTCCCCCCGGTGATTCCCTCGATGTTGGCCGTAAACTGCCGAAAGTCGTGCAGGCAATCAACCGAAAACGGCCGCGGCTGCCGCGCGCCGCAAATATGGTAAGTAACGGGAAACAAGCCCGTTTTTCCGTCCCGGCAGCATGAAATTCCCGTAAATGCCGGGACTTCCGTTATAAAAGAGTCATTTGTTCTATCGGATCGCCCTCCCGATTTCCCGGCGGGACTGTTGCCGCGCTGCAACGCAACCCGAAAATCGAGTGCTTGCCGGGCTACGGCGCAATCCTGCGGACTGCGTTACCATCCAGGAAAGCGCGAATATCCGCCACGGTATCACGAAAATAGGCAGCGTAATTCTCAGCGCTGACGTAGCCCAGGTGAGGGGTCAGCACGACATTGTCGAGCCGGCGCAGCGGATGATCCGTCGGCAGCGGCTCCACGTCGAACACGTCAAGGCCCGCGCCCGCGATCCGGCGCTCCGCCAGGGCGGCGATTAGGGCTTTCTCGTCGATGATCGGCCCGCGCGCCGTATTGATGATGTAGGCGGTCGGCTTCATCAGGCCCAGTTCGCGGGCGCCGATCAGCCCCCGCGAGCGGTCGCTGAGGACGAGATGAACGGTGATGACGTCGGCGCGGCGGAACAGGTCGTCTTTGGAGACCAGCTCCGCGCCGGCCGCCTGGGCCTTGTCGGCCGTGAGGTTCTGGCTCCAGGCGATGACTCTCATGCCCAGCGCCTGCGCCACCTTGGCGACGCCGGAGCCGAGCCGGCCGAGCCCGACCACGCCCAGCGTCTTGCCATCGACGTCGGTGCCCACCGTGACCTGCCACGGCTCGCCGGCTTTCATCCGGGCGTTCTCGAACCCGATATGCCTGGTTAATTCCAGCATCAGCCCGACAGCGATGCCGACCGTGGGCTGACCCACGGCGCCGGTGCCGCAGACGGTAATGCCGCGCTCGATCGCCGCCTTCACGTCGATCGAGGCATTGCGCATGCCGGTGGTGATGAGGAGCTTGAGGTTCGGCAGGGCTTCGAGCACCCGGCGCGGGAACCGCGTGCGCTCGCGCATGGCGCAGACGATGGGGAAATCCTTGAGCGCCTGGATCACCGCATCGTCGCCGCCGAGCGGCGCGTCGAAGACCGTGATGTCGAGATCGGCCTTGACCGGCGACCAGTCCGCCGACGTGAGCGCGACCCTTTGGTAGTCGTCGAGGATGGCGCAGCGGTGCGGCATGGTTTGGTCCGTTGAAAGAAAGTGAAAGGCTATTCGGCGGGAATGTTGGCGGCGCGGATCACGGCCGCCCAGCGGGCCGCTTCCCGGGCGATGTAGGCGCCCGCTTCCGCGGGACTTAACAGCTCGGCCTGCATGCCGAGCGTGCGCAGCCTCGCCGCGACCGCGTCGCTGCGCAGCGTGTCGAGGATCGCGGCGTTGAGCGTGGCGACGACGGCGTCCGGCGTCTTGGGCGGCGCGGTGATGGCGTTCCAGGTGCCGGACTCGAAATCGGGCACGCCGGCCTCCGCCATGGTCGGAATGTCCGGCGCCAGCGGCGACCGCTTGGCCGCCGCGACCGCCAGAATGCGGACCTTGCCGGCGCGGTGCAGCTCAAGGGTCGAGGCAAGCTCGTTGAACGCCAGGTCGATGTGACCGGCGATGAGATCGTTGAGCGCCGGCGCCGTGCCTTTGTAAGGCACATGGACCAGCTTGATGCCGGTGCGGCCCTGCAACAGTTCGGCGGTGAGATGCGAGGTCGTTCCGGTACCCTGGGATCCATAGTTGAGCTTGCCGGGGTTGGCCTTGGCATAGGCGATGAACTCGGCGACCGACTTGACCGGGAGGTCGGCGCGCACCGCCAGCACGTTGGGGATCGAGGTCATGATCGCCACCGGCGTGAGCTTGGTCGGATCGAAGGCCATGCTTTTGTAGAGAAGCGGATTGACCGTGATCGGCGCCGGCTGCGACGCCATCAGCGTGTATCCGTCAGGGGCCGCGTTGAACACGGCCTCGCCCGCGAGATTGCCGGCCTGACCGCCCTTGTTCTCGACGACCGTCGGCTGGCCGAGCCGCTGGCGCAGGCCCTCGGCGACAAGGCGGGCCGCCGTATCGACCCCGCCGCCCGCGGGCACGGAGACGATGATGTGGATGGGCTGGCTGGGATAATGGGCAGGCTGGGCCCAGGCCGGGCCGACCGTCAGGACTGCGAGGAGGACGAGGGAGGTGCGCATGTTCGGCCGCCAGGAGAGGGGCCGGAATGTTCGCACAGCTTGCGGCTGCAGTTAAGCCGTCCGGCACGCCGGAGCGGCGCGGGGCTCCGGCGGGACGGCAGGCTCGAGCGCCCGCTGTTTTTCCCGGCATTTCGGACCCGGGCCGCGCATATAGTGACGTTCGGGATGGTAGGTGTCGGCCAGATCGTGGACGGCCGTGTAGAACGCGATCAGCGGCTGCGCGAAGCGAAAGCGGACTTTGGCCATGACGAATTTCCTCGGCACGTCGAGCCGGACGCATCCGGCCTGTCTTGAGGTACGAAGAGACTGTCGGGTTCAAGGCGAAGTCTTTGGCCGCAGCCGTTAAAATGCGTTGCAGATTGCTCTTAAAGACCGGGAAAATTTTTAGAAGCCTTTCCGAAGGGTTACAGACTCGCAGAAACGACGCCGATGGTGTCCTGGCACCTGTCGCTTCTTGCCCTTCCGCCATCGGACCGCTACATCAGCCGCGGATTTTCAACAGACAACGCGCACGACGTTTGCGCAGGCCGCGCGGGACCGCCCCCTGCGGCGCGAGATCGGGGATGTCATGAACGGCCGTCAATTCATTTACCACATGCGGGGCCTCACCAAGACCTATCCGGGCAACCGCAAGGTCCTGGATAACATCAACCTGTCGTTCTACCCGGACGCCAAGATCGGCGTGCTCGGCGTCAACGGCGCCGGCAAATCGACGCTGCTGCGCATCATGGCGGGCATCGACAAGGACTACACCGGCGACGGCTTTGTCGCCGAGGGCGCGCGCGTCGGCTATCTGGAGCAGGAGCCCCAGCTCGACGCCGCCAAGACCGTACGCGAGAACGTCATGGAGGGGGTCGCCGAAAAGAAGGCGCTCATCGACCGCTATAACGAGCTCGCCGCCAACTACTCCGACGATACCGCGGACGAGATGGCGAAGCTTCAGGACGAGATCGACAGCAAGAACCTGTGGGACCTCGATTCCCAAGTCGATCAGGCCATGGATGCGCTGCGCTGCCCGTCCGACGAGGCCGACGTGACCAAGCTCTCCGGCGGCGAGCGACGCCGCGTCGCGCTGTGCCGGCTGCTTCTGTCCCAGCCTGACCTGCTGCTGCTCGACGAGCCTACCAACCACCTCGACGCCGAGTCCGTGCACTGGCTGGAAGGCCACCTGCGCGATTATCCGGGCGCCATCCTGATCGTCACTCACGACCGCTATTTCCTCGACAACGTCACCGGCTGGATCCTGGAGCTCGACCGCGGCCATGGCATTCCTTATCAGGGCAACTATTCGTCCTGGCTGGTGCAGAAGCAGAAGCGGCTCGAGCAGGAAGGCCGCGAGGAGGAGGCGCGCCAGCGCACACTTGCCCGCGAGCAGGAATGGATCGCGGCCTCGCCCCGCGCCCGCCAGGCCAAGTCCAAGGCGCGCTACCAGCGTTATGAGGACCTGCTCAAGCAGGCCAACGAGAAGCAGACGCAGACCGCGCAGATCGTCATCCCGGTGGCGGAACGGCTCGGCCAGAACGTCATCGACTTCGAGGGCCTGACCAAGGGCTTCGGCGACAACCTGCTGATCGACGATCTCACGTTCAAGCTGCCGCCGGGCGGCATCGTCGGTGTGATCGGTCCGAACGGCGCTGGCAAGACCACGCTGTTCCGCATGATTACCGGCCAGGAGAAGCCGGACAAGGGCACGATCAGGATCGGCGAGTCGGTGAAGCTCGGTTATGTCGATCAGTCGCGCGACACGCTCGACGGCAACAAGACCGTATGGGAGGAAATCTCGGGCGGCAACGACCAGATCCTGCTGGGCAAGCGCGAGGTGAACTCCCGCGCCTATTGCTCGGCCTTCAACTTCAAGGGCGCCGACCAGCAGAAGAAGGTCGGCGCGCTCTCCGGCGGCGAGCGGAACCGCGTGCACCTCGCCAAGATGCTCAAGTCCGGCGCCAACGTGCTCCTTCTCGACGAGCCGACCAACGACCTCGACGTCGACACGTTGCGCGCGCTCGAGGGGGCGCTGGAGGACTTCGCCGGCTGCGCCGTGATCATCAGCCACGACCGCTGGTTCCTCGACCGCGTCGCCACCCACATTCTGGCCTTCGAGGGCGACAGCCACGTCGAGTGGTTCGAGGGCAATTTCCAGGACTACGAAGCCGACAAGATGCGGCGTTTGGGCACGGACTCCGTAATGCCGCACCGAATCAAGTATAAGAAGTTCGCGCGTCAGGTCTGATTCAAGGCCATCGGGTCAGGCCAGCCGCTTGCCGTTTGCATGAGCATGATCTGCCCCGAAAGCCGGTATCGTCTTTCGGGATCATGCCTTGGGGAGTATCGAGCGGCGGATTGCGTCGGAGGGTCGACCCGTGTCTTTCACGCCCGAAACGCCGGCGCCGCCGGCGGGACGAGTAGCCCGCGAACTGCGTCCCTTGCCGCAACTCATCTTCGCCTCGCGCTGGCTTCAGCTTCCGCTCTATCTCGGGCTGATCGTGGCGCAGGCGGTCTATGTGGTGCTGTTCGTCAAGGAACTCTGGCACCTGATCCTGCACACGATCGATTTCAGCGAGCAGCAGATCATGCTGGTGGTGCTCGGCCTGATTGACGTGGTGATGATCTCGAACCTGCTCATCATGGTGATCGTCGGCGGCTACGAGACTTTCGTATCGCGGCTCGAGCTTGAGGGCCATCCCGACCAGCCGGAATGGCTCTCTCACGTCAACGCCAGCGTGCTCAAGATCAAGCTCGCCATGGCGATCATCGGCATTTCCTCGATTCACCTGCTGCGCACGTTCATCGAGGCGGGCGGGCTCAATTCGCCTTCGACCACGTTCACCGAGGCCGGTGTGATGTGGCAGACCATCATCCACGTGGTGTTCGTGCTCTCCGCGATCGGCATCGCCACGGTCGAGCGCATCAGCACGCCGGTCGAGAGCCACGGCCACTAGCGGCCTCCCCAAGCCGTCCGGTTTGGCCTATAATAGATTTTCCAGGGAGGATGCCATGAACGAACGGCTTGCGATTTCGCGGATCGGCGGTGTTGCGCTCGACCGCCCGGTGAGCGACGCCGAGCACCGGCTGCGCGTCGAGCTCGCGGCGGTGTTCCGGGTCGCCCATCACCTTGGCTGGAACTACGACACCCTCAATCATATCACCGTGCGCGTTCCCGGCGCCGATGCGCTGCTCATGAATCCCGCCGGTCTCGGCTGGGACGAGATCACCGCGTCGTCGCTTGCGACCATCGACTTCGATGGCAACATCCTGAGCCATGCCGGCCTGAAGCTTGCGCCGGCCGGGTTCAATTTCCATTCCGGCATCATGAAGGCGCGGCCGGACATCAACTGTGTCTTCCATACCCATGAGCCGGCCGGCGTCGTCATCGGCGCGACCGGCGGCGAACTGCCGGCCATCAGCCAGGGCGGCTGCCGTCTCCATGGCGAGGTGGGGCTGCATGCCTTCGAGGGGCTGGCGCGCGAGCAGGACGAGGTGCCGCGCATCATCGCCGACCTCGGGGAAAAACACATCCTCATCATGCTTAACCACGGCCTGCTCAGCGTCGGCGCCTCGCTCGGCGAAGCCTTCGGCTGGATGCGCACCCTGATCGACGAATGCCGGCTGGTCGAACGCGCGCTGGCGACGGGCCGGCCGCTGCGCCCGATCCCCGCCGACATTCAGGCTCACACCAAGTCGCAGATGGGCGGCGGCCGGGCGAACCGGCACGAGGACCATAGCTGGCAATACTGGCTCCGGCTTGCGGAGCGGCTCGATCCGTCCTTCGCCGACTGATCGATAGCCTCTCCGCTCCGAGAGAGTGGGACGGCCTTAGTCCTTGGTCCAGACCTTGGTCGCGAGCGGGCCGTATCGCCCATCTGCTCGACGTAGTAGACCGCATCTCCGGGCTTGAGCCGGTCGAAGTCACCGGAGAGCATCCGGTTGCGGTGGAAATAAAGCAGCCCGCCGTTGCTGGTAAGGATGAAACCCGAATCCTTCTCGGGCGTCAGTTCGGCGATCTGGCCGAGCGCGCGATTTTCGGCGTCGTGATAGCCTTCCTTGGTCCGGCCGGAGAGCTGTTCCTTGATGTCGAGGAGTTGGCGCTCGGCAATACGGAATGCTTCGTTGATCGCCTGCCGCAGGTCCGGCTGCTGGAACTTGCGCTGGAGATGGTCCGGCTCGTAGCTGACGATCACATCGCGATGGCCGGGGACTCCCACCTCCAGATGCACCACCGGAGGGATCGTGTCATGGCTGTTGCGCGCGCGTTGATCCACCCTGACGCGGCACGAGGTCATCCGCTCGAAAATCCGTTCCAGATCGGCCACGTGGGAGCGGATTTGCTCTTCGGCGGAAGCGGAGCTGTCGATATTGTGGAATGTGATTTCGAGAGGCACCTGCATGAAATGCTCCCGGCTCGCTCAGCTGTCGTCGTTATCAATGCGGGCCTTCCGTCATGGTTTCACGGCCGTCCTCGGGATGGTCCTGGTTGTCGCGGTTGCGGAGCACCGGGCCGCTGCCGCCGATGCAGGCTTCGCCGCCTTCCTCTCATCCCTGCAGCCGGAAGCCGCACAGCGCGGCGTCTCCCCGGCGACGTTCGCGGCAGCGACGCGGGGGCTCGAGCCGGATCTGTCGCTGCCCGATCTCGCGCTGCCCGGACAAACCGGGCCGTCGTCGCGCGGGCAGCCCGAGTTCCTCCAGACGCCCGCCGAATACCTGCGGGAATCGAAGTTCGACCGCCTCGCATCTCAGGGCAGCGCGCTATTGCAGCAGCATCGGGCAACTCTCGCCGCGATCGAGCAGCGGTTCGGCGTGCCGGGACCGATCGTGCTGGCGATCTGGGGGCGCGAGACCGCCTACGGCGGCTACAACCTTCCTTATGACGCGATCCGCGTGCTGGCCACCCAGGCATATGTCGGCCGTCGCAAGGACTATTTCCGCGATCAGTTCCTGTCGGCCTTGAAGATGTTGCAGGACGGCGTCCCGCGCCAGCTCATGCGCGCCTCGTGGGGCGGAGCCATGGGCCTCACGCAGCTCCTGCCGTCGGAATACTACGCCTACGGCGTCGATATGGATGGCGACGGCCGCGTGGACATCTGGAACTCGATTCCCGACGCATTGGCCACCGCGGCGAAGCAGCTCGCGGCGAAAGGCTGGATGCGCGGCCAGCGCTGGGCGATCGAGGTCCGCGCGCCGCGCGGCGTCGACTGCACCCTCGGCGTGCCGGACGTAAAGCGGCCGGTGAGCGAATGGATTCGTGCCGGCTTCACGCCGGCCTATGGCCGGGCGCTGAGCAAGGCGGAAATGGAGGAGCCGGCGTCGCTGCTCCAGCCGGCGGGACTCTACGGGCCGTCGTTCCTGACGCCGCAGAACTACTTCGTCATCAAGGAATACAACACGTCGGACCTCTACGTGCTGTTCGTCGGCCATCTCGCCGACCGGATGATCGATCCGCGGCCGTTCGAAACGCCGTGGCGCAAAGTGGTCCAGCTCAAAACCGCCGACGTGGAGTGGATGCAGAAGCGGCTCGCCGCGCTCGGGCTCTATGCCGACAAGATCGACGGCAAGGCCGGCATGAAAACGCGCTCCGCCGTCGGCGCATTCCAGAAGGCCAAGGGCCTCGCGGTGGATTGCTGGCCGACGGCGGATGTGCTCGCCCACATGCGATAGAGGCGCTTATCCGTTCTGCGCCTGGCCGATCAGGTTGAACTGCCCCTTCTGCTCGTCGCTGAGCGAATCGTAGAACGCGGCGAGCGGCTTCTGCACCGTCGCGACGGCGTCCCGCATGGTTTCCAGGCGCTTCTGGATCGCGTCGAGCCGCGCCGGCGGCGTTGCCGGCATTTCGGTCGGGCAGGAGGTCCTCAGCAGATCGGCGGCCTGTTCGGTGGCTTGGCGCACGGCGTCGAGTTTCTCCGCCTGCTCCCTGGTCGGATTCACCATGCTTTCGATGCGCTCCGCCGGCCATTCGGTGGCCTTGGAGGCGCCGCTGCAACTGCGCGCCAGCGCGACGGTGTTGGCGGCCTCGCTCTGCCTGTCCTGCTTTGCGCCCAGCGCATTGAAGCGCGCTTTCTGCTCGTCGGTGAGCAGATCGTAGAACTTGTTCAGCGGCTCTTTCACGGTGGCGACGGCCTCGAGCATGCCGCCGATCCGCTGCTGCATGGCGTCCAGCCGGCCGACCGGCGTCAGCGCGACCGATTTCGGACAGGCGTCCTTGACGATCTGCGCCGCCTTTACCGACGCATCGCCGAGCGCGTCGAGCGCGGCGCGCTGCTCCTCGTTGGGTTCGACCGCCGCCTGGATCTGGTCGATCGGCACGCCGGCGACATCGCGCGAGTCGTCGCCGCACAACGGCGCAAGCTGCTGGATCGAAGAGGTCGTATCGCTGGTCTGCGGCGGTGCCGTTCCCCGCGTCGCGGTGCTGCCGCGTGTCGCCGGCGGAGCCGCCGACGCAACCAGGTCATCATAGCCGTAGGGGCTGAACAGCCCGGCGTAGATGTCGTCATAGCCATAGTCCCAGAACGGGTCATAGGCGTCGTCATAGTAGGAGGCATAGCCCGGCCAGAACACATCGGCGAACACGGTGTCGTAGGCGTAAGGCCAGTACACCGGGCCGAACCAGCCGAAGGCGCGGCGATGGCGCCGCCAGTTGCCGTACCATTGCGCGTGCGCGTGCTGGCGCGCCGCGAAGGCGACGCCCGTTTGCCTCGGCCCGCCCGCGTGCATCTGCCTGGGGTGAGTGGTCGCAACGGCAAGCGCCGCTGCAGTTGCGGCGGTACGCGCCGCGGTGCGGGCCCGGAACTCGCGGGCATCCTGTCGCGCAGCGCGGGAAATGGCGCGATTGGCAGCGGCGCGGTTACGCCAGTTGCGCGTCCGGTCGATCGCTTGCTGGCGATGGAAGGTCGCGGCATTGGGCCCGTTGGTCCGCGCGGTATTCGCGTTGGTCCGGGCCATGTTGGGGCGCGCCACAGCCATATTCGGACGACGAGTATTGGCGCGCATGGTCGCGCGCGGCGTGCCGTTACGGACAGTCGGCCGGTTGAAACGCCGCGTCGCCATGGACGGCGCCGTGCGACCCGGTCTTGCGAACGGCGGTCGCGAGAACGTCGGCCGCGACGTGGCGGATGGACGATTGAAGGAGGGCCGTGCGAAGGACGGCCGCGCCGCAGGGGCGGGCCGTGCGAAGGAAGGCCGTGCGAAGGAAGGCCGCGCCATCGGCGCGGGCCTGGCAAACGATGGTCTGGCGGCGGGCGCTGGCCGCGAAAAGGATGGTCGCGCGGCCGGAGCCGCGCCGCCGCGCCGGGGCGGGTCGGCATAGGCGGTTGCTGCTGCGAGCGACGCGACGAGTATCAAGACGAGAGCCGCGACTCGGCGGGCTGATGCCGCTGATGCCATGGGGACTCCTATCCGAATGCTCCCAGTTTTGAAACGCTCAAGATAGTCATACCGTTCCACTCCGGACAGCATTGAAACGTCGCAGAAGCCAGCGATTCATTTTCGAGCTCAAAAGCAAACGGCCGGCTCCACGCGCCGGCCGCCGCCACTGACATTGATGTTGGCGTTACGGGCAGACCAGCACGCGCGGTCCGCGCCGCCACACATGGTAATAGTCGTCCCAGACGCGCTGATGGGTGTAGTAGCAGCCCGGGCCCGGCGAAGGTGCGTAATAGGCCGGCGGCGGGGGCGGTGGCGCCGCATTGGCGGCCCCGGCGATCAGCGCGCCGCCGATGATGCCGGCAGCAACACCCGCACCGACGGCGCAGCCGTAACAACGCGCGTCCGCGGTTGCAGGAGCGACTGTCGCAGCAAGGCCGATAGCGCCAGCCGCGACGAGAGCAGGAAGAACCTTGTTCATGACCAACCCCTCAGGAAGATGAGAAACCTTGGATTGCGATGGGCGCCGTCCTGCGTGCCCACGCTCAGCAGGGTGCAGTATTCCGGTTAATTTGTCGGATATTGGGCGGTGAACGGCAGGAACGGGCCGCTCATTGCGCCGCGGCGCAATGAGCGGTCTTCGTTCATCAGTAACAGACCCGCACAGGGCGGATACGCCAGCCCCAGCCATCCCATACCCGTTCGTGCCGCCAGTAACAGCCGCCGCCGTAGGCGTAGGCCGGATACGCCGGATAGTAGCCGTAACCATAGTAGGGTCTCGAACCAGCGATCAGCGCTCCTGCGGCGAGCCCGCCGATAACGCCGGCGGCGACACCGCCACCGCGCCATCCGCCATGCCAACGAGCATCGGCCTGGGTCGGTACGGCGATAGCCGTCGCCGCCACCGCGGCGGCCGTCGCGAGAGCTGCAAAGGTCCTCTTCATGGTCGTTCTCCACGTCAAACCGTTGAAGGTCTACCAATCAACGTCTGATCTGGGCGCAAGGTTCGCTCAACTGCCCTGAACCCTGCGTGAACGGTGCCGTCAGCAATTGTTTCGTGTTGGCGACAAACGTGTTCGCTGGGTGGAACAACAGTCCCGCCGTATGATTGTCCTCCTGCCATAATACCGGCGATGGGGCCGCCACAGTGTTGACACATCGCCGGTCTTTTTCTGGCTGCTCTCCACTCATTAAGGACAGGCCGATGATTCGATTTGCGATGATGATCGCCCTGGTAGGACTGTGCCCGCTTATCGCGACCTCGGCGCGGGCCGAGACTCCCTATGATGCGCTCGTCGCGCAACACGCGGCCGCAAACGGCGTGCCGGTCGAACTGGTTCATCGCGTCATCATACGCGAGAGCCGCTACAATCCACGCGCCGTGCACGCCGGCAACTACGGCATGATGCAGATCAAGCTCCAGACAGCGCGCAGCCTCGGTTATACCGGAAATGCGGTGGGATTGCTCGATCCCGAGACCAATCTCACCTACGCCGTTCGCTACCTCGCCGGGGCTTATCGCGTGGCCGGCGGCAATCAAAACCTCGCGGTCCATTATTACGCAGCGGGATATTACTACGCCGCCAAGCGCCAGGGACTCGCCAAGCCGCGTGCGCGTCGGCAGGCCGAGGTCGCCGCCCTCAAGTAACCGAGTGACCGAGGCGCGCCCGCTGCGGCGGATTTGATCCGCGAACTCCCCGAGCTCATGCCGGGGATGCCGCGTCCCGCGGGGATATCGACCCCTTTCCTTTTCACGCCAGTTTACCGGAGCCAATTTACCACGCGCTCCGGTTATTCTCGACTCAATATACAACCTATGCGTTTATATACTGCAGATGCGGCTTAAAGCGCGAGCGAGTCTCGCATTTGTGGAGAACGTCATGAAACGAATGGCAATGATCGCAGCTTTCGGCGCGGTGCTCCTGAGCGCCCCCGCCTTTGCCGGCAACAGGGCGTCCGCCGGCCTCGGCGTCGGCGTGGGCCTCGGTGTCAGCGCCGGCGTGAACGCCAAGGCCGGTCTGGTGGGCGGCCTGCTCGGAGGCGTGGTCAGCAAGGTCGCCACGGTGGCTGCGGTGAACGTTGCGGCCAACGTCGGCGCCAAGGTCAACACCAAGAGCGGCCTGCTGGGCTCCCTGCTCGGCGGCGGCGCTTCAGGCGGCCACGGCCACGGCGGTTGCGGCTGCGGCTGGTAAGCAATCGTTCCTGCCCCGAGGAACGATAGGGCGCGGCTTCCGATTCCCCCCTGACCGCGCCCGCGGTCCGTCCCCGCTATCGTCCGCGGCGAAGCCGGGGGCGGACCAGTTGCTTCTGGGATTTCAGGGCAGGGCCGGTGGCCGCGACGACACCCGCGGCCCGACAGCGGAGGGCGGCAGCGACGACGCCGGTGTCGCGCCGCCGGATCCGAATTTCTTGGTGAGCGAGACTACAGCCGCGGTGGCGGCAACGTCGTCGCCTGCAATCGTCACGGCGTCGGTCCGCGTGAGTTCGAAGCCAAGAGCAAGGTCATCCATCAGCGCGTGGCTGATGCCGCCGCCATAAGTGAAGCTGCGCGCCGAGAATGGCGAGTCGAGATACTCGGTTTCGATATCGCGAGCGAGCAGCGTCAGCCTGTCGTTGTCGCCGATCGGCCAGCTCACGCGGCCTTCCGACAGGCTGGTGATGGCGAGCGGCGAGATCGGAAAGGTGGTGTCGGCGGCGACCCGCTTCATGGTCACGTCCACGGTGAAAGGACCGACGTCCTTGCCGATCGAGACTTCATAAAGCATGCGCCTCACGTCGCTGAAATCGGGATCGTGCCAATAGCCGTAAAGCTGCGACAGCGTGGCGAACACGGTGAAGTCACCGTCCCCGTAGCGGAAGAACAGGAACGGCTGCACACGTTCGTTGTCGCGGCGGAAGCCGAAGACATCGAACTCGTCCGCGTAACGGGTCATCGACAGGTTGATCGAGGCGCCGATCTCGGCCTTTTCCTGCTTCAGCGCCACGCCGGGAATCACGGTGCCGCGCAGGAAGCGTTCGTCCTCGGGCAGGAATAGCGGAAAGATCGCGTTGGTTTCGTTGAGTGAAGCGTAGCGCAACTCTGCGGTCGCGAACGGTTGGACCGGGCCGCCCGTCCATCGCGCACGCAGGCTCTGCACTGCCTCGAAGGCGCGTACGTCGTAGGCCCGCGTTTCCTCGATGCCGGTGGTCGAACGCAGCGCGAGAGGGCCGTCGTCCTTGTTCGCCAGTTGAAAGGAGAGCCGATAGTGCTCGGCCGGATCGATGCCGCTCGCGCCGTAGTCGGCGCGGCTCAGCTCGCCGACCATGCCAGCCGTGACTCCGCCCACGCTGCGGCCGAAGGCGAAAGCGGCTTCGGCGCCGAGATAGGCGCTCGGCCGGGCCGGTGACGCCAACGTCGGATCGGTGTCGTAGCCGGCGCGCAGTCCGACCGAGGCGACCGCGACCTCGTCGTCGACTGCCGGAGCAGACGGCCCATCAACCGTGCCGCGCAGGCGCAGCGTGGACAGGTCGGCCGCGGTGGCCAGCGGGGCCGCTCCCAGCAGCAAGCAACTTAAAAAGATATAATAACGCATAATACAACTGTTAGTTGTTATGTTTAACAAACCCCTAAACACCGGTCGGCGGGCCGCCTGCGAGGCTGATTTCTCCCCGGCGCGTTGACATGCCTCCGACCGGGTTTAGAGTGGTTGCGTTCCGAGGGGTGCTCCCGCAGGCAGGGAGCTGAGATGCCGCCGGCGCGGCGACCCTTTGAACCTGATCCGGGTCATGCCGGCGAAGGGACGGAAACGCATGCAGACCTCCATCTTCCTTGCGCGCCTGCTCGGACCGATCATCCTGGTGCTTGGCTTGGCCCTGGCCATCAACCGCCGGAGCTACACGGCCATGGCAGCCGAGTTCGTCAGAAGCCGCCCGCTCGTCTATCTCGCCGGGGCCGCCGCGCTGACCGCAGGCTTGGCGATTGTGCTCAATCACAACGTCTGGGCAGCGGACTGGCGTGTCCTCATCACCCTCGGCGGCTGGATCGCGACGCTTGCCGGTGTGTCGCGCCTGCTGTTCCCGGATAGCGTGAAACGCATCGGCCGGGACATGTTCACTAGCGAAAAGCCTATCTTCGTCACCGGCATCGTCTGGATCGTGCTCGGCGCGATCCTCTGCTTCGCCGGCTATCTTCGTGGAACTGCGTTCAACTGGAGCTCATCATGAACAAGCCCGTCACGCCGTCCGACCTGATCACCCCGAAGGTCACCACCGGGCCTATCCAGGGCTCCCGCAAGATTTACGTTGCGCCCGAGGCCGCGCCGGCTTTACGTGTGCCGCTGCGCGAGATCGCGCTGTCGGAGGCCGCCAATGAGCCGCCGGTGCGCGTCTACGACACCTCGGGCCCCTACACCGACAACGACGCGGTCATCGACGTGGAGAAGGGCCTCAGGCGCACGCGCGTCGAATGGGTGAGGGAGCGCGGCGGCGTGGAGGACTACGAGGGCCGGCCGATCCAGCCGGTCGATAACGGCAACGTCACCGGCAAGCATCTCGCGCGCGCCTTCCCCAACACGCCGAAGCCTATGCGCGCGCTTCCCGGCAAGCCGGTCACGCAGCTCGAATGGGCCCGCGCCGGCGTCGTCACCAAGGAGATGATCTATGTCGCGGAGCGCGAGAATCTCGGCCGCAAGCAGATGCTGGAGCGCGCCGAGGCCGCGCTGAAGGATGGCGAGAGCTTCGGGGCGGCGATTCCGCCGTTCATCACGCCGGAGTTCGTGCGCGACGAGGTGGCGCGTGGCCGCGCCATCATCCCGTCGAACATCAACCACGCCGAGCTCGAGCCGATGATCATCGGCCGCAATTTCCTGGTGAAGATCAACGCCAACATCGGCAACTCGGCGGTGACCTCCTCGGTCGAGGAGGAGGTGGAGAAGATGGTGTGGGCGATCCGCTGGGGCGCCGACACGGTGATGGACCTCTCCACCGGCCGCAACATCCACAACACCCGCGAATGGATCCTGCGCAACAGTCCGGTGCCGATCGGCACCGTGCCGATCTACCAGGCGCTTGAAAAGGTCAACGGCGACCCCGTCAAGCTCGACTGGGAATGCTACAAGGATACGCTGATCGAGCAGTGCGAGCAGGGCGTCGATTATTTCACCATCCATGCCGGCGTGCGCCTGGCCTACGTGCCGCTGACGGCCAACCGCGTCACCGGCATCGTCTCGCGCGGCGGCTCGATCATGGCCAAGTGGTGCCTGTCGCGGCACAAGGAGAGCTTCCTCTACGAGCGGTTCGAGGACATCTGCGACATCATGCGCAGGTACGACGTGTCGTTCTCGCTCGGCGACGGCCTGCGCCCCGGCTCGATCGCCGACGCCAACGACCGCGCGCAGTTCGCCGAACTCGAGACCCTTGGCGAGCTCACGCAGATCGCGTGGAAAAAGGGCTGCCAGGTGATGATCGAGGGGCCCGGCCACGTGCCGATGCACAAGATCAAGATCAACATGGACAAGCAGCTCAAGGAATGCGGCGAGGCGCCGTTCTACACCTTGGGCCCGCTCACCACCGACATCGCGCCGGGCTACGACCACATCACCTCGGGCATCGGCGCCGCCATGATCGGCTGGTTCGGCTGCGCCATGCTCTGCTACGTCACGCCGAAGGAGCACCTCGGCCTACCGAACCGCGACGACGTCAAGGAAGGCGTCATCACCTACAAGATCGCGGCGCATGCGGCGGACCTCGCCAAAGGGCATCCGGCGGCGCAGCTGCGCGACGACGCGCTCAGCCGCGCGCGCTTCGATTTCCGCTGGGAGGACCAGTTCAATCTCGGCCTCGATCCCGACACCGCGCGCGAATACCACG
>Ga0182749_1000672_pt1 | contig 29887 bp, 39 predicted proteins | sample eDN3rd37CKraftMG_FD_128875 | JGI IMG/M metagenome (GOLD analysis project Ga0182749, IMG submission 128875) | Enriched Miracle-Growth compost microbial communities from Emeryville, California, USA - eDNA 3rd pass 37_C Kraft MG (version 2) (version 2) ...
AGGATGAACGCTTTCTGGGCCTCCGAAAACCGCGATGCCTTCATGGCTCTCCGCTCCTCCCAGCCGGGAAATCGGCGCCGAAGACTCTAACCAAAAACGGTCCAGTTTGGCGGCCTCAGATCACGGAGCAGGGACCGTCACCGAGATTACAGTTGCTGCGTTCAGAAAATTTCGGCGATGCTCCGCCAGACCATCGAAAGCATCGTGCCTCGGGATGAGATCTTCCTGCGACAACTGTAGGTGCGGCCGCGCCTCGCCCTGGTTTCACTGCGATTGCATATAACTGATGCGCCTCACTTAAGCTGCCCGGTAGCACCTTCGTAACGCTGAAAGCTTTCATCAGACGTCCATCTGAGCAGCTTTTAGCTAATCATCTCGGCACGTTCGGCAATTTAAATCCGTCAACGATGCAAAACGGACGCGGTTGCTAATGTGAGGTCGCGTCCCTTCTGGCAAGCTCTTCCGCCACAGAAGGAAATGAAACGAACTCGGCAGCACGGCGTTTAGCTCTCGAGAAAGTGGTTAGACGTGTGCAGTTGCCCGTGTTTTCCTCGTCACCAGCGCTGATCAGTTCCTTACATGGAGGAGAGCGTGTCCTTATACGTCCATCTTTATCTGCCAGTTTTGCTCACCTCGTGTCTCGTCACCGCGGCTTATGTAGTGCGATGGATGATGGGCGGCGATGGCATAGATCCGGGCCCGCCAAACGCCCGCGTATGAATGCTGTCGGTCTGAATGTCAGATGAGGTCTAGCTGCCATCTATAACCGCTCAAACTGGGCCAGCCGAGGAGGCGCGTTGCAGGGCAGGCTTCTGCCTCTGTGCTCGTTTGCTGCTGAGGGGAACAGCGATCTGGCTCTCTTTTATTTCCTTCAGCCGCTTTATAACACCTGCGGGCTATCGCCCGCAGCATTGCAATAAATTCGAAGCTGGGCGGTCAAGAAGATCTGATTTCGTGCGTCAGCGGCAGACCTCCGTGGCTGCTCAATTATCGATCGTGACGAGCGTCACGCCGCTTGCGATGGCCTGACCCAAGTGATTGGTATTCCAGCGAACACGTTCGCTGTCCGATTAGACAGGCAGCTGGGATGTCTCTTGGCGGTGTCATGGAGCGCAAGAAAGCATTTACTTGGGGGGCGTCATTCGATAATCGTGTAACAGAGTTCCGCGGCTTTGATTCGCATCGGCGGATAAAATAGATGCCAAACCTCGCAAGATGGTGTGGCGTATCACTTGTGACAATTTGTTTATTAGCTTTGGCGGACGCCCCCGGGCGCGCCGTGATATTCGATGAGTGCGGATATCCGGTTGATCTTGAGCAATGGGATCCGACGGCTGCATTTGTGAGTCCACGGTGCAGGCTGATCCCGCCGCCCTTCCGAGTTTTGGACTATCGCTTTTCGGATTCCCGCGATTTATCGGCACTTGATAATCGCGGGGCGCAACCAGGCATCACGGGCAGCCTTCCGGCGGGTCGCGTGTCGAGAGCGGAGCCTCCAGCTGGCTCGCAGACGAACCTTTCGTTGCCTCAGGCTGCCGACTCGGTTCGGGATCCGCCTTTGGTCAGCAACCGAGATGACCCCAACGGTTTTTTTGACCGACTGCGCCGAACGCCAATGGATGCCGGGACGACGCCCACTGCCCGAGTCGCTGATTGAGGGGCGGGACACGCCGCGGAATTTCTTAGCCGGGGTTTTTTTGTGTGCCTTGCTTTGCTCTATTTATGCTGGATTCGGCGGCGCGCTCTGTTGTCGGTGCGCCGTTCGCAATCCCCCGCATGTGCTCGAGGCGTGTCGCGTGGTCAGTCTGTTGCGGTCGTCGCGATCTGGAGCGGCCTCGGCGTGCAGTCGGACGCCACATCTAGTCCCAATTGAAATAATAGACGAGAGTGCGCCGATCGATTGGCCGGCCAGGCTGAGTGCAGATCCTGTTGTGGATGTCTCTAGAGGAGGGTTACGAGGGAATTGTCAGCCAAGCAGAATTCAGCATTTGAAGCCGCAAGACCGGAAGAACTCGCTGATTTCATCGGTAAGGAGCCCTGTTCCGGTGGCGATTTGGGGCAGCGTGAATGCCCCTCCATAGTTTATCTCGATGATCATGGGCCCCTCGGGAGTCACCGCAATGTCAAGGGAGTGGTATCGCAGCGGCGCGAATAACGTAGCGCATGACCGGGCCAGGGAGAGAACGTCAGCCCAGTAGGGAATCTGAATGTCCGCAAAATGCAAATTGTTATCGGGATGTGTCTTCAGTTCTTCGAGATCCAATCCCTTGCCGCGCACCACCCTGAGCAACTGGCCGGTAGCGACGTCGACGTTCGCGATCATATTTCCGGGGCGCCAATAATTATCTGCAATATTGCCAGATGCCGCGATTTTGAGCAGTGCAAAGGGCATCAAGACGTCGGTGGCTCTGACAAAGTTCAAAATCCGGACAGTCGCGAGGCCATCGGCGATAGTCCTGATAGTGTGATGGTTCAAAACTTGGCGTTGCAGGAGATACGTGCGGTCCCCGATCATCTTCGCAAACAGATCGTCAAAACCTATCGGTTCAGCATTCGCCAAATGCAAGGCGTCTCCATCGACATGCGTAATCATAAAGGCGCCGAAGCTGCCGAGCCCGGTATTGGACTTCGCGAAGACGGGGTATTGATCTATCGTTCTTAGAAACTCGCGCAGCATGCCCGCGGTAGAAATCTTTGGAGTGCTGCCGAACGTCCGGACGGTTTTGTCGATCACCGCAATCGTTTCTGGGACTCGATAACCGTTCTTCTCTAGAAACTGATACGATATCCACTTGTCTTCGGTCAGAATGATCCAGCTCTGATCCGAGCATTTGGGGGTAACCTTGTCGACCAGTCCATCTGAAATGAACCGCCGCTTATCGGCGCGGGAGTATCTGGAATCGTCGAAGAGTTGATATTGAAAATAGTCGTTCGGCGTTAGCCGACCAGGACCACGGCGGAGGTCCCAGATTTCCTTCGCAATCTGAACTCCGCTCTTTTTGTATTTCTTTACGACGGCAGGAATGGCATCTTGAATGCGGATAGAGTAGTTGAGATCGCTATGTGTTTCGGGCGCGGATGAGGTCATTTCAACTCGCGTGCAATCTCGTGATTTTCGACGTTCACGATCTCGTTTGCTGCATCAACGCGCACGACCTTTGCGTATAATCCTTCGAGTTCATGGTCGGCGTACTGCCCTAACGACAAAATGATGACTATGTCTCCGGGCTGGAAGAGGCGTGCTGGGCATCCGTTCAAGCAAACGGTGCCCTTAGCGCCCGGTATAGCATAGGTTTCCCAGTGAACCGCGTTCGCGGTGCTATTTATGTGCACCATCTCGTAGGGAAGGATGTCTGCGGCGCGCATCAAATCACGGCAGATCGTGATGCTGCCGGGATAGTCCAGCCGCGCCTGCGTGACGACGGCTCGATGTATTTTGCCCTTGCAAAATGTGCGTATCATGAGGTCGCCATCTGTCGCTCAGGACGGACATGTATTACGGGATAGCCTCTTAAGAGCAAGTTACGGTCGTCCTGTAGGCCGAGTTACCGAGCTAAGACCATTATTTACATCGCCATCTGCCGTGACCGGGAGTAAATGCCACGCCGCCCCGGTCTCACATCGGACCGAGCGCGGTATAGGTCAAGGGCGCGAGGTAGCCAAGCATGAAGATCGCCATCAGGGCCGCTGCAATCGAAGGAGCGTAAGCAATTTGAGGCCGGCCATCCTTTTCGTACGACGGCAGCCAGTTGATCTTCGTCAGCAGGGCGTGCGCGCTACTGAAGGCCAGCAGGCAGAGGCAAAACACGAATGCGGAACCCACCCCTGTCCAAAGCGCAGCTACCGTCAGCAGCTTGACGTCTCCTCCGCCGAGCCAGCGGCGCGCATAGGCGAAGAGGAGGACGACAAAGATGATAAAGGCGAAGCCGAGGTGCCATGGCAGCATCACCCAACGGCCGGACGTGAAGGCGTGTACAAAGTAGAGCCCCGCGAGAACACCGACAAACTCGTTCCGGATGCGAAAACTTCTCAGGTCCGTAAACGCTACGTAGAATAGAACAGCAGCTGTGAGCACCAGTACGATCTGCGACAGCCCGTACGAAATCGGAAGGCTGCGCGCCAGCGCCGGGAAGAGCTGTGTGAGCGAAAAAGCGTGCATTGCCGTCCCAGATTGTTGAGGAGCTAATGTGATCGAACATAGGTGCTATTTGATGGCGCTTGTCGATACTTATCAGCTCCTATCGTTAAACTACATTTGTTCAAGTCTACTGGTTCCCTTGGACGTTCTTGAATTTCAAACTCAGCCCGGCCGATGAGCCTCGGTGTAGCCGCTTGCCTTGAGAGTTGGTGACGGTGCCGGTCGGGGTCTGGAACCGCGATTGACTTATTCGCAAGGCTGGTGGTTCAGTTATCGAATGATCAGCTTGAGCAGATTGCAGCTCTTGGGGCCGATTGTGCTGTGCACGGCGATTGTTTGCGCCGAAGCAGCTGCTTGGGCGCTCTCGTTTTTTCCGACAGTGCAGGTTTTGTGGTACATAAACGTTCGCTTATTTGGTCTTTTTCAGCACGGGTACTACCCGTTCAATAAATATATAGACCTCCCGGGGGCCCCGCTGTTCGAAGTCATTTTAATTCTATTGCTCAGCGGCGTGGGATACTATTTCAATAAGCGCATGCTCCTTGCAATTGGCAGCAATTTGAGCTTCGTCTATACTGCCGTTCTGGTGTATTCGACGCTGAACTTCAGCTACGGTTCGGCGCCTATCCGCATTTTTACGATCAATCCCCAGCTGAACTTATATCTTGCCACGGCAATATTTGCGGCGGCGTCTATATCGATGATGGCGTCTCATCTCATTTACATCCAGCAGTTCTTCTCAAATTCGAGCAGTTCCGAGTTGCGCCGACGGAAATCGGTCGGCTGAATAAGCAATAAAACGTCAATTTCGGTTCGATCGGTCCGGACAAAAACAAGTGTCCGATCAGATGCATAGTAATAGACAGCCGATGGGAACTGTCCAGCTTAAGGTTAAATCATCGTTTACGCGTTCATTAGGTTGACTAGTCAAAAGCTTTAAAAGATTATTAAAAACACGACGGCGGCAGGGTGCCCGTCGATCGATTTTGCAACAGGAGGGTGAGTATGACCAAGTTTCTGCGACTGCTCGCGGGCTTGAAGCGAGACGAAGAGGGCGCCGCCCTCGTCGAATATACCGTGCTGCTTGGGATCCTGCTGGTGGCGGTCATTGCCACCATCGGTCTGGTCGGGACCTGGATCGCCAGCAACTGGACCTACCTCTGCGGCCAGCTTCCGGCCATCGGCACCACGGTCGCTGCCTGCAACGGCTGAAGACCAAGACCCGGATTGGGGTTCGGAGTTTGAATCCGGACCCTAATTCGTTCTTCTTGCCTCACTGGCGCGGGCTATTGTGCGGCCGAATAGCTGCCTGATTTTGTTGACAATTCTCTTTTGGCTGAGATCGGTGATCAGTTTGTGGCGAATACGGCTACATACAATTTCCGTTTGCTGCGCAAACGAGGTAAAGTGTTAGGAATTCAAGAGGGTGTAGCGTCATGCGTCCGAACAACGTCATCGTGTTGGTCGTCGCAATCCTGATGGGTGGCATCGCCGCCTTCCTGGCGCGGAGTTGGCTCGTCAATAGGAGCGAGGCCGCAGCCCCACATCTGTCCACTATCGTCGCCGCGTCCAAGGTACTGCCGTTCGGAACGCCTTTGACGGACGAAAATGTGCAAGAGATCCCCTGGGCGGCGAAAACGCTGCCAGCGGGGGCATTCTCCACGAAAAAGGACTTATTCAAGGACGGCAAGAGGATAACCCTTGCCGCCGTCCAAAGTGACGAGCTGATTTTGAGCTCCAAGATCACCGGTCCCGGACAGCGTGCGGGGCTCTCGGCCCTGCTCGACAAGGACAAGAGGGCGGTGACCATTCGGGTCGATGATGTCCGCGGTGTCGCTGGTTTCATCTTACCCAACGACCGGGTCGACGTCATGTTGATCCGTTCGGAATCTGAGTCGGGTGCTCGCAAGGATTACTCGGACCTGCTGCTTCAGGATGTCAAAGTGATCGCGGTCGACCAGATCTTCGCCGAGCAGAAGGATAAGCCGGTGGTGGCGAAGGCGGTGACGCTGGAGGTCACGCCCTATCAAGCGCAAAAGATTTCCCTTGCCTCCAGTGTCGGCCATCTTTCATTGACGTTGCGAAAAGCCGGCGATTCAGAGGTTGTGACGAATCAACGCGTCACCCAAGCTGACCTCACTGAAGGCGAGCCCCCGGTCGCGAAGCCGATCAAGGAAGCTGCCGCGGTCGCCCCTCCGCCGGCTCCAGTCTATGTGCCGCCCCCTCGCGATACCAGCGCGACGGTAACAATTATCCGGGATATGCGGAGCGAAGACTACAAGGTCCCGAGGCAATCCCGTTAGAATGGCACTGGAATCGGGGAAGTTAGAAACGGGGGGTGTGATGGGTCCTCTCTCTCCTGGCCGAATTCGATGGATTCGGAGGGCAGGGCTGATTTGCGCCGCACTGTTCTGTGCGGTTGCTAATGCACAGCAGCCACCTCAGCCACCTGCAGTTCGGCACATCGTCGTCACCTTGAACAAGTCGCGCACACTTTACGTGCAGTCGTCAATAAAGACGGCGAGCATAGGCTCGGTGGCGATCGCGGACATCAAGCCGATGTCTGATCACGAGCTTTACATTTTGGGCAAAAAGGTCGGAACAACTAACATTTCGATATTCGACAATGATATGCGTCTGGCCGAAATGATTGACGTCGATGTGTCGGTAGACACAGGAAGTATTCAAAACAGCATCAGGCAAAGTATCGGCAGCAACTCCATCCGCGTGTCATCCAGCAACGGTCAGATTATCCTGAGCGGAGTAGCCGCGGATGCCGTCATGGCGGATCGTGCTGTCGCGGTCGCGACTAGTATTGCCAAGCACGTCGACAAAGACACAGCCATCGTGAATGCCATCACGGTGGCACCGTCGCAGCAGGTCATGCTCAAAGTTCGCTTTCTTGAGGCGAGCCGAGATGCTGAACGCGATCTTGGCGTCAACTGGTACGCTACGAATGGAAACGGGACTCGTGGCGTAAGTACGGGAACCGCAGTTCCGGTTGCCGGATCCAGCGCGGGGATTTCGGTTCTGAAATCTTTCGGCGCTGCGAGTGCAGCTGGTGGAAGCCCGTTTGGCGTCGTGCTGGCAAACCTTGTGAACAACGGTACCAACATCGACGTGATGGTTACGGCCCTCGAAACCAAAGGGCTGGTGCGTCGTCTTGCTGAGCCGAACCTTGTGGCGCTGTCCGGAGATACGGCGCGGTTTTTAGCTGGCGGTGAATTCCCAGTTCCGATTTTGGCGGGGACGGGTACCGGCGCGACGCCGTCGATCGAATTCAAGAAATTCGGTGTCAGCCTGGCGTTCAGTCCCACGGTCTTGAGCCGGGGGCTGATCAATCTCCGGATCGCGCCAGAAGTGAGTGAATTGGATCCGGCCGCTGGCGTGACCATTCAAGGGACGACCGTGCCCGGTTTGGTGACGCGCAACGCGCAAACGACGATCGAGTTGCGTGATGGACAGAGCTTCGCTATCGCCGGCCTGCTGCAATCCCGGAATGTTCGAAATATCGATCAATTGCCCTGGCTCGGGACCGTGCCGGTGCTCGGCGCTCTGTTTCGCAGTTCCGCCTATCAAAACCACGAGTCGGATTTGGTCATCATCGTGACGCCGCATTTGGTGCAGCCGGGGACACCGGTGGACGCGCTGGCGACACCCTTCGACAAGAGGTTGCCCAGCAACGACATTGACTTCTTCGTCAATGGTCAGATGGAAGTGCCCAAGAAGTATTCCGATTACGTTACTTCCGGCGGTGACCTCCACGGGCCATACGGCTACATTATTCCCGTCGAGAGAGGCGCGAATCAGACGGTTTACAAGGGCGGGTTGGCAAAATGACAAACAGCCGATGGCTCTTTGCCGGACTCATCCTGACGACGATGTCCGCCGCGGGATGCGCGCCGTCGCCCGCAGTTTACCCGCCGCAGGTTTACCATCCTGAGGATTTCGTACAGGAGTACACCCAGCGATCGGACAAGGTCACGTTGAGTGCGGGTGACGACCAAGCCGTCAATACGCGGATTCATACAAGGGATCCCTGGCCGCCCTATGTGGCGGATCGGCGTATTCCCGCCAGCGGTGAACGGATGGCAGGGGCGGTCGAAAGATATCGCGATGTATCAAAGTTGAAAAACGCGCCTAAACCTCTCGAAGTGCAGAGCACGGGCGCAAGCGGTGGTGGCGGTAATAGTGGTGGTCAGTAACGCATGGCCGCCGACCAGGCAGCTTCTATCTGATTCCCTCGGCAGCGCGGGTCGAATGCCGCTTCTGCGCAACATTGTTGGCTGGCCATGGCTGTTTTTCTTCTAGCTCCTGAGGCTACCGAGGGGCCTCTTGAGGAAACAGAAGCACGATTAAAACGTCTTGTGCCGTCTTTACGAAAGCTCGGCAGTATCGAGCAGATCGTCGCGGAGATTGGCAGCCAATCGGAGCAGAAGTCTGTTGTTTTGTTCGTTTCACCGACCGTTTCCAAATCGTCGATCGACAATTTGATTCAAGTCGCGAAAAGATACCGCGATCGCTTTTTTTTCATTCTGATCAGCAATGATCTCTCGGCCAGTGATTACAAGCGTCTCGTTTCGACGGGCGGGGCGGACTGGGCATCGATTGCGGGATCGCTGCAGGAAATCCCCGGCCTCATCTCTGCTCAAGTGGACAACCGGAGCGCAGCTGAGTCGATCACGAGCGGTGCAAAGGCCACTATCGTATCGTTTTTACCGTGTCTCGGTGGAGTCGGAAACACGTCGATCGCACTTGAAGTCGCTCTTGGGATGAGGCGGCACAAGGTGGCGAAGAGCTGGAAGATTTGCTATCTCGACCTGGATTTTCAAACAAGCCATGTTTGCGACTTCCTCGACACGGAGCCTCGTTTACAGATCACCGAAATAATCGATCGTCCTGAGCGGCTGGACGATCAACTATTCGAATTGTTCACGAATCATCACAGCTCTGGGTTGGACGTTTTCGCCGCGCCCCGGAGCAAAATCGATCCGTGCGAAGTTGGACTCGGTCCCTTGGACGCCCTGTTCGATCGCATAGCATCTCGATACGACTTCGTCGTGGTGGACCTGCCGGTGCCGTGGTTCGTTTGGACCCCCCCGGCACTTGCGCATTCGGACGCGGTCCTCATCACTGCCATCAACTCGGTGCCATGCCTGCGTCAATTGCGGGCAAACGTGGCGGCTCTTGCGGAGATGACGCCTAGTCCCCAGACGGCTATTGCCATCAACCGAGCGCAGGAGGGCCTATTCGGGCGGCTTAAGGGACGGCAGCATGTTGACCGCGTTGCTGCTGATCAAAAGGTATTTTTCGTGCGTGAGGATCCGCAAGCCATCGATCGGGTGAATACCGGCACGCCGGCTTCGTTGGGTGGTCCGGCACGCAATCGCAAGGACTTCTTGCCTTTAGTGGAATTTTGTGCGGCGGCGAAGCGTGGTTTGATAGCCAAACCGCGCTAAGTTCCACGAAAATGCCGGCCCAGTTAATCCTAACGAAGGTCTGCTGAGAGCCAAACTCACCAATACCTAGAACAGCGCGCGAATTTCCGGTAAGATATTTTTAAGCCTATTGGGGGTCGGCGACTTATTACTTCGGGTTAGTGAGGCTGTTTATGGGTTTTTTCGCCCAGCAAAAACTCGAGCGCCCGGCGCGGCTCGCGCCCGTTCCGCTCGCGCCGGCGGAACTGCCGGTTGTCACCGCTGAGAAAATCTACCAGGAGCTCATCGACAAAAGGCCGGCGCTCCTGGAAGAGAAGCTCAAGCTGCATACCAAGATCATTGATGATTTCAATCTGGCTCACCTGGAGCACTTGAGTCGGGACGATCTGATTCGCGAGATCAAGGACTACGTTGCCGAGTATGTTCGCACGGAACGCCTCTCCCTTAATCAACGAGAGTTGGAGATTTTTTCAGAAGAGATCGTCGATGAAATGATCGGCTTCGGACCGATCGAACCGCTGTTGAAAGACCCGACGGTCAACGACATCCTGATCAATACGCACAAAATCTGCTATGTCGAGCGATTTGGAAAGCTTGAGCCGACACGTATCCATTTCAAGGACGAGGCTCATCTTATTCGAATCGTGAATAAGATCGTCGCCGGTATTGGCAGACGGGTAGACGAGTCGTCTCCGATGGTGGATGCGCGCCTTCCGGACGGGTCTCGTGTCAACATCGCAATCAGGCCGATCTCCGTGGATGGACCGTTGGTGTCCATCCGAAAGTTCTCCGACAAGCCCATTTCGATGGACCGGCTCATCGAAATCGGGTCGATTCGCCCGCCCATGGCGGAGGTGCTGAAGACGGCGGTGAAAGGCCGTGTTTCGCTAATCATCTCGGGCGGCACCGGCAGCGGCAAAACGACACTTCTCAACGCCTTGTCGAGCTTCGTTCCGTTCGATGAACGCCTGATTACGATCGAAGACGCAGCGGAACTGCAGCTCCAGCAGCCGCATGTGGGTCGGCTGGAGACGCGACCGGCCAGTGCGGAGGGGAAAGGTGAAATTCGGCAACGTGAGCTCGTAAAGAATGCCCTTCGCATGCGACCCGATCGGATCATCATCGGTGAGTGTCGCGGCGAGGAAGCGTTCGACATGTTGCAGGCCATGAACACTGGTCACGAGGGATCGATGACCACCATTCACGCGAATACACCGCGTGACGCGCTCAAGCGCCTAGAGCAGATGGTTGCGATGTCGGGCGTGCCGATGTCGCCGGGCAGCATTCGGAGCCAGATTGCGTCGGCCCTCAATGTCGTAGTGCAGCTCCAGCGCTTGCCGGATGGCAAGCGGCGAGTCGTGAGCATCAGCGAGATCACCGGAATGGAAGGTGATGTCATTCAAATGCAGGAGATCTTCCAGTACGTCAAGGAACGTGCGGATGAAAGCGGCATTCACGGCTACTATCGGGCGACTGGTATCCGTCCGGCTTTCCTGCAAAATCTGAAGGCTTACGGGTTCGATCTTCCGGAAACGTATTTCGATCCCTCGCAACGTCTATGATGCGACCGTGAACCAACTCACGATATTTGCGTTTGTGACCTTCTGCGCGGTCGTTCTGGCGATCCAGGCTCTCTATTGGACTATGGCGGAGCGCAAACGCTCTCGCGCAGCAATTAACCGGCGCCTCGTGCTCGAGCAGGAAAGCGGGAATGCACGGGATGCATTCGAGGCTCTGAAGCGAGAGCGCGGTCTGAGCAATCTGGAAGGCGGCAGGTTTACTCGCTTAAACGAGTTTCTCGTCCAGACCGGTTTGCGACTGGACGAACGGTGGCTCGCAGCAGGAGCGTTCGGGCTGAGCGTCCTCTACTTTCTGTTGTTCGCAATCGCATTTGGTTTCGGTATTGGGGCAATCGTTCTTTCTATCTTGTCTTCCGGTCTGTCCTTAATCGGCGCTGCGCTATACATAAGAAGCAAGCGAATTCGGCGGTTTGCCGAACAGCTACCCGATGCAATCGACGTCGTCGTGAGGGGCGTAAAAGCCGGATACCCCTTCACCGTCGCGCTTGGGCTGGTCGCGCGGGAGATGCCTGATCCCATCGGCAGCGAAATCGGGCTGGCTTCCGACGAAATTGCATTTGGCGCGGACATCCGAACGGCACTGGACAACCTGCATCGCCGCGTTGGTGAAAGCGAGCTTCTTTATCTCACCATGGCGATCAAGGTGCAAACTGAGACGGGAGGCAACCTAGCCGAGGTGCTCGGCAGACTAGCGAAGCTGATGCGAGATCGAGCGATGCTTGCTTTGAAGGTGCGTTCTATCACTGCTGAAGGGCGAATGTCCGCAGTCATCCTTTCCGTATTTCCATTTATAATTTTCGGCGTGGTGAGCTTCCTTCGACACGACTACTATTCGGGAGTGAGCGACAATCCCATCTTCTTCCCGTCGGTCGTGATGGGTTTTTTTCTTTTGATTGTCGGGAATTTCATAATGTACAAGATGGTAAACTTTAAGGTATGAGGATTGCATGGACCTTGATTTGACCGTCGTCATCGTTCTGCTGGCCTTCCTATCGGTCGCCGGTGTGGTGGTCGTATTTGGGCGACTGCTGGCCGAAAGGACGTCGATCAATCGCAGATTGAGCGTGGATGCTCCGTCGTCGTCTGCGATCTTTGGGCAAGTCCAACCCACTTGGCTGAACGGATTCGTAAAAAAGATTGATGAAAAGAAGTTTGGATTCGAAGGCACTCTTCGTGCCAAACTGAGGCGAGATCTCGTTCGCGCCGGTTATTTTTCGGACGACGCGATGAGAATCTACATCTTTTCCAGATTGGCGGCGGTAGTTGTCTTGCCCTTGGCGACCTATGTCGCCATTTCACTCATCAGTCCCGATACCAAGTTCTACCTTCGCATGCTGGCGGTGGCGATCGCGACGGGGATTGGTCTAATCGGGGTCGACTTCTACGTCGCCCGCCGGAAACGATTGCTCCAGGTTGAGAACCGATCGGTTTTCCCCGATTTGATAGACATGCTGGTTGTGTGTGTCGATGCCGGACTGAGCCTTGATGCGGCGCTTGCCCGTATCGGCCCCGAAATCGGCCGACGGAGTCGCGTTCTCGGAACGAATATAGCGATCTTGGGAGCGGAGACGCGCGCAGGACGTAGTTTGCCGCAGGCTCTGGCTTCCTTCGCGGATCGTCTCGATCTTGATGAGGTGCGATCGTTCGCTGTGCTCCTTCGACAGTCATTTGAACTTGGCACCGATGTGGCAGAAGCATTGCGCGTCTTTAGCGACGAAATGCGGGGGAAGCGCCTCCTCCGGGCTGAGGAAATGGCGAACAAGTTGCCGGTGAAAATGGTGCTTCCCTTGGGAGCCTGTATTTTTCCGGTGATATTGATGGTTGTGATGGTACCGGTTGTTATAAGGCTGTTATCTATGTTTCAGCAAGTCGGGCATCACTAGCTTTTCACTGGTGAAAAGGGAAAATTTTTAACTTGTTTTGACGTAATCGCCGCTATGATGCGCCGGGCTGCCCGGGTTGGGGGGTACATGCGTGAGATAAGAGTCCTTTTGGCGCTGGGTTGTTGCGTTGCTCTGGCGGCGTGCGTCGCAGATCCGGCTGGCACTGCCACGACCGGCGCATCTGTCGTGGCCGCGGCTCCCAGCGAAACGCCGCCGCCGACGCTGACGGTGCAAGATCCGGACAACGTCAAATACTACGCGTCTGACGAGCCGCTGAAGCTCGGCCTCGAGCAGTTCAATCGAGGGGATTTCGGCCTCGCCGCCAAACACTTCGAAGACGCGGTCACGAAAGCGCCCAAGGATGCGACCGCATGGGTGGGCTTGGCTGCGAGCTACGACAGAATCGGCCGGTTCGATTTGGCCGACCGGGCGTATCGGCAAGCGATCCAACTCGAAGGCGAAACGATCCAGATCCTCAACAATCAGGGCTACTCGTATATGCTACGCGGCAAGCTGGTGGAGGCTCGTCGCAAGTTGCTCAAGGCCTACGAGCGCGAGCCGGGCAACCCGACAATCGTGAATAACCTGAAGCTTCTTGATTCCTCTGAGAGATTCATTCGTCGCGACGGTCATTCCTAAGCAACTCACGCTTTGCCGGCCGCGGCCAGATGGTCCGCTAGACGTTGGTGACTGCGCCAGTAATGCGTATAGATCCAACCGTTTTAACCTGGTCTGTCGTCGACCTATTCGCCGCGGTTGATGTTGCATGGCTGGCGGAGTCCAAGCTGGCGATAGCATGGTCCGGTATGATCGGGTGGCCGCCCGTCCTCCTCGCGGTCTACGCTGTGCCTCCGCTTCTGTCGTACCGGCTGCGGGGCGATCGCTCCCGCATCGCCAATTTTATTTCCGCGGCCTCTGAGCGCCTGCGGCTTTTCTTGTATGTCGCTGCCGCGATGTAGCCTGCACCCGGTTTGGATGACACCGACTTAAGCGAACCCGGCCCTGCGCTCGAACTCCATAGGGCTAAGATAACCGATCGTCGAGTGCCGCCGCGTCGCATTATATAAGCGCTCGATGTAGTCAAACACGTCGGCCTTCGCCTCGTCTCTGCTCCTGTACGTCTTCGCCGCCGTGCGCTCGGTCTTCAGCGAGGAGAAGAAACTCTCCATCGCCGCATTGTCCCAGACGTCGCCTGAGCGGCTCATCGAACAGACCACACCGTGGTCGGCCATCAACCGCTGGAACTGCTCGCTGCTGTACTGAGGTTGAATGCGGGGATGCTACAAAGCTGGGACGTTGAAGACCCACTGAAAGGCGCTAATCCAGCAGCCGGTCAGGGTAGGGGCTTTTAGTCGTAACCCTTCTTGCTAAGCTCCCATTGCCCCATCTGGCGGCTGCGGGTAATATATTATTGGGCAGTTCATGGAGGACTGCAATGTTCCGGAAACTGTGGCGGGACCAGGACGGTCAGATCCTCCTGATGTTCACCATCATGGTCCCGGTCATCTTCGGGATGATCGGGCTCGGCCTGGAATATAACCGCTATCTGATGCTCGGCTCGGAGCTGCAGAACCTTGCCGATGCCGCGGCATTGGCCGGCGCGAAGAAGCTCGACAGAGGCGCAGGCTCGCGCGCGAATGCCATCGCGGCGGCGACCGACTTTGGCAACAACAACAATTACACGAAATGGTCGGATGACAATTCCGGCGATCAGATCGCATCCGTCAAGGTCTACGACTCGCTCGCCGATCTCGATGCCGGCCACGAATCCACGAGCGACACGACGGCCGCCTACGTAAAGGTCGAGACGGTCTACCGCGGCGTCAACCCGATCCTGTTGCTCGCCGCAGGCGCTACTGGAACGAAGTCGGTGATGGCAACGGCGACCGCCGTCTCGCAATACGTGGCCTGCAATGTGCAGCCGCTGATGCTGTGTAATCCTAACGAACCGGCAGATTTCAATCCGGCGGTCGGTACACTGTTCGGCTTCACCCAGCAGGGCGATGGCACATCGCCCGGCGACTTCTCACTGCTCGATCCGGCAGGCCGGACGAATTCCGGCGCGACGGCGATCCGCAATCTCTTGTCGCAGACAAGTCCGAATGTCTGTTACATCGACCAGCTCTCGCCGAGACCGGGGCAAACGGCCAGCAGCGTCTCGGACGGCATTAACGTCAGATTCGACATGCAGCCATCGGGCAATAATCAATTGTCCGGTCTCGACCAGACACCAGCGCCGAATGTGATCAAGGGCATCACACCGAAGATCACCGGCAATGGGTGTAGCTGGACCGGCAACCTGGGCCCCCAGCCCCCCGCTCACGCTCCGATGCCGCCCGACACCGATACGGCTCTCATTCCCGGCACGACGCTATACATGGGCACGACGATGGATAGTACGTGGGCGAACGATTACTGGACCTATCATCACGGGTCCGGGACTTGGCCGGCAGGTCTGTCGCGCTATCAGGTCTATATGATGGAGCAAGGCCTGCTTAGTGGATATACCGCGCCCGCCTGGGCTGCCGGATCCGAGAATGCGAGCCCGCAATGCGCGCCGACCGCTGTGAGGACCGCGGGAGATTATACGCGCCGGATGATCAGCGTGGCGATCGTGAATTGCCAGGACCAGATCGTGAAGGGCAACAACCCGCCAAAGGTCGAGACGACCAAGTACGCCGACTTCTTCATCACCAATGCCGTCCAGTCGTCAGGGGGCGCGAACGTCAAGGGCGTGATCTTCGCCGAGTTCGTCCGCATGATGACGCCGCAGTCGGACGGCTCAAAGCTGCACCAGATCGTGCAGCTCGTGCGGGATTATTGAGGATGCTGCGCGGTCTTGTCAGATGTGAGCGAGGGACGGCAGCGATCGAGGGCGCGATCCTGTTGCCCTTGGCGATCTCGTTGATGGCCGGCTGCGTCAGTTTCGGGACGGCTTACCTCGACTATGCGTCTGCGCAGAAGGCGCTACGGGATGCGGCCCGCTACCTCGCGCGCGTGCCGAGCCAGTATGCGTGCACGTGGGGATTGACCAACGCCAAGACGATGGCGATCGCCAATTCGTCGGCCTCTGTCGGATGGACCGCGGACGATATCGCGATGGTTCCGGCCTGCCCGACCGCGTCGACCGGTGCCGTGCACCTGCAGGCGAAGTTCAACTATTCGCCGATGATGTTCGGCGCGTTGAAGCTGCCGCTGTCGATACCGCTGACGATCGACCACGAGGAACCCTATGTCGGTCTTTACTAGGATCCGGTGGGATATTCGCGGGTCGACCATCGTCGAGTTCACGCTCGTCTTTCCCGTCTTCGCCCTGGTCGCATTCGGCACTGTCGACGCCGGCTATGCCATCTTCGACTTCGCGCGCGCGAGCCATGCTGCCTATGTCGGTGCGCACAGGGCGGTCGTGAGCGATCCGGTCGCGAAGGAAATCGCAACCCTGACGTGGCCGCCGGCATCGCTCGGCAACCAATGCGCCGACCCGACCACCGGCGCCAACTCGGCGTGCCCGTCACAGACCGTGACATGCGCCTACACGAACAACGCGTGGAGCTGCAGCCAAGGATTCACCTTCCAGCAGGCACCGCTCGACGACATCGCGAGCGTGATGCAGACCGTATTCCGTTGCACAAGCGACGCAAGCTGCCCTCTCAAGAAGACCAATATCCAGGTCACCTACCAGACGAACGGGCTCGGATTTGTCGGGCAACCGAGCGGATCATCCGTCGACGTCACAGTTTCGGTCAGGTGCATGGTGCATACGTTGTATTTCCTCGGCGCGTTGATGAACTGGACCTTCTCTCCCGCGGCCGGTTGCGCAGGACCGGTCAACGGGTGGCCGGTGCCCACCTACGCGACCACGCTCACCAGCGAAGACATGGTGACAAACTGACGGGCAGGCGCGCCGTTTCAGTCGAAAGACGACCAGTTCGCTTTCGTTAAGCGCCATGATAGGGAGCTAGCGTCGTCGCATCGTGTTCGCGGCGTATGAGAAACGAAGTTTGGGAGGGCCGCTTGGCCGAAGGCGGTCTCGGGACCGGTCCGTGAGGTTTCACCCAATTGGACGCGTCGCCAGAACTTCTTCTCGGCCGTCAAACGGGTGGGCGTTTTCGCCGTAAGCCGTCTTCAGGACCGTTCACTGGTTTGGCCGCGATCCAAGCCAGTTACACCTGCCTCTGAACCTCCAGACTGTGCGGCCGATGGCGCGAGTACTACCACGGTCGTGCCGATCGGCACCCTGTCATAAAGATCCATGACGTCCGTATTGGTGAGCCGGATACACCCGGCTGAAACATCATGTCCGATCGTCCACGGTTCGTTGGTGCCGTGTATGCGGTAAAGCGTGTCCTTGCCGTCCTGCCAGAGATAAAGCGCACGCGCGCCGAGCGGATTGTTCGGACTCGCGATCACTCCGCGTCCGTGTTCGAGTTGGTCTGTACTGCTCGCAATCTGAGGACGAGTTTGGAGATAGTTTTCAGTAGGATACCAATTCGGCCATTCGCGCTTCTGTCTCACGACGGCCGTGCCGGACCAAGCGTACCCTAGCGCGCCAACTCCGACCGGGTATCGCAAGGCGCGGCCATGACCCTCGACGAGATACAGGTAATGATTCGAGGGATCTACCACGATAGTCCCTGCGGGATAGGGGCTTTGGTAGCCAACATCTGCTCGCCTAAGCTCGGACTGCACTCCGTAATCAGCACCGGACTCAATCCGAGTACAACCGAGGAGGCTTGCGAAGACAAGGAATAGACCTGCCGACAAGATGCTCCGGCAGACCGTTTTGCAAACTCCCCCGTTTACTTCAACTCTCATTGAGCCTGATCCCCGAACCCGTTGTCGTTCTTTTGGCGCGGCTCCGACTGGGCCCGCGACCAAAGAGAAGGGAGCGGAATGCTTCGTATTCTATCCTTCACTACATCCGCGGCGAAGAGACTGACTCAGTGAATCGTGATAGGCGTAATATCCTATCGTTTCAATCTAATAGAAGCCTTCCAATCAAAAAAGCGCTATTGTGCAGAGTGATTCGCGTTTCTCTCGTTAACTGACGTTTAAAGTATGTGTGCGCGTATTGCAGTGCCAGAAGAAGAATCCTCGAGAGGCACCTTTCCATGGCAATTTACATCCATATGTACCTGCCGGTGCTCATCACCTGCTGTTTGTTGACTGTGGCCGGGGTAGTTCACTGGATGTTTTCGGGCAGTGATATCGATTTGGGTCCACCGAACGCTCGCATCTGACGAGCCCGCAAATCGACCATAACCCGGCTGCTGCGCGGCCGTACTGCGTTGCGCAGTTTGAGCTCACCTCATGAAGCCGGTGCTGTTCGGCGTGGGCTTTCTGCCTGCAATCGCGGTAGACGGCCGTCTACTCCGACACGTTCATTTAATCACGCAGACCCCGGCCCCTCCGGCGTCCTCTTGAGCTTTACGACACGCTTCCAGCGTATCGTAAACGACTCCGTCCAGGTCCCCCGGACGATACAAATACGCGCGCTGCGGTTCGGGAGCGGCCCCCGTCTCTGGTGGATCTGTCTCGTCGGGCTCCGAGATGTCGGAGACATTGTCCGGAGGCTGTTCGGCGCGCGCAGTGTAGAAGTAGGCGACCCCGCCCGTGTCCCACCACCAGCCGTATCGACCATGTCGGCTTTCATGTCGCCACGTACCCTGCCGCCACGGGCGCGCTCCGTAATAAGTCTGATTGTTTAGGCTGTGCGGCCGTATGTCGCTCCGCTGGTACAATCGCGGCCGAGCGTTCGCATTTGGCGAGGAAGTGCCCGGCGCTGAAGATGTTGATCGCGCCGAGGGCAAGGGATGGCTTTCGTCAGCCCAGGCGGGCTGAACCAGAGCTAGGGTGAGAATCGAAATTCCAGCGGTCGCCGCTTTAATTGTCCGCATGTTGATATCCATCATGTAGCAGCTGTCGTTCGAATTTACACCGTATTTACTTCCGTTAAAAGACTCCGGTCCCGACAATCCAAATTGCAATCCCGTTAATTGCTGTCAGTACTGGCAAGTCGAAATCTGTCTTTTGCGTCGCGGAAAGCGGGGCGAGTGCAACGTGACGGTATTGGGCAAAGCAACAGGTATCGTGCTTTCGATCCGAGAACCGGTCGTCCTCGGTTCGAATGTGTCATTACCTCCTGGTCTGTACAGGGGAGTCCGAACAACTTGGCCGAAGCCGCGCGAACCGGACTACAAAATCCAGCTCAGCACGTTTCTGCGTGAGCATGAGTTTGACGTCACCGCGCTGGTGAAATCTGGCCTGATCACTGAGAAGTAGCTTGCAGTCACGCGCGGGCGCGAGCGCTCAGAGCTTGAAATCTCGTACGCGGCCGACCCTCCTTATGTAAGCCTCCGCCGAAGGCCGCCTTGTCGAATGAGGGGCGTTGTTGATCACTGCGAGTATGGACAGTCATACTCCCAGTGCTCAGGTGGCGCGGCTCGAAGTGGTGGATTCAGGTCGGCGGCGCCGCTGGTCGGACGATGAGAAGCTCAAGATCGTGCTTGAGAGCCTGGCGGTTCCGCGCCAGGTCTCGGCAACGGCTCGCCAATACGGCATCGCCCGCTCGCAACTCCTCCAGTGGCGTCGCTTGTTTCGGCCCGAGCGGACGCAGACCGCCGAGCCGCCGACCGGTTTCGTGCCGGCCGTGGTCGTTCCGGATCGCGAGGCGGCCTCGTCAACTCCGGCTGGATCGGCGGTGGCCGGTGCGATCGAGATCGAGTTTGCGAGCGGCGCCCGGATGCGGATTACGGGAACGGTCGACCCGGCCGCTGAAGGCGGCCGTCGAGGCGCTGACCGGCGGACGCGCGCGATGATCCCGCTGCCGGTCGGGGTGCGGGTGTGGCTCGCGACGGGGCACACCGACATGAGGAAGGGGTTTGCCAGCCTGGCGCTGCAGGTGCAGCAGATTCTGCAACGTGACCCGCTCAGCGGTCATCTGTTCTGCTTTCGGGGCCGCCGCGGCGATCTGTTGAAGGTGATCTGGCACGATGGTCAGGGTGCCTGTCTGTTCAGCAAGCGCCTGGAGCGCGGCCGGTTCCTCTGGCCGTCTCCTGCAGACGGTGTCGTGGCGATCTCGCCGGCGCAACTCGGCTACCTGTTGTCCGGCATCGATTGGCGGCACCCACAGGAGACGTGGCGACCGACGTCGGTCGGATGATGACTTTAACTTGCGGATACCGATGGATGTGATTCCATCGTCGACGTGACCGCCCCCGAATCGCTCCCGACCGATCTCGCCGCCGCGCATGCGATGATTGCCGCCGAGCGCGCCGCCCGGCTCGAGGCGGAAGCCGAGCTCGCCAATGCCCGTGCGGAAGCCGCGCTGATCGCCTACTACCGCCTGGAGATAGAGAAGCTGCGTCGCCAGCTTTACGGCACGCGCTCGGAACGCAAGGCGCGTCTCCTGGAGCAGATGGAGCTTCAGCTTGAAGAGCTGGAAGCCACTGCGACGGAGGACGAACTGGCGGCCGAGAAAGCGGCAGCGCAGACACAGACCGTGCGTGCCTTCCGGCGCCAGCGGCCGGGCCGTAAAGCCTTCCCCGCGCATCTGCCGCGGGAGCGGGTCGTGATCGCGGCGCCGGAGTGCTGCCCGTGCTGCGGATCGGCGCAGCTCTCGAAGCTGGGCGAGGACGTCACCGAGACGCTGGAGGTGATCCCCCGCCGCTGGAAGGTGATCCAGACGGTCCGGGAGAAGTTCTCCTGCCGGGCCTGCGAGACGATCACCCAGCCGCCGGCGCCCTTCCATGTGACGCCCCGGGGCTTCGCCGGCCCCAGTCTGCTGGCGATGATCCTGTTCGAGAAGTTCGGGCAGCACCAGCCGCTGAACCGGCAGAGCGAGCGCTACCGCCGCGAAGGGATCGACCTGAGCGTCTCGACGCTCGCCGACCAGGTCGGCGCCTGTACGGCCGTCCTGAAGCCGCTGCACGATCTGATCCAGACGCATGTTCTGGCGGCCGAGCGGCTGCATGCCGACGACACTACGGTGCCGATCCTGGCCAAGGGTAAGACGGTCACCGGCCACATCTGGACTTACGTGAGAGACGACCGGCCGGTCGGCGGAGGGGCGCCGCCGGCTGCGCTCTACTACGCCTCCCGCGACCGACGGCACGAGCATCCCGAGCGGCATCTGGCCGGGTTCGGCGGCATCCTGCAGGCCGATGCCTATAGCGGTTACAACACGCTCTTCGACCCGGCGCGGGTCGGCGGGCCGGCCACTTCGGCGCTGTGTTGGTCGCACGCGCGACGGCAGTTCTTCGAACTCGCCGACATCGCGGCCAATGCCCGGCGCGGCAAGCACGCGGCGGCGATCTCGCCGGTTGCTTTGGAGGCGGTCAGACGCATCGACGTACTGTTCGAGATCGAGCACAGCATCAACGGGCTCGGCACCGAAGAGCGACATCGCGCGCGAGCCGAGCGGAGCGCGCCGCTCGTGGCCGATCTTGAGCAATGGCTTCGCCAGGAGCGCGCCGGGCTGTCGCGCTCGGCATCGGTCGCCCAGCCGATTGACTACATGCTCAAGCGCTGGGACGCCTTCGCGCGCTTCCTTGATGACGGCCGGATCTGCCTCACGAATAATACGGCCGAGCGGGCGCTGCGCGGCTTTGCACTTGGCAGGAAGTCGTGGCTCTTCGCCGGCCCCAAACGCGGCGCCGATCGCGCTGCTGCAATGGTCACCCTGATCACCACGGCCAAGCTCAACGACGTCGACCCACTCGCCTGGCTGGCCGACGTGCTGGCCCGCATCGCCGACACGCCGCAATCGCACTTGCCTGACCTGCTTCCGTGGAACTGGACGCCGCTGAATCTGCAAGCCGCCGCCTGAGGCGTCGTCTCAATCGGTCAGCACGCCCGCGGCCTTCGCCGGATGCTTACCTCCTTATTTCAGTACAGTGCGGTCCAGCGGCATCACAGACGTGGTCCGACTATTCGCTACTATCCGACGCTTGGCGGAGGCAGTGGGCGAGGAAGAGCAGGCCACTGCCGTCAGTCCGACCTGGGCGTGACCGTAGTTGCTGTTACACCAGCGACCTCCCTCGAATAGCCCATGACTGCCGGCGATGATCGCCAGCGCTGCCCGCCCCGGTAGATGGCAGCGCGCATCGACCCGACCCCTCGCACGCTGGCAGACATCCAGGGCCCGTCCGCCTGGATGCAACGAGGCGCTAGCGCAGTGACCCCGCCGGAAGCGGCCCATGAAACGGATAACGGCGCCACGACCTTCGAGGTGATCAATATAGGCTTGGAATTCCGCCGCATATCGCGAGTCGACGCGAGCGGTCGCGCCTGCCTTATTTTTGAGCGAATGGTCGCCAGGGAGTGTGCGACATTGCCGTTGGCATCCCATACTGCTGCGTGCGACCACCGATGCGTGCCGCTGGCATGCGCGACGTCGGCGCAGAGCAGGGCTATGATGAATGCGAACGCATTACGCAACATAACTTGTACTCCGATTATCGAACGCTGATTTTTCCTTCCCCCGAATGCCAAAAGTCAGCTGTAAGAAAATTGAACTAATTGCTTATGAATATCAATAGATCGACCGCAACATAATACAGGACGGATAACGACCTCAGATTTGATCTCTCTGCGCGCATACAGAAGTCTTTCTCAATACTAATGCAGGCAAACTCCGTTCTTGGGCGAGCGCCGGACGTGCGAAAACATGCAGCGATCTGCCATATAATGTGCGGCCATTAATATCAGCCGCCCTTGAGGATTGGCCTTGGTCTGCAACTTCTGGAGGACGAGCAAGGGCGGTGAGTGTAGCGCCTGTGACGCTATGCAGCCCTCAGATCTTGAATTTGCCCCAGGATCGCTTTTCTTTCTGTCTTGCTCAAATCGAGCCGTCTGGCCCATCCGGCCGGAACAAGCTCACGAGCTGAAGCCGTCTCATCCTTGAACAGCAGCCCCGCCGTTCGCACGCTGCGCCGTGCGATCCTTGCCCGGTGGGCGCGCCTGCCGCGCGCGATTTCGAAACAAAACTCTTCTGGAGGATGCGAGAACGAGTCGCGCTCGATCCTCGCGCCGCTTGCGGATAAATTGCGAACGAGGCAATCTATCGTCAGGCCGCTCAAATTGAAAACGATGCTGCCACCGATATATGGTTTTCTGCGGTCTGTCTATCTTCGATCGAACATGGCAAGTCCCGCGCTTCTATTATTTTGTCAAAGTATGGTGGAAGGGCTTGCAGCAGAGGGTCGTTCGATGAGTAATATTAATCATAAACATTTGCCGTGGCCGCTTTCTAGGAAGCGTGCTGGAGCCAGGATATATTGCAACTCGCTCTAAAGCAGCGGTTAGCAAGCGAGCAAACACGCTGCGGCTCTTTCTAAAAAGCCCCGATGACGGCAACATAAGTTTGGGGGCGATTCGGGGTTAGGAGGACTGTCAATGCGCAGAATTCCTATACTAGCCGAATTAGCGGCGCCATATCACGTTGGCGCTTTGCGCGAACAACCGGACGCGGCCGGCAAAGGCGCTGGGTCTATCGGTGAGGGGGCCGCGGCTGAAGCTGCACGAGTATGAGCATGAGGGTTACCAACTGCCGACGCCGCGCAAAGGACGACCTGAGAATGGCGACCAGGTGACCGAGCAATGAGCGCCAAGTTTGTTGCTGCAGTGCTGTGACGCACGCGGACCGTTTGCGGACCGGTAGGAACGCGCGGTTTGCGATTGGCCGGGCCGACCGTTTGCCGCCCCCGTGCTCGCCCTCTAGCTAAGGGCAACTGCGGCCCGCATGATAGCGTTTATTCCCCCCACTGTCTCGCGCCGGCGGCATCCGCAAGGCGGATGGTTGATCCGACTGCCGATCGATATTGTCGATCTCCAAGCTCAAATTGTAAAATGAGGTCCAGAGGGGCTTGGAGGGCGGCGGAGTCCCTGAACTGCTCAATGCGGAGAGTACGGAGCGGCGCTTGAGTAAAAGGCGCTTCCCGGCCTCTCTGAGGGCAGTGGCCTAGTCTGACTCCATTCAGTGCTCCTGTCACCGCTGCTGACCAAAGTAAATTGACGGCGTCGCGTCATCCGGCCGTAAGAACCGCTCGCGAAGTCCTACGGTGTCGCCGTTGCTCACGCACACGCAAGTGAGTCGGCGCTATGGGGAATTGGGTTAGGCCCAGCGGGCAAGATGAGTCGGCGAGCGACGGGGGCGGTGAAACCAATGCCGAAATGCGGGTGGGGCGGGCCAGTGCGGTAGGGCCGGCGGCCGAGAACACGTGTTCTAGGGGAAGCAGGCCGAAGCGGAAACGGGGACGGTGATCTGCGTCAGGCCAAGTTGCGCGACGTAATTGATCGACCCGGTAATCGAGTTGCCGCATGCTGCAGCGGCGTAGCTGAAAGTCGGTGTGCTCGGGCCGAAATAACGGCTCTGAGCGTAGGCGATCGTGGTGTCGGCGTCCTTACACACGGTGGTTCGGACCGAGGCACAACGCGCCGCCTCCTCGACGGAATAATGTAGGCTGCCGACCAGAAACAGGCACAAGCACAGCGACAGCAGACCGACCACCATGGCAATGAAAACAGGCGAAACGATCGCGAATTCCACGGCAGTCGTGCCGCGCTGTTCCCGCCAGATGTGTCGCAAGAGGCTACGCATCTCAGTCGAGCCTGATCATGGCTGTGTCGGTGATCGGGGTGGTGAATGCCCCGCCGACCGAAACGCCTGGAAACATCGGGGTATAGTGGTAGCTCGTCGAAATCCTGATGTAGTCTCCGGGTTGCAGGGACGCAGTCCCGGCAGCCGAGCAGTCCGACGGCCTCTGCGCGACGGAGCTCACGTACTGCAAGGAGCCCGAACTGTTCACGCAATAATATCCTTCCGATGGGGAGCCTGATTGCAGCTGCACCTTGGCACCCAAAGACGTGCTCTGGATGGCGTTGGTGACGGCGGTGTTGAGCCCCGGACAACTGGTCGTCGCGGGCAGGTAGCCGTTTGACGGATCACAGGTCTTGAACGCGGCCTGTGCGCCCATCTGGGTCGCGTTCTCCACCTCCATCCACTTGTAGATGTAGACTGAGACGTCCGTGACGTTGAGGAGCGCAAGCGACAGCAGGCCTGCGAAAAACGAAAATTCGATCGCGGAAGTCCCGCGCGTATCCGACCGAACGGCCCCGGCAAGCGCCAATAGCCGTCTTGAGGCGCGGATCCATCCGAAATGTTCTGCTCTGCCGGGCATCGGTCAATACACCAGTTTTGACCGGCCCGTGATGGTGGCGGTCGGCATCGTCAGTCCGGCTTGCTGACAGCCGGCGCCGTTCGGGCTCTGGGAATAGATATTGCTCGTGCCGTTGATCAGGACGGAACTGGCCACCATGACAAAGCAGTCGGCGCCATATTTGGACTGCCCGACATCGCCGCTGATCTGGACATCGGCGTTGGGGAGATAAATAAGGCCGGTGATGTCCCAGCTGGGATTGTTGCCGCTGTACGTTACGTTCACGCCGCTCGTCAGCGACGGGTCCTGATAAATCGCGACACCCGGGAAGTTTCCGCCGCTCGGCGCCTGGATGTTGATGACCCCGCCGTGCGAGGTATCGGTGGGATAGTGAGAGTAGCTTCCCGATGTCCCGGAAAAAATAATGGTCACCGCTGAGCCGTTGGCGGTGCTCAAAGTGTGGCCGTTGAGGTCGAGCATCCCGTTCTGAATGACGATCGTGGCGCCTGTGACGTTATCGGGGGTATTGATGACTACGTCGCCCGTCAGTTGAACATCGCCGCAGAACTGCACGTTGCCGCTATAGCTCTTTGCGCCCGACAAGGACGTTCCGCCGGACCAGCTGGATCCATGCTTCGCCTCTTGCGGGTACGAGCTGCAGGTGTTGTTCGGGATGTTCGTGCGCATCGCGTAATAAGGATCGGCGACGATCGGGATGTTAGATTCCTGCTTGTTGCCGCAGCCGTTATTGGTGCCGTGCGCCAGCCCGTAATTGGCGTTGAGATTGGACCCGTTGCAGGTCGCCGTCGAGTTGGACATCACGCTGCAGCCGGTGAAATTCGAATTTGGCGCGCCGTTGGTGCGCAAGCTCGGTCCGCTCTGGTTCAGCGCCAGAAGGCAAAGCGGCTGCTGAATCGTGGTCTGCAGCGCAATAGCGGTACTTGTCAGTGATTTTTCGTTGGCCCCATTGACGACCGTATCGCCTTGATAGCCGATCACCTGCGACAGGTAGAGCGGGACCACGCTGGTAATGGTCACGCTATAACAGGTATTGCCGCCGGAGGGGCAGGTTGCGGTATTCGACGCGGTAACAGTGACATTGTTGGCGCCATCGACGAAGCCGTATTGAGCCGCGACTGCCTTGGCTTCGACGTCGTAGTTGGAACTCCCGTTGGATGCAGCCGCCATTGCGGCCGAGTCGGCCGCATTTTGCATGACGCGAGTCTTCAAATACCAGTTAGAAAACTCAAATCCGAGACCAAGCCCGCCTGCCAGGATGGGCAGCAAAAAGGCCATCATCACGGCGATGTTGCCGAATTGATCGGAACACAGATCCGCGAGCGCGCCTGGGGTGCGCCCAAGAAAGCGGCGTAGCAAATGTTCATGTCGCATTGGGCTCAACCCAATCGCTGTATGTTCCCTGCCGAACCAAACATAAATTCTATGGGTTTAAATTTATATCGTCGCGACCGTTAATATTTGACTGCGGTTCTCCTAAAAGCCTTGCGATGTCCGCCGCGTGTGGAAATGACGTTATTTTGTTCTTTTTTCGAGAGCGGAGAACTCATTTACGTCCGACCGTTTACCAATTTATAATATAATTAAGGGATCGTTGGGTCTTATGAGGCTGATAGGCTCCGCTATCGTCTGTATTTTGACGCTGTATGTGGTCGACGCAATCTTGTGCGATGGAAAGTATTTTTCGACGTTCAATGAAATGATCTTGCAGGCTGCCCGATAGGCAAGTTGATCGGCGTGCACTGCCGGAATCTTCATCCGGCTATTTCTCCTCAACAAATTCAGCGGTCCGGTGCGCGTCGCCCCCGCTGTCACATAGGTGTAATAGGATTTTGGGCGAACGGCTGGCCAGGGAAATCGAAAGCGCTGATGGCCTAAAATTCCCTGCGGTCTCGCTCGCGCGTGTCTGGATGGTCGTATGGCGGTTGGTTGGCGGCAGGCCAAGCCCTGCCAGCAAAGTCGCATCGATTCTATGCCATCGTTATATCCAGCCCCAGGTTCGCCGACCTAGCCTCGAGGCGGGGTGACATAGGCCCTCCGAATTCCTCCGCTCACGCTGTCGGGACTCGGCTTGGGGCAGGCGTGCTCGCAGGGCCCCTTTGCTTTGACGGCCGGGGCGGGCGCCGTCGATGTTAACCAAGCGTTCGCGTCCAGATCTTATTGTCCTATCAGCACATCGGCAGCCTGATGCGTGACGATTTTATGAGAGCGGCCCGCCCGAAGTGCCATTCCGAAATGGCATTTGTGATCGCTTTGCCGTATCCCAAGTCACTATCGATGCTCAAGACCACCTTTCTATGTCAGCCCTGCAACCGGACCTGCGCCTATAGCCTGTCGCCGGAAATGGCGGAGCAATATCAACCTGACCTTCAGCCGGATCAGCCAATCGAGGCGGCGGGGAACATCGATCAGGGCGACCATCACGGCTGAAATAACGCCGCATCCTGGGCTAGCCCAATTCCCTGAATCTTCACGGATGTTTTAACACTTTATTAACCATAATTTGTTATGTTGGCTGCGTTGGCAAACAGCCGACGCCCCCTACTGGCGTAATAGGCCCCGGTCTGCCCGACACACGGACCGGGGCCTTCTTGCGACTCGGGCCGAGGTTGTGGTTGGTGTGCCGCGCCGGTCCGGTTTTACCCTCATCCCCAACCGGGTCGGATTGGTCGGGTAAAGCGTTTAAGCCCCGGTCAGTCCCCCTGGCCGGGGCTTGCTCTTGAGGTGCTCGGCGGCGGCGTGATTACGGCCCGCACCTGAGATTACGGCGATGACTGAGCCTCGATATCGAAGCGACATTCGGCACGATCGCGTGCCGCTCCGTGTACGGCGACTCGATGACAACCGGTTCCGCGTAACGGACGTGAGGGGCCACGGCCTCGAATACCGGAAGCGGGCCGATTTCACCGCCGAAGTGCTCACCCTCATTGACGCTGCCAGTGGCAAGGAAGTTGTGCTCGAGGGATGGCTCAACCGCTCCGGTCGTTGGTCAATAACGGGCGTCCTTTACGAACCGGCCTGATCTCAAGCCCCGCCGTCTCCGCCCGAACGATACTGAGCGAACCCGCTGATTCAGCCGAGTTGACCTCGTCGACAAGGCCGGGCAGCGGGCGCGTTTGCCGACATAGGGTTTCGGCCATGGGAATTGGATCGAGCCGGTGGCCTTCCCACGACGATCGCTCGTCACCGATCTGGTGGCGCTGCCGGTGATGGGTCCGACACAGTGGCACCGAGAATTCGTCGCTGATCTTGCGGCCGAGCGCGCGCGGCTGGGCAAGGCGCAGGTGATGCGAATCAGAAGGGACACGGCCGCAGATCAGACAGGGCTGCCGGGCGACGGACTTGAGGTGCTCGCGGTCCTGCAGCCGGCGTGGCCCGGGCAAAGCGAGCACCGTCTTGTCGATCGCAGGTGTAGTTGGCAGCCGCCTGGCGCGCGCCGGCGTGGTGCCGGCGGGCTGGCGGCGAGGCAGGCGGCGGTCGGCTTGAAGTCGGCCGGGGGCTTCGCAGTCAGTTCGGCCGCCGGGCTCTCGATGGACGCTGTCTCATGGCAACCGTCTATCGTGGCTGCCGGCTCGCTGCCCGCGTCATCTGCCTCGACAGCAGCCGCAGCTTCATCCTGAGCAGCACGAGCGGCAGTGTCAGCTATAGGCTCGGCATCGGCCGCGGAGTGCTCTCCGTGCTCGGCCTCCGGCCGCGCCGCAAAGGCGGCTTCGAGCTGCTGCGCATCGGCGGAGGTCAGGCTGTTTTTGACGGCAGGGTGGCATGAGCCCACGTTGCCAAAGCGTCAGCGCCGGCAAGGCAGCCAAGCTCGTCGAGCAGCCGGTCGCGCGCGAGCGCCGACTGGCCTTCCGGCAGGAGCGGCTGGCGGGCGCCGTTCGGCGGCCGGCGCCCATTGCCCACATTTGCAAATGTTGGCCGCGGGGACTACGGCTGGCCCGTCTGCAGAACGAAACCATTGCCTCGGCCGCTCCCGTTTTGACCGTCCGTTGGCCTTGGGCGAGGCCGCCGATGCGCCAGAATTGAGATTGGGGGCATCGAGGTCGTCCTCGCCGGCAATGCCCACCAGCGTGAACAGGCCATAACGCCGGCTATAGGTCGGCGCCGCCCCCATCCGCTGCGGATTTGTCATCTCGCTGACGGAGCAGACCGGCCACTCCGACGACACCCATTCCCTCGAGGCATGGACTAGCATGGTGGTCGGTCGTACCAGGTCGGCAGCCTGGTCGAGGGCGGTCGTCTGCATAACCGCGATCTCGTGGCGGCCGAGACATTGGCGCACGATCTCCGGTCCGCTCGCCAGCGAGGCATAACGGAAGCTGCGGGGCTCGCTACCACCAGCCCCAGCACCAGCACCGTCAGCACCCGGGCCAAGTGGGGGCAGGGTGGCGGTCAGGGTCTTCTCGGGATTGGTGAGCTCGCCCTGAGCCTTAGCAAGCGCGGCTGCAAGCGCGCCGATACTGTCACTTGACCGCTGCATCGGGCGCCTCCTCGACCGGCTCGAGGACATCGAAGCTGACGGCGCCTGACTTGGAGCGCTTGGCGCGGAGACCATGGCCGACGGCTTCCTTCGCGTCCTCTGGCAGGAACGGTTTCATCTCGGCCTTGGCCGATTCATGATCGAAGAAAGGCAGCCGGTTCGGGGAATGGATGTCAGCAAACTTCAGTCAAAAAA
>Ga0182749_1000677_pt1 | contig 29708 bp, 25 predicted proteins | sample eDN3rd37CKraftMG_FD_128875 | JGI IMG/M metagenome (GOLD analysis project Ga0182749, IMG submission 128875) | Enriched Miracle-Growth compost microbial communities from Emeryville, California, USA - eDNA 3rd pass 37_C Kraft MG (version 2) (version 2) ...
ACCACCTCCGCCTCATCCACCCGCCGTATATCGAACCGCTGGCTGCGCGACAGCACCTTCACCGGCACCTTGCGGATCTCGGTGGTGGCAAAGATGAACTTCACATGCTCCGGCGGCTCCTCGAGCGTCTTCAGAAGGGCGTTGAACGCGCCCTTCGAGAGCATGTGGACCTCGTCGATGATGAAGACCTTGATGCGCGCGATGATCGGCTTGTAGCGCGCGCTCTCGATCAGCTCGCGGATGTTGTCGACGCCCGTATTGGAGGCGGCGTCCATCTCGATCACGTCGGGATGGCGGCTCTCCATGATCTCGGCGCAGTGCCTGCCCGGCACCGGCATGTCGATGGTGGGAACGGTGACCGTGTCGGTCTCGTAATTCAATGCGCGGGCGATGATGCGTGCCGTCGTCGTCTTGCCGACCCCGCGCACGCCCGTGAGCATATAGGCCTGGGCAATGCGTCCCGACGCGAAGGCGTTGCGCAGGGTCCGCACCATCGCTTCCTGGCCGATGAGGTCGTCGAAGCTCTGGGGGCGGTACTTGCGCGCCAGCACGACGTAGGGCTTGCCGGATGTCCCCGCGTTGCCGGCGTCGATCGTCTCGGGCGATTTTACGGCCATGTCTCTACCTTCGGCCCGGCGGGGCCAGGGAGCAAGGCGACGGTCTTAGCGGAGCCGAGCTCAGCTCGGTATCCTGGCGGAGCCGAGTTCAGCCCGGTAGACCGGTCGCGCCCTCGCGGAGGGCAGCTCGTCGCGCGGCGGCGAGCGATCGGCCCGTGAGCAGAAAAAATAGAGGAGGCTGACGAACGACCCGCGTCCTGATCGTTAGGGCTGCTTCCTTCCGGACCTGACCCGGTTGGCGAGGGATGCGTCCGCCGCCAACCTCCCGAAGCCGATTATGGGGGGTGAGGCCGCAGCTTACAACCCTCCCCCGCCCAGGCGCCAACACCTTCGCAAGGGCTGTCATTTTTCCGCTTTAGGGTTTGCCCACAAATGGCTCCGGCAAGTGCGTTGCCCGCCCTGCCAGCCGAATTGACACCCTGCGCGCAGCCCCCGTAGGCTCGGCGCGCGATTATCCGGGGGGAACAATTGCGTATGAAGCCCTTTGCGTCACTGCTTGCCGTTCTTCTGGCTTTCTTCGCCGCCGCTTCGCCAGCCCTGTCCGCGTGCCCCGCGGGCGATGACATAGACATCCAGCTCCGCGACAAGGAGCTGCAGCGCCATCTCATTCTTTCGGGGTTCCTGGCTGCCGAGATCGGCCGGGCCAACGAAAAGATGCTGCGGACGGCCATTACCGATTTCCGCGCGGCGAACGGCCTTCCCGGCGAGGGCGAGGCGGTGCTCACCGAGGCGGAATGCCAATCGCTGAAGCACAACAACGATGCGATCTATGCCTTCATCGGCTTCAAGCAGGTGGTCAACCCGGTCAACCAGCTGAAGATGACCTTCCCGGCGGGTCTGCTGCCGCCCGAGGCGAAGCCCTCCGACCTCAGCTGGCAGGAATACGACAACCCCAAGGTGAGCCGGGTCGGTATCGATGTGTTCCGGGTGTCGGGACGGGAATCTTCCGCCACATCCTTCTCGCGCGGCTATCAGTCGTACAACGCGCTCACCCTCACCTACGTGCACAATTCGGGTTCGGAAGTCATCGCCGAGGGCGCCGGCAACCGCTGGGGCACCCGCTATTACTTCCACAACATGAATTTCGAATACCAGGGCGGGCAGCGCGGCATCTACATCCGCTTCGACATGCGTCCGCCCGAAGGCTTCGTGCCCCCGCCCGAGATCCTGCCGGCGGCGCGGCTGGAAAAGATCCAGAAGCAGATCGCCAAGCTCTACACCGGGGGCGGCGCGGTGGCTCCGAACGAGAATGAGGTCGCGTGGTCGCTCATCGCGCGCGCCGTTTTCAACATCGTCGCCTCGGACTTCTACGATCAGAACGGCTGGCAGGAGCTGACGACCAAGAATTGCGTCTTCGGTCCGCAGCGCCGTGCACGGCGCGGCGGCGTCCGCATCGTGTTCGCCACGACGCGCGCCATTGCCGACCCCAAGGGCGACATGACCACCATGTTCGCCAACGCGCCGAGCGAAAAAATCTCGATCGGCTGCGTGCAGGTCAATCCGCGCGTTTCTCTCACGCGCGGCGACAACAGCTACCGGGGCGCATGGCGCGGCGGTGCACGCGCCGCAAACGCGCGCATCAAGCTGCTGACCGATCCGATCGACCGCAGCACCGAGAACTATATCCGCATCGTCGATACGGCCGCCTCCGAGGACGCAACCCACGCGCTGCTCGTCATTCACGGCTACAATAACTCGTTCCACGAAGCGCTGCAGGCAACGGCGCGGATCGCGGGCGGCGCCGACTACAAGGGCCGGGTCTACATGTTCTCCTGGCCGAGCGTGCGCAGCCCGCTGCGCTACCTGCAGGATGCCGACAACGCCGAGGAGGCCGAGGGCTCGCTGCAGGCGTTTCTCGCCGCGGTCCTGCGCGACAACAACATCCGCACGCTCGATATCGTGGCCCATTCGATGGGCTCGCAGCAGCTCATGCGCGTCATGAGCTCGATCCGCAGCATCCTCGACGGACGCCGGCACGACGAAGGCACGCTGCGCCTCGGCCAGGTGATCTTCGCGGCGCCGGACGTCTCGGCGGCGGTGTTCAACACAAAGATCTCGACCTGGGCGAAGCTTGCCCAGCGCGTGACGATCTACACGTCGGGCGGGGACTGGGTGCTGTGGCTGTCGTCGTTCCTGCGCGGCTTCAACGACCGCGCGGGCGGCCACACGCCGTGGGGCGAACCGCTGTATGTCAATGCCAGCAACGTCTACGTCATCGACAAGACGCCGCCCGAATACGACTTCTGGAAGTTCTTCACCTACACGCACTCGGACTACGTGGACGACAACGTCATCCTCAACGACATCCAGACCGTCATCACCGGCAAGCCGTCCGGCGATCCGAGCCAGCGCGACCCTGAAGGCACGAAGTTCAAGGCGCTCCCCTACAAGGGCATCGCGGGGAAGAAGTATTGGGTGACCCTGCCGGAGGGTGTGCTCGCCGACGCGAAGGAAGCGGTGAAGGAAGGGCTCGACCGCAAGAAACCCGGCGAACGGCCGGCGCCCGCGAAGGCGCCCGCAGCACCGCCGGCGCAAGAGCCGACGACCTCGCGCGCACCGGCCACCGAGCATCCGGCAGAGCAGCCCAGCGCGACCGGAGCGACGCCCTAGAGTGCTTCCGGAAAAGTGGGTACCGGTTTTCCGGCGAGAAGCACGATAGGAAGAAAGTGCTTCCGGAAAAGTGGGTACCGGTTTTCCGGTGAGAAGCACGATAAGAAGAAAGTGCTTCCGGAAAAGTGGGCACCGGTTTTCCGGTGAGAAGCACGACAGGTAGAAAGTGCTTCCGGAAAAGTGGGCACCGGTTTTCCGATAAGACGCGCGTCAGATGCAGCGTCCGCCGTCGACCTCGATGGCGACGCCTGTGATGAACGCCGAGGCCGGATCGGCGAGGAACATCGCCGCATTCGCGATGTCGTGGGGCCGCGATAGCCGTCCCAGCGGGATGCCGGCCAGGAACTTGGCGCGGTTCTCCGGCGTATCGGGCAGCCCCATGAACTGCTCCAGCATCCCCGTCTCGCCCATCACCGGATTGATGGCGTTGACGCGATGTTCTTCGCCGCCAGCTCCGCCGCCATCGATTTGGTCAGCGTGATCACCGCGCCCTTGGAGCCGTTGTACCAGGTGAGACCGGGACGCGGGCGCACGCCAGCCGTGGAGGCGACGTTGATGATGATGCCGCCGCCGCGCCGTTCCATCTTCGGCACCGTGGCTATGGTCGACAGGTAGATCGACTTCACGTTCACCGCGTAGATGCGGTCGAACTCGGCCTCCTCCACTTCGAGCAGCGGCCGGTTGCGGTGCGTGACGCCGGCATTGTTGACGACGATGTCGATGCCGCCGAACGCTTCGGTGGCGGCGCGTACCATCACGTCGACGTCGTGCTTCTCCGATACGTCGGCCTGTACAGGGACCATCTTCTCGCCGAAGCCGACGGCCAGCGCGCGCACGCCTTCGCCGTTGATGTCGGCGGCGATGACGCTCGCGCCTTCGAGCACGAAGCGCTCGGCGATGGCGCGTCCGAAGCCGGAGGCGGCGCCGGTGACGATCGCAACTTTGCCTGCGAGCTTCATGTCACTCCACCTTTTCCGACTGTCTGGCGGCGCCCGTCAGCGAAGCTGCACCGGGATTTTTCCTTCGGCGGCGAGGCGCGCGGCCTCGGCGCGGTAGGGGCTTGCGCGATAGGTCCCGAGCACGCGCTTCTCAGAGGAGAAGAACGACAGCTCCTCCAGCGCCAGCCGCACCATCCGATCCGATGGGTGACCCTCGATGTCGGCATAGAACATGGTGGCGTTGAACGTGCCCTCGAGCTGGTAGCTTTCCAGCTTCGTCATGTTGACGCCGTTGGTGGCGAAGCCGCCCAGCGCCTTGTAGAGCGCGGCCGGGACGTTGCGCACGCGGAAGATGAAAGTGGTGACGACGGGCCCGTCCTCCGGGTCGGCATCGTCCGCGTCCGCCGCGAGCACCACGAAGCGCGTGGTGTTGTGCACCTCGTCCTCAACGTCACCCATCAGGATATCGAGCCCGTAGATCTCGGCGGCGAGCGTCGATGCAATGGCCGCGAGCGCGGGATCCTTCGCTTCGCTGACGAGACGCGCGGAGCCCGCCGTATCCGCTTCCGGTACGGGCTTCAGCCCCAGCTCCATCAGCTTGCGGCGGCACTGGCCCAGCGCCTGGGTGTGGGAAAAAACCTTCTTCACCGTCTGCAGCGTCGCGCCGGGGATGGCCATCAACTGATGGCGCACGCGCAGGAAGTGCTCGCCGACGATGTAGAGGTCGGCGTTGGGCAAGAGGTGATGGATGTCGGCGACGCGTCCCGCGACGGAATTCTCGATGGGAATCATCGCCAGGCGCGCTTCGCCCGACTTCACGGCCTGCAGCGCATCCTCGAAGGTGGGACAGGCGACGGCCTCCATCTCGGGGAAGGCCTCACGGCAGGCGAGATGGGAATTGGCGCCGGGCTCGCCCTGGTAGACGATGCGCATGGCAGCCGAGTTACCGGTCGATGGGCCGGCCGCTTCGAGGTCGCGAGGTGATTGGGACATGGGTCGCAGGCAAATAAAAAGGCCCCGCGGCGTCCGCGGCAGCTAGGCGCGCTCGGCTCGCGGAGGGTTCAGACGGCCCCCAGGAGGCGGCGCGCCCGCTCGAGGTCGGCGGGAGTATCGACACCGAGCGGAACAGTGTCAACGACGCTCACGTCGATGCGCATGCCTGCTTCCAGGGCGCGGAGCTGCTCCAGCTTCTCGCGCGTTTCCAGCGGCGAGGGTTGCAGCGACACGAAGCGGGCCAAGGCCGCACGGCGGTAGGCGTAGATGCCGATGTGATGGTAAAGTGGACCACCGCCGTAGGGTGCGGTGGCGCGCGTGAAGTATAGCGCTCGCAGGCGTTGCGGCGTGGCAAGGGGCGAGCCGACAACCTTCACCACATTCGGATTGGTGCGCTCCTCCGCTTCCACGATCTCGGCGGCGAGGGTCGCGATATCGACCGCGGGCTCTTCGAGGGGGGCAAGGCAGGCGGCGACGAGGTGCGGCTCCAGCGTCGGCAGATCGCCCTGCAAATTGACGATCGTGTCGATGCGGCCTTCGGGGTCTATGCGTTCGATCGCTTCGAAGATGCGGTCCGAGCCCGACGCGTGGTCCGCGCGGGTCATCACAGCCTCGCCGCCGGCGGCCTGCACGGCATCGAGCACCTCCGCGGCATCGGTCGCCACCACGACGCGCCCGGCATCGGCCGCGACCGCGCGCCGCCACACCTGCACGATCATGGGCGCGCCGGCGATGTCCACCATTGGCTTGCCGGGCAGGCGGGTCGCCTGCAGGCGGGCAGGGATGAGAATCAGCGTGTTGGGCAAATGGGCACCCTGGGCGGCTCTGGAGGCAAAGGCGAGGCAATTGGTCCCGCCGGGGTGCACATAGAACGGGCGTTGCGTTGGTTGCAAGCCGATGCGGAATTTCTATAGTCGCGCCACGCTTCGGCGCCGGGCCGAAAGCACTGCCGAGGAGCATGGAATGCGATTCGATTCCTTCGAGTTTTCGAAGATCGCCGGTGCTTTTCTTTGCACCCTTCTCGTCATCGTCGGCTTCCGCGTGGCACTCGAAATAGGCGAGCACAGCGAAACTGCGGAGAAGCCCGGCTACGTGTTGCCGATGCCAAGCGCAGATGGCGGAGCCGCAGCTCCCGCCGGCAAGGCGGCGCCGGCTGCTCCCGCGTTCGATCCGGCCGCCGTGGCTCAGGCGGCCGCGGGCGGCAATGCTGAAGCCGGTGCGGCGATATTCAAGAAGTGCATGGCGTGCCACTCGATCGAACGGGGCGGCCCCAACAAAGTGGGACCCGACCTCTTCGGTGTCGTCGGCCGGCCCAAGGCCAGCCATGAGGGCTTTAACTATTCGGACGCGATGAAGGCCAAGGGCGGCAACTGGACGCTCGAGGATCTCGCGTCTTTTATTCATAATCCCAAAGGCTTCGTGCCGGGCACCAAGATGCTCTTCCCGGGCGTCCCCGACAGCGGCGACCTCTCCGATCTCCTCGCGTATCTCAGCACCGCGAAGTAGCGGCGTCGCCGCTACCGCCTGCCGCGGGCCTCAAGCCCCGCTACCCAGCGTTAAAATGACAGCAAGTTAACTCGCGCCGAGGCCCGGATTTTGCGAGGCTCCGGCCGTTCGCGTGTCCTATGGTCTATCCGGCGCCAAGCCATGCGTATTTTCCGGCAAAGGCGGCGCCATCGACCTCCCGTCCATGACTGATAAGGGAAATCGCCTGGTGCACCGCCTGCGTCTCGACGCCCCCGCCGCCTGCCTCGCAACCCTGCTGCTTCTCACCGCTGCCATGCCGGTGCTCGCGCAGGAGACCTCCCCGCCTGCAGCCTCCGGGACGGCGACGCAGCCCGAGGCCGCCGCGGCCGAGGCACCTCAACCGGCTTCCCCGCCGACGGATGCGGGCAATTCCGCAGCTCCGGGCGCGGGCCAGACGGCGACGGATCCCGTCGGCGCCGCACCGGCCGCGGATGCAAACCCGGCCACCCCTTCGGCTTCATCGACCGCGGAAGCGGCTCCAGCGGGCCAGCAGGAATATCCGCGCCACCATGCCCTTTCGCTCGTGGGCGAGCCCGCCTACCCCGCGGGCTTTACCCACTTCAACTGGGTCAATCCCGACGCCCCGAAGGGCGGCACACTGCGGGGCTATGCGCAGGGCTCGTTCGACAGCCTCAATCCGTTCTCGGTCAAGGGCGATTCCGCGGGCGGCCTCGGCCTCGTCTATGATTCGCTGATGGCCGGCAGCCCGGACGAGCCTTCGACGGAGTACGGGCTCATCGCCGAGTGGGTTTCCTATCCGCCCGACTTCTCGTCGGTGACGTTCGGCATCAATCCCAAGGCGCGGTTCCAGGACGGGACGCCGATCACGCCCGAAGACGTCATCTTCTCGTTCGAGGGCCAGAAGGCGGCGCACCCGCGCTCGGCCTTCTATTACAAGAACGTCGTCAAGGCCGAGAAGACCGGCGACAAGCAGGTCACCTTCACGTTCGACGTCAAAGGCAACCGCGAGCTGCCGCAGATCGTGGGCCAGCTCAGCATCCTGCCGAAGGCGTTCTGGGAAGGCACCCGGCCCAACGGAGAAAAGCGCGACATCACCAAATCGACGCTGGAGATTCCACTGGGCTCGGGCGCCTACCGCGTGAAGAGATTCGATGCCGGCCGCTCGATCACCTTCGAGCGCGTGAAAGATTACTGGGCCAAGGACCTGCCGGTCGCGAAGGGCCAGTGGAATTTCGACGAATTCAAGCTGACCTACTTCCTCGATCGCACGCCGGCATTCGAGGAGTTCAAATCGGGCAAGATCGATTACTGGCCGGAATCCTCCGCCAGTCAGTGGGCCACCGCCTACGACTTTCCCGCCGTTCGCAACGGCCAGGTGAAGAAGGACGCGATACCCGTACGGCGCGTTGCGCCCATGCAGGCGTTCGTTTTCAACCAGCGGCGCAAGCAGTTCCAGGATCCGCGTGTGCGGCGTGCGTTCGGCCTCGCATTCAACTTCGAGGAAGCGAACAGGAAGCTGTTCTACGATTCCTACGTGCGCGTCGGCAGCTACTTCGACAACTCCGAGCTTGCTGCGAAGGGTTTGCCCACGGGGCGCGAGCTCGAGATCCTCAACGAAGTGAAAGACGAAGTGCCGCCGGAGGTCTTCACCACGGAATGGAAGAACCCGGTGAACAAGACCCCCGAAGACTTCCGCAATCACCTGCGCGAGGCCTCGCAGCTCCTCAAAGACGCGGGCTGGACGCTGCACGAGGTTGAAGTCGACGACGGCAGCTGCGGCACGTTCTGCTCAATCATGCGCTCGGTGGGGCTCTCTTCCAAACCCAAGGCGAACCTTCTCCGGAATGCGCAGGGTCAGACGCTGGACGCGGAGTTCCTGCTCGAATCCCCCGAGTTCCAGAAGATCGTTCTGCCCTACATCCAGGATCTGCAGAAGCTCGGCATCAAGGCGTCGGTGCGCGTGGTCGATGGCGCGCAATACAAGCGCCGCGAGGATTCGCGCGACTACGACATCATCGTCGACAACTTCGCCCAGTCGGAATCGCCAGGCAACGAGCAGCGCGACTTCTGGGGCTCGGCGGCTGCGGAGCGGGACGGATCGCGCAACACCGCGGGCATCCACAATCCGGCGGTCGACAAGCTGGTCGACAAGGTCGTCTTCGCCAAGGATCGCGACGAGCTGCTTGCCGCGACGCACGCGCTCGACCGGGTGCTGCTGTGGAACTACTACGTCGTGCCGCAGTGGCACTATCCCTATGAGCGCATCGCCTACTGGGACATCTTCGGCCGTCCGGAAAAGCTCCCTTCGCAGACGTCGGCCCTGTCGCAGACCTGGTGGATCGATGCCGCCAAGAAGAAGGCGCTCGACGCCGCGCGGGGGCGGTGATGTCAGACCGGATCGCAGCAAAGACGGCGCGGCACATGCAGTGGCCCGCCTGCCGCGTCTCGATGCTTCTTCTTGCCGCCGCGGCGTTCCTTTCGCCGGCCGCGGCGGAGCCGCGTCACGGGCTATCGGCATTCGGCGAGCTGAAGTACGGGCCCGATTTCAAACATTTCGACTACGTCAATCCGAACGCGCCGAAGGGCGGCCGTCTGTCGTCGACCGGCACCGGCGGCACCAAGACGTTCGACAGTTTCAACAGCTTCATTCTGAAGGGCGATGCCGCGCAAGGTCTTGGCTACCTGTTCGACAGTCTGATGACGCGCGCCCTCGACGAGCCGGACGCGGTCTACAGCCTCGTCGCCGCCAGCGGCGACATCGCGCCCGACGGCCGGTCGGTCGTCTTCAAGATGCGGCCCGAAGCGAAATTCGCCGACGGCACGCCTGTCACGGCCGATGATGTGGTGTTCTCCTTCAACGCGCTGAAGGAGAAGGGCCACCCGATGTACTCCCTCTCCCTGCGCGATGTGGTGAAAGCGGAAGCGCTGGACCCGCACATGGTGCGCTACGAGTTCAAAGGCGACCTCATCCGCGACCTGCCGCTAACCGTTGCCGAGCTGCCGATCCTGTCGAAGGCGTTCTATACCGAGCAGCCGTTCGATCAGTCTTCCCTCAAGAAGCCGCTCGGCTCGGGTCCCTATGTGATCGGGGACTACAAGCCCGGCACGTTCGTGTCCTACAAGCGCCGGCCCGATTATTGGGCGAAGGATCTGCCGGTCAACGCCGGTCGCTTCAACTTCGATGAGATCCGGTACGAATACTATCGCGATCGTACGCTCGAGCTCGAAGGCCTGAAGGCCGCCGCATTCGACTACCGCGAGGAATTCACGTCGGTCGACTGGGCCACCGCCTACGACATTCCGGCCGTGAGAGAGGGACGCCTGCAACGGCTCGTGACGCCGGATGGGCGTCCTTCAGGCGCGCAGGGCTTCTTCATCAATACACGCCGCGACCAGTTCAAGGACAAGCGCGTCCGCCAGGCGCTCGATCTCGCGTTCGATTTCGAATGGTCGAACAACAAGCTGTTCTACAATCTCTACAAACGCACGCAGAGTTTCTTTGAAAATTCCGATCTCAAGGCTACGGGCCTGCCGAGCGCGGAAGAGCTGAAGCTGCTCGAGCCGTTCAAGGACCAGCTGCCCCCCGAAGTGTTCGGTGAGCCCTACACGCCGCCCGTCACCGACGGCACGGGGCGCAATCGCGAAAACCTGCAACGGGCGAACAAGCTTCTCACCGAGGCGGGCTATGGCCCCGGCGGCAAGCCGCTCAACGTCGAGATCCTGTCCTTCGAAGAAGGGTTCAATCGCATCATCAACCCCTACGTCGACAACCTGAAGCGCATCGGCATCAAGGCCTCGCTGCGCCAAGTCGATCCGGCACAGTACGAGCGGCGCATAAAGTCGTTCGACTTCGACATGGCTATCCAGCGCTATGCGCTGCGTCTGACACCGGGGGTCGAGGTCAAGAGCTATTGGGGATCGGAAGCGGCGGACATCGACGGCAGCTTCAATCTCGCGGGTATCAAGGATCCGGTGGTCGACGCGCTGATGACGAAAATGGTGGAGGCAAAGTCCCGTGCCGATCTCACCGTTGCCGCGCGCGCCCTCGATCGCGTGCTGAGAGCGGGCCATTATTGGGTGCCCCAGTGGTATAAGGCGTCACATAATGCCGCTTTCTGGGATATGTACGGGCGTCCCGAGGTGAAGCCGACCTATGAGGACGGCGTGATCGAGACCTGGTGGTATGACGCCAACAAAGCCGCAAAACTAAAGAGACCGTGAGCCCGAGCGGAGCCCGATGGCAGCCTATCTCCTAAAGCGCCTGCTGCTGATCATACCGACGCTGTTCGGCATCATGCTGATCAGCTTCGCGATCATCCAGTTTGCACCGGGTGGCCCTGTCGACCGGATCATCGCGCAGCTTCAGGGGCGCGATTCGTCGATCGTCTCGCGCATCGGCGGCGGCGGCAGCGATACGCTCTCGAGCGGCAGCCAGGCGCAGCTCGGCCAGGGCTCGGCCGAGGCGGTGACATCCAAATATCGCGGCGCGCAGGGCCTCGATCCTGAGTTCATCAAGAGCCTCGAGAAGCAGTTCGGCTTCGACAAGCCGGCCTACGAACGCTTCTTCATCATGATGAAGAGCTTCCTCACCTTCGACTTCGGCAAGAGCTATTTCCGCGACGTCTCCGTGTTGCAGCTGATCAAGGAAAAGCTGCCCGTCTCGATATCGCTCGGCCTGTGGATGATGCTGATCGGCTATATGATCTCCATCCCGCTCGGCATCCGCAAGGCGGTGCAGGACGGGGAGCCTTTCGACGCGTGGACGAGCACGGCGCTCGTCGTCGCCTACGCGATCCCGGGCTTCCTGTTCGCCGTGCTGCTGCTGATCCTCTTCGCCGGATCGTCGTTCCTGCAGATCTTCCCCTCGCGCGGTCTCACCTCCGACAATTGGGAACAGCTTTCGTTCTTCGGGCGCATCGCCGACTATTTCTGGCATCTGACACTGCCGCTGATCGCGATGTCGCTCACCGCGTTCACGACGATGACGTTCCTCACGAAGAACTCGTTTCTCGATGAGATCCGCAAGCAATACGTGATGACGGCGCGGGCCAAGGGGCTGAGCGAGAACCAGGTGCTCTACGGTCACGTCTTCCGCAACGCGATGCTGCTCATCATCGCCGGCTTCCCGGGCGCGTTCATCAGCGCCTTCTTCGCCGGCGCGCTGCTGATCGAGACCATCTTCTCGCTCGACGGTCTCGGGCTCCTATCGTTCGAATCCATCGAGAAGCGCGATTATCCGGTGATCTTCGCCACGCTGTGGATCTTCTCGCTGGTCGGGCTGTTGCTGAACCTCGCCTCGGACTTCGTCTACACGATGGTCGACCCGCGGATCGACTTCGAGAGCAGGGAGGTCTGACGCGATGACCGACCTGCGCGCGCTGGAATCACCGCTGCCACAGTCACAGCCCCCGCCCCGCGAGGAGCACGGGCGACTGCCCGACTGGCTCACGCGCCGCTTGCGCCGCTTGCCTTCGGGCAACCGGCTCAGCCCCATCAATCAGCGCCGTCTTGCCAACTTCAATGCCAACCGCCGCGGCTACTGGGCGCTGCGAATCTTTCTGACGCTCTTCGCCGTCTCGCTGTCCGCCGAATTCATCGCCAACGACCGGCCGCTGCTGATGAGCTACAAGGGCGAGATCCTCTCGCCAGTGCTGACCGATTATCCCGAATCGAAGTTCGGCGGCTTCCTGGCGGTCACCGATTACAAAGACCCGGTGATCCTCGACGAGATCAAAAGCAACGGCTGGGTGATCTGGCCGCCGATCCGCTACTCGTACGACACCATCAACAAGGATTACCCGGGCCGGAAGGGGCCGGATGGCCTCTGCCTCGGCTATCCCGCGCCGCCCCCCTGGGCTTCGAGTGCGCCGCTTTGCGACGCGCCGCCCGAGCAGCTTGCGCGTTTCCACGCGCTCGGCAACACCAACTGGCTGGGGCTCGACAACCAGGGGCGCGATGTCGTCGCGCGCGTGATCTACGGCTTCCGCATATCGGTGCTGTTCGGCCTGATCCTCGCGCTGCTGTCCGCATCGATCGGCATCACGGCGGGCGCGGTGCAGGGATACTTCGGCGGCAAGACGGATCTCATCTTCCAGCGCTTCCTGGAGGTCTGGTCGTCGGTCCCGTCGCTGTTCGTCCTCATCATCATCTCCTCGGTGCTCATCCCGGGTTTCTGGACGCTGCTTGGCGTGCTCCTGCTGTTCGAGTGGGTGAACCTCGTCGGCGTGGTGCGGGCCGAGTTCCTGCGGGCGCGCAACTTCGAATACGTGAACGCGGCGCGCGCGCTCGGGCTTTCGCATCGCAAGATCATGATGAAGCACCTGCTGCCGAACGCGATGGTCGCGACGCTCACCTTCCTGCCATTCCAGCTGTCGGGCAGCATCGCGGCGCTCACGGCGCTCGACTTCCTCGGCCTCGGCCTGCCGCCCGGCTCGCCGTCGCTCGGCGAACTGCTGCTGCAGGGCAAGCGGCACCTCGAAGCTCCGTGGCTCGGTCTTACCGGCTTCTTCACCGTGGCGATCATGCTGTCGCTGCTCATCTTCATCGGCGAGGCCGTGCGCGATGCGCTCGACCCGCGCAAGACGTTCCGATAGGGGCTGGCGATGTCGGATAAGAAATCCCGCGCGCTGCTCGATGTCAGGGATCTGTCGGTCGCATTCAGCGGCGGCAAGATGATCGCTGCCGACAGGGTGAGCTTCCGCATCGGCAAGGGCGAGACGGTGGCGCTCGTCGGCGAGTCCGGCTCCGGCAAGACCGTGTCTGCGCTGTCGATCCTGCGCCTGCTCCAGTATCCCGCGGCCTCGCATCCTTCGGGTGAAGTCTGGTTCGAAGGCCGCGATCTGCTGAAACTCAAACCGTCGCAGCTGCGCACGGTGCGCGGCGACCGTATCTCGATGATCTTCCAGGAGCCGATGACCTCGCTCAACCCGCTGCATACGATCGAGCGGCAGGTCGGGGAGGTGCTGCGTGTTCACCGGCGCATGAACGACAAGGCCGTGCGCGTCCGGGTGCTGGAGCTTCTGCACAAGGTCGGCATCCGCGAGCCGGAAAAGCGGCTCGATGCGTACCCGCATCAGCTCTCCGGCGGCCAGCGCCAGCGCGTGATGATCGCGATGGCGCTCGCCAACGAGCCCGACCTTCTGATCGCCGACGAGCCGACGACGGCGCTCGACGTCACCATCCAGGCGCAGATTCTGGAGCTGCTGCGTGATCTGCAGCGCGAGATGGGCATGGCGATGCTGCTCATCACCCACGATCTCGGCATCGTGCGCAAAATGGCCGAGCGCGTTTACATCATGCGCCAGGGCAAGATCGTCGAAGACGGGCCGACCGAGCGCATCTTCACCGATCCGCACCACGCGTATACGAAGCAGCTTCTCGCCGCCGAGCCGAAGGGTTCGCCACCGCCAGCCGACGACACGGCACCGGTCGTTCTCGAGACCGACGACCTGAAGGTGTGGTTTCCGATCAAGCGCGGCCTCATGCGGCGCACCGTCGACTACGTGAAGGCAGTGGACGGGCTATCGCTCAAGCTGCGCAAGGGGCAGACGCTGGGCGTCGTCGGGGAATCGGGTTCGGGCAAAACCACTCTCGGCCTCGCCGTTCTGCGCCTCATCTCCTCGCAGGGGCCCATCGTCTATATGGGCAAACGCATCGACGCGCTGACGACGCGCGAGATGCGCCCGCTGCGCAAAGAGATGCAGATCGTCTTCCAGGATCCTTACGGCGCACTGTCGCCGCGCCTTTCGGTGGGTCAGATCATCGAGGAAGGGCTCGTCATCCAGAACCCCGAGCTCACCTACGACGAGCGGCGCGCGCGCGTTTCCGCCGCGCTGAAGGAGGTGGGGCTCGATCCGGAAGCGCAGGATCGCTATCCGCACGAATTCTCCGGCGGCCAGCGCCAGCGCATCGCGATTGCGCGCGCCACGGTCCTGCAGCCGAAGTTCATCATGCTGGACGAGCCGACGAGCGCCCTCGACATGTCGGTGCAGGCGCAGATCGTCGACCTGTTGCGCGACCTGCAGAAAAAGCGCGACCTCGCCTATCTCTTCATCAGCCACGACCTCAAGGTCATCCGCGCGCTGTGCAATTACGTGATCGTGATGCGCAACGGCAAGGTGGTCGAAGAGGGTCCGGCCGCGGAGGTGTTCACTCATCCGCGCGAGGACTATACGAAAGCGCTGCTCGCTGCGGCCTTCAACCTCGCGGTGGAACACGAGAACGTCCTCGCCGGTTGACGTGCGCTGCTCGCATTGAACGTCAAAGGACCAGACAATGGCAGAAGCTCAACCCCAGAGCTTGAAATTCTATTATGCGCCGCGCACCCGATCTGCCGTCGTGCTGTGGATGCTGGAGGAGCTGGGCGTTCCTTACGAGATCGCGTTGATCGACCTGCGGGCCGACGCGCAGCATTCACCGGACTACCTCGCCATAAACCCGATGGGGAAAGTGCCTGCCATTTGCCACAACGGCGTCGCCGTCAGCGAAACCGCTGCGATCCTCTGCTACCTGGCCGACGCCTTCCCGCAGGCGGGGCTGGCGCCGGCGATCGGCGACCCGCGGCGGGGCCCGTATCTCAAATGGCTGTTCTACTCGTCGGCCTGCATCGAACCGGCGATGATCGACAAGGCCGCCGACCGCCCGCCAACACCGCGCGCCATGACCGGCTGGGGCAGCTACGATCTCGTCATCGAGACGCTGCGCGACGCGGTCGGCAAGGCGGCGCCCTACATACTGGGTGACCGCTTCACGACGGCGGATGTCTCGATCGGCTCCGGGCTGCGCTTCGGCATGGGCTTCAAGCTGATTCCGGAATTGCCGGAGTTCGTCACATACGTCAAACGCTTCGACGAGCGGCCCGCTTTACAGCGGCAAAAGGCCATCGAGGAGAGCTATGCACGGCAGATGGCGCGATAACGGATTTTCTTTCTTGAATAATCGCCACGACGCGGCATCGTAATCGCATCGTCCATAGCCAATGATCAAAGATGCTCCCCGACGACGTCTTTCGCTCACGGCTCCAGTCAACGATCACGGCGCTGCGATATTGGGCGCCATCGATCGCGGATTCCGCGCACGTTGAGGAAACCGAGAACGGCGATTTCTGGCGCGTCTCCGTCGCGCCCGCGGTTGCGAGCGCCTGCCCGTTCACGATCGTCCTCTATACCGACCAGCGCTATGACGTTTCGATCGGCGGCGAGACGTACGAGGGCCGCCCCATCGACACCTTCGACTGGTTCCTGCCGTTCGCCGAGGCCGTTGCAGACGGGCGCGTGGTCCAGCGCCAGCGCGTCAGCCGCCTCACCGGGCTCGAACGCTCGATGGAGACGCTCGTCGCGCTCCACAATGGCGATGTGTGGAGCGAAGGACGCGGCGCGCTTCAACGCACCCCGTCGCTCGACGACGACGGAACGGAACTCTACGAGCGCCGTTTCCTGCCCTATCGCCGCTAGCCCTGCACGCCTCGCGGGCGGGCGGTGTCGCATAACTGTCATCGAGAGCACCATATAAGGGCTTCCACATTCCTGGCTGGGCGCATGCGCCCTTGCAGACCGGAGAAGCCATCCCGTGACCAGCAGCCCCCAGAACCTTGCCGCCCGGAAGCGCGCGGACCTGATCGACAGCCTCGATGAAGAGCTGGAGATGGAGCTCGACGACGCGCGGCTCGAGCGCCTGGCCGAGGTGAGCGGCGGTGCCGAGGACGGCAATGATCTCGACCGCACGTTCTATTTCAAGGAGCTGTTCCGGCTCCAGGGCGAGCTCGTCAAACTGCAGGATTACGTGGTCGCCAATAAGCTCAAGATCGTCGTCCTCTTCGAGGGACGCGATGCGGCGGGCAAGGGCGGCGCCATCAAGCGCATCACGCAGCGGCTCAATCCGCGCGTTTGCCGCGTCGCGGCATTGCCGGCGCCCAACGAGCGCGAGCGTACGCAGTGGTATTTCCAGCGCTATACCTCGCATCTCCCCGCCGGCGGGGAGATCGTGCTGTTCGACCGCAGCTGGTACAATCGCGCGGGTGTCGAACGGGTCATGGGCTTTTGCACCGAGGACGAGGTGGAGGAGTTTTTCCGCTCGGTGCCGGAGTTCGAGAAGATGCTCGTCCGCTCCGGCATCATCCTCATCAAATACTGGTTTTCGATCACCGACGAGGAGCAGCACTTCCGCTTCACGATGCGCATCGAGGATCCGTTGAAGCAGTGGAAGCTCAGCCCGATGGACCTGGAATCGCGCGTCCGCTGGGAGGATTATACGCGCGCCAAGGAGGAGATGCTGGAGCGCACCAACATTGCCGAGGCGCGCTGGTGGGTGGTCGAGGCGGACGACAAGAAGCGCGCGCGGCTCAACTGCATCCGGCATCTCCTGGATCAGATCCCGTACGGCGAGGTGCAACACCAGCCGGTGGTGCTGCCGGCGCGCACGCATCATCCGGATTATCAGCGCAATCCCGTGCCGCGCGATATGTACGTGCCCGACGAGTATTAGACGCAAGCATGGAACCCGCATAACAGGCTTCGTCGCGATGGCCCGAAGCATGCAATCCATGGTCGTTGCGGCAGCGGTTTGGCTTGACTGAGCTGGTGTTGTCGTTCTTCTGTTTTCACATGAGCAGCGAGCCACCGTTCACCCTGGTCGATACGGAAAGGGCGCGCGAAGCGGCCCAGCGGCTTTTCATGGCGACGAGCCGGTCACTCGCAGCGATACTGCTGCGGCCCACTGACATCCGCCATGTCGGAGCAACGGCCGTGCATGGCTGCTTGACGAAGGGCGATCTGGATATCGTTGTGCGCGTTCCGGCACAGGATTTTTCAAATGCCGATGCAGCGCTCGCCTCGCGCTATGCAAGGAACGAGGGCTCGATCCGAACAGAAACGTTCTCGGCCTTCAAGGAAGCATCCAGCCTGCCCCATCTAGGCATTCAGCTTACCGTTATCGATGGACCGTTTGATTTTTTCCATCAGTTTGCCGAGGAACTACAGCGATCGTCCCAGCTTGTAGAAGAATACAACGCGCTCAAACGCTCATACGACGGCGCCGACATGGCAGCTTATAGAGCCGCCAAGGATGCATTCGTCGAAAGGGTGCTGAGTGCCCGCAACCGTCATAGATAACCGGGCGCGCTACACTGCATCCTTGCGGGATAGCGCGGGCATGCGCTTCACGGCGGCGATCTCGGCGCCCAACTTGGCGATGCGTTCAATCGCCTCGGGCAGCGTTTCGGCGGCCACCTGCATGTGATGGGCGTTGGCGTGCACCAGGGTGATGCTGTCCGCCATGATGCCGACGTGACCCTTCCAATAAATGAGATCGCCGCGCTGCACGCCGTCCAGCACGTCCGGGATCGAGACTTCGGTGCCAAGCTCGGCCTGCTGCATGTCGGTGTCGCGCGGCGCGGCGAAGCCCGATGCTTCCAGCGTCACCTGCACGAGCCCCGAGCAGTCGATACCGAGACGGGAGCGTCCGCCCCACAGATAGGGCGTGCCGATGAAGCGCTCGGCCAGTTCGACAAAGTCCGCGGCGTAGCGGCCGATCTCGGTCACGTGGCGGGAGACGACAAAGCCGCCGCCCTCCAGCATCATGAAGCGATCATCGCCCTCGGCGATGCTCAGGCCGGCATTCATGCTGAGCAGCATGATCGGCGGGGATTTGATGTCGGGCACGGGATAAACGAAGGTGCCGAGGGCACGCACCTTGTGCGTCGGTTTCAGGATCTCCTCCGACAGCGTCTCGGCCGGCACGTAGCCGACGTAGCGATCGCGGTCGAGCTGCACCCAGGCCCAGCCCTCGCGGTTCTCGTAAACGGTGACGGTTTCACCGAACAGCGCTTCCGTCTCGAAGCCGTTCGTCGGCGAAGGCCGGATGCGCAGCGGCACCGAGGCGCGAATGACCTGGGCGGGATAGCCCTCCACATAGCGTGGCGCGCTCACCCGTCCATAAAGGCTCTCGGCCGCGAGGTCGGGCCGGAACACGTTACGACGGAAATCGAGCGGCGCAGCCCCGGCCGCTGCCGCACCGGTCTTGGGCCCGTCGCTCATCGGCACAGCTCCCTTGCGAGCACGGCGCACACCGCGCGCGCCGTCTGCGGATCGCCGCCGCGGGGGCCGAGCGCATTCGCGGTGGGGCGCCAGCCGAAAAGGTCGAAGTGCGCAAAGCGCTCCGCCTTTGCGGCAAAGCGCTTGAGGAAGAGCGCCGCGGTGATGGAGCCGGCGAAGGGCGCCTCCCATACGTTGTTCATATCGGCGACGGGACTGTCGAGCTTGCTGTCATAGCCGCGCCAGAGCGGCAGCCTCCAGACGGGATCGCCGAGGCGGGACGAGGTCGCGACCATTTGGGCGGCGAAGTCGTCGTCGTCGGTGAACATGGCCGGGAGGTCCGGGCCGAGGGCCACGCGCGCCGCGCCGGTGAGCGTTGCGAACACGTAGATGCCCTGCGGCGCCTCCTCATCGGCGAGCGCGATCGCGTCAGCCAGCACGAGGCGTCCCTCGGCGTCGGTGTTGCCGATCTCGACGGTTGTTCCCGCGCGCGAGGTCAGCACGTCGCCGGGCCGGAACGCATCGCCCGAGATGCTGTTCTCGGCGGTCGGGATCAGGACACGCAGGCGCACATCGAGCTTCTGGCCCATGATCATGTGCGCGAGCGTCAGCGCCGCCGCCGCTCCGCCCATGTCCTTCTTCATCAGAAGCATGGCGCTCGCCGGCTTCACGTCGAGGCCGCCGGTATCGAAGGTGATGCCCTTGCCCACGAGCGTTACTTTGCGGGCATCCTCGCGTCCCCAGGTGATGTCGATGAGACGCGGCGCGCGCGAACTGGCGCGGCCGACCGCGTGGATCATCGGGAAGTCCTGGGCGAGCAGCTCCTCGCCGACAATCACGTCGATCGCGGCGCCGTGGCGCGAGGCAAGGTCACGTGCCGCCGCTTCGATCTCGGCCGGGCCGAGGTCGGAGGCGGGCGTATTGATGAGGTCGCGGCCGAGACGCACCGCCTCGATGGTGTTGACGGCGAGGTGACGGTCGGCGCCTTCGGGCAGGCGCAAGCTGGCCGCTGGCGTCGCTCCGTTGGCCCGCGTCTTGTAGCGATTGAAGCGATAGCCCCCGAGGCCCCAGGCGATGGCCGCGAGCGTCGGATCGGCTGTCTCGCCGGCGAGGCGGTACGTGCCGGCGGGAAGCGTCTGTGCGAGTTGCCCGAGAAGCAACTCGCTGGAGCCGCTGGGCTCTCCGGCCGCGCCATCTCCGAGCCCGAAGAGGACGCCGGCAATCCGGCCGTCGGTACCGGGGACGAGCGTCACCTGCTTCGCGTTACCCTTGAAGCCGACGGCCCCTATCCAGGTCCTCTGCTCGGGCGAGAGTGGCAACTCGTCGAGGGAGTCCCCCTTCTTCGCCATCCAGATGGGAGTCTCGTTTCCGGCCTCCCCCCCGCTGATCAGGATCTCGTCGACGCCAGGGACGGCGCACTTCATCGTTTCATCGTTCATGTACGGGCTCGCTGCTGGCAAGCCGCCGTGGGATCGGGCATGAATGCCCGTCCAGCGGACGTGCGCGGGCACAAGACAGGATCACGCGGGGCAAGGCAAGAGCATGGCCAGAAATCGATATCGGCTCGTGATCGGCAATAAAAGCTGGTCGAGCTGGAGCTTGCGCCCCTGGCTTGCCATGCGCGCTGCCAAGCTACCCTTTGACGAGATTAACATTCCTCTGCGCCGGCCGGAAACGAAGGCGGAGATTCGCCGCTACAGCCCGTCGGGACTCGTGCCGCTGCTCATTGATGGAGATTTTTCGGTCTGGGATAGTCTCGCGATCCTGGAATATCTCGCCGACGCGCATCCACAGGCGGGCCTGTGGCCCGCGGACCGGCACAGGCGCGCGCTCGCCCGCTGCGCCGCGGCCGAAATGCATTCCGGCTTTGCCGCGCTGCGCAGCGCATGTCCCATGGACATCCTGGCGATCGCGCCGCTCGATCCGGTTCCCGAAGCCGCGGAGACGGACATCCGGCGCGTCATCAGTATCTGGCAGGCATGCCGCCGCGCGTCGGCCGGTGCGGGCGATTTCCTTTTCGGCGCTTTTACCGCGACGGACGCGATGTATGCGCCGGTCGCTTCGCGCTTTCGCACCTACATTCCCGACCTCGCGCGCTATGGCGACGACGGCACGGCGCGCGACTATGTGGCGACAATCTTCGCCATGCCCGAAATGGCGGAATGGCTGGCCGGCGCGGCGCAGGAAGCGGCGGCCGGGCAAGACGCTGCAAGGTAGCTCGCAAGGCATTTAACGCCCTCTTAGGGAGGCTTAATCGTTTATTGAGAAGTGTCTCACAACCTGACGCTCAAAGGGCGGCGATTCGCGAAGGCAAACACCTCGTGTGCCGCCAGCAAGTGATCAGGGAGACGATTAATGGCGTCCGCTTTGCATCGGCAATCGCCACGCAGACTTCGGCACGGCGGTACGATGGCTGCGCTCACCGCCTCGCTCATGCTCGGGGCCTGCGGGCAGACGCTGCAGAACTCCGGCAGCCTCCTCTCCGACAACGGCACCGAAACGCGTGTTGCCCAGTCGGCGCCGGCGTCCACCGGAAAGCCCGCGCCCCAGGCCGCCTCTGCCACGGCAGCGACCGGCGGCATCAGCGAGGAGCTTCTGAAGGCCACCGACTACTGGGGCAAAGCCTATGCCGAGCACCCGCGCGAACTCGCCCCCGCGCTCAGCTATGCGCGCAACCTCAAGGCCATGGGCGAGAAGCGCCGGGCGCTCGCCGTGCTTCAGCAGGCCTCGCTCTACCATGGCCAGGACCGCGAACTCGCCAGCGAATACGGTCGTCTCGCGCTCGATCTCGATCAGATCGGTCTCGCCAAGCAGCTGCTTACCATTGCCGACGATCCGGTGAGGCCGGACTGGCGCGTCGTCTCGGCGCGCGGCGCGGCGCTGGCGAAAGAAGGCGACTACGAAAGCGCCATTCCCTATTTCGAGCGCGCGCTGGCCATCTCGCCGGACCAGCCATCCGTGTTGAGCAACCTCGCGCTGGCTCACGCCATGAATGGCGAATCGGGCCGTGCCGAAACGCTGCTGCGGCAGGCGGCGGCGGGTGACGCCGATTCACCGCGCATCCGCCAGAACCTCGCGCTCGTTCTCGGGTTGCAGGGCAAATACGATGAAGCGAAGGTCGTGGCGTCCCGCGACATCCCCATGAGCCGGGCGACCGAGAATGCCGATTATCTCCGGCAGGTGGTGAAGCTCGAACCCAAGCCTGCGCCCGGCGCGGCGCCCGGACCGGCCGAGTGGGATTCCGGCACCAAGATCGCGAAGGCCCCTGCTCCCAAATCACCCAAGGCGGGCGCGGCGCCGGTTGTGACGGTGGCCCACGGCGGACAGCTTCCGGACGCCGATCCGGCGGCAGCGGGGGATACCGCGTGGGTCGTCGACACGGACGTGCCCCGCTCGCAGCAGCCGGCCGCGGCGGAAAGCGGAGGGTGGTCGTCACACGTCGCCGAGGCGCGGCGCTGATCCCGCCATTCGCCAAGGCTCGAGCCTACCGGAACCGTGCACGCCGCCCCGCACCGGGCGGCGTTGCAGTTTCGAGCGCCGCGTGTTGCCCGCCGCGATTGCGATGACGCCAAGATCGACGGAGGGCATTACCCGAACGCCGGCGGCCGCGCGGTGTCCGGCCTCAGCCCCATCCCCAGTAGCCGATGGCGGCGGGGAACAGGATGATGACGAACAGCACCGGCAGGAAAAAGATCACCATCGGCACGGTGAGCTTGGGCGGCAATGCCGCTGCCTTCTTCTCCGCTTCGGACTGGCGGATGTCGCGGTTCTCCTTGGCCATGACGCGCAGCGCCTGGCCTACGGGCGTGCCGTAGCGCTCGGCCTGGATGAGCGCCGTCGTTACGGCTTTGACGCCGGGGATGCCGGTGCGCTTGCCGAGGTTGTCGAAGGCCTGGCGGCGATCCTGCAAGTATGAAAGCTCGGCGGTCGTGAGGCTCAGCTCCTCGGCGAGCTCGAGCGACTGGCCGGCCACCTCCTTCGACACCTTGCCGAAGGCCGCCTCCACCGACATGCCGGACTGCACGCAGATGAGCAGCATGTCGAGCGCATCGGGAAATGCGATCTTGATCGACTGCGCGCGCTTCTGGATCAGATTTTCCACGAAGAGGTTGGGCACGTAGGAACCGATGAACGCCGCCGCGATGGCCATCATCAGCTTGATGAGCGGGGCATAGTCTATGTCGTCGAGGACGAAGAGATAGAGCAGCACCGCTACGAAGAAGATGAGCGGCGCCACGACGCGGAAGAACATATAGGTGACGAGCGGCGCCTGACCGCGCAGCCCCGCACGCTTGAGACGGTCGCGCAGCTCGGCCGTGTCGAGGATCTGGCGAAGGTTCAGCGCATTGACGATCTGCTGCATGAACCCGGTCGGCGTTCTGCGTAACCGGCCCTGGCGCTCGCGCGCCGCCATCTCCGCAAGGCGCTCGGCCCGCATCTTATCGCGCTCGACCGCCATCGTGCGCATGCGGTGGTTCATGCGGTCCTGGGCGAGCATCGGCATGGCGACCGTCAGCACCGTCGCGAAGGCGCAAATCGCCGCGAGGATCGTGACGATGAACGTCGGATCGGTGAACGTATCGATGAAATCCATGGCCGAGACTCCGGCTTTCTATCTTTGCGGGCGCAACGCTTTCTCGCGGCGTCAGAACTTGAAGTTGATCATCTTGCGCATCATCAAGACACCCATCAGCATCCACAGACCGCAGAACAGCAGCGCGAAGTTGCCGGTGCGCGTATTGAAGAGCACGCTGATGTAATCGCGCGCCGAAAGGTAAAGCATGAAGGTGACGACAGGGGGCAGCGACGCGAGGACGATGGCGGATGCCTTCGCCTCGGCGCTGAGCGCCTTCACCTTCATCTGCAGACGGAACCGGTCACGCAGCACGCCCGACAGGTTGCTGAGCGCCTCGGAGAGGTTGCCGCCGGCCTGCTGCTGAATGGCGACGACGATGGAGAGGAACTTCACCTCCGGCAGTGGCATGCGCTGCGTCAGGCGCTCCAGCGCTTCGCCGAGGGAAACACCAATCCGCTGCTGCTCGATCACATCGCGAAACTCGGTCGCCAGCGGCTCCTCGCTCTCGCGGCCGACGATGGCGAGACACTCGTTCAACGGCAGGCCCGACTTCATGCCGCGCACGATGATGTCGATGGCGTTCGGCAGCTCGGCGGTGAACTTGAACTGCCGGCGCTTGATCATCTTGTTGACGAACCAGCGCGGAACACCAAAAACGCCGACGAGGCCGACCACGAGCGTGAGAAACATGCGAGTTGCGCTCGGCGGCAACAGGACCGTCACGAGGAAGGCCATGACCGCCCCGCATACGAGGCTCGCAAGCCAATAGACGCGCGGTGTGATGTCGATACCGGCGCGTTCGAGCCGCAGGCGCAGGGAGACCCGCTCGGCGGCCTTCTGGCGGCTCTCCATTTCCTTCAGCGTGTCGGCCACGGACTTGCGGCGAGCGGCCGCTGTCTGGTCGATCGGCCTCAGCACATCGGTGCGCGCATCGACAACGCTGCGCATGCGCGCTTCCTTCTCGCGCTCGCCAAAAATGTAGGGATAGAGGAATGCGTAGGCCAGCGCGGCGACAGCCAGTGCGCCAAGGGCAGCGGGGCCTATCGAGAGCAGCTCCGCGCTAGACATTGATATCTCCCAGCGGATTGCCGTGCTCGTCTAGGACCTCGGACGCTGCGAGTGCCTCCGCCAGCCTGCCTTCCTCGTTGTAATAGCGTGCCCGGTCCCAGAAGCGCGGCCGCGCGATGCCGGTCGACCGGTGACGGCCGATGATGCGTCCGTTCTGATCCTCTCCGGTGATGTCGTACACGAAGAGGTTCTGCAGCGTGACGACGTCGCCTTCCATACCGAGAACCTCGGTGATGTGCGTTACCTTGCGCGAGCCATCGCGCAAACGGGCGACCTGCACGATCACGTCGACGGAGCCGGTGATCATCTCGCGGATCGTGCGCACGGGAAGCTGATAGCCGCCCATCATGATCATCGATTCGAGACGGCTGATGGCTTCACGCGGCGAGTTGGAGTGCAGCGTGCCCATCGAGCCGTCATGGCCCGTGTTCATCGCCTGCAACAGGTCGAAGGCTTCAGGGCCGCGCACTTCGCCCACGATGATGCGCTCAGGGCGCATACGCAGACAGTTGCGGACGAGATCGCGCATCTTGATCTCGCCCTCACCTTCGAGATTCGGGGGGCGGGTTTCGAGCCGGACCACGTGCGGCTGCTGGAGCTGAAGCTCGGCGGAATCTTCGCACGTGATGATGCGCTCATCGTCGTCGATCGAGCCCGTGAGGCAATTGAGCAGCGTCGTCTTGCCCGAGCCCGTGCCGCCGGAGATAAGCACGTTGCACCGCACGCGGCCGATGATCTCGAGGATCGTCTTCGCGTCGCGGGTGATGGTGCCGAGCTTGGCGAGCTGCTCGAGGTTGAGGCGGTCGCGCTTGAACTTACGTATGGTGAGGGCAGGCCCGTCGATGGCCAGCGGGGGCGCGATCACGTTGACGCGCGAGCCGTCGGGAAGGCGCGCGTCGCATATCGGGCTCGATTCATCGACGCGGCGGCCCACCTGGCTCACGATCCGCTGGCAGATGTTCATGAGCTGCAGGTTGTCGGCGAAGCGCACGCCCGTGCGCTGCACCTTGCCGGCGACTTCGATATAGGTGGTGTTCGCGCCGTTGACCATGATGTCCGCGATGTCGTCGCGGGCGAGCAACGGCTCGAGCGGTCCATAACCGAGCACGTCGTTGCAGATGTCCTCGAGCAGCTCCTCCTGCTCGGCGATGGACATCACGACGTTCTTGATCTGGATGATCTCGCTGACGATGTCGCGGATCTCTTCGCGCGCCGACGCCGCGTCGAGCTTGGCGAGCTGCGTCAGATCGATCGTGTCGATCAGCGCGTTGAAGACCGTCGTCTTGACGTCATAGTACTCTTCCGAGTGGCGGCGCTGCTGCTGGCCGGCGTGAGCGGCAGCCGCCGGTGTCGACTTCGCGACGGGCTGCTTCTCACTCGGGGATGGCGCTGCTGACGGCGGCGCGGCCGGCACCGGCTGCGCAAGGCGGCGCGGGGCGTCACTGCTACGCTTACCGAACATCTAACACTCCTAACGCTTGAGCTTGAATTTCTCGAGCAGCGGCGCGAGCCCTGAAACCTTCTTTGCTGTCTGCATGTCGCGCCGATTGCTGATCGCCATCGCGATATCGCGGAAGGCAGCCGTTGCACGCGCCTTGGCGTTCAACTCCTCGATCATCTGGCCATTGTTCGCCGCCTGGCCGAAGGTCTCGCTGTCGAAGTCGATCACGCTGACGGCCTTGAGGCCAATCGCCTGCTCGAACTCCTTCACGCTGATCTCCGGGCGCTTGGGCATGTTGACCATGTTCATGACGAGGCGCGGCTTGGAATCGTTGCGTCGCGTCGTCGCCAGCAGGTCGACGATATTCTTGGCGTTGCGCAGGTTGGCGAGATCGGGCGCGGCGGTGATGACGACCTCGTCGGCCTGCAGCAGCACGCTCTTCACCCAGTTGGTCCAGGCATGGGGAAGGTCGACGCAGACGTAGGGCACGTTCTGGCGGACGACGTCGATCACCTGATCGCAGCCGTCGACGGAAATCTCGTAGTCGCGGTCGAGCATCACGGGGGCGGCGAAGATCGACAGGTGCTCGGAACACTTGGTCAGCAGGCGGTCGAGCAGCACCTCATCGAGGCGCTCTGGGCTCGCCAGCGCATCGGCGATGCCCTGCATCGGGTCCTGGTTGAAATCGAGACCGGTGGTGCCGAAGGCGAGGTCGAGGTCGGCAATGACGACATCCGACTTGACGGTCTCCGACAGCGCAAATGCCATGTTGTGGCAGACCGTCGAGGAGCCGACGCCGCCCTTGGCCCCGATGAAGGCATAGACATGTCCGACGGGTTCGGCCTGCGGATTGTTGTAGAGATTGGAGACCGCCTCCATGAGCTCCAGCGGAGCTATCGGCTCAACGAGGTATTCGCTCACGCCCCGCTTCAACAGCTCGCGGTACAGCATCACGTCGTTGACGTGCCCGATGACGACGACCTTCGTGCCGGGATCGCAGTTCTCCGCCAGGCGGTCGAGTTCGGCGAGGATGTGATCGCGCGGAAGGCTGCTCTCGATGATGATGAGGTTCGGCGTGGGGTTCTGCTGGTAGTGCGCGACGGCGGCCTCGACGCCGCCCATGTGCACACTGACGTGCGCCTTGGCGAGGCGGCGATCCTCCGAGGCGATCTGAATGATCTCCGCCGTGGCGCCGTTCTCGCAAAACGCCTGGATCGAGATGCGCGGGATGGGCCGCGCACGCTCGGCGGCCGGCGCGAGGAAAGCATCTTCCAACTCGGCCAGGGGCTCGCCGATGCCCAGCGGCTCGTCGGCGGGAATGGACTTGGCTTGATTGGACATATCTTCTGCGACCCTTACTAGACCCGTGACCGTTTACCTGCTGGTGTCCTTGTTCACGCGCTCGTCGGTGCTCTTGCGCGCGCCCGTCGGCTGGCCGGTGACGTACTTGCCCCAGACCTGGTCGCGCCGCTCGCCGGAGCGCGGCGTCTCGCTGCGCGGACCGAGCAGATCGGCGGGATTGGCGACCATCACGGCAAGGTTGCGCTGCTGGGCGCAGCCGAGATTGGGATAGGGCAGGTTCGTCGGCTCATAGGCGAGATTTGTCGACCAGTCTCCGCACTGCGGCGGCTCGGCGATGTAACGCATATAGGAGACGCGGATCGGCGGATCGCCGGCGCCCTCTGCGTTGTAGGCTTCAACCGAAATCGAAGCCTGATCGAAACCGTGGTCGTTCAGAAGCGTGCGCACCTCGCCAACGGCGTGCATGGCGCCGACCTCGTTCGCTGCTCCGCTCGGAACGGACACGATAAGACGGCTGTTGCCGGCATCGGTCGCTCGATAATGGTTGATGAAGTTCACGAGCTGGGCACGCTGCGAAGACGTCAATCCGCTGGCGCCATTGCGCACGCGGATGAGATGGGTCGTCGGTTCCTGGGAAACAAGGATCGGGTGGCGCTGCGAGGAATCGACGAGCGTCCAGCCGGCGACGCGTGTCGGATCCTCGGTCGTCTTGCAGCCGGCCAGGGCAAAGACCATCGCTGAAGCCACCATCACTTTCGCGGCGAGGGCGCGGCGCGGCCGATGGTCAGAGCGCATCGTTGCGAAGCCAATCATGATACGTCTCCAACCCATCCGCTATTCGACGATGAAACCGTAGTCGCCCTTGAGGTCGCCGACCGGAGCCGGCCGGCCGCCGCCGTAGACGCGGTTGATGTGGCCAAGGAAGTTCGCCTTGCGATCGGTCGGATCGGCCAATCCATCGAGCGGACGGGCAAGCTCCTGGCGGGCCACCGGACGCACCATGTAGGGCGTGACGATCACAACGAGCTCGGTCTCGTGCTTCTGGTAGTCATTGCTCCGGAAGAGCGTACCGAGGATCGGCAGATCCTTGAGGCCCGGGAAGCCATCGATGTTGCGCCGGGAGTCCTCCGAAAGCAGGCCCGCGATGGCGATCGATCCGCCGGAGGGCAGCTCGACCGTCGAGTTCGCCTGACGCTTCTTCAAGGCCGGGATCTGGATGCCCGAAAGGACGACGGCGCCCTCGAGCGTGAGCTCGCTCACCTCGCTCTCGATCTTGAGGCTGATACGGCCCTCGGAGAGAACAACGGGGGTGAACGCCAGGCCGATACCGAACTCCTTGTAGGTGACGCTCACCTGGCCCAGGCTGTCGACGACCGGGACGGGATATTCGCCACCGGCGAGAAACTTTGCCGGCTCGCCGGAAACGGCGGTGAGGTTCGGTTCGGCGAGCGTGCGGATCAACCCGTCCCGCTCGAGCGCGCGCAGGGCGCCGGTGACGGCCTGATTGCCGGAATACCAGCCGGTCGTGACGCCGGAGTTGCCGAAGGGATTGCCCGGTCCAATCGGTCCCTGATTGAACAGCTGCAGCATGCCGGCGGCCGCTCCGGTGGTGGCAATGCCCGGCGTCGGCATGGTGCCGAGTGCGGCAGCGGTCAACGGCAGGCCGTTCGACGAGAGGACGGACGTGCTGAAGTTGCCGGAGTTCACCAGCGCGCCGATGTTGATGCCGAATTGCTTCAGCGTCGTGCGCTGCACCTCGGCGACACTGACGCGCAGCATCACCTGCTCCTCGCCTTCGACGGTCAGGAGATTGATGACGGGCTTCGGACCGTAGATGTCGGCGGCATCGGAGGATGTGCCGCCGCCCGCATCGGACGCAGCCTGATAGCCGAGGCCGATGTTGGTCGTGCTGGAGGTGCTGGAGGTGCTGGAAGACTGCTGCCCGGTGTTGCTGATGCTGCCGACGTTGGCATTGGCCGCAGCGAACTGGCCTGCAATCTGCGCGGCGCGGTTGGAATCGATGGGCGTGCGCACGCTTCCGGTCAGCACGATCGCCCGGCCGGCAATCTCGCTGCGGATGTTGGAGCCTGGAATGAGGCGCGTAAGAAGCTGGTCGAGCGCCGACAGATCGGCGCCGATCGCGACCTCGAGCGAAAGGATCTGCTGGCCGTATTCGTCGAAGAAGAAGGCATTCGTCTGCCCTGTTCCCTTGGCGATCAGGAACACGCGGTCGGAGGATTGCACGACGGCATCGAGCACGGCGGGGTCTGAAACCAGCACGTCCTTCAGAGGAACAGGAAACTGCACGATGAGGGAGCGACCAACACCCAGATCGATTCGCTTGGACAGCGGGAACGCCGCATTGCCAGGAATGCGAAGGATCGAGTCGTTGTTGCCTGCCTGCCCCTGGTAATTATTGCCGCGCATGTCAGCAGCTTGCACGCCGGCGACGCACGTCGCGACGAGCAATACGGCAGCCACGGTGGCGCGCGCCCACATTTGGGTCGTTCGCATGATCGATAACCTTTTCGACAGCCGAAACTGAATGACGCAACTCAGTTCACGCCGTACGCACGCGATGGCACGCCGTAGCGGAGTACACGCACGGTGGTGCCGCGTTGATCGTTCATGGCCGCGGTCGGCCCT
>Ga0182749_1000679_pt1 | contig 29658 bp, 24 predicted proteins | sample eDN3rd37CKraftMG_FD_128875 | JGI IMG/M metagenome (GOLD analysis project Ga0182749, IMG submission 128875) | Enriched Miracle-Growth compost microbial communities from Emeryville, California, USA - eDNA 3rd pass 37_C Kraft MG (version 2) (version 2) ...
AACCCGAGGCGCCGCCCTGGTTGACGCTGGTCGCCGTATCGCCCTGGAGGACGAAAACCTTGGAGACCGGCAGATCGAGCTCCTCGGCCACCATCTGGGCTACGCCGAGATCGGTGCCCTGGCCCATATCCATCTTGCCCCAGAAGGCGGTGACGGTGCCGTCGGCATTGACCTGGATGTAGGACGAAAGGTTCTCCGGCTTCAGCGGCGGCTGTGTCGTGGCTCCGAAGACGGCGGCGCGCGCCTTCATCCCCGGCAGAACGACGGAAACGCAAAGCGCGCCCAAACCGCCGAGCGCCGTGCGACGGGTGATGTTTATCGTCATGGCCGCCTCCTCACGCCTGTGCCGCGCGCTTGACCGCGCGCAGGATGCTGTAATGCGTGCCGCAGCGGCACTTGATGCCCGTCAGGGCTTCGCGGATTTCCGCATCGGTGGGCTTGGGATTGGACTCAAGGAACGCGGCCGCTGTCATCAGCCATCCGTTCAGGCAATAGCCGCATTGCGGCACCTGTTCCTCGATGAACGCTTCCTGGATCTTGTGGGCCTTGCCGCCTCCTCCTCCAAGGCCCGCCAGCGTCACGACTTTGCCGTCGCCGATGGACCCCACCGGCATGACGCAGGAACGGACGGCTTCGCCGTCGATATGCACTGTGCAAGCGCCGCACTGACCCAGACCACAGCCGAAACGGGGGTTCCTGAGGCCGAGATCATCGCGTAGCGCATAAAGCAGCGGCATATCCGGATCCGCTGTGATCGTATGCACTTCGCCGTCAACGTCGAGCTGGATGCGTTCTGTAGCCACGTTCTCCTCCCGTGATTGCTGCACGCAGTGCAGCCTATGGTAGTCCCGAGGTGCCGGTCAATAACGCAAATTGGAGGCCTGCCCGGCCTGGCCGCCTCTTTGCGGCAGGTCCATGGGCATTGAGTTGGTGGAGGGGGTGGCTATAGGGTGGCGCTGGCTTCAATGTGACGGAGGGGTTGATATGCCTCAGCAGGCGCGGATCGGGCACTCCACCATCGAGGATGTCGCCCGCAGGGCCGGCGTTGCTCCGGCCACGGTGTCCCGCGCGCTGCGTACGCCCGAGAAGGTTCAGGAAGAGACCCGCAAGCGCATAGCGGCTGCGATCGAGGCGGAAGGTTACGTGCCGAACCTGCTCGCCGGCGGGCTTGCCTCCAAGCGGTCGAATGTCGTCGCGGCGCTTGTGCCCAATATGGGCAACCCCCTGTTTGCCCTGACATTGCGCGGCTTTTCCGACGTGCTGCGCGAGAACGGCTTCTATCTCATGGTCGGCAACAGCGCCCATTCGCAGGAGGAGGAGGAACAGCTCGTCAAGGCGTTCATCAGCCAGAGGCCCTGCGGCATTCTCCTGCACGAAACCGTGCACAACCAGGCGGCGCGCCGCTTTCTGCGTCGGGCGGCCATCCCCATCGTGGAGGTGGGCGACCTTGTCGAGGAGCCGATGGATGTCGTCGTCAGTTTTTCAAATTACGAGGCGGCCAAATCCCTGACGAAACATGTGGTCTCTCGCGGCTACCGGCGGATCAGCCTCGTTACGTCCTCGTTGAGCGCCCGCTCTCCCGAGCGCAGGCGCGGATATGTCGATGCCCTTGCCGAATGTGGCCTGCCCCTGCATCCGGAGATCATCCACGACACGATCTCCGATTTTCACGGAGGGGTGGTGGCCATCACGGCGCTTCTTGAGACGCATCCGGAGGTCGACGCAGTCATCTTCACCGGCAATGCCGCCGCCGTCGGCGCCCTTTTCGAGTGCCAGCGCCGGGGTTGGGCCGTGCCGGACCGCATTGCCATTGCCTGCTTCGATGACAATGACGTCGTGCAGCACACCAACCCCCCGCTGACGGCGGTCCGCATACCGCGATATGAGATCGGCGTGCGCGCAGCGGAGGTCCTGCTGGCCCTGGTCGGGGGAAGGGAGATCGCGGAGCGGCGAATCGACCTCGGCTTCGAGATCATCGAGCGCGCCAGCATCTGACGGGTAACTCTCCGGTCCCTCTCTCCCTCGCACCATCCCGCAGATGCAAAAGCTAGAGCCCGATGCGTTCCGATGGAATCGGAACGCGCGCTCTAGCGGTTTGATTTAGCCGCATGATCTTGTCCAAAAAGTCTGCAACTTTTTGGGATCATGCTCTAGGACCGGCTTGTCCAGAAAACCATTCCCTGCCCCAACTTGCCGCCAGGTCTGCTCCCATGCCGCCGTCCAGCACGGCGGTAAAGCAAAATCACGCCCGCCGCGCAAAAATGGCTTTGAACCCGCCTTGACAATTAACGCCTGAGGTGAAGAATATGGCTGATGAAAGCGCTTTCATTGCGTATGAGAGCGCTTTCATTTGATGCTGCTCGTCAGCATACGGGAGGATTCACATTGAAATTCGCTTTCGGCGGGAGGCATGTCCGCGTCGATCTCGGCTACCTTTTTTTCGCGCTGGCGATCGGCGGCTGGTGCGTCTGGTATCTTTTCGACGCCCGCTCTGCCTCGACAAATTTCCAGAATCTGCTTCTGATCCAGCCTGCGGTGATCTTGGCGGTGTTGCTGGTCCTCGTCGTCGCGGCGGGTGCCTTCAGGTTGGATCCCGCAGGGGAGGGACGAAGCTCCGGCGAACCTCCGGCCAGGACGCCGGACAAGCCGTCCTCTGCCGATGATCGCAGCGAGGTGCTCCGCGTCTTCGGTTTCATGGCGCTTCTCGCCGTCTATCTCGTCGCGATTCCTTATCTCGGGCTCGATCTGGCGACGTTCCTATTCGTCGCCGCCTGCCTCCTCGGCCAGGGCGAGCGCCGACCCCATTTCCTCGTGGGCATTCCGCTGATCTTCACCTTCGTGATGGTCTACGGCTTCAAGGCCCTGCTCCCCATCCCCATTCCGACGCTTTTTGGATAATCTGCGATGATCGACTTTTCGGCTGCAGCCGATGCGATCGGCCTTCTCCTCGGCTCATGGGAGCCTTGGCTTGTCGTCATCCCCGGCATGTGCATCGGGCTGCTTTTCGGTGCGCTTCCGGGCCTGGGCGCTTCGGCGGCGCTGGCGCTCGTCCTGCCTTTCACCCTTTACATGGATTTCCTGTCGGCGATCATCTTCATGACCGCCATCTACACCGGCAACGGCTTTGGCTGCGCCGTGCCGGCGATCATGCTCAATCTGCCGGGCAGCACGGGCGCCGTCGCCACCACGTTCGACGGATTTCCGATGGCGAGGGCCGGCAAGCACAACGAGGCGCTGGGCCTCGGCCTTGCCGCTTCCGCTTTCGCTGAGGGGCTCGGCTATGTGCTGCTGTTCGCCCTTGTCGGGCTCATCGCCAATGCGGTGCTGAGACTCGGGCCGCCCGAGATGTTCGTGGTCGCCCTCTGGGGCTTGGCGTTGATCGCCTCGCTGCGTGGCGACTCGATGGCGCGCGGCCTGCTCGCCGGTGTCTTCGGACTGCTCCTTGGCACGATCGGCTACAGCGCTCGCGGCGATATCCGCGGCACCATGGGGTTCGACGTGCTGCTCGACGGCATCCCGCTCGTGCCGGCGCTAATGGGCCTTTTCGCATCCGCGGAACTCTTCAACCTCATGCGCTCGGACTTCATCGTCGCTGACGCCAGCGCCCGCGAGGTAAACTTAAGAAAAATCCTGTCGGGCGTGGCGCAGGCCTTCCGCTATCCCTCGGTGCTCGTAAAGGGCTCGGTCATCGGTGTGGTCATCGGCGCCGTCCCGGGCGTTGGCTCCTCGGTCTCCAATCTCCTAGCCTATTCGGAGGCGAAGCGCACTTCCGACGATCCGGAAAGCTACGGCAAGGGCAATCCGCGCGGCGTCGTGGCGGCGGAATCGGCCAATTCCAGCTCCGAGGCGGGCTCCATGGCCACGCTCCTCGCGCTCGGCATTCCGGGCAGCGCCTCGGGTGCGGTGATGCTCGCCGCCTTCGCCATGCACAACATCACCGGCGGCCCGCGCTTCATCACCGATCACACGGACCTCGTCTACGCGATCATCCTCGCCAATTTCATCCAGGTCTTCGCGCTCCTCTTCTTCGGCGTCGGCTTCATCTATATCGCCAGTTCGCTGGTGAAGATTCCGGTGCGCATGCTGGTGCCGATGATCATGGCGCTTTCCGTGCTCGGCAGTTACGCGCTTACCGGCAACATGGTCGGCCCCATCACCTATTTCGTCTTCGCGGTGCTGGGCTGGTTCATGGTCCGCTATGATTATCCGGTGGCCGCCACCGTCATCGGCCTTCTGCTCGGCCACATGGTGGAGGGCGAGCTTCTCAGAACCTACCAGATGAGCGGCGGCGATCTCACTTTCTTCCTGGAGCGGCCGATCGCTATGGGCTTCTTCGCCCTGTTCCTGATCTCGCTGGCCTGGCCGATCTTTGTCCGCCGCCGGCGCGCCTCCGGCCTTGCCGCGCCGGTCTCAATCCCTGCCGACGACCAGAAAACCTGAACACGGAGACATGATGACGCTTACCCAAAAACTTGCCGAACTCGTGGTGGGAACGCGTTACGGCGACATTCCCGAGGAGGCCCTGGAGGTCGCCCGGCAGGTCTGCCTCGACGGGATCGGCGTCATCGTCGCCGGCGCGCGCGAGCCGCTCGGCATCGGCCGGATCTCCATTGACTACACGCGCTCCCTCGGCGGCAACCCGGAAGCAACGGTGATTGCCGGCGGCTTCAAGACCTCGGCGCTGAACGCTGCCTATGCCAACGGCACGATGTGCCACGCGCTCGATTTCGACAACACCTGGTTTCCGCTGAACCATCCGACGTCGCCAACGCTGCCGGCGATCCTGGCGCTCGCTGAGCGCAACCGGCTTTCCGGCCGCGACGTGCTGCTGGCGATCGTCCTTGCCTTCGAGGTGCAGGGGCGGCTCCGCCTGGCCTCCTCGCTGGTCGAGGCCGGTTCCGGCTTCCACAAGCCCGGCGTGTCGGGAACGATCGGAGCGGTGACGGGCGCCGGAAAGCTCCTTGGCCTTTCCGTGCCGCAGTTCCTCATGGCCTATGGCATCGCCGGCTCGCGCTGCGGCTCGCTATCCTGCAACACCGGCTCGATGACGAAATCAAGCCACAGCGGCCATGCCGCACGCATGGGTATCGAATCCGCGCTGCTCGCCAGCCTTGGCTATACGGCCTATGACGACGTCTTCGGTACCGGCCAGTTCTTCGACCTCTTTTATGGTCCCGGCACGTACGATGCCGACATCCTGGTCAAGGATTTCGGCAAGCCCTATCGCATGATCGACCCCGGTGTGGGCTTCAAGAAGCACCCCTCCAACTACTTCACCCACCGTCCCATCGACGCGGCGCTGTCGCTTCGCCGCGCCCACGGCCTGAAGCTTGCCGATATAAAGGGCGTCGAGGTCGATTTCCCGCATTTCGATTACGTCAACCGGCCGAACCCCAAGACGGGTCTCGACGGCAAATTCAGCGTCCAGTACGCGACGACAATCGCGCTTTTGGACGGCCGCATCGCTGTCGAGAGTTTTTCCGATGCCCGCCGCTTCGCGCCGGACGTGCAGTCGCTGCTGCCGCGCGTGAGGCTCAATGTCCGCGAGGACATCTCGCGCGATTTCGGCGAGACCTGGGCCGCCGTGCGCATCACCACCATGGACGGCCGCATCCTTGAAGAGCGGGTGGACAAGCCGCGCGGCCTCTGGGGCGTGCCGCTCACCCGTGATGAAAGGCTCGATAAGTTCCGCGCCTGCGCGGAGCCGGCGCTGCCCGCCGCCCGCATGGACGAGGTGATCCACATGGTCGAGCACCTGCAGGATCTCGAGGACATCCGGCCGCTCATGGCCATTCTCGGCGCGGCGTCCGCCGACAACAAGGAGGAGCTCAGCGCATGACGAAGGAATGGCACCGCCCCGGCGAATGGCTCGTCAACCCGGCCTATTGGGATGCGGAAGTGCTTGCGGAGCGGGCGGGAATGCCCAAGCAGATCCGCTTCATAGACTGCACGCTCAGCGAGGGGGACGATTGCGTCGGCCATCAGCTCAACTGGAACAAGCGGCTCGAATATCTGGAGCGCATGGACGACGTCGGCTTCGGCGAGATCACCATGCCGAGCCACATCACGTTTTCCGAAGAGCATGATCTGATCCGCGCTGCCCGGCGCATGGGGATCAAAACGCGCCTTGTGGCCAAGGGACCGGGCGTGAAGCCGCCGCTCAAGGGCAATTGGCGCGAGATCATCGACCGCCATGTCGATCTCGGCTGCGAGGTCATCAGCCCGATCTTCAAATGGGAATTCGAAGACACGCTCTCCGATTTCACCGGCAAGCTTACCCTCTCCATGGTCGTCGAGGCGGTCGAGGAGAGCGTCGCCTACATGAAATCGCAGAAAGTGCGCGTCGTGCCGTGGGTGAACGACGCCATGCGCACTCCGGTTGGAAGCGTGGCGGCCATCAGCGCCGCCATGGCAAAGGCAGGAGCCGACGGCGTCTACCTGGTCGACAGCCGCGGCAACAGCGTGCCGCTGGCAACGCGCCACCTCGTCCGCAGGGTACGCGAGGCGGTGGGGCCGGATTGCGACATCTATGTCCAGCACCATAATGATCTGGGTGCCGCCACCGCCAACGCCCTCGCGGCGGTGGAGGGCGGCGCCAACTGGATCGACTGCGCGTGGCTGGGCATCGCCGATCGCGGCGGCGCGGTGGCCGTGGAAGAGGCCGCTCCGCTCTTCGAGATGTACGGCATCGAGACGGGCATCAAACTGGAGAAGCTGTACGATCTCTGCGTCTTCGTGCGCGACGCCTATGGCATCGACCTTCCGCCGTGGAAGCCGGTCGTCGGCGAGAACTGGAACAAGGAAGAGGGTGCGGGCCATCTCGACGGCGCAGAAGCGGCCGAGGCGACGATCGGCATTCATCCGCGCATCGTCGGCCGCGATTTTGAGGGCGTCATCGGGGCGAAGATCCTTTTCGGCCGGGAGCGTTCCAGCGCCATGACCGACGATCCCGTCTATCTGCGCGAGCTTCTGGAAGAATGGCGCATGGAGGCCAGCGAGGCGCAGTTCCAGACCATTCTGCACCGGGCGCGGGCGTCCGTCGCCACGGCCTACAAGCGCCATTACATCACGACGTCCGAGTTCCGCTCCATCGCGGAGGGTGTGCTCTCGGGCGGCAATGGTCATAGCAGTTAGTGAAAGAGCTTAGGGAGGTAACCAACATGAAGTCAGTCTCTTGGATCAGAACGGCAGCCGCGGCCATCCTCGGCCTTGCCACCCTTGCCGCCCCGGCGGCGGCGCAGGACTACCCATCCCGCCCGGTCACCATCGTGGTGGGCTTCGATGCCGGCGGCAGCGTCGACCGCCTGGCGCGCGGCCTGGCGCCCTTCCTCAGCGCCGAGCTTGGCCAGCCGGTGACGGTGGAAAACCGTCCGGGTGCGGGCGGCCAGGTGGGCACCACCTGGTTCCTGCAGCAGCCGGCCGACGGCTACACGCTGATGGTTTCGCCGGCCACGCCCTATCTGCCCACCAACATCCTCGTGACCGGAGCGTCCTATACGCTCGATGACTTCACCTTCATCAACGGTCAGTGGTCGGATTTCGCCTTCCTTGCCGTGCCGAAGGACTCGCCTTACAAGACCGCTGCCGAACTCATCGAAGCGATCAAGGCCAATCCGGGGAAGATCAGCGCCGGCGTCACCTTCGGTTCGGTCGGGCACATCAGCACGCTGGTTCTCCTCGACGCGCTGGGTCTCGGCCAGGATTCGATCCGCCTCGTCACCTTCGACGGCGGCGGCTCGCTGCGCACGGGCATAGCCGGCGCGCAGGTCGATTTCTCGATCGTGCAGGCGGAAGGCAGCGAGACGATCGCCGAATTCATCCGCCCGCTCGCCGTCTATTTGACGGAGCCCCGCCCTGATTTCGATGCACCGCTGATTAACGAAGCGCTGAAGCCTTTGGGCGCTGAGGTGCCCGTACTGAGCGGTTCGGTACGCACGCTGATCGCACCGGCGAAGTTCAAGGCCGAGCACCCGGAAGATTACCAGAAGCTTGTCGATGCCTATCGCAAAGCGCTGGAGAATCCGGAGTTCCAGGCCTGGCTCAAGCAGAACGAGATGGGCGGCGAATGGATCGGCGAGGAGCGCACCACCGAGATCATCCGCACGAACTTCCAGATTCTCGAGAAGTACAAGGACCTTCTCAAGCAATAGGCGCGGAGAGGGCAGGCGCTTCGGCGCCTGCCCTTTGCTCATTCGGCGTCGAAACGCTCGTACTTCTTTCCGCGAGCAAGGATCGCCTCGGTGCCGAGCAGATCGTTGAGGCCGCCGAAGTCATACATCCGCTCCGCGAAAGGTGCGTTGGAGCCGGCGGCGGCAAGCGAGCGGTAGTAATCGCCGGCCGTCTTCGCGATCGCACGGACGATGCCGCCTGGGAAGATCACCAGCCGGAACCCGATCCCTTCAAGCGCGGCGGCGTTGGCAAGCGGCGTGTCGCCGCCTTCCACCATGTTGGCGAGCAACGGCCGGACCGTCCCAAGCGCCGAAACCACCAGGGAAAGCTGTTCCTCCGACCGAGGCGCCTCGACGAAGAGCACGTCCGCACCGGCCTCCGCGTAAAGCCGTGCGCGGTCGACCGCCTTCTCAAATCCCTCCACCGCCACGGCGTCCGTGCGGGCGATGATCAGAGTCTCCTCATTCTTTCGCGCGTCGACGGCAGCCTTGATCTTGCCCGCCATCTCCATGGCGGAAATCAGCGACTTATCCTTCAAGTGCCCGCAGCGCTTCGGAAAGGTCTGGTCTTCGAGCTGGATGACGGTTGCTCCCGACCGCTCGAACAGGCGCACCGTGCGCTCCACGTTGAGCGCGTTGCCGTAGCCGGTATCGGCATCGACAAGAAGAGGAGCAGACACGCGCTCGCGGATGAGCGAGACAGTCTCGGCCACTTCCGTCATGGAGACGAGGCCGATGTCCGGCCGGCCGAGCCGGGTATAGGCGATCGCCGCGCCCGATACATAAAGCGCCTCGAAGCCGGCCGCCTCGGCAAGGGAAGCGGTGAATGCATCATAGATACCGGGCGCGAGGACGATTTTCGGGCTGGCGAGGCGTTCTTTCAAGCTCATTTTCCGCTCCCTTGCTATAGGTGTCGCGCTCGACCTTGAGGCTGAGCACATAACGGTCGGGCCGGTAGAGCGCGTAGAGATGTTCAACCGCCTCGCCCCCGGCATAAGTCACGCGTGTAACGGAGACGAGCGGTGCGCCGACCTCGATGTCCAGCGCTTCCGCGATCTCCGGTCCGGCGAGCGCGGCGCCGATCGTCTGCTGCGCGCCGTCGGCGATCACGCTCGAACGTTCCAGGAGCTTGAAGAGTGGCGTCGTCGCAAGCTCGGCTTCCGTGTAGGTGAGGCCCAGACGCTCCGGCACATGGCTCACAAGATAGGAGAAGGGCTCGGCCCCGCTGAAGCGCACGCGGACGGAACGCTGCATGCGCTCCCCCGCTGCCGCTCCCATGGCCACGGCGATCGCCGTGCTCGGGGCACCATAGCCGAAGGATACCAGCCGGACGCTGGTTCGCCGCCCCAGCTCCTCGATATGCCCGAAAACGTCGGCGAGATCGGCCACGATCGGCGGCTTGGCCGGCCCGCGCACAAAGGTGCCGGCCCCAGGCCGCCGCTCCACAAGCCCGTCGCGCGACAGCCGGTCAAGCGCGCGCCTGATGGTGGCGCGGGCGACGCCGTGCTGTGCCGCCAGCTGAGGCTCTCCCGGCAGGCAATCGCCCGGCGCCAGCGTCCCGTTCGCGATGCCATCGGCAAGCAGAAGATAGATGCGGCGCGCCTTTGACGGTTCGACCGATGTACCCAGGGATGCCTCCGTGCGCCAACTTGTCTGAAAAAGAAGACAGCTATCTGTTCACAATAGAAGACATTTTGCTTGCGTCAACGTGTCGATGTGCGTGATATTCGGCGCAGCAATAAGGGAGGGTACGGCATGGCTCCGGGCGGTCCGGAAACCTTGTTCGATAAGGTCTGGCGGCAGCACGTGGTGGCCGCGCGCGAGGATGGGCAGAACCTGTTGTGGATCGACAGGCATTTTCTGCACGAGGGCTCCCATCATGCTTTCAATGCGCTGAGGGCGCGGGGCGCACGCGTTGCCCGTCCCGATCTCAGTTTCGGCGTGGCGGATCACTATGTCCCGACGCGTGGCCGCGGCGGCCCGATCGCCGATTCCTCCGTCGCCGCGATGGTGACCCAGCTCGAGGACAACACGCGGGCGAACGGCATGGAACTCTTCGGCCTCCGCGATCCCCGTCAGGGCATCGTGCATGTGCTGGGGCCGGAGCAGGGCCTGACGCTGCCGGGACTGACGGTGGTCTGCGGCGACAGCCATACGTCGACCCACGGCGCCTTCGGCGCGATCGCCATGGGCATCGGTGCCTCCGACGTGGCGCATGTGCTTATGACGCAGACGCTCTGGCAGCGGAAACCCAAGCGCATGTTGATCCGCGTGGATGGCAAGCTCGGGCCCGGCGTCTCGGCCAAGGACATCGCGCTTTCCATCATCGCGAGGATCGGCGCTGACGGAGGGCAGGGGCACGCGCTGGAATATGCGGGCTCGGCGGTGCGCGGGCTGTCCATGGAGGGCAGGCTGACGCTCTGCAACCTTTCGATCGAAAGCGGTGCACGCTGCGGTATGGTCGCGCCGGACGAGGTGACTCTCGATTATCTGCGCGGGCGTCCCTTCGCGCCAGCCGGAGCGGATTTCGATGCGGCTGCCGAAGTGTGGCTCGCGCTTGCCAGCGATCCGGATGCGGTTTTCGATCGCGAGGTTGCGCTCGATGCCCATGAGATCGTGCCCACGGTGACCTGGGGCATCAGCCCGCAGGACGCGCTGCCCGTGGATGCCGTCGTCCCGGACCCAGGCCGCGAGCCGGATTCCGCACGCGCCGCGCATATAGCGGAGGCCATCGCTTACATGGGCCTCAGCGCCGGCCAGCGGCTCGACACGATTTCCGTCGACCGGGTGTTCATCGGCTCGTGCACGAATAGCCGGATCGAGGATTTGCGCGCGGCCGCCGCTGTGCTTGCGGGCCGCAGGGCGCAGGTGCCGGGCCTCGTCTCCCCTGGTTCCTCGCTCATCAAGCGCCGGGCGGAGGAAGAGGGTCTCGATAGGATTTTCCGTGATGCCGGCCTCGAATGGGTGGAATCGGGCTGCTCGATGTGCGTCGGCATGAATGGCGACCTCGTGCCCGCCGGCGAGCGCTGCGCGTCGACCACCAACCGCAACTTCAAGGGCCGTCAGGGGCCGGGCTCGCGCACGATCCTGATGTCCCCGGCCATGGTGGCAGCGGCGGCGGTGATGGGCCGCGTTGCGGATGTGCGGCCGCTGCTTGCCGGCCGCCCGCTGGGAGATATCTGATGCAGCCCTTCACTCTTCTCGATGCTCCGGCCTGTCCGCTGCCGCTTTCCAACGTGGATACGGACCAGCTCATTCCCGCGCGCTTCATGAAGCGCTCGCGCGCCGAAGGCTATGGCCAGTTCCTGCTGCATGACCTCCGCTTGGATTCGGAGGGAAGACCAAAGCCCGACTTCCCGCTGAACGACCCGCGCCATTCCGGCGCGCGCATCCTCGTGGCGCGGCGCAACTTCGGCGCGGGCTCCTCCCGCGAGGCCGCAGTCTATGCGCTGGTCGACCACGGCATCAGGGCGGTCGTCGCGCCGAGCTTCGGCGACATTTTCTCCGCCAATGCGGTCAATAACGGCCTCCTCCCGGCGCGCGTGGAGGAAGCGGCGGCGGAGCGGCTGCTGGAACATCTTGAGGGCGGCGGCACGCTTCGCATCGATCTTTCCGCCTGCACGATCAGCGCGGGTAACGAGACGTTTCCGTTCGAAATCGATTCCGTCTGGCGCGTGAAGCTTCTCAACGGCTGGGACGACATCGATCTGACGCAGAGCTACCGCGCCGCGATCGACGCTTTTGCGGCGGCCGACGCACGAGCGCGGCCCTGGATGCTGCCGGCGACGCCGCGATGAGCCGGCTATCGGCCGCGCTATTCATCGGGAGCATCGAGGTCGAACAGCGCCGTATGCCGTGACAGATTTGTGTCCTGGCCGGGAGCATGCCAGACCGCCATCTGGGAAACCGTATCCACTTCAAGATCCAGTTCGAGTTCGTAGCGGTCGGGTCGAAAGTGGCCCCGAAGATAGCTTAATGGCCGGCCCTCGGCATCATACGAGATCCGAAACACGCATAGAAGCGGTGCGCCGATTTCAAGGTTCAGCAGCTGCGCCGAGAACGGGTCGGCCGACCGGGCCGTGACGCGCTGCCGCGCGGTCACGGAGGGGGTCCCTTCACGGACGAAAAGCTTGAAGATCGGGGCCAGTTCGAAGTCTTCACGGGTGAAGTTCTCCGCGACCCGTTTTTGGATATAGGTCGTCAGCAGCCCGATCGGCCGCTGCTTGTAACTGCGCAGGCGGACCGCCTTGTGGACTTCCGCACCCGGACTGACCTCCAGCAGCGAAGCAACGTTCGACGGCGCGGGAACCATGCCGAATTCTATGACATCGGTCTTGGTCTGCCGCCACATCGCGGTCAGGTTTGCGGTGAAGCTATGGGGCTGGCTGCCCGCCGGCAGCTTGGTCTTGACGAATGTGCCGACGCCGCGCCGCGTGTAGATGTAGCCTTCCGACCGGAGCATCTCCATCGCCTTGCGCACGGTGACACGCGATGTCGAAAACCTTCTGGCGATCGCATCTTCGCTCGGAAGCGGCTCGTCCACCGAATAGATGCGGTCCACGATCTCCTCGCGCAGCACGGAATAGACGCGCCAATAAATCGGCAGAGGCGAATTCGCCTGTTCCTCGGTTTCGTGTTGCGCTTGGCGCACTCAAGTTCTCCCTTCCTGACACCTTCTTACGACAACCGTCCGCATCTCACAATCGCCCGCACATGTAAAGTTGACGATACATCTTGATATGTGCTCTTCTTACCGGCATAACATGAAAAAGCTACGTTCGAGGAGAGAGGGAGAACGCACGTGAACCGATTGGGAAACCTTCGCTCGTTGCTGAAGGCCGCAGCCCTGGCCGCGCCATTTGTGCTGGCCGCCGGCTGGGCAAGCGCGGGATGGGCGGCGCCGCTCGGCGACGTGACCGTCGCGACGCAGCTCGACCTGACGACGCTCAACGGATCGAAGAACGTGACCGGCTGGCATCGTTGGGTTTACCGCAATCTCTACGATCCGCTGGTCACTCTCGATCGTTCCGGCAAGATCCTGCCCGCGCTCGCCACGAGCTGGGAGCGAATCGATGACGTGACATGGCGTTTTCATCTTCGCGACGACGCTAAGTTCCACAACGGCGAGCCCTTCACCGCAGAGGCCGTGAAGCTCTGGATAGACGAGGCCAAGAAGCCCGATTCCCAGGCGCGCGGCTCGCTCGCCCTCGTCAGCGAGGGCAAGGTGGTGGACGATCACACCATAGACATCGTCACCGAGGGTCCGGTGGCCTATTTCATCGACACCATCGCGGACCGCGTGTCGGCCATTCCACCGAAATATTATGCCGAAGTCGGCGCGCAGGAATTTGCCGTGAAGCCGGTCGGCACCGGGCCATACAAGTTCGTAAGCTGGCGGCGCGGCGACCGGATCGTGCTCGAGCCGAATGCGGATTATTGGGGTGGCGCGCCCAAGGCGGACCAGCTGGTCTTCTGGGTCGTGCCCGATGCGTCGGCCCGGGCAGCGGCCGTTCTCAATGGCGAGGCGACGCTTGCCACGGCCATCGCGCCGTTCGAGGCTCCGCGCTTCGAGGGCTCTACCACCGCGCGGATCGAAGCCAGCCAATCCGGCAATCGGCCGATCTGGGGCGGGATGATGCTCAATCGCCCGATGTTCAAGGACCGGCGCGTGCGTGAGGCGATAAACCTGGCCATCAACCGTCAGGCGATCGTCGACCGGCTGCTGCGCGGCTATGGCAAGCCGATGGGCCAGCTCTGCGCCACATCCATGTATTGCCACGATGATTCCATCCAGCCGATGCCTTACGATCCCGAGCGGGCGAAGGCCCTCCTGGACGAGGTCGGGCTCGAGGACATGTCGATCGTCCTTCACGCGCCGCAGGGACCGGTTCCCCAGTCCAATGAGTTGACCCAGGTGGTCAAGGCGGATCTGGAGCGTGTCGGCTTCAAGGTGGAGATCCGCATCGACGAGGCGTCGCAGTTCTCCAAGAAGCTTTACGATTTCGCCAGTGGCGGCAAGGACATGGGCGATCTCTTCATCTACTTCTACCAGGGCGGCCCCGGGTCGGAGACGACGATCCGCTCTCTGACCCACTCGGAGGGCAACTGGAACTGGCAGTACTACAAGAACCCGAAGGTGGACGCCCTATGGGATCGCGCCCTGAGCGCGTTCGACCTCGCCGACAGGGAGGCTGCCCTGAAGGAGCTTTCCGGCGTGATCCGTGAGGACCTGCCCTGGTTCTTCCTTTACGAGCCCCTTTCCGTCTGGGCCGTGAGCAACAAAGTCGCCTGGAAAGCGCGCAGCGACGACCAGATCATCGTCGAAGAGATGGAGCCGGCCGCTCAATGAGACGGTTCATCCTGCGGCGGACGCTCAGCGCGTTCGCCGTGATCTTCGGAGTGATCACCGTCATCTTCGTCTTGTCGCGAATGATCGGCGATCCCGTTGCGCTCATGATCCAGCCCGGCATGACCGAGGCCGATGTCGCCCAGCTGCGTGAGATGTGGCACCTCGACGAGCCGATTGTAGAGCAATACCTGCGCTTCATCGGCTCGGTCGTCCAGGGTGATTTCGGCCTGTCCATCTGGCAGGGGCAGCCCGCGCTCGGCCTGGTGCTCGAAGCGCTTCCGGCAACGCTGCTGCTGACGTCGAGCGCGCTGCTCTTCGCGCTGCTTGTCGCCCTCGTCTTCGGCTCGCTTGCCGCTGTCTACCGCGACACGGTGCTCGATCGGGGGCTGATGGCCCTGACGCTCTTCGGCCAGTCGATGCCCAATTTCTGGCTGGCGCTGATGCTGGTCCTGATCGTGTCGGTGCATCTGCATTTCCTGCCGCCTGCGGGATACGGCGAGTTGCGTCACCTCATCCTGCCTGCGCTTGCGCTGGGCCTGTTTCCTCTTGCGCGGCTCACCCGGCTGGTCCGCTCTGAACTGCTCGACGTTCTGTCGCAGGATTATATCCGGACCGCGCGCAGCAAGGGCATCGCGCCGATGATGATCCTGCTGCGCCACTGCTTCCGCAACATCGCCATATCGCTCGTCACCGTGCTTGCGGTCGACTTCGGCACGCTGGTCGGTGGCGCCGTCGTGACGGAGACGATCTTTGCTTGGCCCGGCATGGGGCGGCTGATGATCCAGGCGATCTCCTACCGCGATTTCCCGATCATGCAGGCCGGCGCCTTCGTCGTCGCGCTGGTCGTCGTGCTGACCAGCCTCATCGCCGACATCGCCTATGCCTTCATCAACCCGAAGGTGCGCTATGCCTGAAGCAGCCGAAGCCGCTCCCGCCCGGCCAGCCCTTCGCCCCGCGCGCCGGCTGCGCATGCCCCGCCTCGGCGGGCGCAGGCTGGGCCTCGCCGAGGTTTTGAGCGTTGCCTTCCTCGTCGTGCTGACGCTCTGCGCAATCTTCGCGCCCGCCATTGCTCCCTTCGGGCCGACGGAGCCCGACATCCTGTCGAACCTGATGCCGCCGTCTACCACGGGCGAATTCGGTATGCCGCCCCATTATCTGGGCACGGACGTTCTCGGCCGCGACGTCTTCAGCGGCGTGATCTACGGCACCCGTGTGTCCCTGATCGTGGCGCTCTCCGCCGTCCTGGGGGCGGGCGTGGTCGGCACTCTCATCGGGCTGGTCGCCGGCTATTCGCGTGGCTGGATCGACGAGGTCATCATGCGTCTCGTCGATGTCCAGCTGGCGTTTCCGTTCATCCTGCTGGCCATCATGATCATGTACATCATCGGCCCCGGCCTGATGAACGTCATCATCGTGCTCGTGGTCGCCAAATGGCCGATCTACGCGCGCGTGGCCCGGGCCGAGGCGATGCGCCACGCGGCAAGCGATTTCGTGCTCGCCGCCCATTCCATGGGAGCAGGCCACCTGCGCATCATGCTGCGTCACATCCTGCCGAACGCGATGACGCCTCTTATCGTGGTGGCTGCGTTCGCGGTGCCGCAAATGATCATCTACGAGGCCGCTCTCAGCTTCCTCGGCCTCGGGCTGCCGCCCGACGAGGTATCGTGGGGCTCCATGCTCTCCGCGGGGCGCAGCGTCCTGGAGCAGGCGTGGTGGGTAGCCACCTTTCCGGGCCTGGCGATCATGTGCACCGTCCTCAGCATCAACATCCTTGGCGAGACCCTGCGCAAATGGGTCGGGCCGGGTTTTGGCACAGACTGATATCGGGAAAAAAGAATGAATGTTGCAATCGGCAAGACACCGGAGGCCGCGACGGGCGGCGTCGATCCGATCACGCTGGAGATCGTAAGGGGCGCCCTGCGGTCGGCACAGCTTGAAATGGGATCGCTCCTCGAACGGACGGCCATGTCGCCGGTCATCCGGGAAAAGCAGGACTACTTCACCGGCATCGTCGACCGGAACCTCAATCTCCTCATCGGCACGCGCATGCCTTCGGGCGGCCGGGTGGTGCCTCCGGTGCTGAAGCAGTTCCCGATCGCGGAAATGCGGCCGGGCGACATCTACCTCTACAACGACTGCTACGCCACCGACGGCGCGGTCTCCCATTCTCCGGACATGGTGTTCGTCAATCCGGTCTTCGTCGATGGAAAGGTGGAGGGCTTCATTTTCGCCTGGGCGCACTTCCTCGATATCGGCGGCTCGCACCCGAGCTCGACCACGCCCGACACGGAGAACATCTTCCAGGAAGGCATCATCGTCCCCGTCGTCCGGCTGTGCCGCGAGGGCGTGATCGATGATGACATCCTGCGCATCTTCATCCGCAATTCGCGTTTCAGCGAGGTCGTGCGCGGCGACACGCGATCCATGATCGCGGCGGTTCAGTTGGGAGAAAGGCGGCTGCGCGAGATCTTCGACCGGTACGGCACCGATACGGCGCACGAGGCTTTCTCGGCGCTGATCGCGCATACGGAACGGGTGGTCGCGGCGCGCATGCGCGCGGCCTTTCCGCCCGGCCGGTACCGTTTCGCCGACGTGGTCGATGACGACGGGATGGGATCCGGGCCTCTCGCCGTGCGCATGGCGATGATCTCCGACGGCGAGCGCCTGGTGCTCGACGCCACCGATACGGACGACCAGACCCGCGGCCCGATCAACTTCCTGATGAGCAGCGTCATTCCTAGCATGGTGTTCGGCCTGTTCATGACGGCCGACAATCCGGATCTGTTGCCGAACGAGGGGCTGCTGCGCTGCATCGACGAGCTGAAGCTGCGCCCTGGAAGCCTCCTCAAGCCGAAATTCCCGGCCCCGCTCGGCCAGCGGGCCACGGTCTCGCGGCGGGTCCATACGACATGCTACGGTCTGGTGGGTGTCGCCAATCCCGACCAGGCGCATGCTTCGAGCTCGGCCTATTCGCTGGGCAAGATCTCCGGCGTCCGCGAAGACAACGACAAGCCCTATCTCAAGACGATGGGCTTCGGCGTCGGTCAGGGTGCGCGCCCCTATGCCGACGGGATCGACGCGGTCTACTACATCGCTCAGCGCAATTTTCCGATCGAGTTTTCGGAGACCAACTACCCGATCCGCTTGCGCCGCTACGGGATCCATCGCGACTCCGGCGGGCCGGGCCGCTGGCGCGGCGGCTGCGGCATCGTTCGCGAGATCGAGCTTCTCGGCGACGACGCAACGCTCATGCTGCGGCTGACGAACTGCGTGCACCCTCCCTTCGGCATCAATGGCGGGATGTGCGGCCGCGCGGGGCGCTTCGTGATGAATCCGGGCACCCCAGAGGAACGCATCCTGCCGAGGCTGGCGGAGGGGGTGGAAATGCGGCGCGGCGAGATACTGCGCATCGAAACACCGGGGGGAGGGGGATACGGGCATCCCTTCGACCGGCCGGCCGAATTGGTGCTGCGCGACGTGCTGGGCGAATTCATCAGCGTCGAGAGCGCGCTCGAGGATTACGGCGTGGCGGTTGACCTGGAGAGGGAGGCCGTCGACTTCGAGGCGACCGAGGAGATCCGCCGCACACGGCGCTGGCCGACCAAGCTCATCCACCGCAACGGTTATTTCGACGAGGATGCCTGGTACGAGGCATCCCACAAGCTGAGGGACGCTGTCCATGCCTAGAGCCAAGGTTTCCGATATCGAGGTGTATTACGAAGTGGCGGGCGAAGGCCCCCCGCTTCTGATGAGCAGCGGCTGGTCGCTGGCCGGGCGGAACTTCGGCAAGGTCCACCCGGTCCTCTCGCAGAAATACATGTGCATCCGCCATGATCACCGCTGCATGGGCCGTTCGGACGCGCCGGACGGGCCGGTGACCATTGCGCAGATGGCCGATGATTTGGCTGGCCTTCTCGATCACCTGAAGATCGAGCGGACCCGCATGATCGGCGGCGGCGGCATGGGCGCCCGGGTGGCGATGGAACTCGCCATTCGGCACCCGGACCGGATCTCCGCGCTGGAGCTTGGGTCGGGCGTGCTCAAATCGGACCATTTCAGCGCCTCGCTTGCCAGGGTCTGGAAGAGGCTTCGGGCGCTCGACCCGGAACTCTGGGCGGAGGAGGTGACGCTCTGGTGCTTCACGCCCGAAACCTACAACACCCGCCCGGAAATTCCCGAGGCGGCGTTCCGCGGCCGCGCGGCAGAAAATACCTTCCCGGCGCCTCATGCCTTCGACCGAATTGTCGACGCCATGCTCGCGCTCGACCTGCGCGGCCGGGCACGCAACATCAAATGCCCCACGCTCATCACCTGCGGCGGGGTGGAAGACCTGTTCACGGGGCCGCGTTACGCCAAGGCCATCCACGAGGAAATCCCCAACTCGGTGCTGAAGATCTTCGAGGGCGCATCGCACGGCTATCCGAGCGAGTGCCATGAAGAATATCTGGCGCTGATCCTCGACTGGTTCGAGAAGCATGGCGACTGACGCACCACTGCTGCGGGTCGAAGGGCTGCGCACGGCGCTGCGCGTCGATGATGCCGAATACGACATCGTCACCGGCGTCGATCTGGATCTCGACGAGGGCGAAACCCTTGCCCTCGTGGGAGAAAGCGGCAGCGGCAAGAGCGTAACCGCCTTGTCGATCGCCCGTCTGCTGGGGCGCAATATCCGCACGACCGGCGGGCGCGTGCTTCTGGATGGGCAGAATATCCTGGCCCTGAGCGAACGGCAGATGCGGGCGCTCAGGGGCCGCGATATCGCTGTGGTCTTTCAGGAACCGATGACCTCGCTCAATCCGGTGCTTCGCATCGGAACGCAGCTTGCCGAAAGCATTCGCAGGCGTCCGTCCACCGGTGGCGATATCCGCACCCGCGCCACGGCGCTGCTTGAAAGCGTGGGCATTTCCCAGCCCGATCAGCGGCTGGATATGTACCCTCACCAGCTCTCGGGCGGCATGCGCCAGCGGGTGATGATCGCGATCGCGCTCGCGGCCCGGCCGCGCATCCTGATCGCCGACGAACCGACGACCGCGCTTGACGTGACGACGCAGGCGCAGATCCTCGATCTCATGAAGGCGCGGACGGACGAACTGGGCGCGTCCACGCTGCTCATCACCCATGACATGGGCGTGGTGGCGCGCTACGCGCAGCGCGTCAATGTGATGTACTCGGGCGGCATCGTGGAACGGGCCGACGTGCGTTCCCTCTTTGCCCGCCCATCCCACCCCTACACGCGCGGGCTTCTCCAGTCCATGCCGCGGCTCGACCGCCCGCGTGCAGAAAGGCTGCCCGCCATCGAAGGCCTGCCGCCGCAGCTGACCGCGCGGCCCGAGGGCTGCCCCTTCCGGACGCGCTGCGCCTTCCAGGTCGAAAAATGCCGCGAGCGGCCGCCGATGCTGCAGATAGGGCCGGGACACGAGGCCGCGTGCTGGCGCACCAGGGAAGTGGCCGCCTTGTCCGGCTCCGATACCGCTCCTGTCCCCGTTGCAGCGAGGGCCGTGCAATGACCGTCCAGCCCGTTCTGGTCGCCGAGAACATATGCAAGATGTTCCCAAGCTCGGGTGGGCGCGGGATCCACGCGGTGGATCAGGTCAACCTGCACATCAATCCCGGCGAGACGCTCGGCCTCGTCGGCGAAAGCGGCTCGGGCAAAAGCACGCTGGGGCGCGCGTTGCTCCAGCTGGACCGGCCGACCTCCGGGCGGGTGCTGCTCAATGGTACCGACATCACCGCGATGTCGGACCGCGCGCTCCGGCCGCTGCGCCGCCACATGCAGATGGTGTTCCAGGACCCGCAATCCTCGCTGGACCCGCGCATGACGGTCGCGAGCATCATCGCGGAGCCGCTGGTCATCGCGGGCGCGGTGAAAGGGCGCGCAGCTCTCCGGCGGCGGGTCGAGGAGCTTTTGGATCTGGTGCGGCTCCCCACCAGCGCTGCCAAGCGCTACCCGCAGGAGTTTTCGGGCGGGCAGAAGCAGCGGATCGGTATCGCCCGCGCGATCGCGCTCAATCCGCAGCTGATCGTGGCGGATGAGGCCGTGTCCTCGCTCGATGTCTCGGTCCAGGCGCAGATCATCAACCTGCTTACCGATCTACAGGCGGAACTCGGCTTCGCCTGCCTGTTCATCGCCCATGATCTTGCCGTCGTACGCCATGTCGCCGACAGGATCGCGGTGATGTTTCTCGGACGCATTGTCGAGCTCGCATCGAGCGAGGCGTTGTTCGCCGAACCCAGCCATCCCTATACGCGCACGCTTCTCGATGCGGCGCCCATTCCCGACCCCGAGTTCGAGGCGACGAGGCAGCGCAATGTGGGCGCTTTCGTCCGCAGGCGCTATCCGGCGGAGCTGACCGAGATCGCCCCCGGCCATTTCGTCGCTTCAGACGTCCCGGAACCATCGGAATAACCTGGAAAGGACACCATGTCTCTCGCTGCGACTCCTGTCGACCGCACCGTCTCGATCGCCATCGATACCGGGGGCACATTCACCGATATTTCCCTTGTCGATCGTGCCACCGGGGAGGAATGGAAGACCAAGGTCCCCTCGACTCCCGACGATCCGTCGCGGGGGTTCATCGACGGTGTGCGCAAGGTGCTCGAAATTGCCCGGGTCAGCCCGGATCGGGTCAGCCACGTGCTTCATGGAACAACGGTCGCGACGAACGCGATCCTGGAGATGCGCGGGGCGGAATGCGCGCTGCTGACGACGCGCGGCTTCAAGCATGTGCTCGAGATCGGCCGCCACGACATCCCCCGCCAGGCGAACATGTTCTCCTGGGTGAAGCCTGCCCGGCCGATCCCGCCGCAGCGCATCTACGAGATTACCGAACGCATGGCGTTCGACGGCGCGGAGGTGACCCCGCTTGCGGAGAACGAGGTCCGGGAGGCCGCGCGCCGGATCCGTGAGCGCGGGATCCGCTCCGTTGCCGTGTGCTACCTTCATGCCTATGCCGACGGCGCGCATGAACGGCGGACCCGGGAAATCCTTCTGGAGGAAAACCCGGAATTCCAGATCTCGCTGTCGAGCGAAGTGCTGCCCACCTTCCGTGAGTTCGAACGCAGCATGACCACGGCGCTGAACGCCTATGTGATGCCGATCGTTTCGGATTATGTCGGGCGGCTTGAAGCCGGCCTCGCCCGCGAAGGGATCGACGACGCCCGCCTCTTGCTCGTCAAATCGAACGGGGGGGTGACGGGCGCGTCGACGATCCGCAACGAGCCGGTGCAAACCGCCCTTTCCGGGCCTGCGGCGGGTGTGATCGGGGCGCGGCACGTGGGCAATCTCGCGGGCGAAAGCAGGCTCGTGACGCTCGATATCGGCGGCACCTCGGCCGATATCTGCCTTATCGACGGCAAGGAGCCAGCCATCACCACCGAAGGCACGGTGGGCACTTGGCCGGTGCATGTGCCGATGATCGCGATCCATACGATCGGTGCCGGTGGCGGGTCCATCGCGCGGGTTGCCGATGGCGGTCTTGCCGTGGGGCCGGCGAGTGCCGGGGCGGTGCCCGGACCTGCCTGCTACGGGCGCGGCGGCACCGAGCCGACAGTGACCGACGCGCATCTCGTGCTGGGACATCTCCCGGAGCAACTGCTCCAGGGCACCATGGCGTTGGATAAGGACGCGGCCATGCGGGCGGTCGAGACGCTCGCCCGCCGGCTGGGCACCAGCATCCATGATACGGCCCGCGGCATCATCGATGTGGTGAACAACAACATGATCGGCGCGATCCGCGTCGTCTCCGTCGAGCGCGGCTATGATCCGAAGGACTTTGCACTTGTCCCCTTCGGAGGCGCGGGGCCCCTGCACGGCGGTTTCGTCGGCCGGCTCCTCGGCATGAAGTCCATAGTCGTCGGGCAGGGCTGCGGCGTGCTGTCGAGCCGCGGGCTTTTGATGGCCGACCTGCGCAGTGACTTCAGCCGCACGCTGGTTCTGCGCCCGCCCTATGATAACCTCCAGCAGCTTTCCGCGCTTTTCGGCGAACTCGACGCGCGCGCCGTGGCATGGCTGCGGTCCGAGGGCATTTCCCCCGAGGGCAGCGAGCTGCGCTGGACGGCCAGCATGCGCTACGAGAACCAGGGTTACGAGCTTGACGTCGCCTGGCCCGAGCGGACCGTGGACATGGCTACGTTCCAGGCGACCATCGAGCGCTTCCATGACGAGCACCGCCGGCTCTACAGCTTCGACCAGAAGGATGCGCCTGTGGAACTGGCCGGCGTCCGGGTGAGCGCCATCGGCCGCCTGGCAAAGCCGGACTTCGTCGCCCAGTCGGTTGCATCGGGTGATGCCCGGACCGGTCAGCAGAAGATATATTATGACGGCGAATGGCTCGGCTGTCCGATCTATGACCGCGCGTTGCTTGCCCTCGGCGCCGAAATCACGGGGCCGGCAATCATCGAGCAGATGGATGCGACGACGCTTGTGCTGCCAGGGCAGATCACGCATATCGATGCACACGGCAACCTGATCATCCGTGAAAGGCACTGATGGCACAGGCCGGCCAAGCCGTCGCCGGCCCGCCCCGAGCTGAAGGAACCCGCATGCCATACCTGCTCGCAACCGACCTGCCGGCGGAGCCCGCCGGAAAGGTATTTCGCTCGCTTCTAGCGGAGGGGAAAATCCTGCAGCTTCCGGGCGCCCACAACGGGCTTGCGGCTCTCCAGGCGGCGAGGAGTGGCTTCCGGGCGCTTTATCTTTCCGGCGCGGCCATGAGCGCCTCGATGGGCCTCCCCGATCTCGGCATGATCACGGTGGACGAGGTGGCCTTCTTCATCCGTCAGGTCGCCCGGGCCTCCGGGCTGCCGGTCCTGGTCGACGGCGACACGGGCTATGGCGAAGCGCTGAACGTCATGCACATGGTCCGGCTGTTCGAGGAGGCGGGCGCAGCAGCGGTGCATGTGGAAGATCAGATCCTGCCCAAGAAATGCGGCCATCTGAACGACAAGCGCCTTGCCACTCCGGAGGACATGGCGGCGAAGGTCGCCGCCGCGGCCCGCGCGCGCAGGCATCTCTACATCATCGCCAGGACCGATGCGGTGGCCTCGGAGGGCATGGACGCCGCCATTGCCCGCGCCAAGCTCTACCTCGAAGCGGGCGCTGACGCGATTTTCCCCGAGGCGCTGACCTCGGCGGAGATGTTCCGCGAATTCGCCTCGCGCCTGCCGGGCGTGCCGCTGCTCGCCAACATGACCGAGTTTGGCCGCACTCCCTTCTTCACCGCTTCCGAGTTCGAGGAGATGGGCTATCGCATGGTCATCTGGCCGGTCTCGGCGCTGCGCATGGCCGGCCGCGCGCAGGAGCGCCTCTATCGAACGCTGGCGGAGCAAGGAAGCACGCAGTCGCTGGTGGGCGAGATGATGACCCGGGCCGAGCTTTATGACTTCATCGGGCTCGAAGCCTATGAAAGCCTCGATGCTTCGATCGTGCGCACGGTTCTGCCCGCCGCACCCGAAGAATAAGCCTCGTTCGATTTGAACACGCCGCCGCCGCGCCATGAACCGCGCTGTGGCCGCCATCTGCCTGATCGATTACGGCCCGATCGACCTTATGGCCACCTGATCTCCGACCGAAAGTCCGCCAGCGCGGCGTCGGGCTCTCGCGCCCCTCGGCCCCTGCGATGGGCCTTTCTCCGTTACTCATCCGAAATATGCGCAAACAGCACATATTGACTTGACCATATTTCAAAAAACGCACAAATTGCGTTTGGGTACGGAGAACGCGATGAAAAAGATCATAAAGAGCATTGCCGCTGTAGGTTTTGGCCTTCTGCTCGGCATCGGCGCCAGCTTTGCACAAGGGGACGATGCCTTACGGGCGGCGTTTCCAGAATCCATTCAGGAATCCGGTGTGCTGCGCATCGGCGTAAGCGCGCCGCAACCGCCTTTCGTCCTCTTGGGCGAACAAAATTCCACCGAATATCGCGGCATAGACGCGGATCTGGCCAGGGCTGTCGCCGAGAAGGCGGGCTTGAAGGTGGAGTTCAGGAATTTCGCCTTCGCCGGCCTCGTGCCTGCCTTGCAGGCCGGCCAGGTGGACGTTCTGTGGTCCGGCCTGCTGCCGACCAAGGAACGGCAGGAAGTCGCGAATTTCGTCGTTTATTTCCGCAATCCGTTCGGCGTGCTTGTCCAGGAAGGCAATCCGCTGGGTGTGAAGGGCGTCGGCGATCTCTGCGGACACAAGGTCGCCCTGGTAAAGGGCTCGACGCCGCCCGCCATGATCGTTGAGGAGCGCCAGGCGCAATGCGCTGCCAAGGGAGCGCAACCGATCGAGGTCATCATCTATCCGGACGGCGTGACCTGCCAGCTCGCCATCCGCTCGGGCGGCGCAGATGCATGGATCTCGGCCGGAGCTGCCGCTGCCTATGTCGCCGCGACCGCCGATGACGGCAAGGCCTTCGATTACATCACCGATCCCGATGGATTGGCCGGAACCGTTTATTTTGCCGACGGTGTTGCCGTTCCACGCGAGAACACGCAGCTTCTCGAAGCGCTCCAAAAAGGGCTGCAGGCGATCATCGACGACGGCAGCTATGCGGCCGTGCTCGAGAAGTACGGCCAGCAGGAATTTGCCGTAACCAAGGCAACCATCAACACGCTTGAATAGCGGTTGTCCTCCCGGGGCAAGGCAGATATGTCGACCATCAGCACCAGCGGGGGCGATGAGAACATCGTCTTCGTTCACCGGAAGAGCTATGGCCAATGGATCGTTGGCGCGCTCGTCCTGATTATTGTCGCGAGCCTGGTCCACTCCCTCTGGACAAATCCGCGCCTGGCGACGGACGTCATCTGGCGGTATCTGTTCAGCGAGCCGGTTCTGCGCGGCGTATGGATGACGCTCAAGCTGACGGTGGTCATCTTCGCCATCGGCCTGTGCCTCGGCCTGGTCCTGGCGCTCATGGGGAGATCGGCCAACCCGGTCCTGCGCGGCACCGCCTGGGCCTATACATGGATTTTCCGTGCGGTGCCGCCGCTGGTGCAGCTCATCCTGTGGGCCTTCCTTGCGGCGCTCTATCCGAAACTGGAGTTCGGCATCCCCTTCACCGACATCGTCTTCTTTTCGGCCGATACCAACGATGTGATGCAGCCCTATGTGGCCGCCATCATCGGCTTCAGCCTCATCGAAGCGGCCTATCAGGGAGAGGTGATCCGGGCAGGTCTTCTGTCGGTGCCCAGCAGCCAGAACGAGGCTGCCCAGGCGCTCGGCTACAGCGGTTGGCAGACCTTCACGCGCATCATCCTGCCGCAGGCCATGCCGGCGATCGTGCCGCCCAGCGCGAACAACATCATCATTCTCCTGAAGGGCACCTCGCTGGTGTCCGTCATCGGCGCCGTCGAGCTCCTGACGACGGTTCAGCAGATCTATGCCGAGACATACCAGGTCATCCCGCTCCTCTTCGTTGCGAGCATCTGGTACCTCGTCCTGACGAGCTTGCTGATGCTCGGCCAGCGTTATCTTGAACGGCGCTATTCCAGGGGCCGGCTTACGGTCGGAGGAGAATTAGCGTGAACGCCATCCGGGAAATCGCGGCAGAGGCCGCGGCGGCTCAGCCCTTCGTTGAAATGCGCGGCGTCTCCAAGAGCTTCGGGCGCACAAAGATACTCTCCAACGTCAATCTCAGCGTGCGCAAGGGCGAGGTGATTGCCCTGATCGGCCCGTCGGGTGCGGGCAAGTCGACCCTCCTGCGCTGCATCAACCAGCTCGTGAAGGTGGATGCCGGCCGCATCTGGGTGGACGGGGAACTGATGGGCTACCGGCAGATCGGCAACCGGCTTCACCCGCGCAAGATCTCCGAGGTGCTCAAGCAGCGTGCCGAGGTCGGCATGGTGTTTCAGGGCTTCAACCTTTTCCCGCACATGACGGTGATCGAGAATGTCAGCGATGCGCCGCAGCGGGTGAAAGGGCTTTCTCGCGCCGAAGCGCTGGCGATCAGCGAACGGCTGCTCGACCAGGTGGGCCTGCTCGCCCGCGCCAAATCCTATCCGGCAGCGCTGTCCGGCGGGCAGCAGCAGCGGGTCGCGATTGCCCGCGCCCTGGCGATGAACCCGAAGGTCATGCTTTTCGACGAACCCACCTCCGCGCTTGACCCGGAACTGGTGGGTGATGTGCTGGAGGCCATGCGCGGCCTGGCTGCGCAGGGCATGACCATGCTGGTGGTCAGTCACGAGATGCGCTTCGTCCGCGAGGTTGCCGACCGCGTGGTCTTCATGGCCGATGCCGGCGTGGTGGAGGAGGGGCCGCCGGACATACTTCTCACGAATCCCTCGCATGAACGGACAAGGAAATTCCTGGAACGGCTTTTGTGAGCGTGGATGATGCTGGACGCACGCGAGCGGACCCATGGCGACGAGGATGACCGGCCGCCATTCAAGGGCGCCAGACAGGGAGACATCAGCGGCGGCGCCAAAACCGAGGGGCGGGCCAAATATACAGGCGACCTCGAATTCGAGGGCTTGCTTGAGGGAGGCGTCGTCCGCAGTCCGCATCCGCATGCGGAAATCCTGTCGATCGATCTGACGGCAGCCCTTGCCGTCCCGGGGGTGGTGGCAGCCGTCACCGCGGAAGATTTTCCGCCCGTTCACTATTTGGGGGCAGGGGGCGCGCTTTCGGACCGGCCGCCACTGGCACGGAAAACGGTTCGCTACGTGGGAGAGGAGGTGGCGGCCATCGCTGCAGCTTCCCCCGAAGCGCTGGCACGCGCACTTGCCCTGGTGCGCGTCCGCTATCGGCGCAGAAGGCCGGTATTCGATGCGAAGACCGCCCTCTCGCCCAATGCTCCGCGCCTGCACGAGACGAGCGAAGAGGGCAACATCGTCCGCAGGTCGAAATATCTGCGCGGCGATCCCGCCAGGCAAGGCGCGGGAGAAGTATCCGTCCGTGCGAGATATTCCAGCGGCAGCCAGGCCCATTGCTGCCTCGAGACCCACACGGTGGTCGCGCATTGGCCGGACGAGGATGGGCCGGTTGACGTCTGGGCGCCCTCCCAAGGCATACTCAAGGTCAGGGAGGAGCTGGCGCATCTCTTCGGCATCGCCGAGGAACGCATCCGCACGCATGATGTGGCCATCGGCGGCGATTTCGGCTCGCGCGTGAAAATCTCCACCACGGAGGCGATCACCGTCGCGCTGGCGCGAAAGTCGCGACGCCCGGTCCGCATCCGCTTGAGCCGCGAGGAGGAATTTGCGGTCACCAAGCGTCGCTACCCGTTCGAAACAGAGCTGGAGCTCACAGCCGACACGAACGGCAAGCTGACCCGGCTTGTGGCGGATGCGGTGTCGGACATGGGCGCCTACCACCATGTGGGCGCCGGTGATTTCGGCTTCTACCCGCAGGCGATGGCCTCGCTTTATTCGATCGAGAATGTCTCGATCTCGATGACCGGGGTTTACACCAACCAGAATCCCCCCGGCTCGTTCCGCGGCGCAGGCGGCCCCCAATCCGCCTTTGCGCGTGAAAGCGCTATCGACGAGCTGGCAAGGAAGCTCGGGCTTGATCCTTTCGAGATACGCCTTCGCAATCTCGAAGGCGCAGCGGAGACTGCATCCGGCTGGAAGCTCGACAATGTACGTATGCGGCGGTGCCTGGAGCGGGCGCGGGAGGAGATCGGCTGGGCTGAGCCCAGCCGATCTCGCGGTCGTCGCCGCGGGTTCGGCGTGGCGGCGGCGGTTCACGTCACCGGTGTGGGTGATCTCCACGCGGAGGCCTATGTCGATCTGGACCGGAGCGGCAGGATTATCGTGCGATCCGCCACCGCCGATCCGGGGACCGGGCAAAGGACCATCCTGGCTCAGGTGGCGGCGCACGAACTGGGCGTTCAAGTCTCCGACGTCGAAGTCGTATTGGGGGAGGCGTCCAACGCACCCTACGATCCGGGGCTGGGCGCGTCCAAGGGCAGCTATATCAGCACCAATGCCGTCGGCGCGGCGGCGAGGGATCTCGCAACGAAACTTCGCGCCGTGGCAGCGAGACGCTTCGGCGTCAACGAGGTGACACTAGCCGATGGCAAGGTGCTGACCAGCGCCGGCTCGGCCAGCTTCGCCGAACTCGCAGCACTTTCGCCTGACGCGGTGGAAGGCGTGCTTCGGGGCAACGGAGCGTTCAACGGCGGACGGTCGCTGAGCAATCCTGACCCTTCCGACGGCTATGCCTATGCCGCCCAGGCGGTGGAGGTCGAGGTGGACGAGGATCTCGGCACGGTCCGCGTCGTCAAGGTCGTCGCCGTCCACGATTCCGGCACGATCCTCAATCCCATCCTGGCGCGCGGGCAAATCGAAGGCGGCATCGTCATGGCCATGGGCGCCGCCCTCGGAGAAGAGCTGATCCGCGAGGGCGGCCGCATCGCCAATACGGGCTTCGCCGACTACGCCTGCCCAAGGGCGGCGGACGTCCCGGAGATGAAGATCATCTTCGTGGATTCCGATCAGGGCCCGGGCCGCTATGGCGCGAACGGGCTTGCGGAGATCTGCCTCGTGCCGACCGCCGCGGCGATCGCCAACGCAATCGCCGACGCCGTGGATGTGCGCGTGCGCGACCTGCCGATCACGCCGGACAAGATCGTCAACGCGTTGAGCGGGTCGCGTTCGCAGGCGCGGCCGGATCCGATCGTCGGCCGGCCGGGCCGCTGGTGGACGGCGTTCGTCCGCGCACTTTATCCGCTCGGCCTGCATCATGCGCTGCATCACTGGGGCGGCGTTTTGCGCGCCAGGCGACCTTCGGGGGCGGCTACGGTCACCCTCGTGCAGGCCGGGGATTTGGCGTCTGTCGTAAAAAACCTCGGGGAGGCAGGAGCGCGACCGCTCGCCGGCGGCACGGACTTGATGCTTTCCACACGGCAGGGCCTTGGTGGCGAGGCCAGCGAGTGGGTGGATCTGACCGGGGCGAAGGAGCTCGGCGGAATTTCGCGCTTGCCGGATGGCGGGTTGCGCGTGGGCGCCACCGTTACGCTGGCCGAACTTGGAGCATCCGCGCTGGTGCCGGAAGAGACGGCTCTCAAGGACACGGTGCTTTCCATCGCCTCGCCGCAGATCAGGCACATGGCGACGCTCGGCGGAAATCTTTGCCAGACCAAGCGCTGCTGGTTCTATCGCCATGACTTCGAATGCTACAAGCGGGCGGGGCCGACGGCGCCCTGCTATGCCGTGGAA
>Ga0182749_1000681_pt1 | contig 29599 bp, 24 predicted proteins | sample eDN3rd37CKraftMG_FD_128875 | JGI IMG/M metagenome (GOLD analysis project Ga0182749, IMG submission 128875) | Enriched Miracle-Growth compost microbial communities from Emeryville, California, USA - eDNA 3rd pass 37_C Kraft MG (version 2) (version 2) ...
CCGACGCGTGCCCATGGTGCTCGACACCGGCGCCAGCACCGTGGTGCTCACCAGTGAGGCCGCGCGCGCCGCCGGCCTGCCGCTGGAGATGATCAAATACACCGTCAGCATCGACACCGCGAACGGCCGCGGCCGCGCCGCCCCGGTGACGCTCGACCGCGTCAGCATCGGCGGCATCGTCGAGCGCGCCGTGCCGGCGCTGGTGGCGCAGCCGGGCCAGCTGCGCACCAACCTGCTCGGGATGAGCTTCCTCAACCGCCTGCAGAGCTGGGAGGTGCGCGGCGACCGGCTGGTGATGCGCGGCTACCCGTGATGGACCGCGCGGCGCAGGCCGCGGCCATCACGCCGCGGTTTCGGCCGGGACGGCGTCGGACACGAGATCGACCGCGCGCAGGAAGGTGGCGGCGTCCGCGCCGGGCTTCACCGCCTCGGTCGCCAGCGCGCGGCGGAACGCGCGCGCGCCAGGCACGCCCTGGAACAGGCCGTGGACATGGCGGACGATGGAATGCAGCCGCGCGCCCTGCGCCAGCTCGCGCTCGATGTAGGGGACGAGCGCCAGCGCCGCCTCCCGCGCCGAGCCGAACGGCGCCGGAGCGCCGAAGAGTTCGGGATCGACCGCGAGCAGCCGCCACGGCTCCTGGTAGGCGGCGCGGCCCATCATCACGCCGTCGACATGCGCGAGCTCGGCGCGCGCGGCGGCGACGCTGCGGATGCCGCCGTTGAGGCTGACGGGGAGCGCGGGATGCGCGCGCTTGAGGCGGCGCACGCGCTCGTAGTCGAGCGGCGGGATGTCGCGGTTCTCCGCCGGCGACAGGCCGGCGAGCCACGCCTTGCGGGCATGCACGATCAGGGCGTCGACGCCGGCAGCGACGACCGCGTCCGTGAGCGCGTCGAGCGCCTGCTCCGGGTCCTGGTCGTCGACACCGATCCGGCATTTCACCGTCACCGGCACGCGCACCGCGGCCTTCATGGCGGCGACGCAGTCGCCGACGAGCCGCGGCTCGCGCATCAGGCAGGCGCCGAAGCGGCCCTCCTGCACCCGGTCCGACGGGCAGCCGACGTTGAGGTTGATCTCGTCGTAGCCCATGTCGGCGCCGATGCGCGCGCAGGCCGCGAGCGCGGCCGGGTCGCTGCCGCCAAGCTGCAGCGCCACCGGGTGCTCGGCCGGACCGAAGCGCAAGAGCCGCGCCCGGTCGCCGTGCAGCACCGCGCCCGTGGTCACCATCTCAGTATAGATCAGCGCGCGGCGCGTCAGCAGCCGGTGGAAGAACCGGCAGTGGCGGTCGGACCAGTCCATCATCGGCGCCACGGCAAATCGGAAGCCTAAGCCGTTCATTTCACCTTATCTTTTCACCTATTAGTCGGTCCAATACACCATTGGAAAGACTGAGGAACTTTCCCCGCAGAATATAGCCGCAAGTCGCATCTTCCACGATTTTATTGGCGACGAATGACTGCCATCTCACCGATTTTTACCTGTGAGTGCACACGTAGCACACACGACAGCAGCTGGAAATTCCAAGAAAGCAGACTCAAAAAGCAGAAGCTGGAGAGCGGCGCGGCGGCTCTTCGGCTACTTCGATCGCGCGGCCCGCGTGAAGGGCATGAGAAATGACGACAGATCGACAATGACCGGGGGAAGATCCGGCACGTCCACTTCAATGCCTGAGCGAATGCATTCCATTGCTGTTGCTTCCCTGCGTCATTTGCGAAGTCTGGCTTCAAGGCATCGGGGGGTTCGGCAGGAACTTCGGTGTTGCGGCGCTCGAATGTCGCCTTGATCGCCTTGGCAAGGCGCTCCTTGTCGAATTCGTAGGCCCGTGAAAGCTCCCAAATATCGTAGAAGTCCTTCATGCGGCTGTTGGCTCGGCCGAGCGCAACCATTGCCTGAACTTCTCGGCGATGACGGTCTCGCGCGGATAGGCCCGCAGATGGGGCGATGGCTGATCAAGCAGAATCGGCAAGTCCAGTTCCTTGATTTCAGGCTCAACGGCGTCTCCAAAGTCGACATCTATGACAATCCGAACCTTGGCGCCGTCGATTGTGGCGTTGGCCTTGATGCGCAAGCCGCCATATTCGAGATCATCGCGCTTCCTATCAACGACAAGGCTGTCAAGTCGAACACCATGCCATCCTCCATAGAGACAGCGCATATCTCCCGAAACACTTTGAACATGGCTTTGGGATCGGCATCGCCGAATGCGAGTAAATCCAAATCGTCCGTCGGACGGAACGGCGTCTTGATCCAGGTCGTCAACAGCATCGCCCCGTTGAGGACAAAACGGTCTCGACACTCGGTCTGGCTAAGACGATAGAGCAGCCTTTCCAGAGCATACTGCGTGAGCAAAAGCTGGAACGGCTGTTTGCGCTCCTTGGAAAGGTTGAGGAGCCGCGCGCACCGAGACGCCCATGTTGCGGATGGGGTCAGGCATTGGCCGTCATCGCTTCAAGATACGGCTCGACCGCGCGCCGTACTCTCGCCTCCTCCGCGGCTGGCGCCGTCCGCGCAAGCCGCCGAAGGCAACTGGCCTGATGGCGGACGACACCGTGAGAGCGAGAGCGTTCACACATAGACTCACCCTGCGTGACCTGGCCGACCTCTCGCGCACGCGCGGCTATTTTCTTCGGAAACCGTTCCGGACCAACTGGAAGAACATCGGCAAGGCCGTCGAAACTCTTGAAGGGAGCATGTCGATTGTCTGGAGCACGCAGTGAAGAGGCGCTCTAATAAAGGAATTGGTGGCGGGCCGAGATGGTCGGCGAGCGAAGACCGGATCGTCAGGAAATTCTATCCTGACTACCCGGAGATGCAGCGGCGCCTTGTATCGCGGTCCTATGGCGCGATCAGGAATCGTGTCCGAAAGCTCGGAGTTGCCGCACCACGCCACGTCTGGACCAATCGTGACGTGGCGAAACTTCGGGCGCTATACTTTGCAGGGCGCGACGCGCGCGGAAGTCTCCGCAGCATTTCCACATCTCACCCGATGCCAGATCTGCAGCAAAGCCGGGCATATCCGTCTCGTTCGCGAGCGCAGAACTCCCCATATGCTGGGCATTCCACCGCTTGACGAGATTCGCAAACCAGCCGCCCAACGGGGATGGACGCTGCGCAAGCTCGACAAGATGGCAAGAACCGGCCGCTATTTTCAACAAACCACGCGGCGGGTGGGGATCACCTCGCCAGGGCGGTCGAGAAACTCGGTGGGACAATCGAGATTGCGTGGCAATCAGATGACGCCTTAATCTCCATGACGCGAACTTCATGATGGGCGAGTTGAGACACCACGTTGACATACTTCAAACACATGCCATCGCTCCGACACCGGAGTCGAAGCCCATGCCGGTTTCAGCCTTGCACTTAGCTCGCAGGTCCATCACCACATGATTTCGTTGGAAGAAAATTGAAGCGCAAGTCGGCTTGATGGGAGTGACGGAAAAAAGCAAAAAAGGCGGCGCCGGAGCGCCGCCCTTATCTGGTGCGCACTGGCACTTGTTAACTGCCAGACCGCGATCTCTGAAGTTCATAGAATTGCGCGACTTCAGAGGTGAGTCAAGCGGCAACTAACCGTCCTTGGTGGCAGAGAAAATCATCTCTGTCGCCATGAGCGATCGGTCCAATCCAGCAAGACGTTGCTCGCTTGCGATACCAAGTATGGACCTTGGCATTGGGCAGTTTTGGATTTCTACCCTTTGCCGCGCAGCTCGAGGCGGCCGCTGTCGGGGGACTCGAGTCCGTAAAGTACCTTCATGAAGGTGGACTTGCCCGCGCCGTTCTCGCCCAGAACCGCGTGAACCTCGCCGGCCTTGAGATCGAGCGTGACATCGGTATTCGCCTTCACGGCGCCGTATGTCTTTGTGATCGCAACGGCGCGAAGAAGCGGCGCTTCCGACATCTCAGGAGAACCTCGTCCGACCAACTCCGCAAACAATTCAAGTTGATCTCTTTTATGTCAAGTTCTTGAATGACGATAAAGTAAGCAGCGCCGGCTTAAATTCACCGCATGCGACTTACTTAACTTGCAAGGTCCGGTCCGGACACGAACGCCGGCTCTCGTCCGCACACGGCCGGCGGCGCGGCGCCGGGGGAATCCCGTTCAAGTTCATGAATGAAATTGCGGGCCGGCAGGCCAGTGGCTATACCGAAACGACAAGCATCGCCGCGGGCGGGAGGGAAAGCAGATGACCGACGTGATGCCGAACGGTGCCGATGCCGACGAAATGCGCATCAGCTCCAAGGTGCGCCATGCCCGGCGTCTCCGCGGCCTCACGCTCAAGGAGGTCGCCGAAAAGGCGGATTGCTCGGAGTCGCTGCTGTCGAAAATAGAAAACGGCCGCGCCAGCCCGTCGCTCAAGATGCTGCAGCGCCTGGCGGAGGCGCTCGGCCTGACCGTCGGGCAGTTCTTTGCCCAGGAGACTCATTCGGACAGCATCGTCATGCGCGCGACCGCCCGCTCGAAATTCGTGACGGGACGCGACGGCAAGGGCGACGAAGTGGAGCCGCTCGCTCCCCATTCGGGAGGCCACCTTCTCGAATGCCACCTGCACCATATCGCGCCGGGCGGCGGCAGCGGCGGCACCTTCCAGCACCAGGGCGAGGAGTTCGGCTTCGTGCTTGAAGGGGAGATCGAGCTGATCGTCGGCGGCCGGAAGCACGTCGCCAGGGCCGGAGACTCCTTCTGCTTCCGGTCGGAGAAAACCCACCGATGGAGCAATAAGGGCAGCAAGGTCGCCCGCGTCCTCTGGATCAATACCCCGCCGACCTTTTGACGCTCCCTTGACCGCGGCGGTCAACTCTCCGGCGATGACGTCGCTCGCGGCGGGACTTCGTCTTGCAGGGCACACGCGTCATTTCGCACCGGCTATGGTTCGAGAAGGAATATCGATGTCGCATAAGACGAGCCGATGCCGGCGGACATAGCCGCAGCTTCCAAATGACGGCGATTTGGTTTACCCCTCGTTGCCGTTCCGAAAGCCGGGTAAATCCCATGCCGCGCACCTACGACTACATCGTCATTGGCGCTGGTTCGTCCGGCGCTGTCGTCGCCAGCCGGCTTACCGAAGACAAGGACACCTCGGTCCTGCTGCTCGAAGCCGGATCGTACGACCGCCATCGCTTTCAACTGATGCCGCTGGCGTTCCTGAAAGTCGCGCAGTCCGCGTCGTTCAACTGGAACTACGAAACCGAGCCCGAGCCCGGCCTTCTGAACCGCCGCCTGCCGATCCCGCGGGGCAAGGTCCTCGGCGGCACCTCGTCGATCAACGCGATGATCTGCATCCGCGGCAATCGCGAGGACTACGACTCCTGGCATGAGGAAGGCCTCGCGGGGTGGAGCTACGCCGACGTGCTGCCCTACTTCAAGCGTCTCGAGACCCATTGGCGCGGCGAGACGGCCTATCACGGCGGCAGCGGCCCCATCCGGGTCACGAGGATGAACTTTCCATACATGCTGTATGAGCCGCTGCGCGAAACGGCGGCTGGCCTGGGGATTCCGCTGAACGACGACCCCAACGGCGCGCGCCAGGAAGGTCTCAGCCGGTGCGAGGCAACGATCGGAGACGGACGGCGGTCGAGCACCGCCCGCACCTATCTCTATCCCGCGATGCAACGGCCGAACCTGACGGTCGAGACCGGCGCGCTCACGTCGCGCATCCTGATCGAGAACGGTCGCGCCGTTGGCGTCGAATACCGGCGCGAGGGAAAACTGGAGAAGGTCTTCGCGAATTGCGAGATCGTTCTCTCGGCCGGCGCTTATAATTCTCCGCAAATACTGATGCTGTCGGGCATCGGTCCGGCCGACGAGCTGAAAGCGCAGGGCATAACGCCCGTGCACGATCTGCCGGGCGTGGGGCGCAACCTTTCGGAACATTCCAATTTCATCGCTTTGTTCAAAATTCGGCAGAAGGGCGGGCTCACCCGCTATCTTCGGCTCGACCGCGCGACCCTTCAGGTCGCACGGTGGTTCATGCGCCACGATGGTCCGTTCGCCTCGAACGGGACGGCGGCCAATCTTTTCACGCGCTCCCGCCCGGACATGAACCGCGCCGACCTGCAGTTGACTTTCATGCCGGTCGACAATTTCGCGACGCTATGGTTCCCCGGCGTCACCGCCTCACCGACCTGGTGCTACAGTGTCCGCATTGGCGTCCTGCACCCCAAATCGCGCGGATGGGTCCGCTTGCGCTCGGCCGACCCCTCCGACAAGCCGCGCATTCAATTGAACATGTTCACGGACCCTCGCGACATGGAAACCATGATCTCCGGCATCCGCCATTGCCGCGAGTTCTTTCGCCATTCGCCGGTGCGCGAGATGATCGAGCAGGAACTGTCGCCAGGCCCCGCGATCGGCAGCGATGCGCAGCTTGAGGAGTCGATCCGGCAGAACGCGGGCCACCGCTCCCATCCGGTAGGCACCTGCCGGATGGGAACGGGACCCGATGCCGTGGTGGACGCCGAGCTGCGCGTGCGCGGACTCTCCGGACTGCGCGTGATCGACGCTTCGGTCATGCCGGAGACGCCGAGCGGCAACACCAACGTGCCGAGCATCATGATCGGGGAAAAAGGCGCCGACTTGCTGCGCGGACGGCGGTTGTCGCCGGCGGCCGTGTGAGCGGTTCGTTATCGAAGGGCGCCGGCGCGGCTTAAATGGGCGGCAGAGCCTTGGCCGTTTTCGTAACCATCTGTCGAAACCATTTGTGCCCGGCATCCAGATGGTTACGCTCGTGCCAGTAGGCGGCATAGCGCATCCGGGGGAGCCGCAGCGGCAGGTCCAACGTCTGCAGGGAAAGCTCCGTGGCGAACGCCTGCGCGAGCCGCTTGGGCACGATGGCGACGATGTCGGAAGCGGCCACGAGATAGGGCAGCGTGAGAAAATTCGGCGCCGTGATGGTCAGGTTGAGCGACTTTCCGATCGCGGTCACGGCATCGTCGATCACCTGCCCGATCATCGTGCGTCCGATCAGCGAGGCGCGCGCATGGGGAAGGTTGAGGAACTCCTCGATCGTCGGCGGCCGTCTCACGGCCGGATGGTCGCGCCGGGCTATCCACACAAGCTGATCGAAGAACAGAGGCTGCGCCTTCAGCGACTGCGATGGCCGCTTTATCCAGGCAATCCGCAGGTCGATCTCACCGCTCTCCAGCCATGACGACATGAGGTCCTGGTTGGGCGCGCGGATGTCGATGGTGATTCCGGGCGCGACCTTGCGGACGTTCGCTACCAGGGCGGGCAGCAACACGAATTCGGAATATTCCGTCGCGCTGATCGAAAACCTGCGCCGCGACGTCTCGGCGTGAAACGCGGCTTGATCGTCGATCAAACCATCAAACGTCGTCAGCATATCCGCCAGGCCGCGATCGATCTCCAGGGCCCGCGCCGTAGGGATCATCTCGTTTCGGGACTGCACGAGCAGCGGATCGTGGAAGATGCGCCGGAGACGGCCCAGGGCCTGGCTGGCGGCGGGCTGGCTCAACCCCAGGCGGTCGGCGGCGCGGGTCACGTTCCTCTCGGCGATGAGGACGCGCAGCAGGCGCAGGAGGCTGATGTTGGCGGTATCCATCATTCTAATTTTGGTTATTCATCTGCATTTATAGGCGGCCGTCCCTCGCGCGTCTAGCTTCGTGCCTGTCGAGGCCCAGCAGGTGGAGAGTGGCGATGCAGCAGGTCGGCGTGAACGCGGGTGGGCGGGAAACCATGCTTGGGCCGGATTTCCGCTGGCCGGGCGGCCGTCGCCTCGCCACGTTTTTCCGCGTGGCCTTTGAAGGCTGGTCCGACGGTCACTGGCCCGGCGTGGGGCCCATGGGCAATCCGCTGAAGTCGGGCGTCGTGGACCTCAATGCTGTCGGCTTCGCGGAATACGGGCCGCGGCGCGGCATCTTCCGCGCGCTCGATGTCCTGGAACGCCACGACGTCAAGGCGACTGTGCTGGTGTGCGGCATCATGGTCGACCGCTATCCGGACATCGTGCGCAAGATTCACGACGGCGGCCACGACATCGTGGCGCACTCTTATGCCATGGACATCATTCCCGTCTACCTCACCGAGGACGAAGAGCGGGCCAATATCCGCAGGACCGCGGACCTGATCGAGAAGGTCACCGGCCAAAGGCCGACGGGGTGGGTGAGCCCGCGCGGGACGCCGAGCCCGCGCACGGGGCGCTTGCTGGCCGAGGAGGGCTTCGAGTGGCACGGCGATTCCCTCAACGACGACCTTCCGTCGATCATCGAATTCGATGCCGGAACGCTGGTCTCATTCGCCAGCAACATGGAATGCAACGACCTGCCGCTCTACATGCGCTACGGCAATCCGCCTCGCATGATGCTCGATATTTTCGACGACTGGCTGGAGTTCGCCCAGAAATACGAGAAGGGCGCGGCGCGGATCGACCCGACCGTCCATTCGCATGTGTTCGGCCGGGCCGTCGGCATGTCCGTGTTTCAAAAGCTGATCGAGCGGGCGAAGGCCGCTGACGATATGTGGATCGGCACCCGTTCCGACGGGACAAGGCACGTGCTGGCGACCTTCAAGGAGAGAAAGCCGGCGGCGGCATCGCGGAGGGCTTAGCTCGTTATGTCTATGCGACTCGTACTGATTGCGGCGGCTGCCCTGCTGACGCAGGGAGCGATCCGCCCCGCTGCGGCGGAACCGTTCCCGTCGCGGCCGATAACGTTCGTCGTGCCCTACCCCGCCGGCGGCAACGTGGACGTGAGCGCACGCCTGCTGCAAAGCGGGATCGGCGACAGCCTGGGACAGCCGATCCTGATCGATAACAAGCCCGGCGGAGCGGGTTTCATCGGCGGCCTGAACGTCGCCCATGCGGCGCCGGACGGGCATACGGTTTTCGTGGCCTCGAACGGGCCCGTCGTTCTCGCGCCGCTGGTCATGACCAATCCCGCCTATCAATGGGACCAGGTCTTCGCGCCGGTCAGCTCGATCTCGTTTGCAACGACCGTGCTGCTGATCCGCCCGACGCTGAAGGTCAAATCGATCCAGGATCTCCTTGCTTACGCCAAGGCCAATCCCAAGGAATTCACCATGGCCATCGGCGGAGCCGGCAGCATCAATCACCTGGTGAGCGAGCTGTTCCAGCAGGAGACGGGCATCAAATGGCTCCAGGTCCAGTATCGCGGCAACGCGCCGGCGATCAATGACCTGATCGGAGGGCATGTCGATGCCTACATCGGCCAGCTGTCCGACTCGATTGCCAGCATCCAGGCCGGAAGCGTCAAGGCGATCGCCGTGATCGGCCCCGAACGGACTCCCCTTCTTCCGGGCGTGGCGACGACCGGCGAGCAGGGTTATCCGGCGATCGTCGCATCGACGTTCAACGGCATGCTGGCCCCCAAGGGAACGCCGCGCGACGTCGTCGAGAAGCTCAGCGCGGCTGTCCGGGCGGGTCTTGCCAAACAGCCCGTCATCGACGGCTTCAAGAAGATAGGCTCGGAAGCCAAGGGCAGCACGCCCGACGAGTTCACGGCTTTTCTCAAGGGTGAAACGGCCAAGTGGCGGGAGGTCGTCACCCGCGGCAACATCCACATCACCGACTGAGGCCGTCAGGAGAGCGCGGGCAAATGGCAGGCCGTTTTCTGACCACGCATACGGGGAGCTTGGCGCGTCCGCCGGACTTGACCGCCATGTTGCTGGCGCGCGCCGAGCGAAAGCCCGTCGAGCGCCGGGCATTCGACGACGCCTGCAGGCGGGCCGTCGCGGACGTCGTCAGGAAGCAATGTGCCGTGGGCCTCGACGTCATCAACGACGGCGAGCAGTCGAAGACGGGTTTCGTGCAATACATGCGCGAGCGCCTCGCCGGACTCGACGGCGAGCCGGCGCCGCGCGGCCTGAGCCTCGAAGCCCGCGAGTTTCCCGAGGCGCCGCGCGGTTACGCCACCCAGACGCCCTGCACCGGTCCCCTGAGCTGGCGGAATTTTGGCGAGGTCGAGCGCGACATCGAAAATTTGAAGGCGGCGGCCGTCGATGCGGCCGGGCGGAAGCCGTTCATGACTGCCGTGTCCCCGGGCTCGTTCGTGAACGCTCATCCGGACCGCTATTACGGCAGCCGGGACAAGTACCTGGCGGCGGTCATCGAGATCATGCGGCGAGAGTATGAAGCCATCGCGGCCGCCGGCTTCATGCTTCAGATCGACAGTCCCGATCTCGCGCAGCGGAGCTATAACTTTCCCGACCTCGAGCTCCAGGAATGGCTCAAGATCGTGGCGCAGTATGTCGACGCTCTGAACGAGGCGATCAGGATCATTCCGAAGGAGCAAGTGCGGGTCCACGTCTGCTGGGGCGCGGGAGAGGCTCCCCACAACCACGACACCGAGCTCAAGGATATTGTCCATTTGCTCCTGAACTTGCGCGTCTCCGCCCTCTCGTTCGTCGCGGCGAACGGGCGTCACGAACACGAGTGGCGAATTTGGGAGGACGTCGGCGTTCCGCCGGACATGACGATCATTCCGGGCGTCCTCGACTCGACGACGAACATCGTCGAACATCCCGAGACCGTCGCGGAGCGGTTGCTCCGGTTTTGCTCGGTCGTGAACTGCGACCAGATCATGGCCGGAGTCGATTGCGGCTTCGGCACGACGATCAAGAGCACTCCGAAAGTCATCCCAAGCGTCGCCTGGGCGAAGCTGCAATCGCTCGTGGCGGGGGCCGCGCTGGCGAGCGCCAGGATATGGGGACGGTCGGACGCGGCCTCCGGCTCTTGCGCGAGCCTGGCTGACCGGCATCGATTCCACTCGTCCACTTGAGTGCTTCGGATGAACGCCACCGCGAAGGTCAAACGAGAAGCTTGCGAGGTTTCATATCCCGCATAGACTTCCCATTTGCGCAGTCTTGCAGCCAAAAAATGATCGTGATGTGGAGGAGCAACGTCTGATGTCAGGGCGCCACCGGATTGGAATGGTCGTTCCAGTAGCCGAAGATCGCGTTCCGGCCGAAGGCCTGAAAATGTATCCGGACGTGACCTTCGTCCCCCGCGGCACGGGGGTGCGTTCGCTTACGCCGGAGGGCTTCGACGCGGCCGTGGATAAGATCGTTCCTGCCGCCGAGCACCTGGCGGCGCAGGATGTCGAGGCGATCATGTTGATGGGCACGTCGCTCACCTTTTATCGGGGGTATGACTTCCATCAACGGCTGCTCGACAGGGCGCGCGCGGCCACCGGATTGCCCGTATCGAGCATGAGCCAGTCGATTGTCGACGGACTGCTCTCGGTGGGAGCCCGTCGCGTCGCGGTGGGCACGGCGTACGCCACGGTGATTAACGACGCGCTGGCCGATTTTCTTGCCGCCAGCGGTTTGGAAGTCCTCTCGCTTGAAAGCTTCGGGATTACCGAATTTGGCGGCGCAGCGTCGCGCAAGAGCGATTCGGACATCATCCAGCTTGGCGTGGATGCCGTCGCCAAGGCGCCCGACGCCGAGGGTCTGCTGATTTCATGTGGCGGATTGCGGACCCTCGAATGCGCTGCCCCCCTCGAGGAGCGGTGTAACGTGCCGGTCGTCACCTCGACACAGTCCGCCTTTTGGGCCGCCATGCGGCTGGTCGGAGAAAGCGGGCGCTTGACCGGCTATGGGCGCATGCTGGAGCAGGCTGCGCCTCCGGCGCATGAGAGCCCAGCTGCGAGGGCCGTCTGACGCGCGGCCAGGCCCGTTTCTGCGGGAGATCCAACCGTCAGCTGCAAGACCGATGGGAGTTATCCCGCAGGCGGAACATCTCCGGCAGAGATGATGCAATCGAGATCAGTTATCGATCCTGATATGTGCTTTTTTGACAACGTCTTCCCATTTGCCAGTCTCACCCATTAGGAACCGCTCGAATTCCTCGGGTGTGGTGCCTTTAGGAGCAACCCCCAGAGCGGAAAACTGGTCTTGGACGGCCTTTTCGCGGAGTGCGTAGCGAACGGCGCCGCTCAACTTCTCGACGATCTCCGGCGGCGTCCCGGCGGGAGCCAGGACGCCGACGAAATTGTCCCCTTCGAGCGCCGGCAATCCCGCTTCCGCCATCGTCGGCACATCCGGCAACACGGATGCGCGCTCTTTCCCCAAAATGGCGAGGGCGCGAACATTCCCTGCCTGGATTTGCGAGAGCGAATCCGACAGCAGGCCGATTTCGGCATCGACATGCCCGCCAACGAGGTCGTTCAGCGCCGGAGCGTTACCGCGATAATGAATCTGCGCCCAGGATATATTGGTTCGCTGCTGGAGAAGTTCGCTCATCAAGTGATTCAAACTGGCAACGCCGCCGGTAGCCATCGTGAATTTGGTCGGGTTGGCCTTGGCGTAGGCCAGCAGATCCCGGGCGGTTGCGACGGGCAGCGTGTTCCGTACAAGCAGGACCGTCGGCGAGGACGAGACCATACTGACCGGCGCGAACGCCTGTTGCCAGCGGTAGAGCGGCCTTTCGGTGGTCAACGACACATAGAGAATGGGCCCGTTCGCTGCGAAAAACAGCGTATATCCATCCGGCTCCGAGCGGGCGACGAAGCTGCCGCCAATCTGGCCGGCTGCTCCGGGCTTGTTTTCGATGAGCACGGGCTGCCCGAGCTTTTTGGCCATCGCCGTTTGAATAATCCGGGCGCTCTGATCGACGTTACCTCCCGCCGCATAAGGCACGACCAGCGTGATCGGCCTGGATGGGAACTCCTCCCCGCTGGCGGAAAGGACGAAAGGCAAATACGCCGCAAGAACGCCAGCCGATCTGACAGCCTTGATGATGGCAGGCCGGAGGAGTTCTGTTAAGCGCCGGCCGGATGCTCGCGGCGGATCGTCTTCCAACACGCGTTCGCGACGTCTCTTGCGACTGTCCGTTCCCTGCATGGCCCCCGGACCTCCCTCTCGTTTTGATTGAGAGGTTAACCGCAGCAACGCGGCAAAGGTATTTCGCTTTTCGAATATATGTAATTCGCGCGATGGATGCCCATCTGAATTTCGGTTGGTGTTGTAACCGGCCGGCTGCTTCGGCCTGTGTATGCGATGCGAGCCGCGGTATACCGCGCGATGCTTCAACGAGGTCGCAGCGGAAAGGCTGCGAAGAACATGCCGATCTTAGCCGTAACGTGGTGCAGCCTGTCGCGGCTTCAATGAGGTCGCAGCGGAAACGCTGCGAAGAACGGGCCGCCGAGGCTTAGGCCGAAACAGGCGGAAACAGGCGACTTCAATGAGGTCGCAGCGGAAACGCTGCGAAGAACGTCTGCGCCGGCACCGTGATCGGCGGCAACACGATCCGGCTTCAATGAGGTCGCAGCGGAAACGCTGCGAAGAACGTGGCGGCGATATAAGAAATGAATGGGAAATTGTCTTCGCTTCAATGAGGTCGCAGCGGAAACGCTGCGAAGAACGGCCCGGCCGCAAGCGGCGCCGACGGCTGATATTTTGGCGCCCGCTGCGAACGCTGGCAAGCCGGCCGCCGCGGGGAGCGGCGGCCGCGCTGCCATGTTGCTTCACAATGTCAAACAACCCGCTGACTTAAGACCGTTTTTCCGCAGCGCGAGCGCTCCCGCCATGATCGGCACAACGACAACGCTCGCCCGTCCGCGGCGGCATGGATCGCCACCCCTCACAACAACCGCGTCACAAATACCATGCCCGCAGCACACCGATCCAGACCGTCCGCCGGTTCCGCGGCCGCGTGTGCGTCACTGTTCCGCCCGGCGTCAGATGACGACCGCGCTCCGCTGCACGGATTCGAAGGTCCGGCCCAGGCTCTCGACCCGCGGATCGACCTTGTCGGCCGGGCCGAGGTCGAGGATCAGCACATGGTCGTCGCGGCCGTGGATCGCCTCCTCGAGGCGGCGCGCGAGTTCGGCGCGGCGGCGGGCGGTGAGGCGGCATTGGAACACGGACAGCTGCAGCCAGCGGCCGTAGCCGCGCATGATCTTGAACACGCGGCGGCCGCGCTTCTCGTCGGAAATGTCGTAGGTCACGATATAGAGCCGCTCCTCGACCATCGCCGTCATCTCACCAGGTAATGCGGATAGTCGTCGATCTCGCCGTCGAGGTAGCGCACCAGAAGCCGCGCCTGCACCTCAAGAAGCCGCCGCATGGAGACCCGATAGCCGAACACCGGGTGCGTCACCTCCTGGTCGAGGCGGCGCTCGTAAGCGGTGATGAAGGCGCGCTTGGCGTGCGGCTTGAGGTTGATGGCGGGACCCGCGGCGAGGAACCCGTCGGCCTTCACCTCGCCGTTGTTGACCGCCTGGATCACGGTCGAATCGGCCAGGATGGGACGAAACGGCTCCATCATGTCGAGCGCGAGCGCCGGCCGGCCGAACCGGGGCTTGTGATAGAAGCCGAGATAAGGATCGAACCCGACCGCGGAGAGCGTCGTGAGCCAGGTGCGGGTCAACAGCGCATAGCCGAACGACAGCATCGCGTTGATGGGGTCGGCCGGGGGCCGCCGCGTGCGCTTGTCGAAGGCGAAGGCCGGAAAGTCGCGGGCGCTCTCGGCGAACAGGGTCGAAAACAGCCGGAAATAGCGCCCCGCCGCCTCGCCCTCGATGCCGAGCAGTTCGGGTTCGGCCGGCGCATGGGCGGCCCGGTCCGCGAGGCGGGACAGCGCGTCGAGCGCCGCCTCGCGCTCGGCCGCGTCGCCGGCCTTGGCGTTGCGGCGCAGGAAAACGCGGCTGTTCCTGATCTTGGCCACGACCAGGCTGCGGGCGAAGGCCAGGCTGCGCCGCTGGTCGAAGGCGGCGCGATATTGCGCGATGCGCACCGCGACGTTGCGGTTGCCGGTGGAGACCGTGTGGCCCAGCACCCATCCTCCGGTCGAGGCATATGTCACCGGCACCTCCTCGCGCAGCAGCGCGCCGAGCGCCGGCGTCGACAGCGAAACCGGTCCATGCAGCACCAGTTCGGAGACGTCGCCGAGCGGCACTTCGGTCTTGCCCGCCTCGGTCTCGACGACAAGCACCTCGCCGGACTTGGTGACGCGGGCGCCCGGCTCCTGCACGTAAAGCGGCAGGGCCGTATCGGCGGAGGGGTTGAGCGGCCGCGGCGCGAGGCCGCGACGAAAGAACGTCACCTCGTCCGGCAGGCAGATGCCGGCGAGCGAGCAGCGCGTGCACTTGGGGCTGTCCACCAGCGGCGGGGGAATGCGGCCGGAGGCGGCCGCGAGCCGCAGGTCGGAGATCGCCGTGCGCGTGCGCGCCCTTAAATCCCCATCGAGCGCGATGCGCACGCGCTCGCGCGAGCCGCCGTACCAGATCGCCCCCTCGGTCACCGTGTAGCCGGCGTCCTCCAGGACCAGCGCCTGGGCGCAGACCTGCACGCGCTCGGGCTCGTAGGCGCCCTCGGCGACATGGGGGCGCCTGCCCTTCTTGGTATCGACCGGCGTGACGGCGCCGTCCTCGCCCTCGATCAGATCCATCTTGGCGATGAGGCCGAGCCGTTCCGACGCCAGCGTCACCGAGCGGGCCGCGAAATCCGGCCGGTCCTCGACGGCTTCGGGCGCCGGCAGCCTGCCGCCGCCGGCGTCGATCCGCGCATGGGCGCGGCGGCCCTCCTCCGTATCGCCGGAGTCGGCCCACTCGCCGTCGACCCATTCGAGGAAGGCGAGCCGCGGGCAATAGACGAATTCGTTGAGCATGCGCGCCGGCACGAGCGGCGTTTCGGCGGTGGCCGGCGGCGCCGGGAGCTCCAGCGAAAGCTGGGCCGGTGGGGAGAGCGATTCAGGCACGGGGGCGGACATACGCGACAATCCCCGATAGCAGCCGCGTCCGTATCAAATCAAAGCGGGAAACCGGGGCAGCGTCCAGGAAAAACAGGTGAGCCCATGCCGGTGACCGACCGCCTCGCCTGTTCATCCCGCCGCCGCCAACAGGCCCCCTCCCCGATGGCAGTCGCGGCCGAGCAGGAGCGGCCCCTCGATCGCCGCGGCAAAATGGAGCCGCGCCCAGGCCCGGAGGCCGCCGCCGTCGGGCACACCTTCGATCTTCAGGATTTCGATGTCAGCCGACGGCAACCCGCGCCGGCTCAATTCGGCCGACACGTCACGGACCAGCGCGGCGGTCGCGTCCTTGCGGCGGCCGGCATGGCGCGTCGCGCGATAGGCCGTGCGGTTTTCCCAGACGCGCGCCGGGCCGGCGAGCGCGTCGGACGGCGGCAGCGGCATCGGACGGCCGAGCGCAAGGACGCCGAGGCGGCCGGCACGCAGCGTTTCCAGCCTGGACACCACGCTGTCGAACAATTGCCGGTCGGAACGCCCCGGCTTGAGCGAGCGATCGCAGATCCAGGGCGCGGCGACGATCAGCCGGTCGATAACGCCGTCGCCGTCGCTGTCGTCGGGCGCGATGAAGACGTGCTCGTGCCGGCCCGATGCCGCCGGCCGGCCGTCCTTCTCGTGGCCGCAGAACAGCCGGGGCACCTCGCCATTCCCGTCGCGCGCGAGCGCCATCAGCGCGCGCCGCGCCGCCTGCGCCAGCGCCGGGCCGTCGGCCACGGCGATGGCCGCCTCCCCCGCCACGGCGAAAACCGCAGCATCGAGGAGCGCGTCGCGCTGCGGCGCCATGAGACCGAGGCCGAGATAGCGGCCGTCCCCGATCACCAGCGGGCCGGATACCGGCTCCGGGAAAACGATCTCCACATGGCGCAGCCTGCCGGCGAAGCGGTCTGCCTGGAAGGCATCCGCCCGCCCGCCTTTGCGGCGGAACGGCTCATCCTGAACGCGGACGGCAACGCCACGCCAGTCGAGCCCGGCATGGCGCAGCGCGGCCGCGACCAGACCGGCTGCGCGCTGATCCGCCGCCGCCCGCTCGGCGCCGGGAATCCGGCCCTTCCCGCGAGGCTCCGGCAGGGCGGCCGGCGTCACGGTCTGCCAGCGGCGCGAGGATTGACCGATGCCGTAGTGCCAAAGCATGGCGTCGTCGCCGGCCGGCACCAGAACGGTGTTCCGCGTCACCGGATCGTCCGTCACCTCGCCCGTGGCCGTGTCGACCCTGTCGAGGCTCTGGTTGGCGAGCGCCGCGGCGATATCGCCGCGCGACAGCGGACAGTCCGGCGGCACTTCGACCAGCACCCTGCGGATCGATGGCGAAGTATGGACATATCCGATGCTCGGCAGCGGAACGATACGCACGCGCCGCGCGGCATCCGCCGCGCCGGCATTGCGCCCGACCACCAGCCGGTCGATCTCGGCCGCGCGCCGCGGCCAGATCGCCGTCAAACGCCAGGCCGCGAGGTCGCGGACCGCCGCCGCCACCTTGCAAGCCTGCTCCTGCGCAATGGGACGGAACGCAAGCATGTCGTCCGACGCGCGCAGGTCGAACAGCAGCCGCGCCGGCGCGCGGTCGTAGATGACGGCGCGCGCCATCGCCTTGCGTGGCTGCGTGAACAAGGTCACGGATGCACGGCCCTCACGCCGCAGCGTGAATTTCGTCATGCCGTCCGCGTATCGCCGCTTGAGGCTGTCGAGAGACCCGGAAACGGGACAGAGCGGGTGCCGGTCCGGGTCTCCGGGCCTGCCGGGACGCGACACCGCGCCCGGATGATCGGCCAGCCGGCGCTCCGCCTCGTCCCAGTCGCATGGTTCGGCGCGTGCAAAGGCGGCATCGACGCCATGGCCCAGCGTGTGCAGGCGCTCGGCGAAGCCGCAGAGGCGCCGTGCGTGATCCTCGCCGTCGTCGAACGGCCACGCATAGAGAATCGGCGCGTCGGCCGCCAACAGGACGGGGCGCACGCGCTTGCCAACGCGGATTTCCGAGACCCGCCGCGGATCGCCGTCCACGGCATCCATGTCGTTGTTGGGAACGAAATACGTGGTCGCGCGGGCGTCCACCTTGGGCGGTGCGGCGACATGAGGCGGCGCCAGGCTTTCCAGCCAGCGGAACGCGGCATCCTTTTCGCCATCCGGCTCGGACCGCCAGCGTCCGCCATAGGCGCCGGCCACGAGCGCCTGGAACAGCCGGAATGGCGACGGCGGCCAGTCGCCGGCGCCATGATAGCGCCCCTCGATCAGGCGCACCTCGATCAGCAGCGCGCGCGAAGACATGATGTCTCTCAGCCCTTACCCTTCTTCTTTTTCTCGTCCGACGGAAGGTCGGCCTTGGCCTTTCTGGGATCGAACTTCACCAGGCGGTCGGGTCCGATGCCGAAGCGCTTGGCAGCCATCGAGGCGTAGGCCGACGCCAAGTCCGGCTCGAGGGCGACGGACATCCGTTTGCCGCTCCGCTCGACGGCCGTCCAAACGGCCGGCGCATCGGGATCGAGCGTGAGCAGGCAGCCCTGCCGCAGGAAACCGTCCTGGGGCTCGACCGCCGCGACAAGCGCGAGGCCGAGAACGTACTGGCGCAATGCCGGACCGTTGTCGCCGCCGAGCTGGCGCAGCGCCACGAGATTGATCGTCACGTCGCGCTGGATGGCCCCGCGCACCACGACGCCGCCGGGCGCATTCACCGCCGGAACGTGGACGAAGCCCCGCTGCGCCAGCGGGCTCTTGGCATCGCCTTCAGCCTTCTTCTTGTCCTCGTCGGAAAAGACCTCCAGCGCCGCATAGTCCACCGGCGGCACGTATTGCGCCGAGCGATGGATCGGGCTGACGTCCCAAGCGCGGATCACCGCCTGCACCACGCGCGGCAGCTTGGCCTGGGTGTCGCGCGAGTCCCATGCGCCGAACACCAGCGAGGTCGGCGCCAGCCTGGCGATGGCGCCGGCGTCTCCCGTGTCGAGGAACTGTCTGAACGCGGCCTGCGCGTCCTCGGCAAGGTCCGACGACCGCACGATGGCGTCGCCGAGCCGGTGACCCGCGTCGAGGATCGACACGGTGCGCTCGTTACCGAGCGCGATCTCGATCTGCGGCACCAGCTTGGCGAGCGGATTCTCCGGCCGGCCCGGGCTCGCTTTCTTGAACAGCGGCTCCATCCGGTTCGCCTGCGCGCCGACCGAGTCGATCTGCGCGACCTGGGTGCCGTCGGACAGCGTATCGATCGAGTAGCCGATCTCGGCATAGGTCGGCGGGAAGATCACGCCGTCGGGCCCTTCGATCGGAAGCAGCTTCTGGCGCAGGTGGAGCGCAACCGGCCCGCGCGGGTCGTCGGCCCACTGGTCGATTACATCGTGGCTCAAGGCAATATCGGTCATGGCTCGAACTCCTCCTGGGCGTCGATGATGCAGCGGGCCTGGCCTTCCTGTCCGGGCCAGCCGAGTTGCATGCGGAAAACGCGGATGGGAAAGCGGCGGAACGGATGCTGCCACAGCGCCTGCGCGCCAAGGACGGCGCGCGCGTGGGCCGTCGGCAGCCGGAGATTGGACACGCCGTAGCGATAGGTGAGCTTGTCGCGCGGGTCGGGACGGTCGGGCCGTGCATTCTGCAGGCCGATGGCGGCGAGCAATTCGACCAGCGGGTAGCCCACCATCAGCACCGTCGTATGGGCGTTGGGCGAGAAGCCGGCGTCGAGCGGAATGTAGTCGCGCCGCCAGTCGAAGCGGAAGCTGCTGGATTGCGGCGCCGAGAAGACGAAAGGATCAGCAATCGCTTCGGTAAGCGCGTTGTCGCCCAGGCCGTGAACGATCTCCAAAGCGTCGCGCGCGAGCGCAGCACCGGGGTATCCGCCCGACCCGGCCCAGAACTTCACGTTGTCCCGGCCGGTGGCCGCCGCGCCGTCGGCCCAATGATCGACCGCGATCTGCCGTGTTCCATCGGTCAACACGATCGGCAGCGCGGCCGGCGTGTCAGGCGCGGGATACGGGAAAACCGGATCGTCCTTGCTTGCAGGCACCGTCGCGACATCCCAGCGGGCCGTCGAAAGTCCCGAGCCGCGCGGCACCAATGCCTTCGCCTCGGCCTGCGCGAGAAATCTCACGACCGTCGCGACCGGATCGTCCGGCCCATCCACCTGAATGGTGAACCGGGTATCGGTCTCCAGGTCCTGATAATCGAACCGGCCCTCGCAAGGCCGGCCGAGCAGGACGTCCGCGGCCTCCATCAGGCCGAGGCAGGCGAAAACCTGGCCTGGGTTGCGAAGATCGACGGGAATGGTGGCCGTCGCCATCAGCGTGCCTCCTGCGCCGGCACCTCGCGCGAGGCGGCGGCATCGGCGGCGCGCAGCAATGCCTCCCACCACGCGAGCCCCCACGGCCCCCATTGCGCCGTCAACGCCGTCATGTCCTCGCGCAGCCGGTCGGCGAGCCTAACCGAATCCTCTCCGGGCAGGTCCTTCTCGTCGTAGGCGACGATGGCCGGACGCGCGCTGCCGTGATGGGTCGCGATGAGGTGCAGGCCCAGCGCCTCGAGCGACGGCAAGCCTTCGAACGCCTTCCGCTCGAGGGCGTCGCGCACCGAGCCGAATTCGTGGCGATAAGTCCAGTTCCCGACCCTGAGCAGGTTCGGATCGCCGCGCGTCACGAACTTCGCCAAAGGGGGTTGTTTTCCCCGGACAAAGTCCGGATTGCCCGCAAAGCGCTGCCACATCGGACGCGCCTTGCCGCAGTCGTGATGGCGGGCCGCAGCGACCAGCATGGCCCGCAAATCGTCCGGCAGGTTCAGGCCGCGGGCGATCTTCTCGGCCCAAGCCACGATGCGCGCATGGTGCTCGTCCAGTGTCTGCTCGGCCCTGGCCAGCGCCGAATTATTCTGGGCGGCGCCCTCTCCAACCCATTCCTCGACGCGCCATTCCCGGGCGGCGTCGGCATGATCCGACTCCTCGGACAGGGCATCCAGGAAACGCCAGTACGCGACTTTCCAGTCCCCGTCGCTCTCGCCGCGCTCGGCGACGCGCACGCGATAGCCGATGCCATTGCCCTTCAGCCGCTCCTCGCTCCAGAGCTTCTTGCCATGTTCGTCGGCGATGGTCGCAACGGTCTCGCCGTCGAGCGTGGCGGGCACGGCAGCTTCCTTGGGGTCGAGCAGGCCGGAATCCGCGAGCCCGCCCAGACGCGCATCGAGCACCACCTGGCACTCGGCGACCATGGACTGGAGTTGCTGGACCGTCCTGTTCATGATGTCGCCGAGGCGGAGCAGGCTCTTGATCGCGCGGTCGTAGGCCAGCACGACGGCCACGATCGTCCGATCCGTCAGGTCCGGCTCCGCAGCGTCAGTGCTCTCGGAATTGTCAGAGCCCGCCGCGGCGTCCTTGCGTTCCTGCTCTCTCAGCGCCGCCCTCGCCCGCGCCCGCAGCATCTCGACGACGCGGAACGCCTCGGTCTCCAGGATTTCGCTGACGTGCGGCGGCGCGGCCTCGAAGAACGCCTCCAGGGCGCGCCTGGCCTGTTCGACGGCTTCGTTCTCGCGGATCGGAAGATGCCGCCGCCATAGGACCTGGGTCTGGGGCGGCTGTTTGTCCTCGTCGAGCCAGCCGCGAATCCAAGGCTCGACCTTCGGCCGGCCGGGATGCGCTTCCAGGGAGGTCATGGACCAGGCATCCAGGACCGCCCTCGTCAGGGATGGGCGCAGCGGCTCGGCGGTCGTCGCCTCATCGGCCAGCGGCCTGAACGCGGCATTATCGCGAAGCCGCAGCAGCGCGCCGGAGCTGGCGTCGCAGCGGCCGTCGCTGCGCCGCGTCCACGCATCGCTGTCGAACGGCTTTCGGCATGTTTCGACAGCCGGCGTGCCGGGCGGCGTCTCCGCTTCCTTGTCCGGCGCGGCGACGAACACGTCGATCAATGAGCCTTCCGTGAACTCGCCGCGCCGGTTGACGCGGCCCAGCCGCTGCACCATGCGCTCCCAGGCGACAAGGTCGCAGACCATGTGATCGGCGTCGATGTCCACGCCGACCTCCCCGGCCGAGGTGGCCACGAGAAACGATGGGTGAAGCGCACCGTCTTTTTCATCCAAAGACAGATGCGCAAACCGCTTGAAGACCGGGCTTGCGGCCAGCCGTTCGCGTTCACGCACACGGCGCGCGCCGACGATCAGTTCCAGGTTCTTGCCGGGCCCGGCCGCGTTTTTTCCGAGTGTTTTCCGGAGATACTCTTCAAGCACAGCGTGAACGTCGCCCGCGACTTTCCGGCTGTTGCAGAACACCAGGACGCGATGCCGGCCGCCGGCCAGCTCGATCGCGCGCGCGGCCATGGCTTCGGCGAGATCGCCCGCCGCCGTCGGCTCGCCTTCCAGCTTGAGCCATTTCGGCGCATCCACACGCCGGCGAACGGTCTCGTCTTCCATATCCCCGTCTTCGAGCCGGAACACATCGCTCCTCAGCCTCCGGCCGGTCGCAGACAGCGCCATGAGCCGCAACGGCGGAACCCTGAAGACCATTGCCGCGCGTTCGGAATCCTGCGAGGTCAGCCGCATCACCTCGTCCATCAACGCTGCGAATGGCGGAACGAGGTGCGCCTCGTCGAGCACGACGAGCGTATCCGCGCCCAGCAGGCCGGCATGATAGGGACGCATCCTGCCGCTCACGCCATATCCCGAGAACAGCAGGCGCGATCCGATCATATCGACCGTGCCGACAATGATCGCGGGCACCGTCGGGTCGACGAGCCATGCGCGGTTGTCGGCATGCTGGCCGCGCAGGGTGGAGATGGGAAATTCTTGCTTGTCCTCGAAACCGAGCCGCCGCTTCAGGCCCTCCGCCTCGCCGTCGAGCGCCTTGCGCAGCGTCTCGGCCTCCTCGGTTGCCTGATCGACCACCGCGCGGCGATCGACCACGTACACGAGCCGCCGCGGCAGCGATTTGAGCGCCTCGCCGCCGGCCAGCGCCCGCGCGATCAGCCAGATCGCCATCACCGAGGTCTTGCCGAGCCCGGTGGGCAGGTCGAGCGCGGACGGCATCCGGCCGGCGGCGAATTCGAGGAACAGCCGCTCCTGCCAGGGGAACGGCACATGGTCCTTCAGAGTGTAAAAAGCCTCCCGGAACGCCTGGATGGCATCTCCATCGATCGAGGGCCCGGTCATGCGCCGCGCTCCCGGGCGAACGGGCGTTCAACCGTGGCGCCCGCGCGATCGACGCCTGTCGCCGAACCGGCCCTGCCTGTCTGCCTGAGCCTCATCAACGCCCCCTGTCGCACGCATCATTATACCAAAAGTTGCAACCATGTCGCCGTCCGTCGCTCCGCGCAAACGTACGTCGACGGCGAATCTGCTATGGATCGTCAGTCGATAAACTGGATGGTCCATCAAACTTGATGGTTAATGAAACTAAACGAATAGGCCCGAGCGAGTCAAGGGGCCGCGATCCCGATGGCGGCTTCCGCTGGTCCGTCGAGCGCCGCCTTGCCTTCATCGAGGAGCGCCTGTTCTGGCTCGGCGAGACCAACCGCGCCGACCTGGTGCGGCAGTTCGGCGTGTCCCTGGGACAGGCCTCGGCCGACATCGCCCGCTATCTGGCGCTCGCGCCGCAGGGCCTCGCCTACGACAAGTCGGCGAAGCGCTATGTCGCCGGCGACGATTTCAAGCCGGTGCTGTCGCCGCCGGATGCCAACCGCCTGCTCGGCGAGCTCCAGCTCGTCGAACGCGGCATCCTGCCGGCCGACGAGACCACGCTCGGGACCACACCGTCCTTTGCCGCGACGCCGCTCCCGGAGCGCACGATCGACGCATTCGTCCTGCGCCTGGTGCTGCGCGCGATCCGCGCCGGCGCGGCGCTCGATACGTTCTATCAATCCATGAGCCGGCCGGAGGCGGTGCGCCGCACCATCGAGCCGCACGCGCTCGCTCACGACGGTTTCCGCTGGCACGCGCGGGCATTCGACCGGGAGAGCGGCGCGTTCCGCGACTTCGTCCTCGGGCGCCTGTCGAAACCAAGACTGGCGGGGCAGGCCCGCGCAAGGCCCGAGGACGACGTCGACTGGCGAACCTTCATCACGCTCCAGATCGCGCCCCACCCCGGCCTGACGCCCGCGCAGGCCAAGGCCATCGCGATCGACTACGGCATCCGTGGCCGTTCCGCCGCCCTCAAGGTGCGCCGCGCGCTTTTGTTCTACGCGCTCAGGCGGCTCGGTCTCGACGTGGCGCCGGAATCCCGGCGACCGAACGAGCAGCACATCGTGCTTCTCAACCGGGCCGACATCGAAGCCGCCACGGTATCGCGGAGCGAAACCTGAGCCTCACCCGGGGCGTATGCGAGCCCTGCCGTCCCGCCGGTTGCCTGCCCGGCGCGAACGCTGCAAACAGGCTCCGCCAACCGGAACGCCCGCCATGCCGGACCCTTCGCCGCCGCGCCCGACCGTCCCCGAGCTGTTCCTGATCTTCGCCCGCATCGGGCTCACCAGCTTCGGCGGCGGGCTCTCGGGCTGGATGCTGCGGGAGTTCGTGCAGAGCCGGCGCTGGATGGGCGAGGAGGAGTTCCTCAACGGGCTCGCTATCTCGCAGGCGCTGCCCGGCGTCAACGTCACCAATCTCGCAATCTGGATCGGCTATCACCTGCGCGGCCGGGCCGGCGCCATCGCCGGCGTCCTCGGCATCATCGTGCCGGCGGCGGTGCTCATCGTGCTGATCGCCGCGCTGTTCGCCGCGCTCGCGCAATACGATCTCACCCATGTCGCGCTCGACGGCGCCGCAGCCGCCGCCGTGGGCATGTCGCTGTTCATGGGCGTCACGGTGGCGCGGCGGGTGCCGCGCCGGGCGCTGCCGCTCGCGATCATGGCGGCGACCTTCCTCATGGTCGGCATCCTGCACTGGCCGCTGGTGTGGGTCGTGCTCGGCATGGGCTCGCTGAGCATCGCTGCGACCTTCGCGCGGCTGAGGACCGCCGATGCCTAGCCTGCTGTGGAGCCTCGTTGTCGTGTTCGCGCCGCTGTCGCTCGTCACCATCGGCGGCGGGCAGAGCGCGGTCGCGGACATCCACCGGCAGGTGGTGGACGTGCATCATTGGATGACGCAGGCGCAGTTCATCGACGCCTTCGCCATCTCGCGCATGGCGCCCGGCCCCGGCTCGCTGCTGGTGACGCTGATCGGCTGGCATGTCGCCGGCTTCTGGGGCGCGCTGGTGGCGACCATCGCGATCTTCGCGCCGACCGCGGGCCTCATCTATGCGGTCGCGCATCTGTGGTCGCGCTACCGCGGCGCGCGCTGGCTCACGGCCATCGAATCCGGGCTGCGGCCGGTGGCGGCGGGCATGATCCTCGCCGCGGTCTATGTGCTGCTTCAGGCGCTCGACGGCGGCTGGGTGGCGCGCGGCCTTGCGGTCGCCTCGACCGCGGCGCTGATGCTGACACGGGTGAGCCCGCCGGCGCTGATCGCCGCGGGCGCGGCGCTGTTCGTGGCCTGGCACGCCGCGGCGACGGTCTAAAGCATACCCGGCCGGAAGCCGCGGCGCAGGTTGAGGCTGCGGCCCGCGACCATGAACATGCCGTCGCCGTAATAGTGGATGGTCCTGGGATATTTCGGTGCCGTCGCCGCGTGGGCCTTCACCACCTCGAAGATGAAGACGTTGTATTTGGAGACGAGCCGCGCGTCGGCGAGCCTGCATTCCAGGCTGGCGTAGCATTCCGCGATCAGCGGCGCCTTGACCTCGCTCGCCGCAACCGGCGTGAAGCCGAACCGCTCGAACTTGTCGACGCTCGCGCCCGAGCAGTTGCCGACGCCGACCACCTGCCTGGCGATGTCCACCGTCGGCACGTTGATGACGCATTGCCGGCTTCTGCGCACCAGCTCGAAGCTGTGGTTGCCGGAGGAGATCAGGCAGCCGATGAGCGACGGCGAGAACTCCATCACCATGTGCCAGCCCATGGTCATGATGTTGGTCTCGCCCTTCCACGCCGACGAGACCAGCACGACCGGCCCCGGCTCCAGCAGCCGGCGGACGTTGGAGACGGGGAAATCCTGCTTCGTGAAACGCTTCATGGCAGCCTCGCGGTGAGCGCAGGCCGCCATGGTAGCATCGGCGCGCCGAAAGTTTTCTAGGGCGTGCCGAGATCGAGCGCCGCGGTGAGATCGCCGAGCTGGCCGCTGCCGGCGGCCGCCATGGCGCCGTCGCGGGCCTTGAGTCCCGGCAGCACCGGCAGGTCGAACCGTCGCGTGATGAGGCGCAGGATCGAGGTCGTGTCGTAGAGCGTGTGATCGACCGTGCCCTTCCTGGCGAACGGCGAGACGATGATCGCCGGCACGCGGTTGCCCGGTCCCCAGCGGTCGGCTTTGGGCGGCGCGACGTGGTCCCAGAAGCCGCCGTTCTCGTCGTAGGTGATGACGACCACCATGCCGTCCCACTGCGGGCTCTTCTCCAGGTGCGCGATCACGTCGGCGATGTGCCGGTCGCCGGACAGAGCGTCGGTGTAGCCGGCGTGCTCGTTGAGGTTGCCCTGGGGCTTGTAGAACGTGACCGGCGGCAGCCTGCCCGCGTCGATGTCCGCGATGAACGCGGCTCCGCCGAGGCCGCCGTCCTTGAGGTGCGCCTCGCGCGCCGGCGTGCCGGGGGCGAGGTCGGCGAAATAGTTGAACGGCTGGTGGTGGAACTGGAAGTTCGGCACCGGCACGGCGTTCTTGCCGTCGAGCGTGGCCTGCCACGCGCCGGCGTACCAGGCCCAGCCGATGCCCCTGGCGCTGAGCAGGTCGCCGATGTGCTGCTCGGTCTGCGGTACCATGACGGTCTTGTCGTCGGGGTTGGCGAAGCGCGGGTCGCCTTCCTTGGCCGGCTTCACGTTGCTCGGCTGGTACGGCGGCTGCATGGTGTTGACGCCGTAGAAATCCGGCGTCAGCCCGCCGTCCTTGACGAATTTCGGGATGCCGTCCATGGCGGACTTCGGCGAATCGGCGGCGAGCGTCAGCGATATGCCGTCCTTCTCGACCGCGCTGATCTGGTCCCTGGCCGGCGAGGTGTCGGCGTTGGGGTAGTAGGGCGCGCAGGCGCACACCAGCATGAAGTGGTTGAGGAACGAGCCGCCGAATGCGCCGGTGAAGAAATTGTCGGCGAGCACGTAGCGCTTCGCCACGTCCCACAGCGGCAGCTTGGAGCCGTCGTAATAGCCCATCACCAGCGCGCCGGAATCGCCGTAGGCCACGAAGGCGTCGTTCTTGCCGCCGTGGATCTGCATCTGGTTCTCGTAGAACCGGTGCCAGAGGTCGTGGGTGGTCACGGACAGCGGCTGGTTGAAGCCCTGCGGATCGTCGATGGCGAACAGCGCGTTGGGCAGGTGCTCCGTCTGCGCCTGGCTCACCACCGGCGTGACGCCCTTGGCGGTGAGGCCGTTCCACACCGGCGGCAGCTCCTTGAGCGGCGCGCCGTCGCGGTCGATCTGGCGCGCGTCCTCGGGCTTGAGGTCCTGGATGCCGTTGGCGCCGGGAAAATGGCCGTAGAGATTATCGAAGCTGCGGTTTTCCGCGTAGATCACGACCACGGTCCTGATCCTGTCGAGCCCCGCCCCCTGGGCCGCGGCGGCGCCCGCCCAGAGCGCCGTCAAGCCCAGCGCCGCCACGCCGATTGCCCGCCCGTTCGCCATGATCCCCGCCTCCTGTGTAGAATGTCTCCAACAAGCTCCCTGGGACGGAAACATTTCAACGGTGTGACACCGTCCGGGGTTGTCACCGCACCATCACGGCCGAGGCGCTACACTTCTATCATGAGGCTTCTGCTGATCGCGATGCTGGCCGTGGCCGCGCCCGCGTGGGCGGCGGCCGCCGGAGCGGACGGCGCCTGCGCGCTGGCGCCCACCGCCGGCCTGCCGCGCGCCGAGGCCTATCGCCAGGCTCGCGACCTGGCGGCCGTCGGCCGGCGCATGTTCTTCGACCCCGTGCTGTCCGCCTCCGGCGCCATGGCCTGCGCCTCGTGCCACAGCCCGGCCCATGCCTACGGGCCGCCGGACGGGCGCGCCGTGCAGCTCGGCGGCAGCGACATGAGAAAGCCCGGCCTGCGCGCGGTGCCGACGCTCACCTACAAGCAGGCCACGCCGCAGTTCACCGAGCACTTCCACAACTCCGACGACGACGGCGACGAGAGCGTCGACGGCGGCCCGACCGGCGGGCTCGGCTGGGACGGGCGCGTCGACCGCGGCTGCGACCAGGCGCTGATCCCCCTGCTCTCGCCGTTCGAGATGGCGAACGCCGACCGCGCTGCGCTCGACGCCGTGATCGCTGCGCGCTACGGCGCCGACCTGCGCGCGGCGCTCGGCGAAGCCATGCCGCAGGGCCCGCTCGCGGCGCTCGCCGCCGGCGCGCGCGCCATCGAGACCTTCGAGCAGGAGCCGGAGTTCTATCCCTACGACAGCAAGTACGATGCTTTCCTCGCCGGCAAGGCGAGCCTCACCCCGCAGGAGGCGCGCGGGCTCGTCCTGTTCGAGGATCCGGCCAAGGGCAACTGCTCCCACTGCCACATCAGCCAGCGCGGCGGCGACGGCACACCGCCGCAGTTCACCGACTACGGCATGATCGCGCTCGGCGCGCCGCGCAACCGCGCGCTCCCCGCCAACGCAGACCCCACGTTTTATGACCTCGGCCTGTGCGGCCCCGAGCGCACCGATTTCAGGGACCGGCCCGCGTATTGCGGCCTGTTCAAGACGCCGACGTTGCGCAACGTGGCGACGCGGCAGGTGTTCTTCCACAACGGCGTGTTCCGCACCTTGAAAGAGGTGATGGACTTCTACGCCAGACGCGACACCAATCCGGAACTGTTCTATCCGCGCGGTGCCGACGGCAAGGTGCTCAAATACGACGACCTGCCGCCGCAGTACCACGACAACGTCAACGTCGAGCCGCCGTTCGACCGCCATCCCGGCGACCCGCCCGCGCTCACCGACGCCGAGATCGACGACATCATCGCCTTCCTCAAGACGCTCACCGACGGCTACCGCCTCCGCTAGGTTCGCCGAAGCCTAGAATGCGAAGCAATTGCAGGTAGCCCCGGCGCATTGACGGCCCGCGCATGGCTCGATAGCCAACAGCCATGGCGAACCCGAAACAACAGGCCGCACTGGTCTCCATCCTGGCCTCCGGCGGCCTGACGCTGGCGAAGGCCGTGGTCGGCGTTCTGTCCGGCTCGCTCGCCATCCTGTCGGAGGCGGCGCATTCGCTCATCGACCTGGCCGCCACCGTGATGACCTATTTCGCCGTGCGCGTCTCCGACAAGCCGGCGGACGAGGAGCACCACTACGGCCACGGCAAGATCGAAAGCATCTCCGCGCTCGGCGAGACCGCGCTGCTGTTCGTGCTCTCGATCCTGGTGTTCTGGGAGGCGGGCCGCAGGCTCGTCGAGCACCAGGGCCACGCGGTCGAAGCCTCGCTCGTCGCCTTCGCGGTCATCGTCGGCTCGATCCTCGTCGACTTCTTCCGCTCTCGCGCGCTGACCCGCGTCGCGAAGGAGACCCACAGCGAGGCGCTGGAGGCCGATGCGCTGCATTTCAGCGCCGACATGTGGTCCTCCGCCGCGGTGCTGGTCGGGCTCGGCGGTGTCGCGCTCGGCTATCCCTGGATGGATTCCGTCGCCGCCATCGCCGTCGCGGCGTTCATCTGCGTCGCCGGCTGGCGGCTCGGCAAGCGCACCATCGACACCCTCACCGACACCGCGCCCGCCGGCCTCGCCGAGCGGCTGGCGCGCATCGTCGCGGCCGTGTCCGGCGTCGTCGCCGTGGACCGCGTGCGCACGCGCAAGGTCGGCAAGACCGCGTTCGTGGACATCGACGTGGCCGCGAGCCGCACCCTGCCGCTCGACCGCGTCGCAGCCGTCAAGGCCGAGGTGGAGCGCCGCGTGCGCGAGGACGTCGGCGACGCCGAGGTCAACGTGGTGGTCGAGCCGCGCGCG